>Ga0302299_10000788_pt1 | contig 18250 bp, 15 predicted proteins | sample III_Fen_N3_4_FD_198795 | JGI IMG/M metagenome (GOLD analysis project Ga0302299, IMG submission 198795) | Peat permafrost microbial communities from Stordalen Mire near Abisko, Sweden - III_Fen_N3_4 | ecosystem: Environmental > Terrestrial > Soil > Wetlands > Permafrost | place: Sweden: Abisko... | reverse complement strand
CGGTCCTCGCCGCGTTCGGATCTGCATGGCCGGGCTACGCGATCGTGGCGTGCCTCCCGATTCTGCTCCTCCAGGACTGCCTGCGATTCGTCTTCGTCCGCGAGGGACTCGCGCACCGAGCGATCATCAGCGACTCCGTCTGGCTCGCGGTCGTCCTCGCGTTTCTCGTCGGGGGCTACCTCGACTCGACTGGTTCGGTGACCCTGGCCTGGCTGGCCGGCGCGGCGGTCGCGACCCTTGCCGCGCTCTGGTCAGCGGCTGTGCTTCCGTCCTTCTCGCAGGCCCTGCGATGGCATGGGCATCACGCGAGAGTTGCCTGGCGAAACGCGGTCGAATTCGGGCTGCTGTCCGGCGCCTCACAGGTCGCGATGCTCGTCGTTGGGAAAGTGGCCGGCCTGGCAGCCATCGGCGCCCTGCGGGGAGCATCGACCCTCTTCGGGCCGATCAACGTGCTGCTCCTGAGCATGCGGCTGGTGCTGCTCCCACGCCTCGCAGACAACCGAGCCGTGCTCCGTCGATCCGTGGCCGGCGCTGGCCTGTTTGCGTTGATGGCGACTGCGTTGTGGTCCGGCCTTCTCCTTGTTCTTCCTGACTCGATCGGATCGGCTCTTCTTGGTCCGACGTGGCCGACCGCACACGCTCTCGTCTTCCCGTTCGCCGTTCAGTACCTGGGGCTTGCCGTGTACGCGGTCGCATTCCTGGGCCTGAAGGCGCTCGACCGACGACGGTCCACCCTTCAGGTGCGCGTGTGGTTCGCGGCGATGACCGTTTCCTGCGCCACCGCGGGCGCCGCTGTTGCGGGGGCCACCGGTGCGGCTTGGGGTCTCGCGGTCGCGGGTTTCTTTGCGGCTGGTCTGGCCGTCTTCCACTTCCTCGTGCAGGATCGGGCTCCCGCATCGCCGCGCTTCGCTCAAGACTGATGTCTCTGCTCAGCTCAGCAGGGGCGACTTGTCCAGGTCCGGGATGGCGGGAGTTGCTTGTCGGCCTCGTGAGCGGTACACGATCAACGCCAGCTTCAACCCGAGCGTGAGGAAGACCAGGTAGTAGGCGAGCCGAGTTGTTGAGCGAAGGTTGTACTGGGTGGCGGTCAGACAGATCAAGAGCGTGAGGCCGATCACCAACACGCTGAAGAGGGCGGCTCCGCGGCGACGCAGTGAGTTGCGCAACCGCCAGGTCAGTCCGAACAGCAGGCCCAGGGCCACGAAGTAGAGCGCCACCACTGCCAGGCCGAAGTGCCCGAGCTCACCGATGGCATTGAACGGCGTGAACTCGTTGAGGCGCAGGGTCGGCGCGATCTCGTACCAGTTCGTCAAGTGTCCCGGAAGCGGATTCAGTGAGACGGACACCGTCTCCCAAGAGAGGCCCTGGCTCTTGGACGCCACGACGAGCGTCAGCGGATAGCCGAACATGAAGTTCGCCATGGCCTCAGACGTCGACGCCTGCAACACCTCGACCGGACGCGTGAGCAGGGCGTGGGAGTACGGGCTGAAGCCGTGAAGGGAGAGTCCACGCAGCCCGAGTGGCAGTGTGAGCAGAGCGAACGACGTCACGAGGCCGACGGTCAGTACCGCCACCGTCTTCCACGGCGACGGTCGGTGCGGAGTGAGCAGGTATGCGGCCACCAGTAGGGCTGGCACGATCGCGAGCAGTCGAGTACCGAGCGCGAAGAACACTGCCAGGTACATCGCGATGCCCGTCACGCCGAGGACCTTCGGCAGGAGCTGCCGGGACGTGAACAACAAGAGCGTGAAGGCGATGACGCCGACCGGCGACAGGCTCAGCCCGATCGAGAAGGCGCCGCCGCCGGTCCCGATCAAGTACGTGTCCCGTGCCCACAACGGCGTCAGCCCGACACTGAGAACGATCAGCATCAGCGGGAGGGCGCCGATCGAGATGAGCCACTGAGGCGGGATCGCGATTCGAACCGCCTCCCCGGCTCGTGAAGGGCGGGCCCCCGGGTTGACGAGGAGCCCCCCCACGGCCAGGCCGCAGGCGGCAGCGAGGAAGTAGGGCAAGGCATGCAAGGCGTCGGCCTCGGTCAGTTGTAGTGCGGCGGAAACGCCTCTCTTGGTCGAGCTGAGCGACGGCCCGAGGAACACCCCGAGGGCTGCGTACAGGCCGAAGAACGAGGTGGCAACCGAAGGAGCGCTGAAGTACTCGTAACCGCGTCTGTGGAGCAGCCACACCAGGACCGTCGTGAGCACGAACGTACCCACCGTTGCCAGAGCCCGTGGGCTCAGCGTCGAGATGGCCAGCCCTGACGCCAGGGCGACCAGAGCGGCAAGCCACCGAACCGCAGTTGTCGTCAACGAACCGTCCGTTCGGATCGCGTGCTCCCCGGGCGAGGCTACTAGGTGCCGTGGGTGCCGGCCGCATACCATCACTGCGCCCTGCGTGCCCTGAGGTCGTCGCCGGGCTCGGCTCCGAATCGGTTCGGTGGTCGTCGAGAGGAAGGCCGGATCAGGTGGCGCTGCGAGACGTTCGGGTTCGTCTGCGAGCGTCACCGGTCGCTCGGAACCTCAAGAGTCGGGTCGAACTCGTCGCGGGAGCGGTTCGTTACCCGCGAGACACGCCGGAATGGGCTGCCGTCCAGCTCCTCCGCGGGTGTCGGCCCGATGTGGTGGTCGACGTAGGCGCAAACGTCGGACAGTTCGCTCGGACCATCCGGTCGTTTGGCTACGCGGGTGACATCGTCTCGTTCGAGCCGGTGTCGAGCACGTACCGTCGCCTCGCGGTCAACGCTGACGACGATCCCCACTGGTACACGGTCAACTGTGCGTTGGGCGCTGCCGAGGGTGAGGCCACGATCAACATCTCGAGTAACGACTCGCTGTCGAGCTCGTTGTTGCCGATGGAGGATCTGCACCGCGACGCCTTTCCCGGTTCGGGGTACGTGGCATCCGAACCGGTCCGCGTGCGGCGACTAGACGATGTCGAGGTGCCGGCGTTGGCCGCCGATCGCGTCTTCTTGAAGGTCGACGCGCAGGGATTCGAGCACGAAGTCGTAGCCGGAGCCGAGGACCTGCTTGGGCGAACGGTTGGAATCCAGCTCGAGCTCTCCCTCGCGCCGCTCTACTCAGGTGGATGGACCTTCTGGGACGCAATGGACTGGCTGCGCGACCAGGACTTCCAGCCGCATCACTTCGTCCCGGGGGTCGTGGACCGGCGAACCATGCAGACGCTTCAAGTAGATGTGATCGGGCTTCGTCGTTGATGCGTGTCCTGCACGCGGTGACCTATGTGACGCCCGACAACGTGTTCGGCGGTCCCACGCGGGTTGCCGTCGAGCTGAGCCGGGAGTTGAACCGCCGTGGGCACAAGGCTCAGCTGTATGCCCCGGCTTCCCCGGCACTGACGGACACGACGTCCTGGCAGGGTGTTCCCGCCCACTTCTTCCGCGCGCAGACGCTGTCCCGTTCGCTGGGCTTCAGTGGCATCACGTCGCCCACCGGGATGAGATGGCTCGGCGCGAACGTCGCGAAGTACGACGTTGTCCACCTGCACCTGGCACGTGACCTGTCCACGCTCCCAGCCGGCCTGATCGCCCGTGCGCGAGGCATTCCGGTGGTGGTGCAGACGCACGGCATGGTTGATCCCTCCGACCGGGCACTGTCCCGCCCGCTCGACGTTGTCGGTACCAAGCCGCTGCTTCGTTCGGCTCGGGCTGTGCTCTACCTCACCGACCACGAGCGTCGGGGGCTCGAGGCGGTCGTGGGTGGTCGGCTCGACCGCGCCGCGCAGCTGCGCAACGGAGTTTCGCCGACCAACGTGCGAGCTCACCCTTCGTCAAGCCGCGAATTCGTGTTCGTGTCCCGCTTCGAAGCCCGCAAGCGTCCGGACTACTTCGTGCGCATGGCCGCCCAAGTCATCCACGAGGGCATTGACGCAACCTTCGCCCTGATCGGCGCCGATCAAGGCGAAGCCGGTCGGGTCCAACAGCTCATCCGCGAGCTCGGCGTGTCGGAACGGGTGAGGTACGAAGGGGCGATGGGGCCAGAGCAAGTGGCGGCCCGGATGTCGCAGGCCCGGGTGTTGGTGCTCCCCTCGGTCGATGAACCGTTCCCTATGGTGCTGCTCGAGGCGATGGCCGCGGGCCTTCCGGTGATCTGTACGACGTCCTGCGGCCTGGCGAAGAGCGTCGCGTCACTTGGGGCTGGCGTCGTCGTCGACCCTGACCTGCCGAGCCTGGTCGATGCCGCTCGCCGCCTGGCCACCGATGATGCGTTGCTGATGCGGCTGGCCGAAGGCGCGTCCGCAGCGGCGGCTGGGCCGTTTGGGATCGGCGGCGTCGTCGACGACCTGTTGGCGATCTACCGACGCGCCGGAATCTCGACGGACCCGGGCTCGGTCTGACGGGTCGGTACAACGGGCTGGTCGGCACCCATGAGGGTCAGGACCCAGGCTCGCAGCCGCTCGTGGGCGGCATCGGCGGACAGGTGCTCCGTCGCGTACCGCCGTCCAGCCGCGCCCAGGTGGTCGCACCGGCTCGGTGAGTCGAACAGGTGCTGAATGGTGGACAGCAGCGTCGAGGGATCTCCCGCCGGCGCAGTCATCCCGCCTCCGGATCGGGCCACTTCACGCTCGGTCGAACCGTTGGGCGGCACCGCCGCCACAACCGGTCGGCCGGCTGCGAAGTAGGACGTGAGCTTGCTGGGCAACGACATGTTGACCACGGTCGAGCGCTCGTTGACCAGCAGGACGTCTGCGGCGCGCAGGGCCACCGGATAGACGTCGTCGGCGATCGGGTCGTGGAACCTGACGTTGTCCAGGCCGGTCGCGAGGTCTTCGAGGATGTGGCGCTGGTTCCCGTCTCCGGTGAAGACGAACTGGAGCCGCGCGTTCGCACCCTGGGCGAGCCGGGCCGTCCTGATGACGTTCCCGAGGTCTTGCTTGTGGCCCATGTTCCCGGTGTGCAGCACGACGAACCCGTCCGTGTCCCAACCGAGCCGGCGGCGCGCTTCGTGCCGGTCGAGGTCCGACGCCTGCACGTGCGCGTGGTTGCGGAGCACGCTGACCCGGTCGGCCGGCACGCCGGTGGCGATCACGCCTTCGGCGAAGGAGTCGCTGATCACGGCCACGCGGTCCGCAGCGTTCAGCCCTGACCGCTCGATCCGGCTGACCACGGCGGACACACGGCCGCCGCCGCGGATGCCGGACTGTCCGGCGGCTTGTCCCATGAGGTCCTGGACGATGATCCCGAGAGGTGCGCCACAGCGACGGGCGATCCGCTCACCCGTGGTCATGCCGGACAGGCTGGGGCTCACGGCGATCACGAGGTCCGCGGTCAGTCCGCGGACCGCTCGACTGCTGGTCATCAGGAAGGTGCCCTCGTAGAGACCGCGGCGCAGCGCGCCCTGGGTCCTCGGGACGAAGTGGGCGTTACGGATCACGCGGACGCCGTTGCGGGTCTCCTCGGCCCGTCGCTGGCCGCGGTACTCCTGCGACACCGACCACTGGGGGTAGTGCGGGAGCCCGGCCACGGCCGTCACCTCGGCACCGGCCGCGGCGAGGTGCTCGCACAGGTCGGTCGTGTAGGGGGCGATACCGGTGGTCTCCGGGGCGTAGTTGATGCCGACGACGACAACCCGCAGTCCCGCGATCGTCTGTTCCACCCGCTGCTCTCCTTGGGCCGTCCCCTGCCCCCCATCGGACGATCACGTCGCCGACTTGATCCGCTGGGCGGACGGTGGCTCGGTCGGCCTGGCCAGGAACAGGTGTCTGGCGGTGGCCGGATCGGTTCACTTCGCCGAACTGAGTGCCGAGAACTTCCCGGGAGCACGAGTCGAGTCTGGGGAAGCACCTTGTCGGACCTGCAGGTACAGCGCGTCGACGACGCCGGAGCAGCGCGCGCGACGCCGTTGGAGCGTCGACTGCGCCCGGATCCGCTGCTGGGTACGGCCGCGACGATCACCGAGCCCCGTCTGGCCCTCCCCAGCGCGCGGTTCCGGCTGGTCACCCCGCTGCTGGTCGTGGACGTCCTCGCGGTGGTCCTGGCGATGGTGGTGGCCTACCTCGGCCGGTTCGGCCAGACCTCGGCCGAGCTCAGTGGGGCCGCCGGCCTCGGCCCGGCCGGGTCGGTCAACTACGTCGTCGTCTCGCTGGCCGTCGGGGGACTGTGGCTCGGTGCGCTGGCTCTGCAACGCACGTACGAGGCTCGCTTCCTCGGGGTCGGGTCGGAGGAGTACAAGCGGGTGATGCTGGCGACCTTCCAGGTCTTCGGCGCGCTCGCGATCCTGTGCTACTCCGTCAAGATCGACCTGGCCCGTGGGTTCATCGCCCTGGCCGCCCCCACCGGCCTGGTGCTCCTGCTCGGCGGTCGGTTCCTCAACCGACTTCGCCTGAAGAAGCTGCGCGCGACCGGCGTCCTGTGCCACCGAGTCGTGGTGGTCGGCGACCGCGTCAGCGTCATGGACTTCACCGCCCAGGTGCGCCGCGAGCCGGCGGCGGGGTTCACGGTGGTCGGTGCGTGTCTGCCGACGGGCACGGCGGGGATGCGGGAGACCGACGGTCTCCACGTGCTGGGCGACTTCACCGACATCGCGGCTGTGGCTGACGTGGTCGCGGCCGACGTCGTCGCCGTGACCGCGTCGGAGGCGGTGACTCCGGCCCTGCTGCGCAAGCTCGCGTGGAGCCTGGAGGGGACCCGCATCGACCTCGTCGTCGCCCCTCCGGTCACCGACGTCAGCGGTCCGCGGCTGACCATGCGTCCGGTGGCCGGCCTGCCGCTGCTGTACCTGGACGAGCCTCGCTTCACCGGGTTCCAGCGAGTGCTCAAGGGCAGCATCGACCTGGTGGCCGCGGCCGTCGGGCTGTTGCTGCTGGCCCCGCTCCTGCTCGGGATGGGGCTGGTGATCCGGTGGACCTCGCCCGGACCAGCGGTGTTCCGACAGGTCCGGGTCGGGCGCGGGGGGCGCGAGTTCACCGTGTGGAAGTTCCGCACCATGTTCGTCGACGCAGGCCAGCGGCTCGAGGCGCTGCGCCGCGAGAACGAGGGCGACGGCCTGCTGTTCAAGATCAAGGAGGACCCGCGGATCACCCCGGTGGGGCGATGGCTTCGGCGCACCTCCCTGGACGAGCTGCCCCAGCTGGTCAACGTGCTGCTCGGCCAGATGTCGCTGGTCGGCCCACGGCCGCTGGCGGTGGACAGCGGGGCGTTCCTCGACCACGAGCACCGCCGCCACCTGGTCAAACCGGGGATGACCGGCCTGTGGCAGGTGTCCGGCCGGGAGGACCAGCTGTGGGCGGACGCCGTGCGGCTCGACCTGTACTACGTGGAGAACTGGTCGCTGGCCCTCGACGTCGCGATCGTGCTGCGGACGGTCGTGGCCGTGGTCCGTGGCAGCGGGGCCTGACCCGTCGGGTCCGGTCCGTCCCTCAACTTCGGGGTGCGACGCGCCGAAGACCTCCGAGTAGGCCGAACGGGTGACCGTGGCCTGACCCATCACGGGGCCCAGCGACCGGAGGACGGCACGTGAGCAAGAAGGCGTTCATCACCGGGATCACCGGCCAGGACGGCTCATACCTGGCCGAGCTCCTGCTCGCCAAGGGGTACGAGGTGCACGGCCTGATCCGACGGGCCTCCACCTTCAACACCGAGCGGATCGACCACCTCTACGTGGACCCCCACAACTCGAACGCGCGACTCTTCCTGCACTACGGCGACCTGTCCGACGCCTCGGGGCTGGCCCTGCTCATGCATCGCGTCCGGCCCGACGAGGTGTACCACCTCGGCGCCCAGAGTCATGTGCGGGTCTCGTTCGACATGCCCGAGTACACGGGCGACGTCACGGGTCTGGGCACCGTCCGGCTGCTCGAAGCCCTGCGTGACGCCGAGGTGAACGCGCGCTTCTACCAGGCGTCCAGCTCGGAGATGTTCGGCGCGAGCCCACCGCCGCAGAACGAGGAGACGCCGTTCTACCCACGGTCGCCGTACGGAGTGGCCAAGCTCTACAGCTACTGGATGACCCGCAACTACCGCGAGGCCTACGGGATGTTCGCGGTGAACGGCATCTTGTTCAACCACGAGTCCCCTCGCCGGGGTGAGACGTTCGTGACCCGCAAGGTCACCCGTGCGGTGGCCAGGATCGCCGCCGGACTTCAGCACGAGATCTACCTGGGCAACCTCGACGCCGTCCGCGACTGGGGTTACGCCCCCGAGTACGTGGACGCCATGTGGCGGATGCTGCAGGCCGACGAGCCGTCGGACTTCGTAGTCGCCACCGGCACCGCCTACTCCGTGCGTGAGTTCGTGATGGTCGCCTTCGCCCACGCCGGACTGGACTGGGAGAAGTACGTGCGTTTCGACGACCGCTACCTGCGACCGACCGAGGTCGACGCCCTGATCGGCGATGCGTCGAAGGCCCACGCCCGGTTGGACTGGAAGCCGTCGGTCTTCACCCCGCAGCTCGCCGCGATCATGGTCGATGCCGACATGCGACAGCTCGACGACGAACTGTCCGGCGAAGCGGCCCGGCGCGCGGCCCGCGCCTCGGCGTGACTTCGGGGACGACCGTGGGGACGTCGGGAGGGTCAGCGGCAGTGGCGCTCGTGACCGAGTGTGCGCGGCGGCTCGCGCCGAACCGACGAGTGGTTCGTGACGTGCAAGGGGTGTCACTGCTCCTCCCGTGGTCGCACCGGCTGCCCGACTTCGCGGACCGGCATCCGACCTACGGGCGGAACCTGGTCGCGGTCGCCGAGGCCATCGCCTCGTGCACCCCCGGGCGCTGGACCATGGTCGACGTCGGCGCGAACGTCGGCGACTCGGCGCTCCAGGTGCTTGCCCGGGTCGATGCCGACGTCCTGTGCGTCGAGGGCGACCCTCGGTGGCTCGAGTACCTGCGTTTCAACGTGGCCTTCGACCAGCGGATCAGCATCGAGCCGTCGCTGGTCGTCGTCGACGGGTCGAACGCCGTGCTCACCCCCGTTCGGTCACACGGGACGACCACGTTCCTCCCGGGTGGCCCGGGGCGGAACGCGTCGATCCGACAGGTCCTTGCCGACGAGCTGCCGGCACGACACACCGGCCTAGCCCCCGTCCGGCTCGTCAAGAGCGACACCGACGGCTTCGACACCCGGATCGTTCCGGGCCTGGCCGGCGCTTGGCGCGACGATCGTCCCGCGCTGTTCTTCGAGTACGACCCGGCGCTGTCGAGGGCTGCCGGCGACCCCGACCCGTCGGCGGTCTGGACCGGTCTGGCCGACCTCGGCTACACCGACGTCGGCGTCTGGAACAACCGCGGCGAGGCGATGATGTGGTTGGACATCGGCGCGGTGCAGGGCGCGGAGACGGTCCTCGACCTGCCGCAGGGTCGGCGCGGCTACCATTACTGGGATGTCTGTGTCGTCGGGCCCGACGACCCGGCACGCGGTGCGATCCACGACCTGGTCGAGCGATCCGGGTGACGTGATGCTGCCCACCGATTCCGAACCGGGCTCCGGGTCCGCCGCCATCGGCGCGACGCAGGACCATCGGCGTCGTCGCGACCGGGGGCTCATCTCCAACGCGCTCAGCGGGGTGGGAACCGGGGTCGTCGTGGTGGTCCTCGCCGCGTTCGCCGTGTCGCTCACGGTGCGCGCGCTGGGCGACGTCCAGTTCGGCGTGGTTGCCACCTTGGGCACGTTGACCGGGATGTTGACCTTCGCCGACCTGGGGGTGGGGATGGGTCTGGTCAGCCGGTTGTCGATCGCCTTCGGCGAAGACGCGGCTGACGACATGCGCGAGCTGGTCTCCACGGCAGTCGTGACCTTGGCCGGCATCGGCCTGCTGGTGACGGCGGTGGGCCTCGCCTCGATCCCGTTGGTCCCCTGGCCGTCGCTGCTCGGCGCGCCGCAGCTCCCACCGGCGGAAGTCGACGCCGCCGTGGCCGCCTTCTTCGTCTGCCTCGGTCTGGGTATCCCGGCCGGCATCGGCCAGCGGGTGCTCATGGGACTCCAGCGGGGTCTCCAGGCGAACGTGTGGACGGCGGCGGCGGCGGCGGTCACCGTCACGGCGGTCGCTCTGGCCGCGATCATGGATGCCCCGCTGTGGGCATTCCTGGCGGCCACGGTCGGAGCGCCGGTCTTGGTCGGGATCGTGGAGTCGGGCTGGGTGTTGTGGCGCCAGCACCGTCATCTGTCCCCGGCCGTGCGTCTCGCGACGCGGGAGTCGGCGCGCTCCCTGGCGCACATCGGTGTGCTCTTCCTGGTGCTCACGATCGCTGTGGCGATCGCCTACCAGACCGACACGCTCATCGTGTCCGGTGTTCTCGGGGCGGGGTCGGCCGCGGTGTTCGCGGTGTCGTTGCGCATGTTCAGCTGGATCTCCGGTGCGGTGTCCGTCAGCTCACGACAGCTGTGGCCGGCCATGGCCGAGGCCCTGACCCGTCAGGATCTGCACTGGGTTCGGTCGCGCTTCCTCGGAGTGCTGCGCTGGTCCCTACTCGTCTCCGCGGCAGCCAGTCTCGGGCTGGTGATCCTCGGCCGCCCCCTCGTCCGCGTGTGGGTCGGCCCGTCGTTGGTCCCGCCGGTCTCGCTGCTGGTCGCGTTCGCGGTGTGGACGGTGTACGGGGCAGCCATGACGCAGTGCAGCGCGCTGTTGAATGCGGCTGAGGTCGTGCGGGCGCAGGTCTGGATGGCCAGCAGCATGGCGGTGGCGAACATCGCGCTCAGCCTCTGGCTGACCACCAAGGTCGGCCTCGTCGGACCGCTGTGGGGCAGCCTCGCGGCGCACGTCGTCTTCGCCGGCGTGCCGACCGTCATCCTCGTTCGTCGAGTGCTGCGCTCGGGTCGAACCCCGCACCCACCGGTCGAGGTCACGACATGACCGAGGCACCTCGCTTCAGCGTCGTCACCGCCGGCCGCAACGAGCTGGAAGGTCTGTTGCGCACCTGGCGGTCACTCGCCGCTCAGACCGACGACCGGTTCGAGTGGGTGGTGGTCGACGGTGCGAGCCGGGACGGCACGGTCAAGTGGCTGTCCGGGCTGAAGGACGACCGGGTTCGCTGGACCGACGCGCCCGACACCGGCTTCTACGACGCGACGAACCGCGGCATCCGGCGCGCGGACGGGGACCTCATGGTGTTCCTGGCCCCGGGCGACACCATGGCCGCGCCGGGTGTGCTGCACCGCGTCGCTGCCGACCAAGCAGCACGTGGGTGGCGATGGGGGTACGGGATCGCCCGCGTGTTCGACGGCGACGGCACCTTGGCGCAGGTCGACAGCTTCGTGCCGTTCCAGAGTCGTCTGCTCGAGCTCGGCTACCGCTCGTTGCGCCGGTCGGCGTGCTTCTTCGGACGTGACCTGGTGGCCGAGGTCGGATGGTTCGACCCTGCCTTCGGCCCGCACGCCGACCAGGACTTCTGCATCCGTGCGGCGCGGATCGACGAACCGGGCGTGCTCGCCGACATCGTCACCGACGTCGAGCAGTCGATTGGTCCGGTGGCCCCGGCGCACTCGTTCGTATGGGCGGCACGCAGTACGCGCCGCAACGCCCAGCAGCCCGTGGGTGGTCACGACGTGGCCGATGCCACGGTGACCGCGATGCTGTCAGCCGAGCTTCGGGCCCGGACTGCTCTGCGCCGCTGGGTGCGTCGTGGGTGACCGGTCGGTGCGACGGATGCGGCCGACGACGACCGTGATCAGCGCCGCGTTGGCCACGGCCAGGGCGGCGAACCACGCGACGTACGACAGCGTCACCGGCCACGTCGGGTCGTTCCCGTCGGCGCCGGTGACGTTCCACACGCTCGCCAGCACCACGTAGCTCAGCGGAAGCGTCACCAGCGACACAGGCAGGGTGAGCAGGAACGTCAGGGCCTCGGCGGGACGGAAGCCGCCGACCGCGTCGTGGGGCGCGACCCACGACGCCGTGAGCGCGGCGACCAGGACGACGTACACCACGCAGCCGACCAGCCACGAACGTCGGACCCTCATGGCGTCCAGCGTGCTCCTTCCTGGCCCAGAAGTCATGCCCGGTGCTGGCTCACGAGCCGAGGAGCCGGAGGTAGGTCTGCTCGTAGATCCCCGCCAGCGCCGGCCACGAGTAGCGGGCGTCGACCCGCTGGACGGCGGTGCTGCGGGCCTCGTCGCTGGGAGGTGCGATGAGCAAGGACCGGGCCGCCTCGGCCAGCGAGCCCGCGGACGACGACGCGACCACCCCCCAGGCCAGGGCGTCCACGACCTGCGCGACGGCGGGGACGTTGGCGACGACGACCGGACAGCCGGTCGCGGCGGCTTCCACGACGACCCCGCCGAACGACTCCTGCTCGGAGGGGAACAGCAGCACGGCTGCGTGCTCGAGCAACCAACGCTTCTCCGGCTCCTCGACCACGCCCAGGACATGGATCCGGTCCACGTACCCACTGTCGGCGACTGTCTCGTCGGTCTCCGGTTGGGCCGGTCCGGCCACGACGAGGCGCAGGTCGGCGTCGCCCCGGGCGAGCAGGTCGAATGCGGCGACCGCGCGGTCCAGCCGCTTGTAGGGGTACTGCTGGCCGAGGAACAGCAGGTAGCGCTCGGCCGACTCCGGCAGCTCATCGGGTCGCCGACGGTTCGGGGACAACACCGGACCGACACCCGTCACGACGACTCGTTGCTCGTCGACGCCGAGGTCGACGAGCATGGCTCGCTCGTGCTCGGTCAGCGCGAACACCGTGTCGGCGTCCTTGTATAGGCGACGCCACACCGGGTCGGGGAACAGTCGCCGCGACCATCGCGGGTGGTGGTTGGGGGTCAGGAGGAACGGCAGGTCACGCGCGCGTGCCTCGTCGAGACCGCGCAGGGCCAGGTGCTCCCGGCCCAGTCGCACCGCGTGCACCGCCGCGACGCCGTCGGCCGGCGCGTGGAACGGCGGCTGCAGCTCGTCGGCGAAGTGCCGGGACGCGGTGCGTCGCATCGGGTAGTAGCTTCGCCGCATCCACGGGTCGCTGCGGGAGGAGGACCCAAGGCCGATCGTCTTGACCGGAACCCCGTCCAGCTCGTCGACCGGGGCGTCGCTCGACGCGTCACCTGCGTCGTCGGTCACCGGCTGGGTCGATGCGGCCACCCAGTCCGAGCGGGTCTCGCGCCACAACGTGGTCACCTCGGGGCGCACGACGCCACGCTGCGCCAAGGCACGCGCCAAGGCGTGGGTGTGGGCCTGGGCCCCTCCCGTGCTCGGCGGGTAGGCACCGATGAGGAGGGCGATCCTCGGGGCGTCCATGCGACCTAGTCTCGACGACGAGCCGCCGCCCACACGAATCGGGCGTTTCCGAACAGGTAGCGCTTCCACAGCCGTCGTGGCTCGCTCCCCAGCCGGTAGGCCCACTCGAGCCCGTTGTGCTGCATCCACTGCGGCGCCTGGGCCTTGTTGCCGGCGACGAAGTCGAACGCGGCGCCGACGGCGACGCACACGACCGGCAGGGACCCGGCGAGACGAGCGCACTCCCAGTCCTGCTTGGGCGTGCCGAGACCGACCCAGACGATGTGGGCGCCGCTCCCGCGAACCCGGTCGTCCTGGGCGGCGAGCTCGTCGCAGGTCAGCGGTCGAAACGGCGGCGACTCCGCTCCGACGATCTCCACACCGGGGAACCGTTGCACGAGCTCGTTGCGCAGCGAGCCGACGACGTCGGGTGTTGCGCCCAGCAGGTAGTGACGCAGACCGGCTGTCCGCGCGATGTCCATGACGTCGAGGAAGAGGTCGGGACCGTAGACCCGCTCACCGGGGAGGTCGGTGTCGCGGTGACGCAGCCGGTTCGCCCACACGACCGACATGCCGTCGGGGAAGTTGAGGCTCGCGTGGCGCAGCAGGTCGAGCAACGGGGCTTGGTCGTCGGCCAGGGCCAGCGTGTAGGCGTTGCAGAGATGGACGTCCATGCCCCGCCCTGCCGACGAGCCGGCGACGTCGAGCGCGACCTGAACCACGAGCTCGGCGGCTTCCTGACGGGAGAGAGCGGCGATCGGGACGCCGGCGCACTGCACGGTCGCCGCGGCAGCGCAGCGCAGCTCGGTCACGAGGTGACCGCCGAGACTGCGTCGGCCACCTCTGCATCGGTCGCCTGCGCCTCATTCAGCTCTGCCTCGTTCAGCAGGTTCAGGTCGGGGTGCGCGCGGAACCAGGCGATCGTGCGGCGCAGCGCGTCGTCGATCGAGACGGTCGGCTCCCAGCCCAGCTCGGCGCGGGCCAGCGCGATGTCGGGACGTCGAACTGTGGGGTCGTCGACGGGACGGTCGACGTACTCGATCGCCGACGTGGACCCGGCGAGCCCGCGGATCCACACGGCCAGCTTCACCATGGAGATCTCCGAGGGGTTGCCGAGGTTCACCGGCCCGGCCAGGTCGCTGTGCAGCATGGCGACGATGCCGTCGACGAGGTCGTCCACGTAGCAGATGGACCGCGTCTGGCTTCCGTCGCCGTGCACGGTGATCGGCCGGTTCGCGAGTGCTTGCGTGATGAACGCCGGGATCGCGCGTCCGTCCTTGGGACGCATGCGCGGGCCGAACGTGTTGAAGATGCGGACGATCCCGGTATCGATCCCGTGCGTCCGGCGGTAGGCCATGGTCATGGCTTCACCGAAGCGCTTCGCTTCGTCGTAGACACCCCGCGGACCCACCGGGTTGACGTTGCCCCAGTACGTCTCCGGCTGCGGGTGGACGAGCGGGTCGCCGTAGGCCTCCGACGTCGACGCCAACAGGTACCGAGCGCCCTTGTCGCGAGCCAGCCCCAGCGTGTGCAGGGTGCCGATCGAGCCGACCTTCAGCGTGTGGATGGGCAGTTCGAGGTAGTCGATCGGAGACGCCGGCGACGCGAAGTGCAGCACGTAGTCGACCCGCCCCGGCACATGCACGTACTCCGAGACGTCGGCCCGCACCAGGTGGAAGTCGTGGTGCCCCACGAGGTGGGACACGTTGTCCGGCGTGCCGGTGACGAAGTTGTCGAGGCAGACCACCTCGTAGCCCTCCGCCAGCAGCCGTTCGCACAGGTGCGAACCCAAGAATCCGGCCCCGCCGGTCACCACCGCGCGCTTGCGCATCGACCTCGTCCCTCGATCGGAGTAACGAACCTCTTGGTGAGCATCGAGCGGCCGGAGGTCGATCTTGAGCCCGCGCCGGCGACAACCTCGGCACGCGACGACCGGCAGCGTTCAAGTCGACCGGGGTGCCGCGCCGATAGGACAGGTGAGCCGAACGGGTGACCCAGTGAGCACCCCCAGCCCGACGGGAGCCGCGTGACCCAGCAGCCGTCTGACCTGCGGCGGTCGGCGCAGCCGCCGACCCCGAAGGCAACCGCTGCGACGGCGGCCTCGGCCCCTGACCTGGCTGACGACCTCGCCTTCGAACGTCGCCTCAGCGAAGCCACCGAGTGGCGGCACCGCGTCGCACTGGTCCTGCTGGCCGCAGACCTCGCGGCGATCGGCCTGGCGGTGCTGGTGGCGTACCTCGGCCGGTTCGGCACGAGTGCCTCGATCGTCATCAACGGCATCTACTACCCGGTGCTGGCCGGGGTCCTGGTTCTGGGCTGGGTGGGGCTGCTGGCCGCCTTCCACTGCTACGAGTCACGGCTGCTCGGCGTCGGGACCGAGGAGTTCCGGCGCGTCCTCGCCGCCACATTCGCCCTGTTCGGGGTGGTGGCCACGGTGTCGTACCTCGGCAAGTTCGAGATCACCCGGGGCTTCGTCGTGATCGCCCTGCCGTTGGGCGTGGTGCTGTTGGTGCTCGGCCGGCTCGCTGCTCGTCGGTGGGTGCAGGCACAACGCTCGCGCGGACAGCTGAGGCACCGGGTCGTCGTCGTCGGCGACCACGCAGCGGCGACGGCACTTGCGGCGCAGCTGGCGCGCGAGCCCTACGCCGGCTTCTCGCTCGTCGGCGTGTGCCTGCCGGTGGCGCTGTCGGGGGAGACGCCAGAAGGCCTGCCCGTCCTGGGTCGGATCGAGGAGACCCTCGACGTGGTGCGCCGGCACGGCGCCGACACGGTCGCCGTGGCTGCGTCCTCCGACGTTGCCCCCGACCTCGTGCGGCGGCTGGCCTGGAGCCTGGAGGGGTCTGGGGTGGACCTCGTCGTCGCCCCGGCCGTGACCGACGTGGCCGGGCCACGGATCGCCGTGCGTCCGGTCGGTGGGCTGCCGCTGCTGTACGTGGACGAGCCGACGTTCACCGGCGGCACCCGCGTGCTCAAGCGGGCGATCGACATCGCCGGTGCCGGGCTCGGCCTGCTCGTCCTCAGCCCCTTGCTCGTGACCGTCGCGGCCCTCATCCGACTGACCAGCTCGGGGCCGGCGCTGTTCCGTCAGACCCGGATCGGCAAGGACGGCCGTGAGTTCCGGGTCGTGAAGTTCCGCACCATGTACGTGGACGCCGAGGCGCGGCTGGCGGACCTGCAAGCAGACAACGAGAGCGACGGCCTGCTGTTCAAGATCGCGCACGACCCCCGGATCACCGTGCTGGGCCGCGTGCTGCGCCGCACCTCGATCGACGAGCTTCCGCAGCTGCTCAACGTGCTGCGCGGCGACATGTCGTTGGTGGGGCCGCGCCCGTTGCCCGTGAAGGACAGCGCGTTCGAGGGTCACGTGCGTCGACGGCTGCTCGTCCGCCCCGGGATCACCGGGCTGTGGCAGGTCAGCGGACGATCGCAGACGTCGTGGGACGACGCGGTGCGGCTGGACCTGTACTACGTGGAGAACTGGTCGCTGTCCCTTGACCTCACGATCCTCATGCGGACGGTGCTCGCCGTGGTCCGCGGCGAAGGCGCCTACTGACCCACCACCGGTGCACCCCCCTTCCACCCCCCTTCCTGTTGATCTTGGACTTCATGTGTGAGTTGATCACCCGGAGTCGACATCTTCTCCTTGATCAACAACGGTGTCGGGTCCGCGATTCGGCGCAGGACACGCAGCGACGACCCGAGGTCAGGAAGCGGTCGACGTCGCTGCGTCCTGCGATATTGACCCGGTGAGGCGCCAGCATCCCGTGCAGTGGGCGACGCTCGGCGTCGTGGTGCTCGGCGTGCTCGCCCTGGGCCTGTCGTTCCTGGCGTTACGCGGCTCGGCCACCGTTTCGAACGCGGGCGCCACCCCGACCCTGCCCGCGACACCGACGTCGGGCGCCCCCTCGCCCGACCCCAGCGGCTCGACGCCCACGCCGTCGCTGGCGCCGTCGCCGTCGGCGACGTCGGCTGGTTCGCTCGGCACCGGTCTGCGCGGTCGGGTGCAGCCGCCGCTGACGGTGGTCGGGAAGCTCGCCTACCGAGTCACCACGGGCACGTGCACGGGTGGCGCGCCGTCGACGGTGCTGCGCAGCACCGACACGGGCCGCACCTGGGGTCCCGTCGGCGCACCCGCCTCGGCAGTGCTGACGCTGGCTGCGGGCGCCCACCAGCTCGTCGCCGTGGCCGCGGCGGCTCCCGGGACCGGTGGTGGCGCCTGCACGCCCGGCACCTACGTGCTCCGGAACCCCCGGTCGTGGCAGGGCCCGCAGAGCGCTGCCGCCAGTTGGTACCGCGAGCCCGACGACCCCACCAAAGTGCACACGCCCGGCGGCGCGGTGCTCAACCCGTGTCGCGACCGCACCGTGCCCGTGGTCGAGCTCGCCGCCTTCGGGCCGCAGGACGCCACGGTGCTGTGCGCCGACGGCGACGTCTTCCGTACCCGCGACAGCGGCAACCAATGGGCCCGCCTGTCGGTGGTGCACGACGCGTTGGCGCTGGCGTGGGAGTCGCGTTCGCTCGGCTGGCTCGTGGTGGCCAGGAGCCACGGCTGCGCCGGCCTGGCGGCGGCTCGCACGCTCGACGGCGGCATCACCTGGCAGCGCGCGGGCTGTCTGGGCGCCCTGCCCGGGCTGCTCGCCCGGCGGATGCCGGTGGCCGTGGACTTCGACGGTCCCGAACGCGGAATGGCGGTGGTGGGCGACCACGTCTTCACCACGCGCGACGGCGGACTGAGCTGGCAGGCCGCCTGACGCGGGCCCGCCCTAACTCGTTGATCTTGGACTTGATGTGCAAGTTGATCACCGCAACCCAGCATCTTCTCCGAGATCAACAACTGACCCGGGCTGCGTGACGGCGTTTCGACGACGGCGTGTGCCGCGGGGGTCCAGTCGCTATCTTTCGAGGTGATGGCCTCGTCCGGTCGACGGCTCCCTGCCGTAGCGCCCGCCGAGCTCGCTGGGGAGGCGCCTGCGTGACTACCTGCGCGCACTGCTCCGCCGAGGTCCCCGCCAACGCCAAGTTCTGCCAGGAGTGCGGAACTCCGGTGGCGGCGCGCACCTGCCCGTCGTGCGGTGCGCCGGCTGAACACGGCGGTCG
>Ga0302299_10000787_pt1 | contig 18254 bp, 17 predicted proteins | sample III_Fen_N3_4_FD_198795 | JGI IMG/M metagenome (GOLD analysis project Ga0302299, IMG submission 198795) | Peat permafrost microbial communities from Stordalen Mire near Abisko, Sweden - III_Fen_N3_4 | ecosystem: Environmental > Terrestrial > Soil > Wetlands > Permafrost | place: Sweden: Abisko... | reverse complement strand
CTCGACCGGCGGCTGGACCTCGGCCGTTCGGCCACGTCTGACGTGGCGGAGCCGCGTCCGGAGGGCTGACCCGGCAGACTGTGCGCGCCGTGGCCGTCGGGCCCGGCGTTCCGGTGGGGAGCCGTGGTGACGGGTCGACGCACGAGCGCGACGCTCGCCGCAGCCGCGCTCGCCCTCGGTCTCGGGCTCGTCCCCGTGCCCGCAAGAGCGGCCTCGGCACCGCCTGTCTGCGCCGAGGCGACCGACGCGCTGCACCTGATCGGGGCGGTCGGCCCGGATGTCGCCGCCGGCACCGTGGCCGTCCTGGGCCAGACGACCACACTCGCCCTGCCCGAGCTCGATCTCGCCGTCGCGCCCTTCCCGGAGCCGACCCGCGCCATGTGGTGGCGCTCGCTCGCCTGGTTCGTCGCGCTCTACCTGCCCACGGCGCAGGCACTCCCCGCGGCGGGGTCGGGCGACCCGGTCGGCGACCTCACGGCGGCGCTCGCCCGGCATCCCGACCCGGGGTCCGACACCCCGGAGCATCTCGCGCTCGCCCGCAGCACCGGGTGGGACGAGGGGACGAACTTCCTGCGCGAGCGCAGTCTCAACTGCCTCTACGCGCTGACCGGCGACGACCGCCTGCTGCCGGCGCTCCACGAGAGCGTGCTGGTCAACAAGGACCCGGTCCGCTACTACGGCGGCCCGGCGCACCGCACGCACAACCACGGGCTGCAGGCCAACCTCACGCTCATCGACACCGCGACGCTGCTCGGCGACGCGGCGCTCCGGGCCTTCGCCCTGACCCGACTGGCGCGCGACGCCTCGGGCGCCTTCTCGCCGGGCGGCTTCACCGACGAGCAGTCGTCGGCCTACCACGACCTCAACGTGCGCTACTGGACCGCCGCGGCCGCGATGATGGCCGGCGCGCCGCAGGTCGCGGCCGCGACCACCTCGCTGATCCGCGCGCGCCTGGCCGCCGCCCGCGTCATGTCCGCCGCCCTCGTCGACCCGACGGGGCACGGCGCGAACATCGGCGACTCGCGTGCGACCACGGGCGCCCGGCCGAAGGCCCAGCGCACGCTGCTCCTGCGCGACGACATCGGCGGCATCGCCACCGGACGGTGGTCGTGGGCCGACGCGCGCACGTCGTGGTGGACCGTGCGCTACGGGCGGGCCGCCACCATGCACGGGCACCAGGACCACGGGTCGGTCACGTGGTCGACCCTGGGCGTGCCCGTGCTCGTCGACCCCGGGTTCGGCTCCTACGACCCGACCGACCCGTTCATGCCCTGGGACCGGGGGGCGACCGCGCACAACGTCGCGGTGCCCACGTCCGACCCGCCCGTACGGCGGGTGAGCTCCCTGAGCTCCCTGGCCCGCAGCGGGAGGGTCGACCGCTTCGTCGTGCAGAACAAGTCCTGGACCCGGCCGGTGACGGTGACCGGCGTCGTGGACGACTCGCGGCGGTCGCTGACCCTGACGAGCAGGGTCGCGGCGCGCTTCACCACGCACCTGCATCTCGCGCCGGGCTGGCGGCTGTGGTCGCACCGCGGCCTCACGTGGACGTTCGTCACCGCAACCCGCGTCCTGCGGATCACGCCGACCACGACGCCGTCGGCGCAGCGAGTCCTGCGCGGCTCGACCAGCCCGATCGGCGGATGGGTCTTCACTGCCTTCCGCACCCGCGTCGCGGCCCCCGAGCTCCTGCTGTCGTCGAGGACCGGCAGCCAGAGCGTGACGCTGGTCGTCACGGCCCGCTGAGGACCCGGCAGGCGGCCCGTCAGTCGGCGCGGGGAAGGCGACGCACGTCGTCGAGGAAGGTCACGAGCGCCGCTACGACGGCCCCCGGGTCCTCGACGGCGCTGAGGTGCCCGGACCCCGGGATCTCCACGGCGCGCGCGTCACGCAGCGCCTCGACCATGGACCCCTGCTCCGGCCGGGGGGCGAGGGTGTCCTCGTCGCCCCAGAGCACGAGCGACGGGACCGTGAGCGCGGCGAGGTCGGCGTGCGAGTCCGGACGCGCGGCCATCGCCCGCTGCGCCCAGGCGACGCCCGCGGGGTCGGCCTCCTCGATCCAGCCGCGCACCCGCTCGACGACCTCGGGGCGGGACTCGTGCGTGGTCGCACCGAGCAGCGCAGGGAGCATCGCGCGGGCCAGCGCGGCGGTGGACCCGGCCTCGAGCACCTGGTCGGCGACGCGCAGCCGGTTGGCTCGCGCCTCCTCGGTGTCGGCCGAGGCCTTCGTGTCGAGCAGGGCGAGCCCGGCGATGCGCGCGGGATCCTGACGCGCGAGCTCCATGGCGACGTAGCCGCCGAGGGACAGGCCGACCACCACCGCGGAGTTCACCGCGATGCGGTCGAGGATGCCGAGCACGTCGCGGGCCATCCACGTCAGCGACGGCTCGTCGTCGGGCCCGTCCTCGGAGTAGGCGGACTCGCCGAAGCCCCGCAGGTCAGGGACGACGACGTCCCAGCCGGCGTCGGCGACGGCGTCGACGACGTCGTCCCAGAGCCGCTTGTCGAGGGGGAAGGCGTGCAGCAGCACGACGGTCGGCGCCATCAGCTGCTCACGGCATGGCCGACAGGCCGCCGTCGACGACGAGCACCTGCCCGGTCATGAACGACGCGGCGTCCGACGCGAGGAACAGCGCGGGCTCGGCGATCTCCTCGACGCGACCCCAGCGCGACATGGGCACCCGCGAGAGCGTGCCCTTCTCGGCCTCGTCGCTCGCCCGCAGGAACCCGGTGAGGTCGGTCTCGATCCAGCCGGGCACGAGGGCGTTGACGCGCAGCCCTGCCCACGCAGTCTCGACGGCGACCGACTGCGTGAGCGAGATGACCGCGGCCTTCGCCGCGCCGTAGTGCGACATGAGCGGTGCGCCGCGCAGGCCGGCGACGGAGGCGACGTTGACGATCGCGCCCGTCTTGCGCTCGAGCATCTGCGGGAGCACGGCCTGCATCGTGTGCACGAGGGAGTCGAGGTTGAGGCGCAGCGTCTTCTCCCAGCCGGAGAAGCGCATCCCGGCCAGCGGCATCGAGAACGAGTTGCCGCCGGCGTTGTTCACCAGCACGTCGATCGGCCCGAGCTCGTCGGCGACCCGCGCGACGGCGGCACCGATGGCCTCGGCGTCGGTGACGTCGCACGGGAGCACGACGGCACGACGGCCGTGCGCCCGGACGGCGCCGGCGACCTCCTCGAGCAGCGCGGCGTCGCGTGCCAGCAGGGCGACGTCGGCACCGGCCTGGGCGTAGGTCTCCGCGATCGCCCGGCCGATGCCGCGCGATGCCCCGGTGACGAGCGCCGTGCGCCCGTCGAGTCGGAATCCGGTCACAGGTCGTTCCACCTCTCCATCGGTCCGTCGAACTCGTCCGGCAGCGGACCCGAGCCCGGCACGAGGTGCGAGGTGATCGCCCCGAGGACGATCCTGACGTACTTCTCCCCCACCCACAGGTGCTTCGCGCCCTCGACGGCGACGACCTCGGCCTGGGGCACGCGCGCGAAGCGCTCCCGTGCCTCGTCGGGTCGCAGGTAGTCGTCGAGCTCGGGCACGAGGGCGGTGAGCGGACGGCCCGAGACGGCCCAGTGGTCGAGGTCGGCATCGGTGGAGAAGCGCAGCGGAGGGGACAGCAGGAGGGCGCCCTCGACGGGGTCGACGTCGCCGTGCCGGAGCACGACGTCGGTGCCGAAGGACCACCCGACGAGCCACGGGTGGGGCAGACCGAGCTCGAGCGCGTCGGAGACGGCCGCACGCAGGTCGTTCCCCTCACCCTCACCGGCGTCGAACGCGCCCTCGCTCGTGCCCGCGGCGCTCGCCGTCCCGCGCGTGTTGAAGCGCAGCACGGCGATCCCGGCGAGCGCGGGCAGGCGCCAGGCCGCCTTGCGGAACAGGTGGCTGTCCATCATGCCGCCGTGGGTCGGCAGCGGATGCAGGCAGACCATCGTGGCCACCGGGTCACGGTCGAGCGGGCGGGCGAGCTCGCCGACGAGGCGGAGCCCGTCGGACGTCGTGATGGTGAGCGGCTCCCGGCGTGCGGGGAGCACGCTGTTCGCGACGATCTCGGGCACGGGGCTCCTGGTGGCTGGGCTCGGGTGATCAGTGTCGCGGACCGCGCCCGCGCTGCGTCACCGGACCCCGTCGGCCGCGCGCGTCCCAGCACGCGCTGTGCCAGTGCCGGCGGTCCTCCTCGCCGGCGCTGCGGTCGGCCGGCCACGCCACGACGTGCGGTGTGCCCGGCCGGATCTCCTGGTCGCAGCCCGGGCACCGGTAGGCCTTCGTGGCGCTCGCGCCGGAGATCCTGCGCACGACCCAGTCGCCGTCCGGGTGCTCCTCGACGTCCTGGTGCGCCCCGCCGAGCGGCCGCGGCTCGCTCGACGGCTCCCGCCGGTTACGCCGTGCCACCGCAGCCGTCAGGCGTCGTAGCTGCGGAAGCCGCGGCCGGACTTGCGCCCGACGTAGCCGGCGGTCACCAGGTGCTCGAGGCGCGGCGCGGGTGCGAAGCCGGGCTCGCGGAACTCGAGGTAGAGCGTGCGCTGGATCGCGAGCGAGACGTCGAGCCCGACGACGTCGAGCAGCTCGAACGGCCCCATGGGGTAGCCGCAGCCGGTCTTCATCGCCGTGTCGATGTCGTCGGCGGAGGCGTAGTTGGCCTCGAGCATCTTCACGGCGTCGTTGAGGTAGGGGAACAGGAGCGCGTTGACGATGAAGCCGGCGCGGTCGCCGCACGTGACCGGGTGCTTGCCGAGGCGACGGCACACGTCGACCGCCGTGGCGACCACGTCGTCGGCGGTCGCGACGGTCGAGACCACCTCGACGAGCTTCATGACCGGGGCGGGGTTGAAGAAGTGCAGGCCGACGACGTCCTGCGGGTACTTCGTGGCCGCGGCGAGGTCGACGACGGGCAGGCTCGAGGTCGTCGTCGCGAGGATCGCACCCTTCTTGCAGATCTCGTCGAGCGTCTCGAACAGCACGGTCTTCACCGCGAGGTCCTCGACCACGGCCTCGACGACGAGGTCGCGGTCGGCCATGTCGTCGAGCTGCGTGGTGCCCGAGACGCGGGTCAGGGCGGCGTCGCGGTCGGCCTCGCTGAGCTTGCCGCGGGCGACGCCCTTGTCGAGCGAGCGCTCGAGCCCGCTGCGCACCTTCGCCACCTTGTCCTCGCCGCGGGCGACGTAGAGCACGTCGAACCCCGCCTTGGCGAAGACCTCGATGATGCCGACGGCCATCGTGCCCGAGCCGACGACGCCGACCTTCTCGACCGGGCGCGTCGCGACCGATCCGTCCACCGCCACCGAGGGCGTGAGCGTGTCAGGGACGACCACCGGGGAGTTGGGCGCCTCGTAGGTGTAGAAGCCGCGGCCCGTCTTGCGACCGCGCAGGCCTGCGGTGACCATCTGCTTGAGCACGGGCGAGGGAGCGTGCAGGCGGTCGCGCCCCTGCTTGTACATCGTGTCGAGGATCTCGTAGGCCGTGTCGAGGCCGATGAGGTCGAGCAGCGCGAGCGGGCCCATGGGGAGGCCGCAGCCGAGCTTCATCGCGGCGTCGATGTCCTCGCGCGAGGCGTACTTGGTCTCGAACATCGACGCGGCGTGGTTGAGGTAGCCGAACAGCAGCGCGTTGGCGATGAAGCCCGCCTTGTCGCCCACGACGACCGGCAGCTTCCCCAGGCTCTGCGCGACCTTCTGCACGTCCTCGACGACGTCCGGCGACGTGACGACGGTGCTGACGATCTCGACGAACGCCTGCACGGGCGCCGGGTTGAAGAAGTGCATGCCGATGACCTGCGCCGGGCGCGCGGTGGCGACGGCGATCTCGGTGACCGACAGCGACGAGGTGTTGCTCGCGAGGATCGCGTCGGCCTCGACGACCTTGTCGAGCTGCTCGAAGATCTCGCGCTTGAGCTCGAGGCTCTCCGGGACGGCTTCGACGACGAGCTGGCGGTCGGCGAGGTCGGCGTAGTCGGTGGTGAACCGGATCCGCCCGATGACCTCGGCGCGCTCCTCCTCGCTGAGCTTGCCGCGCTTCACCGCGCGACCGGTCGAGCCCTCGACGTGGCCGCGACCGCGCTCGATGGCCGTCTCGTTGGCGTCGAGACCGATGACGTCGTAGCCGCTGCGGGCGAAGACCTCCGCGATGCCGGCACCCATGGTGCCCAGGCCGACGACGCCGATCCGGGTTATCTCGCGCGACATGGTCGCTCCTCGCTCGAAAGACGCTCTGCACGGTCGGCCCGGGGCCGCCAGGACCGTGCGGCCGCGGCGTCGAGGACCGGTCCGATCCTCGCAGGAACCCCTCCCCGCAGCCCGGTCGGGGCCGGTACGGTCCCGGCATGACCGTCACCGTCAACCTCCTCGCCGTGGTCCTCGCCGTCGTGGTCGCCTTCGTGGCCAACTTCGTCTGGTTCGGGCCCAAGACCTTCTACCCGGTCTGGGCCCGCGCCCTGGGCAAGGACCCCTCGCAGCCCGCCGCGCAGGACGGCGGGCTCGGCATGGGTGCCGTCTTCGGCCTCACGGTCCTGGGGAGCGTCGTGCAGGCCCTGACGCTCTGCTGGCTGCTGCAGGCAGCGCTCGCGGTCTACGACAAGACCGACGCGTCGCTCGCCTTCGGCGCCGTCACCGGGGCGGCCGTGGGCGTGGGCATCGCCGCGGCGACATCTCTCGGTCACCGGCTCTTCGCGGGCCAGGGCCTCAAGGTCTGGGCCATCGAGGTCGGCGGCGACATCCTCGGACTCACCCTGATGGGCCTCGTGCTCGCCTTCTTCTACTGACAGCCGCCGGGCGGCGCCACCCGGCCCGTCGGGTACCGTCGCGGCGTGCGCCTCGTCATCGCCTCGTGCTCCGTCGACTACGTCGGACGGCTCACCGCCCACCTCCCGAGCGCCACGAGGCTGCTGCTGGTGAAGGCCGACGGCTCCGTGCTCGTCCACTCCGACGGCGGCTCGTACAAGCCGCTGAACTGGATGAGCCCGCCCTGCTTCCTCGCCACCGACGTCGACGACGACGGCATCGGCACCTGGACCGTCACGAACAAGGCGGGCGAGAGGCTGGTCATCACGCTCGACGAGGTCCACCACGACAGCGCGCACGAGCTCGGGGTGGACCCCGGGCTGGTGAAGGACGGTGTGGAGGCGCACCTGCAGGCATTGCTGGCCGCGCAGATCGAGGTCCTCGGCGAGGGGTGGCGCGTCGTCCGGCGCGAGTTCCCCACCGCGATCGGACCCGTCGACATCATGTGCCGCGACGCGGACGGGAAGTCCGTCGCGATCGAGCTCAAGCGTCGTGGCGACATCGACGGCGTCGAGCAGCTGACCCGCTACCTCGAGCTGCTCAACCGCGACCCGCTCCTGGCGCCCGTGCGGGGCATCTTCGCTGCCCAGGAGATCAAGCCGCAGGCCCGCGTGCTCGCCGGCGACCGTGGCATCGAGTGCGTCGTCCTCGACTACGACGCGCTGCGCGGCCTCGACGACTCCGGGTCCCGGCTGTTCTAGGAGTCGTCGCCGGGCGCGTACCGGCGTCTCCACCGGTCGGTGGAGACGAGGAGCCACCAGCTGCTCGCTGCGCTGCGGCACCGCGGTGCGGCAGGGTGGAGTCATGAGCACCGAGACCACGAACCCGCTCGTCGTGCCGGCTCCGGCCGGCGCCGACCTGGCCGTGCACGTGCGCGGCCTCCACCGCTTCTACGGCGAGACCCGTGCCGTCGACGGCGTCGACCTCGACGTCGTGCGCGGCGAGGTCCTCGCGCTCCTCGGTCCCAACGGCGCCGGGAAGACGACCACGACCGAGATCCTCGAGGGCTACCGCCACCGCGACTCGGGCGACGTGAGCGTGCTGGGCCACGACCCGGCGAACGCCACCGGCGCGTGGCGCAGCCGGATCGGCATCGTCCTGCAGAGCGCGGGCGACCTCGGTGACCTCACCGTCCAGGAGTCCGTCGCGCACTTCGCGGGCTACTACCCCTCGCCCCGCGACGTCGGCGAGGTGATCGAGGCCGTGGGCCTCGCCGAGAAGCGCACCACCCGGGGCTCGGACCTCTCGGGCGGTCAGCGCCGCCGTCTCGACGTCGCGCTCGGCATCGTCGGGCGTCCGGAGCTGCTCTTCCTCGACGAGCCGACCACCGGGTTCGACCCCGAGGCGCGACGGGAGTTCTGGGACCTGATCCGCATGCTGCAGGGCGAGGGCACGACGATCATGCTCACGACGCACTACCTCGAGGAGGCGGAGGTGCTCGCCGACCGCGTCGCCGTCATCGCCCGGGGCCGCGTCATCGCCTGCGACGTGCCGTCCCGCCTCGGGGGGCGGGACGAGTCGCTCGCGACCGTGGTCTGGCGCGAGGGCGACGTCGAGCACCGGACGCAGACGCACGAGCCCACCCGCGAGGTGACCGCGCTCGCGGCCCGTCTCGGCGGCGAGATCCCCGGGCTCGCGATCCACCGGCCCAGCCTCGAGGACATCTACATCAGCCTCATCGGCGACGACAGCGAGGACGCGTCATGACCACCATCGCCACCGCGGCCCCGACCACGAAGGCGCCCGGCGCCATCTCGCTGGGCCGACGCCGCGTCTCGATCGAGCTCAAGCAGTTCTTCCGCGACCGGCAGTCGGCGGTGTTCAACTTCCTGCTCCCCGTGCTGCTCATGGTGATCTTCGGATCGGTGTTCGGCAGCCAGCAGCTCAAGCCCACCGAGATCACGTTCGCGCAGTACTTCGTCGCGGGCATGATCGCCTCCGGCGTGCTCTACACGAGCTTCCAGAACCTCGCGATCGCGATCCCGCTCGAGCGCGACGACGGCACGCTCAAGCGGATCCAGGGCACGCCGATGCCCAAGCTGGCCTACTTCGTCGGCAAGATCGGCCTCGTCTTCGTGGCCTACGTCGCCCAGGTCACGCTGCTCATCATCGTCGGCAAGCTCTTCTACAAGCTGGTCCTGCCGAGCGGTGCGCAGTGGTTCACGTTCCTGTGGGCGTCGGTCCTCGGCCTGATCGCCTGCACGCTGGCCGGCATCGCGTTCAGCGTCGTACCGAAGAACGGCAAGGGCGCACCGGCCATCGTGAGCCCGATCGTCCTCGTCCTGCAGTTCACGTCCGGCGTCTTCTTCCAGTACAACCAGCTGCCGCAGTGGATGCAGCAGTTCTCCGCGCTGTTCCCGCTCAAGTGGCTGACGCAGGCCATGCGCAGCGTGTTCCTCCCGCCCGAGGCCGCGGTGTTCGAGGTGACGGGCTCCTTCGAGCTCGGGAAGTGCGCGGCCGTGCTGTTCGCCTGGGCGGTCGGCGCGCTGATCCTCAGCCTGGTGTTCTTCCGCTGGAACAAGCGCGGGCAGGATTGACCCATGACCGCTCCCCCTGGTGCGCTCGACGGACGAGGCCCCGCAGACCCCTGCGACGAGCCCGACTTCGCCGCGCGCACCCTGCTGGGCTGGCATGTGCTCTTCGGCCTCATGGTCGCCGCGACGCTCGCGATCAGCCTCGCGAACGGCGACGGCCCGCTCGCGGTCGTGCTGCTCGTCGTCCTCGTGACCGCCTACCTGCTGCTGGGGCTCTCGGCCCTGCGCCGCCAGAGCATGGCCCTCGCCGTCGCGTATCTGGCCGTCGCCTGGGCCGTGCTGCTCGTGCTCGAGGCGCACGACCCGGCGGCGCTCGTCCTGCTGTTCGCGCTCTACCCCCAGGTCTTCGTCCTCCTGCCGCGGTCCGGCGCGATCGCAGCGACGGTCGTCCTGACCCTGGCGTTCTCGCTGGTGCTCGTGGGGCTCAACGGGTGGACGCGCGACGCGTGGCTCTGGAACGGCCTCGCCGCGATCGGCTACATCGTCTTCGCCCTGGTGATCGGGCTGTTCATCGACGGGCTGATCCGCGAGAGCCGGCTCAACCGGCGGCTGCTCGCCGAGCTGCGCGAGACGCAGGCCGACCTGGCCGCCGCGGAGCGCGAAGCGGGGGCGCTCGAGGAGCGTGAGCGCATCGCGCGCGACATCCACGACACGATCGCGCAGGGCTTCACCAGCATCGTCATGCTGTCGCAGGCCGGCGAGTCGGCCGTCGGTCGAGGCGACCATGACCATGCGGCGCGGCGCTTCGCGGAGATCCAGGAGACCGCCCGCGACAACCTCGCCGAGGCCCGTGCCCTCGTCGCCGCGATGGCGCCTCCGTCGCTCGAGCGCGACGGTCTCGTCGGCGCGCTGCGCCGACTGGCCGAGCGGCATGCCGCGGAGACCGGTGTGCCCGTGACGTTCTCGGTCGTCGGTGCGGCCCGCCCGCTCGCGCCGAGCAGCGAGGTGACGGCGTTGCGCGCCGCGCAGGAGTCGCTGGCCAACGTGCGCCGCCACGCGGGCGCGACGTCGATCGGCGTCACGCTCACCTACGACGAGGACGGCGCGACCGTGACGGTGACCGACGACGGTGTCGGCTTCGACACCGCCGCACCGCGCGAGGGCTACGGGCTCGACGGTCTCGCCTCGCGCGTGCAGGTCGTCGGCGGCCTCGTCGACGTCGCGTCCGGTCCGGGCGTCGGCACGCGGGTCCGGGTGCGTGTGCCGTGATCCGCGTGCTGCTCGTCGACGACCACCCGGTCGTTCGCTCCGGGCTGGCCGGGCTGCTCGGCGGCGAGCCGGACATCGAGGTCGTCGGCGAGGCGTCCGACGGCCGCGAGGGCGTCGGACGAGCGGCAGAGCTCGGACCCGATGTCGTCCTCATGGACCTGCGCATGCCGGTCATGGACGGAGTCGAGGCCACCGCGCTCATCGTGGCGACCGACGGACCGCGCGTGCTCGTGCTGACGACGTACGACACCGACGCGGACATCCTGCGCGCGGTCGAGGCCGGTGCGACGGGCTACCTGCTCAAGGACACGCCGCGCGACGAGCTCGTCGAGGCGGTGCGCGCGGCCTCGCGCGGCGAGACGGTGCTCGCTCCCCCGCTGGCGGCGAAGCTGATGAGACAGGTCCGCAGCAACGACCAGCTCACCGCGCGCGAGGTCGAGGTGCTGTCCCTCGTGTCGCGCGGGATGTCCAACGGTGACATCGCCAAGGAGCTGTTCATCGGCGAGGCGACGGTGAAGACGCACCTGCTGCACGTCTTCGACAAGCTCGGCGTGTCCGACCGCACGGCGGCCGTCACGACCGCGATGCGGCTCGGCGTGCTGCGCGACCTCGGCCGCTGAGCTCAGGTCCCGACGGGCGCCGGAGCCTCCTGCGGCTGCGCCCTGCGCTGGCGCAGGTCGTAGTAGAGCAGCGTGAGGCCGATCGACGCCGCGGGTACCAGGACCGCGGCGACGACGATCGACACCAGGTTCGTCACCCAGAACGGCCATCCGGTGAGCAGCAGCACGACGGCGCCCACGCCGGACGGCAGCGAGAACGCCAGCCACACGAGGAACCCGCCGAGCAGCATGGAGCGGATCCGCCGGCCCTTCGTCAGCTCGCCGCTGCGCCGCAGCCCGGCGCGCGCACCCTGGTCCTCGAGCTCGGTCGCCGGCATCGCCACCGTCCACCGCGACATGAGCCAGAGCGCCACGGGCAGCAGCCACCAGCTCGACGCGAGCAGTGTCACCACGATGTACACCGAGATCGCCACGACCCAGCCGCCGGGATGCACCAGCACGCGACGGAACGCCGTCCGCGCGTCGATCTCCGCGTGCCGCGCGAGCGCGTCGACGATCTCGACAGTCGTCGCCATCGCCATCGCGATCACGGGCAGCAGCACGAAGGAGGCGAGCAGCGCGAGCCCGACGCCGAGGAGGTTGGAGCCGATCCCGTTGACGTCGCCGAGGTCCTCGCCCGGACGTGAGCGCAGCAGCCACTGGTCGAGCGCGAGGTTGAGGCTCACCGCGACGACGACAAGGAGGCCCGGGACCCAGAAGGCGCCGGGGCGCTTGCGCATCAGGTCGAGCGCGCCGACGGCGACCTGGCCGGCCTTGCGGGTCCGGTCGAGCTCGGGATCGTCGTTGTCGAAGAAGTCGGTCCGCGCCACCACGAGCACGAGCATCACGAGCAGCACCACGACGACCCCGACGACCGTGGCCGGGGAGTCGAGGAACTGCACGAACAGCAGCGACCCGCTCTCGGTGAGGCTGCAGAAGCCGCTGACGGCGGGTCCGCCGATCGGCGGCAGGTCGACCGCCGACGGGCGGCCCTGCTCCAGCTGCCAGGTGACCGGGTGCGCCCACTGCGTCTTGGTGTTCGGGCCGGTGGGCCCGTTGTTGAACGACGGCGCCTTCTCGCCCCAGCGACCCGTGAAGGACAGCCACTCGAACCCGGCCGTCGGAGTGTCGGGCAGCAGGACCACCTGCGGGTGCAGCACCGTGCCGGGAGCGGTCGTGTTGTCGCACCCGAAGCCGGCGGCCGCGCTCTTCCCGAACCACTGCGCCTGCGTGTAGTAGGCCGCGTGCGAGCCCTCACCCGGGTAGACGGCCACGTGGTCGCCGTCGCGGCGCACCTTCTCGTCCGTCCACAGCGCGGTCTCGGAGCCCTCGTGCTGGGCGAACGCGAGGCTCGTCGGCGTGGTCGTCAGCGCCTGCTCGACCGACGGCGCGTCGATGAGGACCTGGACCATCTCCCAGTCGCCCTCGTGCTTGTCGTTCCAGTCGTTGAAGACCCAGAAGAACCAGTACTGCAGCACCACGGTCCCGGGGTGGTCCGGATCGGTCGTGACGCGGCCGTAGACGATGGCAGGCTTGCCGCTCGCGACCTTCGCGAACCAGGCGTCGTAGTCGCAGCCCGGGGAGAGCGGGTTGCCGGGCAGGTCGAGGTACCAGCCGTCACCCTTGCCCGCGAGGTCGGTCGCCTTCGGAGCCGCGACCGTGACCCCGCCGGGACCGTGCAGCACGACGTCGGGCTGACCGAGCACCGACTGCACGACCGTGGGCAGGTAGGGCTCGCCGACCGAGCACGGCGACGCCTGCGTGCGCACGACCACGACCGGTGCGTACTTCTGCAGCAGCTGCGCGGCCGCGTCCGGGGGACCGTCCGACGCGCTGACCGGCACGGCGAGCGACAGCAGCAGGAGCGACAGCAGCCCGACCAGCAGCGCCGCCACCCACCTGCGCACCTGTCCCCCCTCGGCGATCTCGACGACGTGGGAAGTCTGGCGCAGGACGCGGCGGCTCGCTGCACGAACCGCGCCCTGATGGACGGCGTCGAGCTCAGCCTCGCGGGCCTCGCTGCGTGAGCGGTCGCGCTGCGTGGTCAGTCGCGCTGCAGGCCGGCCCAGACGTCGCAGCGCCAGCCGTCGGCGTCGCGGCGCAGCTCGACGAGCTCGCAGTTGGCGAGGATGTGTTGGGAGACGAACATCGCGTCGAGGTTGTCGCACAGCCACTGGATCCCGACGGCCATCGCGCCACCGTGCGACACGACGACAGCCGTCTCGCCCTCGTGCCGGTCGGCGACGGAGTCGAGCGCCGTACGCATCCGGTCGACGATCTGCTGACCGGTCTCGCCGCCGGGGAATCCGGCCGTCAGGTCCTCGTCACGCCACCAGGCGCTGAACACCTCGAGCGCGACCGGGCCGACGGCGTCGTCGTGCCCGCCCTCGTGGATGCCGACATCGAGCTCGTGCACGCCCGGCAGTGTCTCGACCGTGAGGCCCAGGACGGAGCCGACCTCCTGCGCCGTCTGCTGCGCACGCGGCAGCGGCGAGGCGTAGATCGCGGTGACTCCGCGGTCGACGAGTCGCTCCCCCGCAGCACGGGCCTGCTCTCGGCCGCGCTCGGTGAGCGGATAGCCCTCGAGCGAGCTGGTCCAGACCTGGGCGACGTTGCCCTCGCTCTGCCCGTGCCGCAGCACGAGCACCCGTGTCTCGCTCACGCGCCGCTCCCCACGAGGCGGGACAGGCCGTTCGCGGCGCGGACCTCGTCGAGGACGCGCGCCATGATCGCGGTGGCGTCGTAGTCCTTGGGCGTGAAGACCGCAGCGACGCCGTCGCGCTGCAGGACCACGGCGTCGGCGTCCGGGATGATCCCACCGACCACCACGGGCACGTCGCCGAGACCGGCCGCGCGCAGGCCCTCGAGCACCATCGGGACGAGCTCGAGGTGCGAGCCCGAGAGGATCGAGAGCCCGACGACGTCGACGTCCTCCTCGACCGCGGCGGCCACGATCTGCGCCGGAGTGAGCCGGATGCCCTGGTAGACCACTTCGAAGCCGGCGTCGCGGGCCCGCACGGCGATCTGCTCGGCGCCGTTGCTGTGCCCGTCGAGACCCGGCTTGCCGACGAGCATGCGCAGACGGACGCCGAGCTCGGCGTTGGTCGCCGCGACGGCCTCGCGCACGGTCGCGAGCTCGGCGCTCATCGGGCCGCTGCCGACGACACCGGCGACGCCGGTGGGCGCGCGGTACTCGCCGAACACCTCACGCAGCGCGCCCGACCACTCCCCCGTCGTGACGCCGACGCGGGCGCAGGCGAGGGTCGCGGGCACGAGGCTCCCCTCGGTGGCTGCGACTCGTCGCAGCACCGCGAGCGCCGCGGCGACGGCGTCCGCGTCGCGGGCGGCCTTCCAGGCCTCCAGGCGGGCGACGGCCTCCGCCTCGACGGCGGGGTCGACGCTCTGCGTCGTCACGACACCCTCGGCCGTCAGCGGGCTCGGCTCGGTCGTCGTGAACGCGTTGACGCCGACGACGACCTCCTCACCGCTCTCGACACGGGCGCGTCGGGCAGCGTGGGCCGAGACGAGCTGGCCCTTCATGTAGCCGGACTCCACTGCGGGGACGGCGCCGCCCATCTCCTGCACGTGGTCGATCTCCGCGCGGGCACCGGCGACGAGCTCGGCGACCTTGGTCTCGACGACGACCGACCCGGTGAAGAGGTCGTCGTAGTCGAGCAGGTCGCTCTCGTAGGCGAGCACCTGCTGGATCCGCAGCGACCACTGCTGGTCCCACGGGCGTGGCAGGCCGAGCGCCTCGTTCCAGGCCGGCAGCTGCACGGCGCGGGCGCGGGCGTCCTTGGACAGCGTGACGGCCAGCATCTCCAGCACGATGCGCTGCACGTTGTTCTCCGGCTGCGCCTCGGTCAGGCCGAGGGAGTTGACCTGCACGCCGTAGCGGAAGCGACGTTGCTTCGCGTCCGTGACGCCGTAGCGCTCCGCCGTGAGCTCGTCCCAGATCTGGACGAACGCGCGCATCTTGCACATCTCCTCGACGAACTTCACTCCGGCATTGACGAAGAAGGAGATGCGCGCGACGACCTCGCCGAACGCCTCGGGCGGCACCTGCCCCGAGTCTCGGACCGCGTCGAGCACGGCGATCGCGGTGGTGACGGAGTAGGCGATCTCCTGCTCCGCCGTGGCCCCGGCCTCCTGCAGGTGGTAGCTGCAGATGTTGATGGGGTTCCACTTCGGGACCTCGGTGACGGTCCACGCGATCATGTCGGTGATGAGCCGCAGCGACGGCCCGGGCGGGAAGACGTAGGTGCCGCGCGAGAGGTATTCCTTGATGATGTCGTTCTGCGTCGTGCCCGACAGCGACCCCATGTCGGCGCCCTGCTCCTCCGCCACGGTGGCGTAGAGCGCGAGGAGCCACATCGCCGTGGCGTTGATGGTCATCGACGTGTTCATCGTGTCGAGCGGGATGCCGTCGAAGAGCGCGCGCATGTCGCCGAGGTGCGACACCGGGACACCGACCTTGCCGACCTCTCCGCGGGCGAGCACGTCGTCGGGGTCATAGCCGGTCTGCGTGGGAAGGTCGAACGCCACCGAGAGACCGGTCTGGCCCTTCTCGAGGTTGCGGCGGTAGAGCGCGTTGGACTCCGTCGCCGAGCTGTGGCCGGCGTAGGTCCGCATCAGCCAGGGCTTGTCCCGCTTGGTCGTCATGCTCGGATCACCCGTGGTCGTAGAAGCCGCGGCCGCTCTTGCGCCCGAGGTCGCCCGCCGCGACCATCCGGCGCAGCAGCTCCGGCGGCGCGAAGGTCTCGTCCTGGGTGTCGGCGTAGACGTTGCTCGCGGCGTTGAGCATGATGTCGACGCCGGTGAGGTCGATCGTCTCGAGCGGGCCCATGGCGTGGCCGAAACCGAGGCGGCACGCCGTGTCGATGTCCTCGGCCGACGCCACGCCCGACTCGAGCAGGCGCACGGCCTCCATCGCGAGGGCGCTGATGAGGCGGGTGGTGACGAAGCCGGCGACGTCGCGGTTCACCACGACGACGGTCTTGCCCACCGCTTCGGCGAAGGCGCGAGCAGCCGCGATCGACTCGTCCGACGTCTTGTAGCCGCGGACTACCTCGCAGAGCTTCATCATCGGCACCGGCGAGAAGAAGTGCGTGCCCACGACGGACTCCGGGCGCGACGTGGTCGCCGCGATCGACGTGATCGGGATGGCAGACGTGTTCGACGCGAGCACGGCGCCGTCCTTGCAGAGCCGGTCGAGCTCGCGGAAGACCTCGGCCTTGACCTCGAGCTTCTCGAAGACCGCCTCGATCACGAGGTCGGCGTCGGCGACCGCGTCGAGCTCCGTGGTCGTGGTGATGCGCGCGAGCGCGGCCTCGGCCGCGTCGGCCTGCATCCGCCCCTTCTCGACGAACTTCGCGTACGACGTCCGGATGGTCCCGAGGCCGCGCGCCAGCGCCTCGGGCGTGACGTCGCGCAGGACCACGTCGTATCCCGCGACGGCGGCCACCTGGGCGATGCCGCCGCCCATGAGTCCCGCACCGATGACCGCGACCTGCTGCGCCACGACGTCCTCCCGTGTCCGAGGCCGCCGCCGGCGGCGACCGTCACTCGACACTAGCCAGCGGGTGGCCCGGACGGCCGATCGGGTCGACCATGGTCCGGTGCAGTACACGAGCGCCTCGTTCCTCGTCGGTCCGCTCCTGGCGTTCGCCGCCGTGGGCGTGCTCGTCCTGCTGCTGCGCTGGACCTTCGCCTCGGGGAAGTCCGTCGTGGCCAGGCCGGCGCGGCAGGGCAGGGTCGACGAGTACGGCCTGCTGGTGTCGGTCGCCGCTCCGTCCAACTACATCGAGGCGGAGATGGTGCGCCGGACGCTCGAGGACGCCGGGATCAAGGCGACCCTCGCGCAGACGCTCGGCGGGCCGCGCCTGATGGTGTTCCCCGAGGACGAGGCTAGGGCCCGCGCCGTGGTCGAGCGCAGCCACTGATCGGCTGCGGCACACGGTCCCCTGCGCGACGATGACCAGATGGACGACAGCGCGCGGCCCGCGGTCCGGCTCAGCCTGGAGACCCGCACCGAGGCGATGGACTACGGCTACTTCGAGCTGCGTGGTGGGCCGTCCGAGCACGACCTTGACCCGCTGCCACTGCTCGATGCCGCAGACGGTCACGACGTCGCGTCCGACGGCCGCACCGTCCTCGTGCTCTCGCCGCACCAGAACAACTTCGAGCTCGAGCTGACCGTGGAGGTCTGGGACGCCCAGCCGCCGGAGGACCTCGACGCGTGGGAGCAGGTCGTGGTCGCGCCCCTCGAGGTCACCGACGGTCGGCTCGACTTCGCGGCGCCGACCCTGCCCGGGAGCAGGTACGACATCGCCTCGGGCCGCTACGTCCTGACCGTGTCCGGCCGCGGGTTCGTCGCACGCGGCTGGCCCGGGTCCACCACCCCCGGCGACGTCTGGCGCGTGCGGCTGTGGCCGGCGGCGTCGGGCAGCACCGGGCCTGCCGTCCGCCTCAAGGGCTGGGCGGCCCCGCCGCCCGCCGAGCCCGAGGTGCCGGCGCAGCCGGTCCCGGCGCAGGTCGTGGAGGCTTCGTGGCTGGCGTCGCTCGACCCGGCGGTGCGCGCCCTGCTGCCGGCGTACGGCGTTCCCACGATGGCCGACGTGCACGCGGCGATGGCGGTCGCCTACGACTGGGACGCGGAGCAGATCGAGCGCTCGAGGCGCATCCGCGAGGGGCTTCCCGAGGCCTGACGGATCAGGAGAGCTGGTTGACCGAGACGCGCGACACGTCGGCGCCGAGGCGCACGAGGTCGTCGATGAAGCCCTCGTAGCCGCGGTCGACGTGGTGCGGCTCGTAGACCGTCGTGACCCCCTCGGCGACGAGCCCGGCGAGCACGAGCCCGGCGCCGGCGCGGATGTCGGCCGCCTCGACGGGGGCGCCGGACAGCGACTCCTTGCCGCGGACCATCGCGTGGTGGCCGTCGGTGCGGACGTCGGCGCCGAGGCGGACCATCTCGTTGACGAAGCGGAACCGCGCCTCGAACAGGTTCTCGGTCACCATCGCCGCGCCGCGCGCGATCGAGTTCAGCGCGATGAACTGCGGCTGCAGGTCGGTCGGGAAGCCGGGGTAGGGCAGCGTCACGACGTCGACGGCACGCGGCCGGTCGTGGCAGCGCACCCGGAAGCCGTC
>Ga0302299_10000786_pt1 | contig 18256 bp, 14 predicted proteins | sample III_Fen_N3_4_FD_198795 | JGI IMG/M metagenome (GOLD analysis project Ga0302299, IMG submission 198795) | Peat permafrost microbial communities from Stordalen Mire near Abisko, Sweden - III_Fen_N3_4 | ecosystem: Environmental > Terrestrial > Soil > Wetlands > Permafrost | place: Sweden: Abisko... | reverse complement strand
CTGTGCCGGATCGCCAACGTCGAGTCGGTCGCCAAGGGCTCGTCCGCGTGCAACGGCAACCCGGGCAACCTCGTCGTCACGCCCGCGGTGGCGGCGCTCGTCGTCATCCTGCTCGTTGGCGGCGGGATCCTCGTCTGGCAGCTGATCAACCTGAGCCGGCCGCGCGCCGACGGCCGACCGGTCGGACCGCGCGATGCGCAGGGCGTGCTGATCACCGGCGTGATCGTCGTGGCGGCCGCGATCCTGACGCGGCTGCTGCCGTCGACCGACCCGCTGTTCTCGGTCAACGGGCTCGCGCCCGAGCCGCTGGCACTCCTCGCGCTGGTGCCGCTGGGTCTCGTCGCCCTGCAGATCGTCACGGCGCGCGACGCGCGACGGTTCGTGGGCGGGCTGCTCGCCGCGATCGCGCTCAACTTCATCGTGCTCTACCCGAACATCTCGGGCCTGCCGCTGCCGGGGAACCTCTACCAGTGGTATCAGGGCGTGCTGCCGACGTACCTCTACATGTTCCAGTTCGGCGTGAACACCACGGAGCGGGGTGCGACCTCGTTCAGCGACCCCAAGTTCTTCGTGCTGATCGCGGCGCTCCTGCTAGCTGTGGTCGGAGTGGCGTACTCCGCCTGGACGTGGCGTCAGGCGCTGGCTGACGACGCCTCGGCTGATCTGGGCATCGGTGGCGATGGCGGAGGCGGGGGCGATGGCGGGGGCGCTGCGCCGCCCAGCGACAGCCCCGAGCCCGAGGCGATCGGCGCGGCGTAGGCTCAGCTTGGGGAGCCGCTCCCCGGCCGCGGCGACAGCGGCACCTCGGCGTGGAAGTGCGGGGGGAGCTGGCCCGCGGCGGCCAGACGCCGGATCACGAACCCGTAGTAGTCGTCGACCTTTGCCGTCACGCGCGGCCACGAGAACTCGGCCGCCCGCACCGGGCCATTGGCGCGGAAGGCAGCGGCCAGCTCGCGGTCGGTGATCAGCCGCTCGATCGCCACGGCCAGGTCCTTGGGCTCGTGGGGCGGCACCAGGAGCGCCTCGCGCCCGCGACGGACCACGCCCTTGTAGCCGTGGATGTCGGACGCGACGATCGGCGCGCCGGCGGCCATCGCCTCGAGCAGCACGATCCCGAACGACTCGCGCCCGGTGGCCGGCGAGCAGTACACGTCGGCGGTGCGGAAGAGCTGGAGCTTCTCGTCGTCGGATACGCGGCCCAGGAACTCCACGCCGCCCATCCGCCGCGTCGCCACATACCGCCTGGCCTCGCGCTCCTGCGGTCCCCCGCCGACCAGGAGCAGCCGCGCATCGACGCCGTCCTTGCGGATGTGGCGGTACGCCTTGAGCAGGTCGAGCAGACCCTTGCGGGCCTCGAACCGGCCCACGAACAGGATGTTCGGTGTCCCGTCCTGCCAACGCGCGACCGGCACGGCCCGCCCGTAACGCTCGGCGTCGACCCCGTTGGGGATGACCTTGTAGTCGCCCGGGAAGTAGCGGTCGATGAAGTGGCGTGCCGCCGCGGACACCGCGATGCGCCCGTGGAGGCGGCTCGCGTACCCGCCCAGCGCGCGGCTGCCGAACTCGTACGCGGGCGACCAGCCGCCGTAGGCGTGGAACGTGCCGACGTTGACCGACTGCGACTCCCGCAGCACCACGAGCGAGAGGAACGGCACGAACGGCTCGTGGAAGTGCAGCAGGTCGAAGCGCTCGCGCTCCAGGACGCCGCGCACCTGGCTGATGAAGCGGGGCGAGATGGTGACGGTCCCCATCGAGCCGTTGGCGGGCATCGAGAAGCCCTTGCCCAGGCGGATGATGTCGCCCTCGGACGAGCGCTGCAGGCCGTGCGAGGAGGTGAGGATGCGCACGTCGTGGCCGCGCAGCCGCAGGTTCTCGTAGAGGTACCGCACGTGCTGGGTGACGCCGCCGGGGAGCGGGTAGACGTACGGCGAGACGAGCCCGATCTTCACAGCGCGAAGCCTACCCCGCGTCGTACCGCGGCGGACGCTGCGTCCCGCCGGGATAGCCGTGGTCGCGGCCCGTGCCGTCGCGGCGGACCCGCCCGCCGGTCTCGGCTCTGACGTCGCGGGCGTACTTGCGCAGCTGCCGCGTGTAGACGCCCAGCTGGCCGACGCTGCCGTGGAACGAGCCGTGGTGCTGCGTCGTGCGGGCGCCGATGGCGGCACGGAGGTCGTCCGGCGTGCGGCCTGCGAACGTCGTCCAGGCCGACGCCACCGCCGTCTTGATGTGCGCGTCGCTGTTGCCCAGGTTCGCGAGGCCGAACTCGTCGGCGAACCGGACGCTGCGGCGGTGCCCCCACTTGCCGAGCGCGGTCGGGTTGAACGTCTCGAGGGCGTCGGGACGGACGGCCGGGTTGTCCGACGCGAGCAGCTTCCGCAGCGCGAAACCCTGCGCGCAGAGGTGGAGCGGCACGAAGGGGTGGGCCGGGATGGCGAGGCCGCCCTGGTCGTGCACCGCCTCGATCGAGTACTCGAGGCTCTTCCACGGCGGGACGGCGGTCTCGAGGAAGAGGCCCACCAGGTGGCCGCCGCGCGTGGTGATCTCCTCGCCCACGATCACCGCCACGCGCAGGCCGCGGTCGCGCGCGATCTCGCGACCCGCGACGGCCGCGTCGATCCGCTCGTGGTCGGTGACGGCGACGATGTCGAGAAACCCCTCGGCCTCCACGTGCTCGAGCACGTCCACGACCGAATCCGTCCCGTCCGACGCCCAGGTGTGGACGTGGAGGTCGGCGCGGCCGAGGCGCGTGACGTCGGGCGTCACGACGGTTTGCCGTCCGCCGGCTCGGGCTCGGGCGTCGCCCCTACGACCAGGTCCGGCCAGATGGGGTGGAACGCGCCGAACCACTGCTCCGGGCCGTCGGCCAGCAGCGTCTCGAACGCCGCCGCCAGATTGGCCGTGATCGCGGTGACGCGCTCGCGCAGGCGGCCCTCGCTCGGCACCTCGAGGCGCACGAGCTTGCCCTTGTACCGCAGGTGCGCCGCCCGTCGCGCCGAGCCCACGTAGATGGGCAGGCCGGTCTCCACCGCGAGCAGCGCCGGGCCCGCGGGGATCGGCGCGAGGTGCCCGAAGAACGGCACCATGAGCCCGTTGTGGAGCAGGTCGCGGTCCGCGACCATCCCGACCGACTCGCCGCGCCGCACCGCGGCCATCAGCCCGCGACGCGCGTCGGTCATGGGCACGATGTTCACGCCCACGCGGCGGCGCGACTCCTCGAACCAGCGCGCCAGGGCAGGATCCTTGACGATCTCCATGGGCGCGGTCACGTGGTGGCCCACCATGTCGCTCACCACGACCACCGGCACCTCGATCGAGCCGAAGTGCATGCCCGTGATGATCACGGGCTTCCCGGAGCGGAGGGCGTCGGTGACCTCGCCGGGCGTCTCCACGTCGATCCGGGCCAGCGTCTCGGCGGCCGTCTGGGACCCGGCGCGCGCCATCTCGAGGTAGTACCTGGCCGCGTGTCGGAACGCGCGCCGGACGAGCTTCTCGAGCGCATCGGGGTCGGTGGCGGCGCGCCGGACGAGCGGTGACCCGCGGCCCTGCGCATCGAGGCCCACGCAGACGCGCCCCAGGTTTGCGCGCGCCTGGGCGGCCTTGGCCGGGGCGGCGCGGTACCACAGCTCGCCGATCGACTCGGCTGCGGCGACCAGCGGCGCCTCGGGCAGCTTGCTGAGCAGCTTCGCGCCGGTGACGATGGCGCTGCCCCGCAGGCTGCGCCCGTGTGCCGGGACCTCGGGTGCGGCCGGTGCTGACGCCGATCGACCAGCGCCGACCGTCACGCGGGGTCGCCTGCCGGCGCGTCGCCCGACGGCGCGTCGCCAGACGGCTTGCCGCCCGACGCAAGCGGCTTGCCCGCGAGCATCTCGTTCGCCCGCTGCTCCAGCTCGGCGGCCTCCTCGTCGGTGGCCGGCCACATGGGCTTGAAGCTGTACCACTGGGCCGGCGCGCGCGCGACCGTCCGCTCAAGCGCGTCGGCGATCTTCTGGGTCGCCCGCTGCAGGTCCGCCGGCTTGGAGGAGGGGACCGTGAACGCGTCCTCGGAGCGCACCTCGAAGGTCCCGTCCTTGGTCCGTCGGACCTCCATGAAGGCGATGATGGCGCCTGTCTTGGCGGCGAGGACGGCCGGGCCCGCAGGGAGCGTCGTCCACGCGCCGAACAGCTTCACCGGAATGCCGTCGGGCCGGTACCCCCAGTCAACGAGCAGGGCCAGCATCTGCTTCTTGCGCAGGATGGAGAACAGCTCGCGCAGGTTGCGCCACGGGACCACGTGGACGCCCCAGTCCTCGCGGTTCTTGCGCAGGATCTCGAAGATCTCGGGGAAGGCGGAGTCGTCGGCGACCACGTTGGCCGGGAAGCCGCGCCAGGCCACGCCGGCCGCGACCGCCTCGTTGTTCCCCACGTGCCCGGCGCAGATGATCATCGACTTGCCCTGCGCCTCGAACGCGGCCGCGATCCGGTCCACGCCGTCGCCGAGGATCAGCTTGGACACCTCCTCGGCCGGCAGCTCGGGCAGCCGCATGATCTCGACCATGTAGTGCGCGTACTCGCGGTAGGCCCGCAGGGCCATGCGCCGCACGCGGGGGTGCTCGGGCGGCAGGCCCATGACCCGGCCGAAGTTGGCGTCCGAGAACCGGCGCTTGGTCGGCCAGAACAGGTACGACAGCTGGTTGATGGCGCCGATGACCGGCACGGTGAGCCCGGTCGGGAGATGGATCAGGGCGGCAGCCATCGACTTGTAGCCGATGACGGCCGCCTTCTCCACGAAGCGCGGAGGGGTGGCTTCGAGGCGCCGGTGGGGCGCCTCGAGCGTCTTCTTGTCCTTGGGTTCGGTCACTTCCCTGCGGGAGCCCTCATCCTGGTGCTCGCCGCCAGCGCCTTCGAGTGCGCCTTCGACTCCTCGGTGCCAACGAGCGTCTCGTTGTCGTCACCGCGGATGAAGGCCTCGACGCGCTCGCGGGCGACATCGTCGTGGATCTGCAGCGGCGGGCTCTTCATGAAGTAGCTCGACGGCGCCACAAGGGTACCCCGGAGGCCGCGGTCGAGCCCGATCTTGGCGCAGCGCACCGCGTCGATGATCACGCCCGCGGAGTAGGGGCTGTCCCACACCTCGAGCTTGAGCTCCGCCTTGAGCGGCACGTCGCCGAACGTCGTGCCCTCCATGACGATGTAGCAGTACTTGCGGTCCTTGAGCCACGGCACGTAGTCGCTGGGGCCCACGTGGATGTTCTCGGGCTCGATGTCGTAGTCGAGCATCGAGGTGACCGCGTTGGTCTTGCTGATCTTCTTGGACTCCAGCCGCTCGCGCTCGAGCATGTTCATGAAGTCCGTGTTGCCGCCGAAGTTGAGCTGGTAGGTGCGGTCGAGCCGGACGCCGCGGTCCATGAACAGCCGGGTCATCACGCGGTGGCTGATCGTGGCGCCGACCTGGCTCTTGATGTCGTCGCCGATCACCGGGAGGCCGGCCGCGGCGAAGCGGCGCTGCCAGTACGGCTCACGCCCGATGAACACCGGGATCGCGTTGACGAAGCCGACGCCCGCCTGGATCGCCTGCTCGGCGTACCACTTGGTGGCCTCCTCGCTCCCGACCGGGAGGTACGAGACCATGACGTCGACCTCGCGCTCCCGCAGGGTCCCGACGACGTCGGCCGTGGGGCCGGGCGCCTTCTCGATCACCGCTGACAGGTACTTGCCGAGGCCGTCGTGGGTCATGCCGCGCTGGACCGTCACGCCGATGTGCGGCACGTCCATGAACTTGAAGGTGTTGTTCTGGCCGGCGTAGATGGCCTCCGAGAGGTCCTTGCCGACTTTGGTCACGTCGATGTCGAACGCCGCGACGAACTCGATGTCGCTGATGTGGTACTCGCCGAGCTGCACGTGCATCAGGCCCGGGACGAACTCTTCGGCCTTGGCGTGCTCGTAGTAGTAGCGGCCCTGGATGAGGGAGCTCGCGCAGTTGCCGACGCCGACGATGGCGACCCGGATCTTCTTCCGGGACGCGGCGGGCATGCTCTCGCTAGGGGTCATGTTCGACTCCGTTTCGGGGTTGTCGGGGCGCAAGCCCCCGCTATCCGTCCGAGGCGGCTGCCTGGCGGAGCGTGGCGACGATGCGCTGGATGGTCGTGATGGTGGCGAGGACGGTGATCAGGAGCAGGCTCCAGAAGAGCCAGACCTGCCCCGCCCACGGCCTGGCGAGATCGATGCCGAATGGCAGCGACCAGGTCTCGAGCACGAGGAGCGGGTTCGCCGTGCCGACGATGCCTGCCAGGACGAGCCCGGCGGTGAGGATCACGAGCCGGACCTCGCGTGGCGCGAGGCCCACGTTCGCCATGCCCTTGCCGGGCGCGAAGCCCAGGCTCTCGGCTTTGGCGCGGGTGTAGCTGACCATGAAGGCGGACGACATGGCGGCCGCGGCGAGAACGGCTCCGAGCTGGAACCCCTCGCCGAGACAGCCGATGACGAGGCCGATGTAGACCACGCCCTCGCCCCAGCGGTCGAAGGTGGAGTCCATGAAGGCGCCGGCTTTGCTCACTTGGTTCGTCGCTCGGGCGAGCGCCCCGTCGAACAGGTCGAACACGCCGCCGAAGATCACGAGGAAGCCGGCTGCCAGCCAGGCCCCGACCCCCGCTGCGATCGCGGCCACGCAGGCGATGAGGAAGCCGATGACGGTCAGGGCGTTCGGGGAGAGGCCCAGCCGGCCCAGCCCGATGGCGATGGGGGTCATCAGTCCCCGGATCCTCGCCCGCAGCTCGGGCGAGACCAGCGAGCCGCTCATGCGTCGTGCCTCCCTCGTGGTTCGGCGGTGGCGAGGCCCAGCGCCCGCGCCTCGCGGACGCGGAGGGCATCGAACGCCTCCGGGACGATGGTATGCACGGTGACGCGGCCCTGGCGGCGCGCTTTGACGAGGCCGACCTCGCGAAGCTTGCTCAGGTGCCACGACACGAGCGGCTGGGAGAGGCCGACAGCGTCGACCATCTGGGTCACGGTCGCCGGCCCGTCGGCCAGCGTCCGCAGCATGCGCAGGCGGTTCACGTCCGCCAGGACCTTGTAGATGCGGCGCAGGTCGCGCAGGTCGTCGGGCTGGTCGACGACGTTGGCGATCGTGCTCCGGATCCGGGCCGGGGAGGGTGACACGGGCTAGCGCAAACCTCGAGTGGTCGCCTCAACCGCAGATCCATAAAGGGCGGTTGATATCAACGGTGGTTGATCCTAGGCGCGTTGACGCGGGGTGTCAACTCCTCCTCGGCAGGCAGGGGATGCCCTGGTCGGACCCACCCGATCGTCGCGTCCGTCCGCCCCGATCAGCCGACCCAGCGGATCGGGCCAATCAGCCGGCGCGGTGGCCCGAATCGGTCATCGACGAGCGGGTCTGAGGGGGGCACAATGTGGCCGCCGGAGGGAGGGCCGGTCGCAATGACCCGAGCAATGCGAAACATGGCCGAACCGCCGTGAAGCCCATCGCTCCGGATGCCGCTGCGCCCCGGCTCGCCCGTGCCCTCGAACGCCTCGCCGTCCTCCGCGACCTCGACCGGGCGATCCTCTCCGCCGGCAGCGTCAACGATGTCGCCTGCGTCGCCCTGCGCCACCTTCGCGAACTCGTGCCGGTCCCCAGGGCCGCGGTGATCGCCTACGACCTCGTTCGGGAGACGGGGACGGTGCTCGCCGTGGACGAGGACTCCACGATCGAGGCAGCGGCTCCCGGCGCCGTCTTCGCCCTGCGGGACGTGGTTCCGCCGGAACTGCTGACCGATCCGGCCCCGCGGGTGTACCCGGACATCGGCGCCGATCTCAAGGACCTCGCCGCCGCGCGCCTGATGTTGGCCCACGGCCACCGTGCCGTCACATGGGTGCCGCTCGTCGTTGACGAGCACCTCCTGGGCGTCATGGTCATGGCCGCACCGGAGACCGCAGCGTTCGACGGCGACGGCCTCGAGATCGCCTCCGAGATCGCCGGGCAGCTGGCGGTGGGCCTGCGCGTCCTCCGCGAGCGGGCTGGCCGCGACGCGGCGGCGCGCCGTCTGTCAGTGCTCCACGACATCGATCGCGCGATCCTCGACGCCGCCACGACCGAGGAGCTTGCCCGAGCTGTGTTGCCGCGGGTGCTCTCGGCCACCGGTGCCGCCTACGCGCGCCTGTTCTCGTACGACCTTGCCGCGCGTACCGTGCGGCTGCTGGCCGACATCCGCGCCGATGGCGGACCGGTGCTTGCCGCGGGCATGGTCGCGCCGATGGACCGGGTCATCGATCCCGAGCTGGTCCGGCATCCTGAGGTCCACCGTTTCGAGCAGCTGGAGCAGGGCCGTCCAGTCGCGCCGGACGACCCCACGGTCCCGAGAGAGCTCGGCGCGCACGCCTGGGTCCCGCTGCTGGCCGGGGAGCGACTTGTGGGCGCGTTCGTCCTTGGGTACGCAGGGCGCGAGTCGCCGTCCGACGACGATCTGGCAACCGCCAAGGAGGTGGCGGACCAGCTTGCGGTCGCGATGCTCTCCGCGGAGAGCCGACATGCGTCGGCGCGGGCGAGGGCGCGGCTCGAACTGGTCAACGGCATCAGTTCCGCAATCCTCGGGGGCGGGACGCCGGCCGAGGTCGCGGCACGCGTCGCAGGCCCGCTGCTGGGCCTCGCGGGCGCTGAGCGAGCGACGGTCGTGGGATATGACCTCGTCGCCGGGACTGCGACCGTCCTCGCGGTCGACCAGGTGGGCGGCGGCGCCGAGATGGAGCCAGGCCGGCTGTTCCCGATCAGCGAGGTCGTCCCGCTCGGGTTCATCGCCGAGCGTCGGTCGGTGGTCTTCGCCGACCTGCCGGCTGTCGTGGACCGCCTCCCGGCCGCCCGAGATGCCGTGCGGCAGGGGTTCCGATCGTCCGTGATGGTCCCGCTCGTCGCCGGCGAGACGGTTCTCGGCCATCTCGCGCTGGCCAGTCGGGACGAGGCCGTGGGCGACCCCGAGAACCGGGCTGTGGCGGAGGAGGTCGCGGGTCTGCTGGCGCTCGCGATCCGCGATGCCGCGACCCTCGAGGCGCTCGAAGACCGCGAGGCGCGCCTTCGCGTGGTGCTGGAGGGGTCGCCGAATGGGATCCTTGCCGTGGACCCCAGCGGGGCCATCCACTACGCGAACCCCGCCGCCGCGGTCCTCCTGGGCGCCGATCAGGCGACGCTCGCCACCACCTCGCTCCATGACCTGGTCCCCGACGCTGCCCGAGCCTCCCACCCGGAGCGCGTTCGCGGCTGGTTCACCTCAGCCGACGCCGGCTTGTCCGTCCACCCGCTCGATGCCCACGCCCGTCGCCTCGACGGCTCGACCTTCCCGGTCCATGTCCTCCACGCGATGGCGAGCGCGACAGGGGGCCCGCTCGCCATCGTGACGCTCATCGACCTGTCCGAGCGGATCGCCCTCGAGTCACGCCTCCGGCAGGCGGAGCGGATGGAGGTACTCGGCCAGTTCGCCAGCGTGCTGGCCCATGACGTGCGCAACTCGCTGACCGCAGTCGTGTGGCTCACGGAGTCGCTGTCGGCGGAACTCGCGCCGGACGACCCGCGCCGGGAGGACATGGTGATCATCCGACAGGCGGTCGACGACGCGATCGCCATGACGAGGACCACGCTGGAGTACGCGCGCCCGGCGGCAGTTGTCGTGGGCGCCACCGATCTTGAGCTGCATCTCGCCGGGGCGCGCAGAGTGCTGGCCAGGATCCTCGGCGACCACGTGGCGCTCGAGATCGATGCGGCCCCCGGCCTGCCGCCGGCGGGCATCGACCCGACCGCCCTCACCCAAGTGCTCGTCAACCTCGTGTCGAACGCACGCGACGCCATGCCCGACGGCGGCATCGTGCGGATCAGCGCGACCCTCCACGACAGCGGGTCCTGTTCCGGCTCCGACGTCCTCCGCGGGCCGCATCTCCACCTGTGCATCGCCGACACCGGCGTGGGCATGGACGAGGCCACGCGGAGCCACGCCTTCGACGCGTTCTACACCACCAAGCACCCTGGGTCCGGGACAGGCGGCCGCGGCTCGGGCGTCGGGCTCTCCAGCGTCTGGCTGCTGGTCACGGCCGCCGGGGGCACGGTCAAGCTGACGTCCGAGCCCGGGGCGGGGACCACGTTCGTCGTGACTCTGCCGATCGCGGGCCAATTCGAGGACGACACCGGACCGCGGGCCGCCTGACGCGATACCTCGTCGTCTGGTCGGCTGATGGCCGCCGCCGGTCGTCCATCCGGCGCATGCTGCCCACCAGGTGGTCGCCGGGACCTAGCCGCTCGGGGCGCTGGGCCCGTCGAGCACGTCGCGCACCGCGCGCAGCAGGGCGTCGCCGGCGAAGGGCTTGGTGATGAAGGCCACGCCTTCGTCGATCGAGCCGCCGTGCCCGATCGAGTCCCTCGGGTAGCCGCTCATGAAGAGGACCCGCATCTCCGGCCGGGCGGACCGGACGCTCTCCGCGAGCCCGGGCCCGCTCCGCCCCGGCATGACGACGTCGCTGACCAGCAGGTGGATCGGGCCTGGGCAGGACCGCGCAGCGGCCTCTGCGGCCTCCGGCCCATCCGCGGCCAGGACGCGGTAGCCGGCCCTGGACAGCTGTCGCTCGACCAGCGCCCGCACGCCCGCGTCGTCCTCGGCCAGCAGGATGGTCTCCGCCTCTGCTCGACGTGGGGCGGCGGTGATCTGGCGCGACGGGGCAGTGGTGACGGGGACCCCCACCGCAGGGAGGTAGACCTTGAACGTTGTCCCGAGGCCAGGCTCCGAGTACACCCAGACCGTGCCGCCGGACTGGGCCACGATCCCGAACACGGTCGCGAGGCCGAGGCCTGTCCCCTGGCCGACGGGCTTGGTGGTGAAGAACGGCTCGAACGCGTGGCTGAGCGTGTCCGCGTCCATGCCGCATCCCGTGTCCGTGACCGCCAACATCACGTGCGGCCCCGGGCTGACCTCGGGGTGACCGCGCGCATACGCCTCGTCGAGGACGGCGGCGCCGGTCTCGATGGACAGCGTGCCTCCGCCGGGCATGGCGTCCCGCGCGTTGAGCGCGAGGTTGAGGAGCACCTGGGTCACCTGCACCGGGTCGACGCGGACCGGGGGGAGGCCGGGCGCCAGGGTCGTCCGCACGGCGACATCCTCGCCGATCACGCGCGCGAGGAGCGACTGGGCCTCGACGACGGCGGCATTGAGGTCGATGACCTTGGCCTGGAGCACCTGCCGCCGGCTGAACGCGAGGAGCTGACGGGTCAGATCGGCTGCCCGCTCGGCCGCGCGGAGGATCTCCTCGACGTCCGCGCGCCGCGGGTCCGCCGGGCCCGTTGCGTCGAGGAGCAGCTCGCCGTAGCCGGAGATCGCGGTCAGGAGATTGTTGAAGTCGTGGGCGACGCCGCCCGCGAGCCGGCCGACCGCCTCCATCTTCTGCGCCTGCTGGAGCTGGTCCTCGAGCGCCCGCCGCCGGGTCTCGCTGGACTGCTCCGCAAGGTGCGTCCGCCGCTCCGAGCGGATCAGCAGGACCTGGCGGGCGAGCGTCAGGGCGACCACGACGGCCGCGCCCGCCCGGACGAACCCATACGCCTCGCGGTCGGGCGCCACGAGCGTGAGGAAGGTGCACGCGGCGACGGCGGCGATGGGGAACGCGTCAGCCGCGATCCGCGCGAACCGAAGGAACCGGTCGGAGGCAACCGGGGCGCGGCCCCACGTGATGCCCGCCCAGGCGATGAGCAGCGCCGCGACCGAGAGCAGCGGGTCCATGGGCGCGACGGCCTCCGCTGTGCCCTGGGTGACGAGCCTCTGCCAGCCGAGCCACGCGAGGCCGCCGAGGGTCAGCCCGTCGATGAGCGCGAATGGCCCCCACAGCCCGGGCCGGACGCGCCTGTCGATGAGCGCGAGGAAGGTTGCGCCCGGGCCGGCCACAATCGCGATCGCCGCGGCCAGCGCCAGTTTCAGGCCGGGATCGTCGCGCGACGGGTCGACCAGCCAACCCCAGAGTGCCGTGAGGAGGGTCGTCGCCGCGGCCGCGACGATCAGCGACTGGAGCGCCGCGGGCAGGAGCCGCTCCCGCGGCATGCCGCGCAGGGAGGCCCAGAGCAGCACGCTCCCGAACACGACGACCGCGGCTGCGAACAGGCCGATCGATGGGCCTCCGGCCGTGAGGCGTGCGGCGGGATCGCTCGACCACGCGGCGAGACCGCTGGCCACCAAGACGAGCGCCCCGGCGAGAACGAGTGGCACGATCCTCGCCTCCCCTCGGGCCCGCCACGCAGCCAGGACGAGAGCGGCGACGGCGAGCAAAGCCGCGAGCAGCTGCTGGGAGTCGTCGAGGACGATGCCGAGTGACGCCGGGGCGAGGAGGATCGCGGGCGTCGTCGTCACGACGATCGCCAGGCCGAGCAGCGTGAGGCGGCGCGGAGCGCGGGACGGGGCCAGCGCCCGGACGGCGCCCGAAGCAGCGGCGAGGGAAGAGGTGGTCATCGGCCTGTGATCGCGGGCACGCTTGCTCCGCCTGGAGGTGGCATCTGTGCCGAGGGAGTCGGCCGACGGTCCAACCTTCTTGACCCGCGAGCGTGGAAGCGCCACGGCCGAGCCATGGCCAGCCCAGCGGTACGTCTGGCAGAACCCGCCGCGTGAGGCATCGCGTGGTGGGTGCGCCCCGGCTACTCCTCCTCGCGTGTCGGCGGCACTCGATCGGACGAGAGCTGCTCGCGCCACAGCGCCTCGAGGGTCGCGAGGTCGGCCCGGAGCTCGGCGTCGGGCGTTCCGGGCTCCACGACGACCGTCTCGAGGACGTCGAACTCGAGGCCCTCGGGCCCATGCGCGCGGATGTCGCCGCCGAGCTGCCCGTCGAGCGCGGCGAGGGATCCCGTGGAGACCGCGAAGTCGTACCGATTGCGGGCGCCCGCCAGATTCACCGCTGACGCCACGATGACGCGACCTGTGGCCCGGTGGCGGACCGCATAGACACCGGCGTCCGGAGGGTGCTGGGCGAGCTGCTCGCGGAGCTCCTTGCGGCGCGTCTTGTCGGTCATGCGCCCATTGTCGGACACGACGTGCGCCGGGTGCGGCGCCGGCAGCCCCTACACTCCCGGGGTGGAGCGACGCACGACGGGCGAGGCCATGGTCCTGCTGGCCGTGCTGGGGGCCGGCGTCTTCGTCGCTGGCCTCGAGCTGATGATCACCGCGGTGGCGCTGCCCGCGATCGTCGGCAGCCTCGCGGGCTGGCAGCGCCTCCGTGAAGCCTCCTGGATCATCAACGGCTATCTGCTCGTCTATGTGGTCACGATGCCGCTGGCGGGGCGTCTGGGCGACCTGTGGGGCAACCGGCGGCCGTTCCTCGCCGCGATCGCCGTGTTCACCGTGGGCTCGGCGCTGGCGGGGGCGTCGCAGACCCTCGAGCAGCTGATCGCCGCGCGGCTGGTCCAGGCGGTCGGCGGCGGTGCGCTGGTGCCGCTCGCGACCTCAGCGGCCGCGCACCTCTTCACCGGGCACGCGCGGCCCAGGGCGCTGGGCGTGGTCGGGGCGCTCACGTTCCTGGGCATGGCCGCCGGGCCGTTCCTCGGGGCGGCCATCCTCGACCTCGCCCACCCCGACGCCGCGCTCGCCCGACTGGGCATCGCCCCCGGCGCAGCCGTCGAGGCGTTCGTCGTGCCGGCCTGGCGGTGGATCTTCTATGTGAACGTCCCGATCGGGATCGCCGCGCTCGCGGTGGCGTGGGCGGCGTCCGCGGGCTGGGACACGCCGCGACGCCCGGGGCGGGTCGACCTCGTGGGCGCTGCGCTCGTCGCGGCGGCGCTCGGGGGAACGCTGGGCGCGCTCACGCTGCTGGGCAGCCGGTCGAGCGCCGGGCCGGACGGCGGCCCCGACCCGACGCTCGTGGCGATCGGGCTGGCGGGGCTCGCCATCGTCGCCCTGCCGCTCGCGGTGGTCCGCGGGCTGCGCGCCTACGACCCGTTCCTCGACCCGCGTCTGTTCCGCCGGCCGGCGTTCGCGTCGGCGGCGCTGGTCTCGCTCTTGACCGGCTACGGGCTTGCGACGGCCATCGTGGGCGCGGCCGTGTTCGTGGACCGCGTGCTCTACGGCGGTCCCGACGAGCAGCGGATCACGCTCGGGGCGCTGGCGGCGGCGACCGCCATCGGCGCGCTCGCGTCCGGTTGGGCGCTGCGCGCGCTCGGCCTCCGGCTGGTCACCGTCGTGGGGCTGGCGGCGTCGGTCGTGGGCCTCGTGATCATGGCCGGCTGGACCCCCGACACGACGATCCTCGCCGCGGCGGCCGCCCTCGCGCTGTTCGGCGCCGGCTTCGGCCTCACCGTCACGCCCCGCTCGACGGCCGCGACCGAGGCCGTGGAGCCATCTGCGTACGGCGCGGCGGCCTCGATCGTCACGGTGTCGCGCATGGCCGGCATGGCGGTGGGCCTCGCGATCCTCTCGGCCTACGGCTCCACGACCATCGACCGGCTGTACGACCAGGTGTACGCGACGGCGGACGCTTACCGGCAGTTCATCCCCGAATCCCTGCGCGACCGCCCGCTCAAGGACGGCCAGGTCGTCGCCGCGCTCGAGGCGTGGGCGGCGCGCGAGGCCGCGCAGATCATGGTGGGCGTGTTCCTGCTGGCGGCCGTGGTCACGGCGGTCGCGGTCGTGCCGGCGCTCCTGCTCGGCGGCCGTCGGCGTATGCTCGCGACCGCTGGGGCGCCCGCCCCGGACCAGGAGCCGTAGCCCAGCGATGCCGTCCGCCGCCCCGAGCCCCGTCCGCCCCGCGTCGACCGCTGACGCGACGCCGACTCCTGTCAGCCCTGTGCTGCGCGGCGTGGCCACGACGGGCGGCCGCGTGGTCGAGATCGCGGGCGCAGATGAGCTCGCCGGCATCCTGCGCGACCCCGAGGCGCGAGTCTGGGTGGACCTCACCGCGCCCGAGGGAACGAGCGTGGCCGACATCACCACGCTGCTCGACCTGCACCCGTTGATCGCGGAGGACATCGCCGAGCGCAACCAGCGCGCGAAGTTCGAGGAGATCGAGGGGACGATCCACATCGTCATGTTCGCGGTCCACTATGCGGATCGCGAGGTGTCGACGGTCGAGGTCGACCTCGTGCTCGGCGAGCGCTCGCTGCTCACGGTCCACGGCGACGGGTTCGACCCGTTCGCGCTCGACCAGCTGCGCGGCGACGCGGGCGCGGTGCTGCAGCGCGGCCCCGACTTCCTGCTCTACGCCATCACCGACGGGCTGGTCGATGCGCTGTTCCCGGTCATGGACGCCATTGAAGACGAGATCGACGAGCTCCAGGACGACGTCATCCGCAAGGCGACGCCCGCGACCCTCGAGCGGCTGTTCGCCCTCAAGCGCGAGCTGATCGGCCTGCGCCGCGCCACCTCGCCCGCCCGCGAGATCTTCAACCAGCTCACGAACCGCGATCTGTCCCTCGTGGCGCCCGCCAACCTCCTGTACTTCCGCGACGTGTACGACCACCTGATCCGCGTCACCGACGAGCTCGACAACGACCGCGATCTGGTCGCCGGCACGCTCGACGTCTACCTCTCCACGATCAACAACAACCTCTCGACCATCATGAAGCGCCTCACGGGCGTCACCGTGATCCTCGCGGGCATCGGCGCGTTCGCCGGCATCTTCGGCATGAGCGAGGCGGGCGCGGCGTTCCAGGGCAACGAGGCGGCGGGCTTCTGGCTGGTCACCGGCGCCGTCTTCTCGGCGGCGATCGGACTCGCCCTGTTCCTGCGCCGCATCGACTGGATCTAGGTCGTTCGCCGGGCCGGCCCGCGGGGGAGCGGCGCCGGCGGGCGGTGGCGCCGACAGGTCGGGCTAGCCGCAGGCCACCGCGTGCGGCGTCGGGTGGGCGTCCTTGGGGTCCGCGCTGCCGACTGACAGCGGCTTGGCCAGGACCTGGGTCTTGGGGGGGATCTTGTACCCCTCGCTCGTCTGGAGCCAGAGCTCCTCGCTGGTCGCCGACGCGGCGCGGTCCATGTTCGTCTGGTGCGGGTAGACCGCGGTGATCTCGTACTGGTAGAGCTTGTTGTCGCTCGTGTAGACGTAGACGATGTCCGTGAGCAGCTTGTTCGGGGTCTTCTGGGTGATCACCAGGTTGTAGATGGGCCCGAACATCCCGTCGCGGGCGTGCGCGAAGAGGTAGGTCGCCCGACCCTCGCCGGGCTGCCCGAACGGCGCCGCCGTCTGGTACATCGCCACGTTGCAGTACGGATAGCCCACGGGCCCGGCGACGATCGGGAGGTCGATCCGCAGCGCCGGGATCACGACGCGGGTGGCCACCGCCACCCCGCCCGAGGGTGTCGGCGAGATCGAGGCGCCGGGGCTGCCGTTGGGAGAGTCGGTCGGGAGGTCGATCGACACGGACGGCGCCGGTCCGAGGCTGTCGCTGCTGGGCGACGGCGTGGGCAGCACGCCCGCGGTCGCGGGATCGGCGTACGAGAGCAGGCCGGCGGTGATGATCACGACGCCGAGCGCGGTGACGACTGCGGGGATCAGCCGGGTGAAGAGCGAGCGGATGTAGCCCGCGAGCGTGCTCATGGGCTCTCTATCCACACCGGATGATGTGCGCCCTGGGGTGCGAGTCCGCATAGCTCGCGACCGAGACCGACACGGGCTCAGCGACCACCTGGGTCTTGCCCGGCGTCCCGTGCGGGCCCTCGGAGGTCTGGAGCCAGAGCTGATCGTGACGGGCCGCCACGGCGGCGTTCAGCGTCAACCGGTGGGGCAGCACCTTGGTGATCTTGTAGACGTGCAGCTTCGAGTCGCTCGTGTAGACGTTCACGAGCATGCCGACCATCTTGCCGGGCGTCCGCCTGACCATCGTCAACTGGTAGATGGGGCCGAACATGCCGTCGCGGGCATGCGCGAACAGGTACGTCGCCCGGTTCTGGCCAGGCTGCCCGAGCGGCTTGCCGAAGTACATCGCCACGTTGCAGTACGGGTAGACGCCGGCCGCCGGCCCTTTCGTGATGGCCAGGTCGATGCCCAGCGCCGGCACCACCACGCGCGTGGCCACGAGCGGCCCGTGGTACGGCGGCGGGCTGGCCGTGGGCGCTGGTGACGCCGACGGCGAGTCGGTGGTCAGCGGCGAATCGCTGGGGCTCGGCAGGGGCAGGTCAATCGGCGACGGGGTGACGGTCGGCGGATCGCTCGGCGAGGGCGTCACCATAACGGTCACGGACGACGCGCTCGGGACCGGCGTCGCGGTGCCCAGATCGCCGCAGGCCGCCACGGCGAGCGCCAGCACGACGAGCGCCGGGACAAGGCGGAGGGACCGGGGGAGGGACCGCATGGCGCCCGAATGGTATCCCCGCCCGCCCGAGCCGACTCTTACCCGAAGGTGCTGGTACGCTCGTGCTGCATGGGGAGCAAACTCGCGATCGGAACGGGCTTGCTGGCGGGGATCCTCGTCGGCGGTCTAGCCGTGGGCGCGGCTGTCGAGCTGCTGCCGCCGCCGCCCGTCCCGGTGATCGCCACCCCGTCGCCCGTGACGACCGCCACCGCCTCGCCGGCAGCCTCGGCATCCCCGTCCGCCACGCCGTCGGCGGCCCCGTCAGCATCAGCCTCGGCCGCCCCGTCAGCATCGGCCTCCCGAGCCCCCTCGCCCTCCGCGAGCCACCCGGGCGCAAGCGGGAAACCCTAGGCGTTGCCCGTCGCGAGCAGCCGGTCTAGTGGACCATCACCTGTGCGGCGGTCGAGACGAGACCGAGCAGGATGCCCGGGAAGAGCCCCAGCACGATCGTCATGACGGTCGTGACCGCGAGGCCGGTCCACACCAGGCGCCCGTGCGGCATCACGGCGATCTCGGCGTCGGGATCGCGCATGAACATGTAGACCACGACGCGCAGGTAGTAGAACGCCGCCGCGGCCGCGTTCATCACGGCGAGGACCGCCAGCACGCTCAGCCAGCCACCCGCCTGGACGGCGGCCAGGATCACGTAGAACTTGCCGAAGAACCCGGCCGTCGGCGGGATGCCGGTGAGGCTCAGGAGGAACAGCGTCATCAGCCAGGCGAGCGCGGGCTCGCGCCGGATGAGGCCCGCGAACGTTGAGAGGTTGCTCGTGATGCCCGTCTTGCGCTGGAGCGCGGCGATCACCGCGAACGCGCCGAGATTCATGAACGTGTACGCGGCGCCGTAGTACAGCAGCCCCTCGAGGCCCTGGAGCTGGCCGGCGGCGAAGGCCGCGAAACCCACCAGCATGTAGCCGGTGTGCGCGATCGAGGAGTACGCCAGCATGCGCTTGACGTTGTCCTGCGTCAGCGCGACGAGGTTGCCGAGCGTCA
>Ga0302299_10000785_pt1 | contig 18261 bp, 16 predicted proteins | sample III_Fen_N3_4_FD_198795 | JGI IMG/M metagenome (GOLD analysis project Ga0302299, IMG submission 198795) | Peat permafrost microbial communities from Stordalen Mire near Abisko, Sweden - III_Fen_N3_4 | ecosystem: Environmental > Terrestrial > Soil > Wetlands > Permafrost | place: Sweden: Abisko... | reverse complement strand
GTGAGCACCGCATGGCGCAGAGGGTCGTCGTCACTGGCCCGCCACTTCTCGACCAGCTGGAGCAGTGTTGGTGTCGGAGCTCGAGACCCGAGCGCGAACGGCCGCTGCCACACCGGGTCCCACTGACCGCCGACCGTCCAGGCCTGCAGCGAGAGCACGCCACTCGTCACGTAGGAGATCCGCGGCGTGAGCGTGACGCTCGCCTCCGGCGATTCAGGGTCCGGAAGCACGGCGAGGGGCTGCGGCACGTCGCTGTAGCCGAGCGCTGCCAAGTCGGAGCACAGCTGCTGCCACAGGTGCGTGCCACGAACGTCGGGGCAGTCGGTCTGGTGCCCACGGTGACGATGCCGTTCCCACTCGACCGGGCAGATGGCAGAGAAGGGGGGGAGCACCGGGGCGCGTTCTGCATGCGCGAACATGCTGAGAGTCTCGTAGGCCCAGAGCGGGACCTGATCACGCCGGACGTCGACGGGGACGCGTCCCGCCACAAACGCCTCGCGCCCGACGGTCATCCCTGCGACGTACTGTGCTGACGGCATCCGACCGGTCGTCCAGCGGTCGACGACCCAGATGGCGACGACCGTCAGTGCTTCCTCATACCCACAGGTCGACCAGTCCGGACAGGCGAGACAGTCGAACGCCCACCAGCCGTCGGGATACCAGTGGTTCTGGATCTCGTAACCTTCGACGAGAACGGGGCACGGTGTTCCGCAGCAGCGGCACAACGGCGGCTGCGGATACTCGGCCAGGAGTGCAGCAAGATCCACCAGGCCAGTCTGTCGGCTGCACACTGATGGGGTTAGGGCTGTCCGAGCGATCGGTGCGGCCGACAGCGCGCCCCCGGAGGATCCGCACGGACCCGAGAGCCGTGCTCAGCGGTCCAGGCCGCGGTGGAGGATCGACCAGGCGGCGGCGGCGGTCTCGGGGCGCTGATCAGTGGGGGTCTTCGCGACGATCGCGGCGACCATGCCGAGCGCCAGGAGCACGTCGGCGGTCCGCGCACCTCGCCGCAGGTCGCCGCGTCGGCGCGCGTCCCGGACCGCGCGCTCGAGGGCGGCGGACACCCGCGCGGTGACGGCCTCGAGCCGGTCGTCGTCGTCACCCGCCGAGGTGACGATCTCGACGAAGGCGACCGACGCGATGGTCTGCTCCGTGACGAGGGCGAGCAGGTCGTCGAGGACGGTGCCGTCCTGCGCCGCGAGCTCCTCGAGCTCCGCGACGTTGTCCTCGAACGCGGCGAGGGCGAGGCTCATCCGGTCGGGGAAGTGGCGGTAGAGGCTGCCCTGCCCGACGCCAGCGGTCTTCGCGACGGCGCTGAGCGGCGCGTCGATGCCCTGCTCCCCGAACACCTCGACAGCCGCGGCCACGAGCGCGCGCCGGTTCTCGGCCGCGGCACTCGGTCCTCGGTTCGCGCGCGCTGCCCCAGCCATGACGCCAGCGTAGCGACCATCCGGACATCATTGTCCGGATGGTCGCTAGACTCGTGATCGGCAGTGCGCACCGCGTCGTGCGCCAGCGGCAGGCGAGTCCCGAGGAGTCCCCATGCAGATCGCAGACAAGGTGTTCGTCGTCACCGGCGGCGGCAACGGCATCGGCCGCGAGGTCGTCCTCCAGCTGATCCGTCGCGGCGCTCGTGTCGCCGCGGTCGACCTCAGCGTGGAGGGCCTGGCGGAGACCGAGCGCCTCGCCGCCGCGCCCGCCGGCCGCCTCACGACCCACACGCTCAGCGTCGCGGACCGCGCCGCGGTCGAGGCGCTGCCCGACGCGGTGGTCGCGGCGCACGGCCAGGTCGACGGCGTGCTCAACATCGCCGGCATCATCCAGCGGTTCGTCCACGTCGAGGAGCTCTCGATAGAGGAGATCGAGAAGGTCATGGCGGTGAACTTCTGGGGCACGCTCTACCTGGACACGACGTTCCTGCCGCTGCTCAAGGCACGTCCGCAGGCCGCGCTGCTCAACGTCTCGAGCATGGGCGCCCTCGTCCCCGTCCCCGGCCAGGGCGCCTATGGAGCGAGCAAGGGTGCCGTGAAGCTGCTGACCGAGACGCTCTACGCCGAGCTGCGCGGGACCGACGTCGCCGTCACGCTCGTGTTCCCTGGTGCCATCGGCACCAACATCACGGGCAACTCCGGCGTCGAGGTGCCCAACATGGACAAGGTCATCGCGAGTGGCCAGGTGCCGAAGACCACGGCTCCGGTCGATGCTGCCCGCCAGATCGTCGACGCCGTGTCGGAAGGGACGTTCCGGCTGCTCATCGGCAGCGACGCGAAGTCGCTCGACGCGATGGTGCGCGCGAGGCCGACCTGGGCCATCACGAAGGTCGCCGACCAGATGAAGAAGATGCTCGGGATCTGACCTCGGGTCCGGATTCCCCAGCACGCCAGGAGTCAGGGCGTCAGGGCCCGCAGCGCGGGGAGCTCGGCCGCGAGGCCGTCCATCCAGGCCTCGTCGCCCTGGTAGGGCTCGGTCGCGCGCGGCCAGGCGAGGACGACGTCGGTGAAGCCGAGTGCCGACGCGTGCGCGACGTGGTCGACGATCTCGGCGACGCTGCCGGACCTGCCCACGGCCTCCTCGATGTTCAGCAGCCGCACGAAGTCCGCGCCGAGCGGCGCCTGCCGCTCAGCGGTGATCCGGTCGAAGGTCGCCACGACGTCGGCCACGCCCGCCCACCACTCCTCCGTGGTGAGCCCCTGGTGCGACGCGCCGTTCGTGACCCAGCCCTCCGCCGTCGTCTGCGCGAGGCGCATGCCGCGTGGGCCGTTGGCCGCGACGACGAACGGCGGCCGCGGATCCTGCACCGGGCCGGGGATCGTGCGGGCGTCGACGGCCGTGTAGTAGGCGCCGGACCAGTCCGTGACCGGCTGCGTGAGCAGCAGGTCGAGCAGCCCGACGAACTCCTCGAAGCGGTCGGCGCGCTGCCGCGGCGTCAGCTCCGGCCAGCCGAAGACGTGCGCGTCGTGCGCGGCCGTCCCCGCGCCGACCGCGACGGTGAGCCGGCCCTTCGACATGCAGTCGAGCGTCATCAGGTCCTTCGCGAAGGACACCGGGTGGCGCAGGTTCGGTGAGGCCACGAGCGTGCCGAGCCGGATGGTGGTCGTGCTCAGCGCGGCCGCGACGAGCGTCGGGATCGTGGCGTGCCACGGACCGTCCGCCATCGTGCGCCAGGCGAGGTGGTCATAGGTCCACGCGGTGTGGAAGCCGAGCTCCTCCGCGCGCTGCCAGCGGGCGCGGTCGACCGTCCAGTCGAACTCGGGCAGCAGGACGACGCCGACCCTCACGTCGCCGCCCCGGTGGTCGCCGCGGCGTCCCGCAGGTCAGCGGCACGACGCAGCGGCTCGTAGGTCCGCTCGTCGAGGTCGGCCCACTCGAACCGGTCGCGCAGGTCGGCGAGGTAGTGCACGTAGGTGTCGTTGTCGACGTAGCTGGCGTGCCGCGGGCTGTCGATGTAGGCGATGCCGCCGCTGAGGTCGGGCAGGTCGGTCTGCTTGAGCTCGACGAGCTCGCGCCGGTGCACGCCCGTCTCCCGGGCGCGGATGTCGATCACCACCATCTGCGCCATCTCGTCGAACCGCGTGTAGGCCGCACCGGCGAGCTCGATGAGCCCCAGCAGGTACAGGCTGTCGTGCTCGCGGGAGAACACGTTCAGATAGAGCATCGGGTGCCCGTGGTTCCAGGTGAGCAACGACGGGTCGAGGAACGGCAGCAGGTACTGGTAGCCCGTCGCGAGCAGGATGACGTCGAGGTCCTCCTCGGTGCCGTCGGCGAACGCGGCGCCGGTCGGTGTGAGCCGCGAGACGTCGGGCTTCGCGATGAGGTCGCCGTGCTGGAGGTAGTGCAGCACCTGGGTGTTCATGATCGGGTGGCTCGTGAGCAGGTCGTGGTCCGGCGCGGGGAGACCGAGCCGGGTCAGGTCGCCGACGAGCGTGTCGACGAGCTGCGACGGGTCGCCGGACAGGCTCACCCCGCGGGGCGGGTCGATCAGGCCGGTGAGGACGGCGTCGGTCGGCAGGCCGAAGATGTGCTTGGGCACGAAGCGATAGCCCCGACGCACCGAGAAGAACGCCTGGGCCGAGTGGCGCGCCGCGTCGCAGGCGATGTCGACGCCGGAGTTGCCGGCACCGACGACGAGGACACGCTTGCCGCGCAGCTCGAGGCCGTCGCGGAACGTCACGGAGTGCCGCAGGTCGCCGGCGTAGAGGTCCTCGCCGGGGATCTCGGGCAGGTTCGGGTGCCAGGTGACACCGGGCGCGGCCAGGAGGCCGTCGTACTCCTGGGCCTCGCCGGTCGAGAGGGTGACGAGCCACCGGTCGCCGGGCAGCGGCTCGGCGTGCCTGACCGAGATCCCGAGGCTCACGTGGTCGTAGAGGCCGAACTCGCGGGCGAAGGCGCGGATGTAGTCACGGATCTGGCGCCACGACGGGTAGTCGGGGTAGTCGTCGGGCATCGGGAAGCCGACGAAGGCGGAGGTGTACTTCGAGCTGATGAAGTGCGCGCTCTCGTACATCGGGCTGCCGGGGTTGTCCATGTCCCAGATGCCGCCGACGTCGGTGTGCCGCTCGAACCAGTCGAACGGCACACCCTCGGCGAGGAGTGCGCGGGCCATCACGAGACCCGCGGGTCCGGCGCCGACGAGGCAGTAGCGCCGGCGGTACTGCACCGGCGGGGTCGTGGCTGACCGGCGACGCCCGCGAACGCGCGACTGGGCGATCGCGGCGTACGTCGCCGGCCGGTGCCGACGAAGCACGAGGGCCATCACGACGCCCGCGACCGCGACCGCCACGAGGACGAACGGCGCGGAGTTCACCAGCACGTCGGTCGATCCGGTGAGCGTGGGGTAGTGGGTCACCGCCATCACGAACGCGGTGACGAGGCCGAAGAAGCCGATCGCCGGTGCGACGACGGAGTTCCAGAGCTCGCGGTCGGCCCGGCCCCAGAAGAACGCGACGACGGCGAGGGACGCGCCGGCCTGCAGCGCGATGATGCCCAGCGTGCCGACGCCGATCAGGCTCGGCACCATCACCACGAACGGGTCGCCGCCGGCGATCGCGAACCCGCCGATGACCACGACGGTCAGCACGCTGACGGTCACGCTCGCGATGTGCGGGCTCAGGTGGTTCGGGTGGTAGTGACCGAGCCGTCGCGGCAGGACCTTCTCGCGACCGAGCGCGAACAGGTAGCGGCCGGTCGCGTTGTGCAGGGCGAGGTAGCCGGCGAGGACGCTCGTGCAGAGCAGGACCGCCGAGATGTCGTAGAGGACCTCGCCGCCGTACTGCTTGATGAGGTTGAAGACGAACTCGCCCTGCTGGTCGCCGGCCTGCGAGGCGGCCTGCGCGGCACCCGCGGCGCCGACGATGATCCAGCTCGTGAGCACGTAGAAGACGCCGATCGACCCCACCGCGATGTACGTCGCTCGCGGGATGCTGCGCTCCGGGTCCTTCGTCTCCTCGCCGTAGAGCGCCGCCGACTCGAAACCGACGAAGCTGAAGAACGCGAACATGAGCGCGATGCCGAGCGACCCGCTCGTGACCTGCGCGGGGGAGAAGGACTGCGCCGGGAACGCGGCCGAGCCCTTGTCGACGACGACGATGAGGTCGAAGACGACGAGCACGAGGAACTCGAGCACCATGAGGGTGCCGAGCACCTTCGCCGACAGGTCCACCGAGCGGTAGCCGAGCAGCGCGACGATCACGATCGCGCCGGCCGCGGGGATCCACCAGGAGACACTGACGCCGAGCGTGCCGAGCACGAGCGCCGTGTAGTAGCCGAACGCGCCGGCGAGGCCGAACGTGAGGGCGCCGTAGGACAGGACGGCGACGTAGGCCGCGGCGACGCCGGACGGCTTGCCGAGCGAGCGCGCGATGTAGGTGTAGAACGCGCCGGTGTTGACGACACGACGGCTCATGGCGGCGTAGCCGACGGAGAAGCAGAGCAGCACCACGGCGGCGATGAGGTAGGCCGCGGGGAGCCCGGCGCCGTTGCCGTAGATCAGCGCGAGCGGCACGTTGCCGACCATGGCCGCCATGGGGGCCGCCGCGGCGATCACCAGGAACACGACACGACCGGTGCTGAGCGAGGTGCGCTGGTTCACGCCGCAGTGTGGCACGGCCGGGGCTCGCCGGGTGGGGTCCTCGCAGCGACCCGTAGCCTCGCGGCATGAGCACCCTGGACGAGGTCGGAGAACGGGACGGCTGGCGCTGCTGGCTGTGCGACGGCACGGTCGACCCGGACGCGTCGGTGAACGCCGACCGGGGGCCGAGCATCGACACCGGATCGGCGCCCAAGGGCAAGAAGCCGGGCGCGGGCACCGAGCGGCTCGCGCACCGCGCCTGCAACACCGGCAAGGGCAAGGTCGCGCCCGTCGTCGCCTGGTCGCCGGACCTGTTCGTCGTGGACCCGGCCCCGATCGTCGCGACGGTCGACCGGCTCGGTCGCAAGGGCGGCCGCGAGGTCATGGCCCGCTGCCCCAGCCAGGCAGACGGCGACGCGGCCGCCGTCTGGCTCGTGGACCGCCTGTCGCGCTTCGCTCCGGGGCTCGCGGTGCGCGCCGACGTCGAGCCCGGCGGCGGCCAGTTCCTCGTGGTGCTGCGCACGGTGTGAGCGATCGGGCGACGCGGGGACCGGTTGTCCGCGCCCCCGACGTGGCCGAGTGCCAGGATCGGGTCATGACCGACTCGCGTGCCGGACAGCCCGCCGCCTCCGCCGACCTCGTCGACGTCGCCAAGCTGGTGACGGCGTACTTCACCGTGCACCCCGACCCCGAGGACCCCGGTCAGCGCGTGGCGTTCGGCACGAGCGGGCACCGCGGCTCGGCGTTCACCGCGAGCTTCAACGAGGACCACATCCTCGCCACGACGCAGGCGATCTGCGAGTACCGCGCCGCCCACGGCATCGCCGGCCCGCTGTTCCTCGGCGCCGACACCCACGCGCTCTCCGAGCCCGCCACGGTCAGCGCGCTCGAGGTGCTCCTGGCCAACGGCGTCGACGTGCGGGTCGACTCGCGCGGCGGCTACACGCCGACGCCGTCGGTGTCGCGCGCGATCCTGGCGGCCAACGCAGGGGGTGCGAACTCCGACGGCATCTGCGTCACGCCGTCGCACAACCCGCCGGGCGACGGCGGCTTCAAGTACAACCCGCCCGACGGCGGTCCCGCGGGCACCGACATCACCGGCTGGGTGCAGGACCGGGCCAACGAGCTGCTCCGCGCCGGGCTCGCCGGCGTGAAGCGCGTCTCGCTCGCGTCGCACAGGCCGGCGACGTACGACTTCCTCGACGCGTACGTCGGACAGCTCGGGCAGGTCGTGGACCTCGTCGGCATCCGCGACGCGGGGATCCGCATCGGCGCCGACCCGCTGGGCGGCGCGAGCGTGGCCTACTGGGGCGAGATCGGCGAGCGCTACGACCTCGACCTCACGGTCGTGAACCCCGACGTCGACGCGACGTTCCGCTTCATGACGCTCGACTGGGACGGCAAGATCCGGATGGACTGCTCGTCGCCGTCGGCGATGGCGAGCCTCATCGCGCGGCAGGCCGACTTCGACATCGCGACCGGCAACGACACCGACTCCGACCGGCACGGCATCGTGACGCCGGACGCCGGGCTGATGAACCCGAACCACTTCCTCGCCGTGGCGATCAGCTACCTCTACTCCCACCGCGACGGCTGGTCGCGCGACGCGGCGGTCGGCAAGACGCTCGTGAGCTCGTCGATGATCGACCGCGTCGTCGCGGGACTCGGGCGGCGCCTGCTCGAGGTGCCGGTGGGCTTCAAGTGGTTCGTGCCCGGGCTGCTCGACGGCTCCGTCGCGTTCGGCGGCGAGGAGAGCGCGGGCGCCAGCTTCCTGCAGCGCGACGGCTCGGTGTGGACCACCGACAAGGACGGTATCATCCTGTGCCTGCTGGCCTCGGAGATCCGGGCGACGACCGAGCGCTCGCCGTCGGAGCTCTACCGCGGTCTCACCGAGGAGTACGGTGAGCCCGCGTACGCCCGCGTCGACTCGCCCGCGACACGCGAGCAGAAGGCGATCCTGAGCAAGCTGTCGCCGGACCAGGTCACCGCGACGGAGCTCGCCGGGGAGCCGATCACCGCGACGATGACGACGGCGCCCGGCAACGGCGCCCCGCTCGGCGGGCTCAAGGTCTGCACGGAGAACGCGTGGTTCGCCGCTCGCCCGTCGGGCACCGAGGACGTCTACAAGCTCTACGCCGAGTCCTTCCGCGGGCCCGAGCACCTCGCAGCGGTGCAGGAGGAGGCGCGTGCCGTCGTCGCGTCAGCCCTCGCCGGCTGACGCGACGCGCTGCTACTCGGCGAGGATCGCGTCGATCTGGCCCATGGCCAGCGTCATGCCTTCCTCCATGCCCATCGCGACGAGCTGCTCCATCGTCTCGAGCGAGGCGAAGGTCGACGTGACCGTCATGACCACGCCGCCGCCCTCGCGGTCGGCGATCTCGAGCACCATGCGGTTCGAGGGCATCGCGTCGAGCGGCGCCCAGGTCTCGTCGGCGAACCCGTCCTGCACCACCAGACGGCGGGGCGGCTCGACCTCCTGCACGTCCCAGAAGCCACGCGGCTGGTCACCGCTGGGTCCGGTCATGAAGTACGTGACGCGGGCACCGGGCCGCAGGTCGTGGTCGACGAAGGTCGCGGGGTAGGTCGGCGGTCCCCACCAGCGCTCGAGCTGGCGCGGGTCGTCCCACAGCTGCCACGCGCGCTCGGCGGCGACGTCGTACTCCGCCGTCATCGTCATCGTGAGCCGCTCGGTGTCCTTCGCCACGTGGGTGACGGTCATGTGGTTCCTCCTCGTGAGTCCTCGTCGAGCAGTGCGCCCATCCGGTCGAGCCGTCCGCGCCAGAGCGAGTCGAGCTCGTCGAGCAGCTGCTGGGCGCGGCGTAGTGCGTCGTGGTTGCCGATCACCCGTTGCTCCCGTCCGTGCCGGTGCTTCAGCACGAGCCCGGCCTCCTCGAGCACGGCGACGTGCTTCTGCACGGCGGTCAGGCTGATCGGGTAGTGCCGGGCGAGGCCCGACACCGAGTGCTCGCCGTCGACGGTCCGGCGCACGATGTCGCGCCGGGTGGCGTCGGCCAACGCGTGGAACAGCCGGTCGACCTCGGCGTCGCTGAGCTGATCTACAACCATGAGGTTGTAGATTACCCGACCGTGCGGATCCGTCAAGAGCCGAGTCCGGCGGGCGCGCGGCCCCCGCCTAGCATCGGGGCGTGCCCACCCGCGCTGTCGCCCACGGCCCCGTCGGGTCGGCGGGCGTCGCGGCCGGTTCGGCCGGAGCCGTCCGTGCCGGGGTCGAGGTGCTGCGGGCCGGCGGCTCGGCCGTCGATGCCGTGCTCGCCTGCGCCTTCGCCTCCGCGGTCACCGAGCCCGTGCTGTCGAGCCTCGGGGGTGGCGGCTTCCTCCTGCACGCGCCGGCCGGCTCCGAGCCGGAGGTGCTCGACTTCTTCGTGGCGGTCCCCGGTCTCGACGGCGGGGGAGTCGAGCCGCGGATCACGACCGTGGTGATCGACTTCGCGAAGGCCGGACCTGCGGCCAGCGCCAGCGAGCAGGTGTTCCATGGCGGGTGGGGCACGGTCGCCGTGCCCGGATGCCTCACCGGCTACCTCGACGCCCATCGCCGCTGGGGCCGCCTGCCGCTCGCGACCGTCGTCGCCCCGGCGGCACGTCTCGCTCGCGAGGGCGTCGACCTCTCGCCGGTGCAGCGCCGCTTCGTCACGCTCGTGACCGAGCTGCTGCTCATCACACCCGACAGCGCGGCGATGTTCGACGGGGCGGTGCACCACGGCCGGTACAGCAACACCGGCTACGCCGACCTCCTCGACGCCCTCGGCGCGGGCACGGTCACCGGCCTCGCGGACCCGGCGTACGCCGCTCCGCTGCTCGAGACGTCGCGGGAGTCCGGCGGCCTGCTGACCGCAGCGGACCTCGGTGCCTACGCCGCGGTGGTCCGCGCACCGATCGTCACGCAGCGAGGCGGGGTCCGTGTCTGGTCGAACCCGCCGCCGTCGGCCGGCGGGTCGATCGTCCTCGATGCGCTCGGACGGCTGCCGTCGGCGGACGTCGGCATCGACTGGGCGGCCGTCGCCGCGGCGCAGACCGACGCCGTCGCCGCGCACCGCGCGCCCGGCCAGGTGGCGACCGGCACGACGCACGCCTCCGTCGTGGCGGCCGACGGCTCCGTCGCGGCGCTCACGACCTCGAACGGCTCGGGCTCGGGCACGGTCGTGCGCGGCGTGGCGCTCAACAACATGCTCGGCGAGGAGGACCTGCAGCCCGGCGTACCACTCGCTCCCGGCGAGCGGATGGGCTCGATGATGGCGCCGTCGCTGCTCGCGTGGCCCGACGGCTCCCGCGTGGTCCTCGGCACCGGCGGCAGCGAACGGATCCGGTCGGCGCTCGTCTGCGTGCTCACCCGCCTCGTCGACGACGGCGCCGACCTCGCCGACGCCGTGGAGGCGCCGCGAGTGCATGTCGGGAGCGACGACCAGATCCACGTCGAGCCCGGCCGCGCGCCCCGCCCCCACCCCCGGCGCGCCCGCGCCCGCCGCCGCCGACCTCGATGACCTCGCGCGGCTCGCCGTCGACCGCGGCTGGCCCGCCGTCGACGCGTGGCCGACGCCCAACGTCTACTTCGGCGGCGTCCACGCCGTACGCCGCACTGCCGACGGGACCGTCATCGCGGTCGGCGACGCGCGCCGCGGGGGAGCGGCCGCCGTCCTCCTGCCCGACGGCGAGGTCCGGCTCGTCGACTCGGAGGACTGACACGACGAAGCGCCCGGTCCGCGGGGACCGGGCGCTTCGTCGTGCGGGACGTGGTCAGACGGCCGCGGCGGCGGTGTCGGCGACGGTGGCATCGGACCTCAGTGCGGCCTTGGCGCCGAGGATCGGGACGACGGCGGCGACGAGGCCGAGCACGACCGCGCCGACGGCGTAGCCGGTGCCCCAGGTGAGGCCGAGGGCGTTGTCGAGCGAGTAGGTCCCGGCACCGGTGAAGGCGAGGGCGACGGCCGCACCGGCGTTGATGAACGCGGCCTCGTAGCCACCGCTGGCGGCCCAGAAGCCGCTCGAGAGGTGGGTCCAGGCGGCGACGGCCATGGTGCCGATGACGACCGCGGCGGCCAGCGGGGTCAGCAGGCCCACCGCGAGGGCGAGGCCGCCGCCGACCTCGGCGAGGCCGGTGACAATGGCCATGGTCTTTCCGGGGCGGAAGCCGATGGAGTGCAGCCAGCCGCCGGTGCCGGCGATGCCGTAGCCGCCCCACCAGCCGAAGAGCTTCTGGGCGCCGTGCGCGGCGAGGACGAGGCCGATGACGAGGCGGAGGACGAGGAGACCGGTGCTCATGGTGAGCTCCTTCGGGAGGAGGGGGCGAGTCGGCTGACTCAGCAGTTGTTGATGGTTCAACTGTAGTTGATCGATCAACTATTCCGCAACCCGGGTCACGGTCGTGGGCGTGACGAGGGGCTGCGGGCGGGGCTCAGCCGCGCGGGCAGCGCTCGGACAGCGCGTAGCGCAGGAGCACGAGGTCGTCGAGCCGGCGGACGTCGAGCAGCGTGCCGCGCCGCTGCGGGTTCCACGGGAACGGCCCGTCGCCCACGACGCGGACGGCCCGGGCGTCGCCGACGAAGAACGGTGCGACGACGAGGTGCAGCTCGTCGGCGAGGTCGTCGGCGAGGAACTGGGTGAGCGTGCTGCCGCCACCCTCGACCATGAGGCGTCGAACGCCGCGCTCGCGGAGGTTCTCGCACATCCGGCGGACATCGACACGGGCACCGCCGTCGAGCACCGTGGCGACGTGGCCGAGCGCAAGCCGCGCGTGGTCGACCGTGTCGCTCGCGCAGTAGACGAGCTTCTCGCCGTCGCCGCAGGCGAAGAAGCTCGCGTCGGCGTCGAGCTTCGCGCTCTGCGTCATCGTGACCTTGATCGGGTTCGGTGGAAGTCCTTGCGCCGCACGGGACTCACGCCGCTCGGCGGAGCGCACGAGCAGGCGAGGGTTGTCGTTGCGCACGGTCGCGGCGCCCACGAGGATCGCGTCGCACGAGGCGCGCACCTCGTCGACCCGGTCGAGGTCGGCGTGGTTGGAGAGCACGAGCCGGTGCTCGGTCGCGTCGTCGAGGTAGCCGTCGATCGACATGCTCGCGCTGAGCACGGTGTAGGGGCGGTCAGGCACGCACGCCACCTCCGACGGCGAGCCCGTCTCGGGGTCCCGCGACGACGGGCAGCGGGCGGCGGCGCGCGTCGGCGAGGAGCACGGCGGCGCCGGGCAGGCTCGCGACGAGGACGAGCACGCCGTAGACCACCGCGGTCGTGACTCCGAGGCTCGCGCCGAGGCCCGCGACCGCGAACGCCCACGCGGCCATGCCCTCGCGCGGGCCCCAGCCGCCGAGGCTGAGCGGCACCGCCATGGCCGCCAGCACGAGCAGGGCGAGCGGCAGCAGCGCCACGAACGAGGTCGTGACGCCGGCGGTGCGGGCCGCCACGAGGAAGGTCGTCGTGTGGCCGGCGACCACGAGCACCGAGGCCAGCAGGATGCCGGGCCACGCGCGCGGGGCCAGCAGCACGTGACGCACGTCGTGGACGGCGAGACCTGCGGCGCGCGACACGCGCGAGGCGCCGCTGCGAGGCAGCGCCCGGCCGGCGAGCGCGACCACGAGCGCGCCCAGCGCGAGACCGAGCGCGACGAGCGGGACGTAGCCGCGCACCGGCGACGGCAGCACCAGCAGGAGGACGACGGTGAGCGCGACCTGCACGACCTGGCCGGCGGTGCGCTCCCACACCACGGCGCGCGCACCCCGGCCGACGTCGCCCGCCTCGCGTCCGTGGCGCACCGCGCGGTGCACGTCGCCGACCACACCGCCGGGCAGCGTGAGGTTGAGCAGCTGCGAGCGGTAGTACGCCGCCACCGCGGCGCGCACCGGCACCTCGACGCCGAGCCCCCGCGACACCAGGTGCCACCTCCAGGCGCAGCAGAGTGTCGTGATCGCGGTGATCGCGCAGGCCCACGCGACCGACCAGGCGTCGACGAGGCGCAGCCCGTCGAGGAACGGTCCGGTGCCGACACGCCACACCACCACGGCGAGCACCGCGACGCCCGCACCCAGGCGCAGCCGCGCGCCCGTCACGTCGCCACCCGTGCGAGCACGTCCGCCACCCGCCGAGCCGTGGCGTCCCACCCCGTCAACGTCCTACGCCGGTCCGCTGCCGCGGCTCGCAGCCGCTCGCGGAGCTCGCCGTCCTCCAGCCATCGACGCAGCGCGTCGGCCAGCGCTCCCGGGTCGTCCGGCGGCACGAGCAGGCCGGGACGCGTGCCGTCGCGGACGCGACCCAGCGCGTGCGGGAGACCGCCCACGTGCGACGCGACCACCGGCAGGCCGCGCGACAACGCCTCGGTGACGACCATGCCGAACGTCTCGCCGCGCGAGGCGAGCACGAGCAGGTCGGCCGTCGCGTAGGCCGTGGCGAGATCGCGCCCCACGAGCGGCCCGGTCAGTCGGACCCGTTCCTCGAGCTCGGTCTCGCGCAGGTGGTCGACGAGCTGCTCGACGTAGCCGGGGTCCTCGGTCAGGCTGCCGACGAGGGTGAGCCGCCAGTCGAGGTCGGCGAGCTTGGCCAGCGCGTCGAGCAGGACGTCGTGCCCCTTGTGCGGAGCCAGCGCGGCCACGCAGAGCAGGCTGGTGCCGGGCTCGATCCCTGGCACGAGCTCCGCGGGATCGACGCCCGGCTCGGCCACGTGCACCAGGTGAGGATCCAGGGAGTAGCGGTCGAGCAGGCGGTGTCGGGTCCACGGGCTCGTGGCCACGACGGCGGACGCGGCGTCGAGGACCGCCTGCTCGCGGGCGCGCACGTGGGCCGCCGGAAGGCCCTCGCCGAGCGGCAGGTGCACGAGCACGACGAGCCGGAGGCGCGTGGTCTCCGGCACGAGCACCTCGGGCACGGTCGACGCGACGAGACCGTCGACCACGACCACGCCGCCGTCCGGCACCGCCGCGATCGCGGCGCCGACCCCTGCGCGCGCCGACGAGTCCGGCTCCGGCCACCCCCCGGCGACCGCGACCTCGCGCACGTCCCAGCCCAGGGCGACGAGGCCGTCGATGACGCGGCGGTCGTAGACGTTGCCGCCGCTCGGTCGTCGCGGGTCGTCGATCCCCGCGGGGACGACCACGTGGACGACCTTCATAGCGGCCGCTCGTAGCTCGCCGACGCCACGTGCGACTCGCGCAGGGTCACCGCGATCACGGCGATGCCGCGGGCGCCCTCGCCGAGGCTCCCGGCGTGCACGCGGTCGACGAGCCGGTCCGCCACGACCTGCGCGAGCAGCTCGGTGGTGGTGTTGGTGCCGGCGAAGTCGGGCTCGTCGTCGAGGTTGCGGTAGTTGAGGGCGGCGAGGATCCCGTGCAGCTCCTCGGCGGCGCGGCCGATGTCGACGACGATGTTGTCGGCGTCGAGCGTCTCGCGGCGGAACGTCGCGTCGACGACGTAGGTCGCGCCATGGAGCCGCTGCGCCGGTCCGAAGACCTCGCCGCGGAAGCTGTGGGCGATCATCATGTGGTCGCGCACCGTGACGCTGAACATCTAGTCCTGCCCGTAGGTGAGGGTGTGGCACAGCGCCGGGAGCCGCCCGTCGGCGACGCGCGGCATGACCTCCGGCAGCTCGTCGAACCGCGACTCGCCGGTGAGCAGCGCGTCGAAGGAGCCGTCGCGCAGCAGCTCGAGGGCGAGCGCCATCCGGTCGGCATGGGTGCGGCGGCCGGCGCGCGACGGTGCGATCGTGCCGACCTGGCTCGCGCGGATGCCGAGCCGCTGCGAGTGGAAGGCGCCGCCGAGCGAGAGCGTGACGTCGGTGTCGCCGTACCAGCTGAGGTCGAGGACGGTCGCGCCCGGCGCGAGCAGGTCGAGGGCCAGCTGCAGCCCCGCGCCGGTGGCGCTCGTGTGCACGACGAGGTCCTGCCCCTCGGTCGCGTCCGACGGCAGTGCGAAGGCCACGCCCAGCGCGTCCGCGACCGCACGGCGCGAGGGATCGACGTCGACGAGCGTCACGCGTGCGCCGGGGAACCGGGCGAGCAGCCGGGCCACCGCGCACCCGACCATGCCGGCGCCGACGACCGTGACGCGGTCGCCGACCAGCGGCGGCGCGTCCCACAGCGCGTTGACGGCCGTCTCGACGGTGCCCGCGAGCACGGCTCGCGCGGGCGGCACGTCGTCGGGCACGACGGTGACCGCGGCCGCGGGCACGACGTAGGACGTCTGGTGCGGGTAGAGGCAGAAGACGGTGCGGCCGAGCAACGCCGACGGCCCGGCGTCGACGACGCCGACGTTGAGGTAGCCGTACTTCACCGGGCCGGGGAAGTCGCCCTCCTGGAACGGCGCGCGCATCGCTGCGTGCTGGCTCGACGGGACCGCGCCGCGGAAGACGAGGCTCTCGCTGCCGCGGCTGATCCCGGAGTGCGACGTGCGCACGCGGACGCGACCGTCGACGGCGTCGTCGACCCGCGCAGGACGGATCTCGCCGACCCCGGGCTCGCGCACCCAGAACGCGCGCGCGTCGGATCCCACAGCGCCTGCCCCTCCCGTGCCACCGTCTGGACCTGACCACCGTCTGAACCGGACGACCGGGCCCGACGTAGTAGTCATAGTAGGAACGGAGGCGGAGTGCGTTCGGTTCAGACCGGTCCGGCGGTGGGCCTCGCAGCCCAGCTCGTCCTGCTCGGCGTGCTCGCCGCCGTGGTGGGGCTGTCGCCGTCCGCCTGGGTCGTCGGCGTGGCGTGCGCCGTGACGATGTCGGTGCTCGTGTCGCGCAGCCTCGCGGCGCACGGCCTCGACCGGCTCGGCCCGGCCGACCGGGTCACGCTCGCGCGGGCCTCGATCGTGGTCGGCGTGACGGCGCTGACCGCGGAGTCGTTCGTGCACCCGGTGCCGGCGACGCTCTACGCCGGCCTCACGGCGGTGGCGCTCGCGCTCGATGCCGTCGACGGCGCGACCGCGCGTCGCACCGGAACGTCGTCGGCGTTCGGCGCGCGGTTCGACATGGAGGTCGACGCGTTCCTCATCCTCGTGCTGAGCATCCAGGTCGCCCCCTCGGCCGGGACGTGGGTGCTCGCGATCGGCCTGATGCGCTACGCCTACCTCGCCGTGGGCTGGAGCCAGCCGTGGCTGCGCGGCAGCGTCCCGCCGCGCTACTGGCGCAAGGTCGTCGCCGCGGTCCAGGGCGTCACGCTCGCCGTGGTCGCCGCCGGCGTCCTGCCCCACGCCGTGACGCAGACGGCCCTCGCCGTCGCGCTGCTGCTCCTCCTGGAGTCGTTCGGTCGCGACATCGTGTGGCTCTGGCGGCGTCGCGCCTCGGTGCCGCTCGTCGACGCCGACGCACCGGTGCAGGCGGTCGCGCCGCGCAGCCAGGGCCGCCGCCTCGCGGCGGGGCTGCTCACGGTCGCGTCGGTCGTGCTCGTCTGGTTCGCGCTCGTCGCGCCCAACGAGCTCACCGAGGTGACTCCGGGCGCGTTCGTGCGCATCCCGCTCGAGGGCCTCGTGCTCGTCGGCGTCGTGCTCGTGCTGCCGCGTCGCGTGCGCGCGGTCGCCGCCGTCGCCGTCGGCGTCGCGCTGGGTCTGCTCGCGATCGTGAAGCTGCTCGACATGGGGTTCTTCGTCGCGCTCGGCAGGCCGTCGAACCCCGTCGTCGACTGGCGCTACACCGGCGCAGCGGTCGGGCTGCTCACCGACTCGGTCGGCGGCGTCCGCGCCGCCGTCTCGCTCGGGCTCGTCGTCGCGCTCGCCCTGGCGCTGCTCGTGCTGCTGCCCCTCGCGGTGCTGCGCCTCACGCGCGCGGTCGCCGACCACCGCACGGTGTCGCTGCGCACGGTCGGAGCGCTCGGCGCGGTGTGGGTGGTGTGCGCCCTGCTGGGCGTGCAGCTCGTCCCGGGCGCGCCGGTGGCCTCGACGAGCGCGGCGTCGATCACCTACGAGCACGTGAGCGCCGGCGCCGCGCGGCTGCAGGACCAGCAGTCGTTCGCCGCGAGCGTGGCGGCGGACCGCTTCCGTGACGCGCCCGTCGACGGGCTGCTGTCCGGCCTGCGCGGCAAGGACGTGATCGTCGTCTTCGTGGAGAGCTACTCGCGCGGAGCGGTCGAGGGAACGACGTACTCCGCGGGGGTCGACTCGGTGCTGGCCGACGGCACCGCGCGACTCGCCGCGGCCGGGTTCGGTGCGCGCAGCGGCTGGCTGACGTCACCGACGTTCGGCGGCCTGTCGTGGCTCGCGCACGGCACGCTGCAGTCCGGGCTCTGGACCGACGACCAGCGGCGCTACGACGCGCTCGTCGCGAGCGACCGCGCCACCTTGTCGAGCAGCTTCGCGCGCGCGGGCTGGCGCACCGTGGCCGACGTGCCGTCCAACGAGCGGCCGTGGCCGGAGGGAGCGTCGTTCTACCGCTACGCGCAGGTCTACGACGAGCACAACGTCGGCTACGCCGGCCCGAAGTTCTCCTACGCCGCGATGCCCGACCAGTACGTGCTCTCGGCGTTCCACCGCCTCGAGCTCGCGCGACCCGACCGCGCTCCCGTGATGGCCGAGATCGACCTCGTCTCGAGCCACACACCGTGGACGCCGCTGCCGTCGATGATCCCGTGGACCGCGGTCGGCGACGGCTCGGTGTTCGACCCGATGCCGGCGCTCGGTCCGACGCCGGAGGTGCTCTGGCGCGACCGTGCCGCGGTGCAGGCGTCCTACGGGCGGTCCGTCGAGTACTCGCTGACCGCGCTCGTGTCCTACGTCGAGACCTACGGCGACCCGAACCTGGTGCTCGTCGTCCTCGGCGACCACGCCCCGTCGACGATCGTGTCCGACCCGGGCGCGAGCCACGACGTGCCGATCTCGGTGATCGCGCACGATCCCGCGGTGCTGTCCCGGATCGGCTCGTGGGGCTGGACGTCCGGGCTGCGGCCCGCGCACGACGCACCGCTCTGGCCGATGAGCGACGTCCGCGACCGGTTCCTCACGGCGTTCAGCACGCCGTAGCGGGCGACGGTGCCGGGCTCAGTGGCCGCGCAGGCGCTCGATCTCGCGGCGGTCGCGCTTCGTGGGGCGTCCCGCGCCGCGCTCCCGGCGTATCTCCGCGGGGCGCTCCTCCCCGGGCGGCGGAGGCGGCGTGCGGTCCTCGTACTTCGTCGCGGCCATCGTGGCGCTGGTGCGCTTGGTGAGGAGACCGGTCACCACGAGGATGCGCTCGCCCGCGGGGGTGTAGGCGCGGACCGTGTCGCCCGGGCGCACCG
>Ga0302299_10000784_pt1 | contig 18271 bp, 22 predicted proteins | sample III_Fen_N3_4_FD_198795 | JGI IMG/M metagenome (GOLD analysis project Ga0302299, IMG submission 198795) | Peat permafrost microbial communities from Stordalen Mire near Abisko, Sweden - III_Fen_N3_4 | ecosystem: Environmental > Terrestrial > Soil > Wetlands > Permafrost | place: Sweden: Abisko... | reverse complement strand
TCGATGTCGTGCAGCACCGCACCCGTCACCGACGTCCCCACCCTCTTCAGCACCACCCGAGCACGACTCGTGTCGAGTGTCCCACCCAGCCCTGCGGCACGCGTGCAGTGCCGCACTCGCTCGGCGGCGCGCGATTCCCTGAGATGCGTCGGCGGCCGCGCGGCTAGGGTCGCGCCATGGCCCAGTTCAAGATCTACGGGTACGCCGACGCGCTGCGTCCGCGCCGCACCGCGATGTCGGACGTGATCCACGCCAGCGCCGCCGCCGTGCTGGGCCTTCCGGCCGACAAGCGGTTCCACCGGTTCCTGCTTCTGGAGGCCGACGATTTCGTCGTCCCTCACAGCCGCTCGCACGACTACACGATCATCGAGGTCGTGCTCTTCGAGGGCCGCACCGTCGAGACGAAGAAGGCGTTCGTGCGCGACCTCTACGCACGCTTCGAGGAGCAGCTGCGCATCGTCCCGATCGACCTCGAGATCGTCCTGCAGGAGAGCCCCCGGCACGACTGGGGCATCCGAGGCCTGCCCGGTGACGAGCTCACCGACCTCGCCTACGAGGTCGAGGTCTGAGCCCTCTGGCACGCGGTCGACCGGCGCCTCGGTCGCAGGCGTCGCCGTGCCGTCACGCCGGCCGCGACGCGTACAACAGGGTCACCTGCATCTCCGAGCCCGCTCCTGCTCCGCTCGCGGCGGTCCGGGCGATGAGCAGCTCGCACCGACCGGCGGCGCAGCGAGTGGCGAAGTCGTCGTGACGACCTCGTTCGACCGTCCACCCCGACGGCGTGAGGCTGAGTCGGACGGCGTCCAGGACGTCTGACTCCGACACCGCCCGCAGCGCGTAGGTGGCCCGCCACTCGACGTACTGACCGCGCCGCAGGCGGTGCGGGGCGGGACCCACCAGCACGACCCCGTGCGGCAGAACCACCCCGTCTGGCAAGGACAACCCCGCGGTCGACGCCATCGCCGACGCCGCCGTCGCCCCGACAGCGGTCGGGGTCGACATCGGGACGGGCGCGGCGGGGACTGTCGAGCACGCCGCGCACCCGAGACAGCACGCCAGGACGGTCGCAGTCCGTCGCACCTTCCCCCGGCCGGACATCGGGCAACACCTCCCCCGTCACCGAAGCCCACGCTACGAACGTGCCCGGGCCGACGCGCGTCGGCGGTGCGCACCGGCCGCAGACCGGACGCCCATTGCCCTGTGACGTCCGCCTCGGGCTTCCTCCTGCACGGAACCGGGGTGGAGCCGATGGCACCGCGACGAGGACGATGGGCAGGTCACTCCCCCGAGCCATCCGAGGTCGTCGTGTCCGACACTCCCGCTGCAGGCTCTCCTGCGGCCGACAGCGCGCCCGGCCTGCCCGTCACCGTCGTGCTCTCGCGCCGCCCCCAGCCCGGCCGCGAGGACGAGCTGGTCGCGTGGGCGCACGGCATCTCGGAGGTGGCCGGCACCTTCCCGGGGCACCTCGGCGCGGTGGTCTACCCCCCGAACCCGCCGGAGTGCGAGGACCTCGTGCTCGCGTTCTCGTTCGCGAACGCCGAGCAGCTCTCGACGTGGGAGCGCAGCGACGTCCGACGCGACTGGCTCGACCGCGCCCGGCCGCTCGTGGCCGGCGAGACGCGCGCCGCGCATGCTGCGAGCGGGTTCGAGGGGATCTTCTCGCACCCTCCCGGGCAGGCCGTGACGCCGCCGCCGCGCTGGAAGACCGCGGCGATCATCGCCCTGGCGCTCTACCCGGTGTCGCTGCTGCTCAACTGGTTGCTGGGCCCGCACATCGCGACGTGGAACATCTGGCTGCGCGTGCTGCTCAACGTGGCGATCATCGTGCCCTACATGGCGTGGGTCGGCGTCCCCTACCTGACGAAGTGGCTTCGCGGCTGGCTGCACCCCTGATCGCCGACCAGAGCCAAGCGGAATCCGCTGCGTGGTCGACGAACCCGAGTGCTAGACACTCCACATGGCACCGACCCTGGACTTCCCCTCCCTGGTGCGCCTGATCGACGAGCGAGCGGTCGCGTTCCGTGCGGCGGTCGCGTCGACGACCAGCCTCGGCACGCACGTCCTGACCTGTCCCGAGTGGACGCAGCTCGATCTGGTGCGACACCTCGGCGAGGTGCATCGGTTCTGGGCCAGGGCCGTTGCCGCAGGACCCGCCGGCGACCCGCCGGACGACCGGGCGACGGTGGGTACCTCGGCGGCGCCTACGGAGCGCGAGGCCCTGCTCGCGTGGTCGGCCGAGTCCTGCGAACGCCTGCTCGCCGCACTGCGGGAGGCCGGTCCGGATCGAGGCTGCTGGACGTGGTGGGCCGGGACTCAGTCGCCCCAGACCTCCGCTGCTGTCGCCCGGCACCAGCTGCAGGAGATCTCGGTGCACACCTACGACGCGCTGATCACCGCCGGCACACCCCACTCGCTGTCGGACGAGATCGCGCTCGACGGCGTCGACGAATTCCTGTGCACCTGCTGCTCAGGGACGGCACCGTGGCCGCACCGGCCCGCCGCGATCGACGTCCACGCCCTCGAGGGTGCGTCCTGGCGTCTGACGCTCGCCGGCGACGGCACCCGCACCACGATGCTTCCCTCGCCCGGTGCTCCCGGCGCAGCGACCTCCGGCGAGGAGCAGGTGGGAGCCGACGCGTCGCTCTGGGGCACGGCCGCGGACCTGGTTCTGGTCCTCTACGGCCGCATCCCGCTCGACTCCCTGACGATCACCGGCGACCGGAGCCACGTCGACCTGCTCCAGGCCTGGGATCCCGACGCGTGAGCGTCGGACGGCGCGGGCCCGGCACCGACGTCATCGCCAGCTTCGTCCCGGGACGCACGCCAGCTCGACGCACAGGTTCCGCTTGGGGCCGGGGCCGCACCCGGGGTAGAGCAGGTCGAGACGCGCGGCCGACCTGAGGGCGGCGCGGCTCACCTGACGGCGACGGCGACCCTTCCACCTGTCGACGATCGTGTGCGGGGACATGCGTCCACCTCCACGACCATCGTCGCCCCGGATCTCGACGTCGCCGCTTACGGAGCGATGACGTCCACCGTCAGCGCTGCAGGCGAACCAGACCCTCCTGCACCGTGGTCGCGACCAGCCTGCCGTCGCGGGTGAAGATGCGGCCGCGACCGAGGCCGCGACCGCCGGACGCCGACGGAGACTCCTGGTCGTGCAGCAGCCACTCGTCGACGCGCACCGGACGGTGGAACCACATCGCGTGGTCGAGCGAGGCCGCGGCCACGCCCGGGTCGCCGAAACGGATGTCGTGGCGCAGCGCGACGGACGCGAGCAGCGTGAGGTCGCTGGCGTAGGCGAGCACCGCGGCGTGGAGCAGCGGGTCGTCGGGCATCGGCCCGGACGTGCGCAACCACACGCGCAGCTTCTCGTCACCGCGGTCGGACGCGTCGTCGTAGCGCACCTCGAGCGCGTCCCACTCGCCGCGCTGCACGGCGTCGCTCGCCCGGGGGCGATCGCTGAGCCGGGGGAGGGTCTCGGGCTCGGGCACCAGCGGCATGGGGTCCTGGTGGTCGAGGCCGTCCTCGTGCACCTGGAACGACGCGGTCATGTGGAAGATCGTCTCGCCGTGCTGGCGCGCCACGATGCGGCGCGTGCTGAACGAGCGGCCGTCACGCGTGTTCTCGACGACGTACACGATCGGGATCGCAGGGTCACCCGGGCGCAGGAAGTAGCCGTGCAGCGAGTGCGGATGACGGTGGTCGTGCACGCTGCTGCCGCCAGCCATGAGCGCCTGCGCGAGCACCTGGCCGCCGAAGACGCGCTGCAGCGTGGTCTCGGGCGCCGCGCCGCGCAGGATCAGGTCGTCGACCCGCTCGAGCTCGAGCAGGCCCACGAGATCGGCGACCGTGGCCGGCATGCGCGCCCCTTCCGTACCCGACCGCACGGCGTACGGCGCGAGGTCCATCGTGCCCTCCCGCCGCGATCTGCCGCAGCGCACCCCTGGCGCGTTCCGCCGAGGGGAACCGGGCTCGGCAGGGTGGAGCGCGCGTCCCTACCGTCCTCGCAAGGCGCGAGAAGGAGGCACGGCATGGCGCGGATCCGCGTGCAGGGCACCGAGGTCGACATCCAGACCTACCCGAGCGAGACGATGCTCGACGCCCTCAAGCGCACCGGCAACGCCATCCGCGTCGGCTGCCGTCGCGGCGGCTGCGCCATCTGCAAGGTCGAGGTCCTCGAGGGCACGTTCGAGTACACGCGCCCGATCGCCGACAAGGTGCTCACCGAGGAGGAGCAGGGGCGCGGCACCTGCCTCACCTGCCGCGCCATCCCCACCAGCGACATGGTCGTCTCGCTCGAAGGCCACCACGAGCGGGTGAACACGCTGCTCACGTTCTTCCAGCAGCACGCGCAGAACCAGGCCGGCTAGCTCACCATCGCGTGCCGCGCAGCACCGCGGCGTCGAGCACCGCGCTCACCGCGAGGTTGAGCTCGTCGATGAGCAGCCCCGCGGAGTGCTCCGGCCCCCACACCTCGTCGAGCGGCACCTGGTCGTAGTCGATGGTCGCGCGCGGCTCGCCGAGCGAGTACTGGAACCGACCCTCCGGCAGGGGTACGCCGACCGCGCGACCGACGTCGACCACCTGGGCGTCGTGGTCGACGCGCAGGACGACGAGCGGACGACCCGGCACGCGCGGGTTCTCGAGCCCGGTGAACACGGTGACGTCGTGGCCGAACGCGGGGCCGGGGATACCGGCGTTCCACGAGCCGCCGAGCGCCTCGCGCAGCGGCTCGACCGGCACTCCGATGATCGCCGCGAGCTCGGCGACGCCGTCGGCGCCGTCCGGTGCGGCGGGGTCGTGCTCATCCGTCACTGCGCCACTGTGGCACCGCACGCCGCGTCGGGCCAGCGGGACGGTCGGGCTCGGGCACACTTCGGGTGTGGACTCCGACCAGGGCGCGGCCCCGCAGCCCGACGAGCAGCCCGACAGCAGCGGCAACGGCAGCCGCACTGCCGCGGAGACCGAGCCCGACTACCGCTTCACGCTGGCCAACGAGCGCACGTTCCTGGCCTGGCAGCGCACGGCGCTGGGCCTGGTCGCCGGCGGCGTCGCGCTCGAGGAGTTCGCGCGCCTGTCGCTGCCCAACGGGCTCACGCACGTGGTGGCCCTCGGCGCCGTGACGCTGGGCGCCGTCCTCGCTGTCCTCGGCCTGGTGAGCTGGACGCGCACGCAGCGCGCGATGCGCCAGGGCCGCCCGTTGCCGATCTCACGCGCCATCCCCGTGCTCGCGATCGGCCTCGCGCTCGCGGCGGTGCTCATCGGCGTCGGGCTGGTTCTCACGTGAGCGACGCCGACGTCCCGGGCGACGGCTTCGGCGACCAGCGGGCGCGCACGTCCCTGGCCTGGAGCCGTACGGCGCTCGGCAGCGTGGCCGTCGCGCTGCTGGTCACACGGCTCGCCTGGCTCTACAGCAGCGAGTCCGCCTGGGCCCTGGTGCCCGCCGCGCTCGGAGCCGTCGTCGCGGTGGTCGCGTACGTGCGCACGCGGTCGCTGGCGTCCTCCCACGCTGCGGTGCCCCGTCCTGAGGTCACCGTGGTGGCCGGTGTCGTCGTGCTCCTCGGCGCGACCTCCGCCCTGCTCGTCCTCACCCGCTGACGCCCGTTGGTGCGTGCTGAGCGCGGGCGATACCCCGCGCTCAGCACACACCAACGGTCAGGGGATGGCGGAGAGGCCGAGGAACGCCGCGAAGATCGCGAGGTGCAGGCCGCCCTGAAGCAGCGTCGCGCGTCCGGGCGCCACAGTGAGGATGCCGACCGCGACGGTGAGCGCGAGCAGCACGGTCGACACCCCGGTGAGGCCGAGCGTGACCGGCCCGGCGAAGGTGATCGAGGCGATCGCGATGGCCGGGATCGTGAGCCCGATGCTGGCCATCGCGGAGCCGTACGCGAGGTTGAGCGAGACCTGCACGCGGTCGCGGCGCGCGTTGCGCACGGCGGCCAGCGTCTCCGGCAGCAGCACGAGGATCGCGATGACGACGCCGACGACGCCGTGCGGCAGCCCGGCGTCGTCCACCGCCTTCTCGATGGTCGGCGAGATCACCTTGGCGAGGCCGACCACGGCGACGAGCGACGCGACGAGCAGCCCGAGGCTGCGCCAGGTGTCGCGGGTGGAGGGCCGGTGCTCGTCGTCGGGCGCAGGGGGGTCGGCCACGTCCGTCCAGACAGCGCCGGCAGCGCCGGCAGCGCCGGCAGCGCCGGCAGCGCCGGCAGCGCCGGCAGCGTGGTCGAGCACGGCGACGGCGACGTCCTCCTCGTGCTCGCGCAGCACGCCGAACGCGATCGGCTCCTCGTCGTCCTCGTCGTCGAGGGCCGACCCCGGGTGGAGGAACCAGTCGCGGTTGCGCACGTTCTGCACGAGCACGAACAGCAGCCACACGACAACGGCGGTGACCGCCGAGAACACCAGCTGCGGCGTGGTGAACGTGGGGCCGGGCGAGCTGGTCGTGAAGGTCGGGATCACGAGGCTGAGCACGGCGAGGGTCGCCACCGCTGCGAGGGCAGACCCGGAGCCCTCGGCGCTGAACACGGCTTCGCGGTTGCGCAGGGCTGCCACCACGAGCACGACGCCCACGATGCCGTTGCAGGTGATCATCACCGCGGCGAACACGGTGTCGCGCGCGAGGCTGTCGGTGCCCTTGCCGCTGGCCATGAGCGAGAGGATCAGCCCGACCTCGATCACGGTCACGGCGACCGCGAGCACGAGAGAGCCCACCGGCTCCCCCACGCGGTGCGCCACCACCTCGGCGTGATGGACGCCGACGAGAACCGTGGCGCCGAGCACCAGCGCCGTGAGCAGCAGCAGCCAGGTCGGAAGCGCGCGACCCCACTCGAGCACGAGAAGCACGACGCCCGCGACGGGGACCGACACCGGCCAGCGCAGCAGTCGACTCACCCCGTCACCTCCGCTCACCGTCAGGGGGCCGATCCTCTCATCCGGCGTCGCGGCGTCGCCCTGAGCACCCGTGGCAGGCCCGCCGCCGAGGCGGGCGCGGACGAGCGGCGTCGGCCGCTCTGCCGCGGGCGTACTGTGCGAGGACGAGCGGCGCGGAGGAGGACCGACCTGTGGCAGACGTCCGCGACCGCGACGACGCGGGACGGGCACGTCAGCTGCGCCCGCGCGACGCGCTCGGACGACCCCTCCCGTACGGCTCGGCCGGCGTGAGCCAGATCCCTGACATCGCCCGCTCGCCGCACGACACGCTCGACCTGGCCCGCCGGCTCGTCGCGCAGGGGCGCGCGTTCTCCGCGCACGAGGTCCTCGAGGAGCGCTGGAAGCACTCCCCCGACGATGAGCGCGACCTCTGGCAGGGGCTCGCCCAGCTGTGCGTGGCGGTCACGCACGCGGGACGCGGAAACGCGGTGGGCGCCGAACGGCTCCTGCAGCGCGGTCACGACCTGCTCACGTCGTACGCCGTCGCCGGAGGTCCGACGTACGGGGTCGACCTGGACCGTGCCTGCACGCGCGCCCGCGAGCGCGTCGCCCGCGGTGGCTGAACGCGCACCCGGAACCGCGCCCTCCTCACTCGTGGTCGCCTCGCCCGGATCGACGTACGGTGGACGTGCGAGACCGAAGGTGGTGACGACGTGCGACCGACCGGATCCGACGATCAGGAGCGCTGGCTCGGCGAGGGCGGTCACGCCCCGCCGCACGTCCGGCGGGCCGAGATCCTCCACGAGCTCGAGCACGCGGGCGACGCCCAGCGCGCCGACCTCTGGGAGATCGCCGTCCGCGAGTTCGGCGAGGACGAGGCGTCGCGCATCTGGCAGGAGGGCCTGTCGTCGTCCGACGCCAGCGACACCTAGCCGGGTGGGAGCGCATCGGTACGTGCAGGCATGCCGCGCGGGATCGGCCTACCGTGGAGCACGGGAGGTGGTGCGTCGTGCGTCGCTTCCGCGACCGTCGCGATGCCGGACGCCGGCTGGCCGAGCGCCTCACGGCGTACACCGGCAGCGACGTGATCGTGCTGGGGCTGCCGCGCGGCGGCGTGCCGGTGGCGGCCGAGGTCGCCCGCGCGCTCGGCGCGCCGCTCGACATCGTGGTCGTGCGCAAGCTCGGCGTGCCCTGGCAGCCCGAGGTCGCGATGGGCGCCATCGGCGAGGGCGGCGTACGTGTCGTCGACAGCCGCATCGTGAGCCGCGCAGGCATCGACGACGAGACACTGCGGGACGTGGAGATCCGCGAGCGCGCCGTGCTCGACGACCGCGTGCGCGTGTGGCGCGCCGTGCGCCAGCGCGCGGACGTGCGGGGCCGCACGGCCGTGGTCGTCGACGACGGCATCGCCACCGGGTCGACCGCTCGCGCAGCCTGTCGCGTGCTGCGCGAGGCCGGTGCCGAGCGCGTCGTGCTCGCTGCGCCCGTCGCGCCGCGCGACGTCGTCGACGACCTGGCCGAGGCCGACGAGGTCGTCGTCGTGCACGCCCCGCGCGACTTCTCCGCCGTCGGGCAGTTCTACGACGACTTCGCGGCGACCTCCGACGACGAGGTGGTCGCTCTGCTCCGCCAGCTGGGCGGGGCGGCGGCGCCGTGACGGCTGCGTCCGGCGCGGAGCAGGATCAGTCACGACGGCCGGTGCGACCGTCGGCACGAGGAGCGAGGCAGCCATGACCCTCCAGCACGATCCCGAGGTCGACTCCGTGACCACGGCGACGCGACCGTGCCCGCACGTCACGCACGAGCTCAGCAACCAGCCGCCGCCGCGCGTCGACGTCGACGAGCTCACGACCCACGTGTGCCTCGTCGAGGGCGTGCGCCGCTTCGACGCGGAGTGGGCGCTCGACCTCCTCGGCGAGGTCGGCCGCCTGGTGGGTTCGGCGTCGTTCCAGCACGACGCCGAGCTCGCGAACTCGCAGACCCCGGTTCTGCACGGCTTCGACCGCTGGGGCGGGCGCATCGACGAGGTCGAGTACCACCCGGCCTACCACCGGATCATCGGTGACGCCGTGAACCACGGCGCGCACACGTCGGCGTGGGCGCAGCCGCGACCCGGCGCGAACGTGGCGCGCGCGGCCACGTTCTTCCTCTTCGCCCAGGTCGAGCCGGGGCACGCCTGCCCGGTGTCGATGTCGCACGCCGCCGTGCCGTCGCTGCTGCTGCAGCCCGACGTCGCGGCCGACTGGGTGCCGCGGCTGCTGTCGCGGTCCTACGACCCCACCCTCGGCGACGGCACCAAGGCGTCGGCGATCTTCGGCATGGCGATGACCGAGAAGCAGGGCGGTTCAGACGTCCGCGCCAACACCACGGTCGCCGTCCCCGCGGGCACCGGCGGTCCGGGGGCGACATACCTGCTCACCGGGCACAAGTGGTTCTGCTCGGCGCCGATGTCCGACGCGTTCCTCGTGCTGGCGCAGGCCTCCGGACCCGGCGGCGAGGGTCTCTCGTGCTTCCTCGTGCCGCGCGTGCTGCCCGACGGCACGCGCAACGTGTTCCGCGTGCAGCGTCTCAAGGACAAGCTCGGCAACCGGTCCAACGCGTCGTCGGAGATCGAGCTCGACGGCACGGTGGCGGTGATGGTCGGCGAACCGGGGCGCGGCGTGCGCACGATCATCGAGATGGTCAACCGGACGCGGCTCGACTGCATCATCGGCTCGGCCGCCGGCATGCGGCAGTCGGTCGCCGAGGCGGTGTGGCACGCGCGGCACCGCGAGGCGTTCGGCCGCCTGCTGGTCGACCAGCCCGCGATGGACGCCGTCCTCGCCGACCTCGCGCTCGAGTCGGAGGCGGCCACGCTCGTGGCGCTGCGGCTCGCGCGCGCCTACGACGACGACGCCGACGACGCCGAGATCGCCTTCCGGCGTCTGGCGACCGCCGTCGTGAAGTACTGGGTGTGCAAGCGCGGGCCGCATCATGCCTACGAGGCGCTCGAGTGCCTCGGCGGTGGTGGCTACACCGAGGAGTTCCCGCTGGCGCGGCGCTACCGCGAGCAGCCGGTGATGGCCGTGTGGGAGGGATCGGGCAACGTCATCGCGCTCGACGTCCTGCGTGCCCTGGCACGGGAGGCCGACGCGCTCGACGCGTTCGACGCCGAGGTGTCGACGGCGCGCGGCGCGCACGCCCTGCTCGACGCCCACCTCGACGCCACGCGCGCGCTCGCGGTCCGCGTGACCGGGATGGACGCCGACGAGGCGCAGCGCAACGCCCGCCGCCTGGTGGAGGCGATGGCGCTGTCGCTGCAGGCCGCGCTCCTGGTGCGGCACGCGCCCGACCCGGTCGCGGCCGCCTTCGTGGGCGCGCGGCTCGGCTCTGACCGCGGCCACCAGTACGGCGTCCTCCCCGCAGGCGCCGACACCGCCGCCATCCTCGAGCGCGCCTGACCAACCCGTGGGTGTGTGCTGAGCACACAGCAACGTGCTCAGCGGTGGTGGCGACGTTCGACCGCGTGGCGGGCGAAGGGAGCCGCGGGCAGCGACGCGACGAGCGCGGCGTCGTCGGCCAGCGTCGTCTCCTCGTCGAGGAACCGCGCGACGCGGTCGATCGGGTTGCGGTCGAACAACGCCTCGAGCGAGGCGACGAGGGTGTCGGGCTCGGTGAGCGCGAGGCGAAGGAACACGTCGTCCATCCAGCGCCGGTGCGGCGGGTGCGGCCTCCCAGGGTGGACCGCATCGCGCGCGAGGTGCTCGGCGTCGCGCACCATGAACGGGACGCCGTAGCCGCTCGACGCCTTCAGGCATCCGGCGGCCGCACCGAGGCGCACCACGCGCGACCCGTGCCGCCGCGGGCCTGGCCGCGTGACGAGAGGCAGGATGCCGTCCTCCTCCTCCGCGGCCGTCCAGCCGCCCGGGACGAGCGCGTCGAGGTATCGCTGCAGCACCGCGTCGTCGTGAACGTCCGGCCCGTAGTGCGCGGTGAACGACGTGAGCTCGACGAGCGCTTCGTACGGCGACGTGGGCAGCACGTAGACGAAGGAGAGCGCGCCGCGCTGCGGCACCCGGAAGTCCATGAGGGTCACGGCGTAGACGTCGAACACCGGCGACTCGGTGCGCACGCGGCGGCCGGTGAAGCGCAGCCACGCGTCGGGCTCGGCGGGCGCCCCCGCGACCAGCGCGCCGAACGTGTCGTGCACCGGCAGCCCGACCGCGTCGAAGACCCTCGTGGCCGGCAGCGTGCCCGCGTCCGTCACGACGTCGACACCCTCCGCCGGGGCCAGGCGCAGGTCGGACGCCGTCGCGGTGACCCGCGTGCCGCCGAGCGCCTCGAGGGCCTGCGCGGTCCGCGTCGCCAGCACGTCGCCGTCGACCACGACGTACGTGTGCTCGTGCAGCTCGTGCACGGCCTCGCCCTGCGGCCCCGCCACCCGGACTCGCCGGTACGAGCGGCGCGACGGGAGCCGCGTCGCCCCACGGACGAAGGTGCCCCACGAGCGGCCGCGCAGCGGTTCGGGCTCGCGGTCGACGAGCGTGACGGCCCCGCGCTGCCCGGCCGTCGCCAGCTCCTGCACGAGCACGGACGACGAGAACCCGCCGCCGACGACGACGGTCGGGTCTTCGTGCCGGATCCCCACGATCACGTCCGATGCCAGAGCTGTTCCCCGTTCATCGTCGCCCTCTCCTGCCCGGATAGCGACGTGGGGAGCGCCACACGGGTGTCGCCGCTGCGCGCCGGGGAGGGTGATCGCCCCTGAACGCAGTGCGGCGACCACGCCGCCGCCGACGAGCAGGTCCGTGCCCGTGACGAACGTCGCGTCGGGCGCGAGCAGGAACGCCGCCGCGGCGGCGATGTCGGCCGGAGTGCCGAGCCGTCCCCTGCCTGCCGCAGGCTTCGACCATCGGCCGCGCATGAACGCCCGGACGCGCCGTCGAGGTCCTGCCGCCCCCTTGCGTGCCTCCCTCACCGTCCGTCGTTCCGCTCAACCGGACATCGCTGTCCGGTTCGCTACGGTAACCATCGTGACCGGTGCGCGTCGAGAGCGACGGGAGAACCGGGGGCCGAGCGCCGCCCCGGCCAACCGCCGCGCGCTCATCGCCGCGGCCCGCGAGGTGTTCGGCGAGCAGGGGTTCGACGCGCCGCTGTCGGCCGTTGCCAAGCGGGCCGGCGTCGGTCAGGGCAGCCTCTACCGGCACTTCCCCGACCGCGTGAGCCTGGCCCTGGCCGCGTTCGACGACAACATGGGTGAGATCGAGGAGCTGGCCGCGCGCCCCGGCGTCACCTTGCAGGCGCTGCTCGCCCGCATCACCGAGCAGACGATCGAGTCGGTCGCCTTCGTCGACATCGTCTACGCCGGTGCCGACGACCCGCGGCTGGACGCCGTCACGGCGCGGCTGCGCGTCGCCCTCGCGGAGCCGCTGCGTGCCGCACGCAAGGCCGGCACGGTGCGGCGTTCGCTGCGCACGTCCGACGTCGAGCTCGCCATCGGGATGATGGCCTCGCTCGTGGCGAAGAGCCCACCGGCCGACCGCGAGCGCACGGCGAAGGCGTGCTGGTCGCTGCTCGACCGCGTACTGCGCCCCTGATCCCGGTGCAGCGCGGCGATCTCAGCCGCCGAGTGCCACCCGGTCGAGGACGGCGTACTCCGGGGACGGGCCGGTGGTGGAGCGCACGAGCGTCATCTCACGGACGGGCCAGCCAGGCCCCGCGTAGTCGTGGAGCGCCTCGCACGCCTCCGGCACGTGAGCGGTGGCGCTCCGCGCACGCGCGACGGTCAGGTGCGGGGTCCATGCGCGACGCTCGATCGGGAACCCCTTCTCGCGCAACGACCGCGCGAGGTCGCGGGCGACGGGCTCGAGCGCCGACGGACGGGGCTCGAGGCCGACCCACACGATGCGTCCGAACGCACCGGCACCGGCCAGCGCCACCGAGCCGACCGGATCGTGCCGGGAGGCGACATCGCCGAGGGCGCGGCGTACCGTCGGGCGACGCGCCTCGTCGACCTCGCCGAGGAACGCGAGAGTGAGGTGCCAGCGCTCGCGCGGCTGCCAGCGCAGGTCGCCCAGAGCTCCTCGCAGCGGGGCGAGCGCGGCCTCGAGGTGCGCGAGCGCGCCCTCGTCCGGCCACACCGCCACGAACAGCCGCACCGCCCACCTCCACGCTCCTCGCGACCGTACCGAGGGCCGGCCCGGTGCGCGGCCCACCACCCGACCTAGGGTGATCGCATGGAGCCGCAGTCCAACGTCCACGGGGATCCCCTCGAGGTGTGCAGCCTCGAACCGGTCACCGGCTTCTACCGCGACGGCTACTGCAACACCGGACCGGAGGATCGCGGCTCGCACACGGTGTGCACGGTGGTCACGGCCGAGTTCCTCGACCACCAGCGCCTGGTGGGCAACGACCTGGTCACGCCGGCGCCTCAGTTCGGCTTCCCCGGGCTTCAGCCTGGCGACCGCTGGGCCGTGTGCGCGCCACGATGGATGCAGTCGTACGCCGCAGGCGTGAAGGCGCCCGTCGTGCTGCGGGCGACGAACATCGAGGCGCTCGACCACGTGCCGCTCGATGCTCTCGAGGAGTGCGCCGCCGACGCGCCGGACGACCCGCGAGCGCTCCTCGACTGACGACGCTCGCCCAGACCCGGCCTCCGCGCCATCGGCTGCTTAGGATCGATCCGGCGTGAGAGGGGGCGAGGGCGTTGCGGATCGCACCCGTGTGGCGACGTGCCCCCGGCCGCGCCTGGCGCCGTGGTGGCGCGGGTGCTCTCCTGCTCCTCGCGACCCTGGCGGCCGCCACCAGCGCCGCCTCCGCCCCCGAGTTCGTACGCCGCACCGGCGACGACCAGCTCGCGCGCATCCGCGCCGCGATCCCCGCGTCGGCCCGCACCGTCGACTCCGACGACGTCCGGATCGTCTCGGGCACGGCGCCCACCAGCGACTCGGTGCGCAACTACGTCGCGCGCCTGCGCAGCACGCCCGGGCTCACCGCGCCTACGACGCTCGCGTTCTCCGTGGCTCCCGAGATGCTCGGGGGCGACGTCGTCCGGCCGGTGGTACGCCACGGCGGAGTGACCGTGCGAGCCCGCCTCGCGGCGACGGACGACCCTGCGGCGTCGCTCGTGGTCGTGCGCCGGGCAGCCACCACCGGGCACGGCGTCTGGCTGCCCGAACCGGTGGCGACCGAGCTCGGCGTCGCACCGGGCGACCAGGTCGACCTGCTCATCGACGACAGCGACGCGACGCATCAGCGCCCGCCGAAGAAGAAGCCACCCGTCGTGCGCTCGCTGCGCGTCGACGGCACGTACGCAGTCGCCGCCGACCGTCGACGACCCGCCGACCCTCCGGGAACGGCGCTGTGGTCACGACGCGTCGGCGGGCTGCCCACCGACAGCGAGCTCAGCTCGCTGTCGTCGTACCTGGTCGTGGCCGACGTCGCGACCGCTCAGGCCACGGCCGACGCTACCGGCGACGCCCTGCTGTGGTCGGTCGAGTCGCACCTCGAGCCCGGGATCACCCTCGACGACGCCCAGCGCGCCGCTGCCGACGTCGCCGACCTCAAGGACCTCGTGCGGACGCCGACCGGTGCGCCACCGAGCCTCATCGACCCCGGCGTCATCTCGGGCATCGGCCGCATCGTGGCCTCGGCCGTCTTCCTGCGCGACGCCACCGCGCAGCGCACCGACGTGCTGGCCGCAGCCGGAGCTGCCGCCGGGCTGCTCACCGTGATCGCCGTCCTCGTGCTGCTCGCGGTCGACCGCCGCACCGAGCTGCGCACCGGGGCCGCGCTCGGCCTCGGACCGGTGCGGACCGCAGGAACCTGGGCACTGGAATCGTTGCTGCCCGTGGCGTTGGGCGCCGCCGGCGGCGTCGTGCTGGCGCAGGTGATGCTCGACCTGCTCGGGCCTCACGCGTCCTCGAACGGGATCGCGCCGCCCGACATGGTGCGCGCGGCGACGGTCGTCGCAGTCGGCGCGCTCGTCCTCGTCGCGGTCGTGGCCGCCACCGCCCTCGTGCTCGCCGACCGCGCGGTCCGCCCGCGCCGCTCAGTCCCCTGGGTCTGGTTGCTCGTCGTCGGAGCCGCCGTCGCGGCGATCGCCACGGCCACGACGCCGAGCGCTCCCCCGGGGCCGGTCGCGCTCTCGACGCCGGCGCTGGTCGCGTGCGCCCTGGGCGGCCTCGCCGCCACCGTGTTCGCACTCGTCGCCCGACGGCACCGCTCGACGCTGCCCACGAGGACCGCGTCCGTCGGTCGGTGGCTCGGCCGTCGTCGCGCTGCCTCCGGCGGCGGCAGCCAGCTGCTCGCGACGGTGGCCCTGTCGCTCGGGCTCGGCCTCGTTCTCGTCACCACCGCCGCGATCACCGGCACCTGGACGGTCGTCGACGACCGCTCGGCGGTGCGCGCGGGTGCCGCGAGCACGGTGCAGATCGAGGGCACCTGGCTGCTCGACCCGCACACGCCCCAGGCGCCGACTCCGGAGGAGATCGCCGCCGGCAAGCCCGTGCCCAGCCCGCCCGTCGTCGCGCCGCCGACCGGGACCACCGTCGTGTGGCGCACGCTCGGCGCGGCCGAGGGCGAGTTCGGCTACGACGAGGTGGTGGCCATCGACCCTCCGGCATTCGCCGCGGTCGCCGACTGGGGAAGCGGCTCCGAGCTCGCCCGGATCCGCGCTCTCGTCGCGCAGCTCGAGTCGGGTCCGCCCGAGCGCGGCGGCTCGGTGCCGGTCATCGCCGTCGGCGGCACGGGGTTGAAGACGGGCGACGTCGTCGAGGTCAGCGGCCAGGACTGGCGCCAGGCCGTGCACGTCGTCGCGACCACCGACGCGTTCCCCAGCCTGGGAACCCGACCGATGCTGATCACGTCGGCCGACACGTTCTTCGCCCCGTGGGGCACCAACGACCCCCGGTTCGCGCCTCCGACGTCGGACATTTCGCCGCGACCGGCGGTCGACGCCTGGCTGTGGTCGGGCGGCGCTGCCGAACCGGTGGTCGCCGACCTGGAGGGGCGGGGCATCAAGGTCCTCGACACGACGTCGCGCTCGTCTCTCGCCTACGACCCGAAGATCGAGGCGGCGCAGCGCACCGTCGGCTACCAGGTGTCGCTCGCGCTCTACCTCGTCGTCGCAGCTGTCGTCGTCCTCACCGCGACCGCGCGGCGATCGGTACGCCGCAGCCGGGCGGCCGATGCCGTGCTCGCCCGCGTCGGCGTCGGCCGACGCGGCCTTGTGTCGGCGTACGCGTGGGAGCTCGTGTGGGTGGTCGGGGCGGCGACGACCGCCGCGGTGCTGACCGCGCTTCTCGTCACCCCGCTCGGGCCCGCGCTGTTCGACCTCGACCGCACGGCCGTCCCCGGCTTCGAGTTCCGCATCACGTGGCAGGGTCTTCTCGTGACCGCGGCCGTCGCCCTGCTGGCGTTCGCGGTCGCGGCGGTCGCGGCCGTGCGCGGCGCGCCCACCGGCGACGCCGAGGAGGTGGTGCTCCGTGACGGCTGAGACGACGGTCGCGGCCCGGTGCGACCGCCTCGTGAAGATGTATCCGGCGCCCACGGGGGAGACGCAGGCGCTGCGCGGCGTGGAGGCCGAGTTCCACCACGGCACGATGAGCGCCGTCACGGGCCCGTCGGGCAGCGGCAAGTCGAGCCTGCTGTCGATCCTGGCGCTGCAGGAGCGTCCGAGCGCGGGCGCGCTCGAGGTGCTCGGGCGCGAGGTGACCGCGCTCTCGGCACGGGGCATGGCGGCACTGCGCCGCGAGGGCATCGCGTGGGTCGCGCAGCGCTCGAGCGACTCGTTGCTTCCGTCGCTCACGGTCGAGGAGCAGCTCGAGCAGGTGGCCCGGCTGCGCGGTCGTGAGGTCGACGCCGGCGCCCTCCCCCGGCTCATGCTCGACCACCGGCGCCACGCGCACGTCTACGAGCTCTCCGGCGGCGAGCAGCAGCGGCTCGCCGTCCTCACCGCGACCTGCTCGGGTGCGTCGGTGATCGTGGCCGACGAGCCCACCGCCGAGCTCGACGACGAGTCCGCCGCCGCGGTGATCGCCGAGCTGCGCGCGAGCGCGCGTGCTGGATCGTGCGTCGTGGTCTCCACCCACGACGACCGCGTCACGTCGGCGGTCGACCGCACCCTCGCGCTGCGGCACGGCGTCCTGTCGACGGAGGCGCACGGCACCGGTCGGGCGCTCGTGCCCATCGACTCCGCGGGTCGGCTGCAGCTGCCGCCGGATGCGCTGGCGCTCTTCCCTGAGCTGCGCGCCGAGCTCGTGACCGAGGACGGCGAGGTCCGGCTTCGACCTCCGGGCGAGGCGACGCCATGACGGTCGAGAGCACCCGCCCCGTGGTCGTCGTCGACTCGGTCACGCACCGGATCGGGAGCACGACCGCGCTCACCGACGTCTCGCTGTCGGTCGACGCCGGGCAGCTCGTGGTGCTGGCCGGCCGGTCCGGTTCGGGCAAGACGACGCTGCTGCACCTCGTGGCCGGCGTCTCACGACCGACGAGCGGACGTGTCGAGGTGCTCGGCGACGACCCGTGCGTGCGGCACGACTGGGCCTCGGTGTCCCTGACACCGCAGCACTCCGCGGTCGCAGGCGGGCTCACCGTCGCGGAGAACGTCGGCCTCCCGGCGTCGTTGCGCGGTGGCGCCGTCGACGCCGCCCTGCTCGCGTCGCTCGGCCTCGACGCGGTGGCTGACCGACCCGCCACCGACACCAGCCTCGGCGAGCAGCAGCGCACCGCGATCGCGCGCGGCCTGGTCCTGCAGCCGGTGGTCGCGCTCTTCGACGAGCCGACCAGCCACCAGGACGACGAGCACGTCGACCTCGTCCTCGCCGCACTTCTCGAGGCGCGCGCACGCGGCAGCGCGGTCGTCGTCGCCACGCACGACACGCGCGTGGTCGACGTCGCCGACCGGGTGGTGCGGCTCAGCGAGGGCCGCGCGCGCGAGGATCTGCGCTCGTCCTGACCCGCGGGCGCGAGTCGGTCAGCGGCCGAACCGCCGCGCCACCATCGCCTTGATCGCGTCGGTGCGCGCCGGCGGCCGGAAGCGCCGCGCCTGCGTCGTGAGCTCGGCCACCTCGTCGTCGGCGAGTTCGACATCCGCCGCGGCCGCGTTCTTCTCGAGCTGCTCCACGCTCGAGGCGCCCGGGATCGCGATCACGTGGGGCTGGTGCAGCAGCCACGCGAGCGCAGCCTGCGACATCGTGACACCGTGGTTGCCGGCGATCTCGCGCAACGAGCCGACCAGCCCCGCGGCACTGGCGAAGGAGGCCGGCAGGAACAGTGGGTTGATCGCCCGAACCCTGTTGGTCGGGCGGTTCTCCGCGTCGTAGCGACCCGACAGGAAGCCCTGGCCGAGCGGGCTCCACGCGATGACGACGCGTCCCGTCGCGGCGGCGTACGGCACCAGCTCGTCGAGCGG
>Ga0302299_10000783_pt1 | contig 18274 bp, 17 predicted proteins | sample III_Fen_N3_4_FD_198795 | JGI IMG/M metagenome (GOLD analysis project Ga0302299, IMG submission 198795) | Peat permafrost microbial communities from Stordalen Mire near Abisko, Sweden - III_Fen_N3_4 | ecosystem: Environmental > Terrestrial > Soil > Wetlands > Permafrost | place: Sweden: Abisko... | reverse complement strand
CGGCGACTGCGTGGCGCCTCGCCGGGCCCACGCCGCGGTGGTCGAGGGCGAGCGGATCGGGGCGTCGCTGTGACCGTCAGCCGGCCCGACGCGCGGTTTGGCGTGCACGGATGCACCGTCACGGTGCACCTGCGCACGCCAAACGCCTCTGCGAGAGGGGTGCGGTCGTGAGTGTCGTCGCCGTGGTCCCGGTGCGCGAGGGGGAGCTCTCGTCGGGCGGGCTCGAGACGGCGGTCGAGGCCGGCGGTCGCGTGGTCCTCGTCGGCTCCGGGGCCCGCGCGGCCGCGCCGGCGCTGGCCGGCCACGTGCAGGGCGCCGTGCAGGCCTGGGACACGCCCGGGTTCGCGCCCGGCGCCTGGGCGGACGCCCTGGCACCACTGCTGCGCGACGCGGCCGTCGTCGTGCTCCCGGCTTCTCCCGACGGGCGCGACCTGGCCCCGCGGCTGGCCGCCGTGCTCGGCCGTCCGCTGCTCGCAGGAGCCGTGGAGATCGGCGCCGAGCGGGTCAGCGTCGCCACCTGGGGAGGCCGCGTCATCGACGACATCGCCGTCACCGGGCCCGTCGTCGTGACCCTGCAGCCCGGTGTCCGCGGCGTCGAGCACGCCGCGCCGGCGGAGGGCGCGGCCCCCCAGGTCCCGACGGTGGAGGACCTGAACCTCGAGCTGCCGGTCGGACCGGTCGACGCCACGCTGCTCGAGGTGCTGCCGCCCGACGTGGCCACCATGGACCTGGCCGAGGCGCCACGCATCCTCGGCGGAGGTGCCGGGCTGGGCGGCGCCGACGACTTCGTGCTCCTCACCGACGTCGCCGCGGCGCTCGGGGCCTCGATGGGCGCCACGCGGGTGGTCACCGATGCGGGCTGGGTCGGCCACGAGCGCCAGATCGGCACCACCGGGGTGGTCGTCGACCCGCGGCTCTACGTGGCCTTCGGCATCTCGGGTGCGGTGCAGCACACCAGCGGCCTCGGCGACCCGCAGCACGTGGTGTCGGTCAACCTCGACCCGCACTGCCCGATGATGGCGCTCGCCGACCTGGCCGTCGTCGCCGACGCGTCCGCCGTGCTCCGGGCCCTCGCCGGCCAGCTCGGCCTGTTCACTGCACCAGAAGCGCGCCAGGCGAGCACTTTCGGTTCAGTGGACGCCACGGGGGAGGATGGGGACGATGCCTGACTTCGACGTGATCGTGGTGGGTGCCGGGCCCGCGGGGTCGTCGGCGGCGCTGGTGCTGGCGCGGGCGGGCCGCAAGGTCTGCCTCGTCGAGCGCGGCCCGTTCCCCGGGTCGAAGAACATGTACGGCGGGGTGGTGTACGGCCGCATCCTCGACACCCTCATCCCCGAGTGGTGGAAGGACGCGCCCATCCAGCGGTGGGTCACCCGCCGCGCCACCATGCTGATGACCGGCACCCAGGCGCTCACCGTCGACTTCCGCACCGACGCCTGGGCCGGGCCGCCCTACAACGGCGCCACCGCCTACCGTCCCGACTTCGACTCGTGGCTGGCGGGCAGGGCCGTCGACGCCGGCGCCACCCTCGTCTGCGACACCGTGGCGAAGGGGTTGCTGCGCGAGGGCGACCGTCCCGACGGGGCGATCGTGGGGGTGCGCACCGACCGTCCCGACGGTGACCTCACGGCCCCGCTGGTCATCGCCTGCGACGGCGTGAACTCCTTCCTCGCCAAGGAGGCCGGCCTCTACGGCGAGGTCGATCCCGCCAACTACACGGTCGGGGTCAAGGAGACGGTGGCCCTGCCGCGCGAGGCCATCGAGCAGCGCTTCAACGTGCGCGACCGCGACGGCGTCGACTTCGAGATCCTGGGCTGCACGCAGGGCATCCCCGGCGGCGGCTTCCTCTACACGAACCTCGACACCGTGGCCGTGGGCGTGGTCCTCAAGGTGCCGTCGCTCGCCGCGCAGTCGCTGCGACCCGAGGAGATCATCGCCCGGATGAAGGCGCACTCCGCCATCGCCCCGCTCATCGAGGGCGGCGAGGTGAAGGAGTACTCCGCGCACCTCATCCCCGAGGCCGGGTACGACATGATCCCGGAGCTGGCCGGCGACGGCATGCTCGTGGCCGGCGACGCCGCAGCCCTCTGCCTCGCTGCCGGCATCTGGCTCGAGGGCGTGAACTTCGCCATCGGTTCCGGCATCGCGGCGGGCGAGGCCGCCACCGAGGCGCTGACCCGGGGCGACGTGTCGGCCGCGGGCCTCTCGGGCTACCGCGCCCGCCTCGACGCCAACTTCGTGATGAAGGACCACAAGAAGCTGCGCCGCGCGGCCCACGTGATCATGGGGGAGCGGAACCAGCTCCACTACCCGCAGATCGCCTGCAACATCGTCGAGGACATGTTCCGCGTCGAGAACCCCGACCCGAAGCCGGGGCTGCGCCGCATCGTGCAGCGCGAGGTGAAGCGCAGCGGCCTCCGGATGCGTGACCTGATGCGCGACGCCCGCGACGGCATGAGGAGCTTCGGGTGAGCGGCCGACGGGTCACCGGCGCGAAGCGCAGCTTGCGGCGGGGGAAGGCGGCCACCGCGCCCGCTTCCACCGAGGCGCGGCGCACCCCGGCTGCCTCGGCCTACCCCGAGGTCAGCTTCGAGGACCGCATGGCCACGGTCGACTTCCGCGTGGCCCCCGACGCGCACATCGTCGTCGACGGCGACGCCTGCAACGGCTGCACCACGAAGGAGTGCGTGGTGGCCTGTCCGGCCAACCTCTTCGTGCCCGTGGCCGACGGCGGCATCCTCTTCAACTACGAGCAGTGCTTCGAGTGCGGCACCTGCTACCTGGCCTGCAACACCGCCGGCGCCATCAGCTGGAGCTACCCCGAGGGCGGCCACGGCGTCGTGTTCCGGCGGTCATGAGCGCTGCCGCGGCCGCCGGCCCGACCCTCGCGGTGGCACTGAAGTCGGTCGACCTCCGGCCCGACGTCGACGCGCTCACCGGCATGGTCACCACCGACCGACGCTGGGCCGGCCTCTCCGACGCCGACGAGGCGGCGCTCGAGACCGCGCTCGGCCTTGCCGGGCAGTGGGCCGGCACGGTCGTGGCCGTCAGCGCGGGTCCGCCCGACGTCGACGCGGTGCTGCGCCAGGCGCTCGCCGTCGGAGCTGCGCGCGCCGTGCGGGTGGACCTGCCGGCCGATGCCTCCAGCACGTCTGTGGCCCGGGCGCTCGGCGACGTGGTCACCGACCTCGGCGCCACCTGGGTGCTGTGCGGCGCGCACAGCCTCGATCGCGGTTCGGGCTCGGTGCCCGCCTTCGTCGCACACCACCTGAACGCCGCACAGGCCCTGGGGCTGGTGTCGGTCGAGGCCCCGGGCGGCCCGGCGCCGGCAGCCGTGGTGGCCATCCGCCGGCTCGACCAGGCGCGCCGCGAGCGGCTCCGCGTCGTGGCCCCGGCCGTGCTGTCGGTCGAGGGGAGCGTGGCGCGCCTGCGCCGCGCGTCCCTGGCCGCCGCGCTGCGCAGCGAGTCGGCCGACATCGAGGTGATGACCCCGAGCGTGACCACGGCGCCTGGTGCGGCGTCGGCGCCGACCACCCGCCGGGCGTACCGGCCCCGCGCCCGGGCGCTCGACGCACCCCACGGGTCCACCCTGCAGCGCATCCTCGAGCTCACCGACGCCGCCACGCCCCGCACGCCGCCCCGCCTCGTCGAGCTCGACCCCGAGGCGGCCGCAGCCGAGATCCTGCAGCAGCTGCGCGAGTGGGGCGAGCTCGGTGACGACCCGGCCTGAGCCGACGCCCCGATCTCCGGGTGAGCAGCTGGGCCGGCGCACCTGGCGCGAGGTCGCGGACCTCGACCTCCGGCCGCTCCTGGTGGTGCCCCTCGGCTCGCTCGAGCAGCACGGCCCCCACCTGCCGCTCGACACCGACACGCGCGTCGCCGTGGCCCTCGCCGAGGGTGCCGCGACCGCGCGGCCCGGCCTCACCGTGGCCCCGGCCGTGCCCTACGGCGCGAGCGGCGAGCACGCCTCGTTCCCCGGCACGGTGTCGATCGGGCACGAGGCGCTCGAGCGGGTGCTGGTGGAGGTGGTGCGGTCGGCCGACGCCTTCGGCGGGGTGGTCCTCGTGAACGGCCATGGCGGGAACGTGCCGGCGCTGCAGCGGGCGGTCGCGACCGGCGAGGTCGAGGGCCGGCCCGTGCTCGGCTGGTCGTGGTCCCTCGCCGGCGCCGATGCCCACGCAGGCCGCACCGAGACGTCGCTGCTGCTCGCGTTGGCTCCCGAACTGGTCCGCCTCGACCTCGCGGAGGCGGGCGCGACCGAGGCGCTGGCGCAGCTGCTGCCCCGCATGGAGGTCGACGGCGTGGCTGCCGTGAGCCCCAACGGCGTGCTCGGCGACCCCGCGGGCGCGTCGGCCGACGAGGGGCGGCGCCTGCTCGCCCAGCTCGTCGCCGACCTGGTCCGCGCCGTCGACGCGGCCTTCCCCGCCTGACGCGTTCTGGGACGATCGACCCAGGACGGGGTGGGGAGGGGGCTCAGGTGGGGCTGCGGCCGGGCCAGCTGCGGAGGTCGGGGACGAGGGGGGCAGCGGTGCGCTCGCGGAGGCAGCCGGCCCACACGCCGGTGCCGTACGCCACGTCGTCGGCGAGGTGCAGCGCCACGTAGCGCAGCGGGTCGAGGCCGGTGGCGCGCCGGTCGCGCCACCAGCCGGCGAGCGCGGGGACGGCTGCAGCGGCCGCGACCGCGCGGCGACCGCGCCGCGACGTCAGCGCCAGGGCCGCGGCCAGCGGCCACCACTCGCGGGTGACGGCTCCGGCGAGCACCCGACCGGCACCGAGGTGGCCCCGCGCGCCGAGGCGCAGCGCCTCACGGCCGGGCTCGGGCAGGGCCTGCAGCTTCCGCGGCAGGAGAGCGGTGGTGGCCGCTGCCACGCCCGCGCCGGCGAGCGGCCGCCCCGCGGCGACGAGCCCCCAGGCGAGCGCGCTCCACCCCGACACCCCCACCGGTGTCACCGCGCCCGGGTGCCGCCGGGCGAGCGGCGCGGCCGACGTGCCGTAGTCGAAGCGCCGCCGCAGCCAGGGCCAAGGCGCGGTGCGGTGGTCGTGGCCGACGGTCGCTGCGGGCTCGTAGCGCCCCCGCCCGACGCGCCACACGAGGTCCACGTCCTCGCCGATGCGCAGCGTCTCGTCGAAGCCGCCCACGGCCTCCGCGGCGCCGCGGCGGACGACCATGGCGGCCGCGGGCACGTACGAGATGCGGGTGCGGGCCCGCACCGGCCCCGGGGTCGCGCCCAGGTCCAGGGGCGAGCGCCCCCGCTCGTACGCCGCGATCGCGCCCCCGGCACCGGCCACGGCCCTCGTCGCCACGATGCGCGGCGCGGCGAGCGCCAGCTCCGGGTCGCCGAAGTGGGGGAGGAGGTGCTCGAGCCAGCGCGGGTCGGGCTCGCAGCCGGCGTCGACGAACGCGACCAGGTCGGTGCGGGCCTCGGCCAGCCCGGTGTTGCGGGCGGCTGCGGGTCCACCGTTCACCGACCGGCGGATCAGCCGTACGCCCGAAGCGGCACGCTCGACGGCCTGGGGGTCGTGGCTGCCGTCGTCGACGACCAGCACCTCCCGGATGGGGGTGGTGCCGCACGTGAGCGCCGCCAGCGAGCGCTCGAGCGCTGCCGCGTCGTCGTGGATGGGCACGACGACGGTGACGTCGGGCCGGGCCGCGGGCGACAGGGGTGCGGGGTGCGGGTGGAGGATCCCCCCGTCGAGCAGGCGCCGCAGCAGCGCCCGCTCGGTGGCGGGGAGCGGGCCGGTCACGGCTCCCGGCGTGGTCAGGTCGTGGACGAGGACCGCGCCCCGGTCGGTGAGCCGGAGGACGCGCAGGGGCGAGCCGCCCACGATGATGCGGCCGCCGTCGAGCAGCCGGGTCGAGGGATCGAGGGTGCAGGTGCCCGGCCAGCCGGGCGACGTCGGTGCCGGGTGGGCGGCGCCGACGTCGGTCACGTGGCGCCCATGCCCGCGTCGACGGGCAGCACCGCGCCGGTGATGGCCGAGCCGGCAGGCCCGCACAGGAACGCGACCGCAGCGGCGATCTCACCCGGCTCGAGCAGCCGGGGCAGCAGGTGGTGCTGGACGAACTCCTCGCTCGACGCCAGGCCGTACACCCGCGCGCTGGCCTCGAGGATGGGCGTGCGGGTGGAACCCGGGCAGATCACGTTCGCCGTCACGTCGAAGGGGCCCAGCTCGGCCGCCATGGACGTGACGAGGCCGACCACGCCGTGCTTGGAGGCGGAGTAGGCCGCCAGCTGCGGCAGGCCCCGCACCCCCGCGGCGGACGAGATGGCCACGAAGGCCGCGTGGCCGGGGCGCGGCCCGGGACGGTCGAGCAGGGCGGGCACCGCGGCGTTGGCGAGCCGCCAGACGCCCGTGAGGTTCACGTCGAGCTGTACGGCCCACTGGTCCTCGGGCGTGGCCCACGCCGGCTCGCCACCGGCAAGCACGCCGGCCGCGGCCACCGCCGCGTCGAGCGCACCGAACCTCGCGAGCGCCAGGTCGACGGCGGCGTCGAGGTCGGCCTGCGAGCGCACGTCGGCCACCGCCGCCACGCAGTGCCCGTCGCCCGCCGCGGCGACCGCGTCGAGCTCGGCGCGGGTCGCGAGCGGGTACCCGAGCGCGTCGTCGTCGGCGCAGGCGTCGGTGGCCACGACCGACCAGCCCTCGGCCAGCAGCCGCGCCACGGTGGCGGCGCCGATGCCGCGGGCGGCCCCGGTGACGAGCGCGACCGGTCGGGGCAGGGGCGGGGCGGTCGACGACGGCTCGGACATCACGTCAGGGTGCCACAGCCGCGGTCCCGAACCGGGTTGGGCCGGGGTCAGTGGAAGGAGCCGCCGCCGCGCTCCTCGCGCTCGGCGGCCTTGATCCCGTAGCCGAACACGATCGCCGGGATGAGCAGCACCGACCCGACGAGGAGCGCCACGATGATGCTGGTGCCCCAGAACCCGCCGAACCCGGTGGCGAACAGCGCCACGAAGAAGATCACCACGGCATAGCCGAACAGGCCGTAGCCGACCTGCTTGCCGAGCTTCACGAGCGCCGCGATCTTGGCCCGCTTCACCAGCACCGGATCGACCGGAGCCGGGGGGACGGCGGGAGAGGCGGGGTCGGTCACCCGACCAGCGTGGCCCGCGACCCCGTGCGCGTGCGACTCGGCTCGCGGAGCGGTCAGTGCCGGGCCATCTTGGCGTGCAGGCCCTTGTTGGCCTTGTAGAGCGCCTTGAAGTGGCCGTAGAGCTCGTCGTAGACCGCCCGGTTCGCCGGGTCGGGCCGGAAGGTCTGCGCCACCTTGACCTTGGCGGCGAGCTCCTCGGCCGTGGCGTGGCCGAGCGCGATCGACGCGACGAAGGCGGCGCCCCGCACGTTGGCCTGCTGGGGGTCGACCATCTGGTTGATCGGCCGGTCGAGCACGTCGGCGTGGATCTGGCACCACAGGTCGGAGCGGGCGCCGCCACCGATGAAGTTGAGGCTCGGCAGCGGTCGCTTGATGAACTTCTCGACGACGTCGAGCAGCCAGCGGCTGTTGAACGCCACGCCCTCGAGGACCGAGCGCACCATGTCGGCGCGGGTGGAGGACAGCGACAGGTGGTGCCAGCCGCCGCGGATGGTGTGGTCGTCGACCGGGGTGCGCTCACCGTTGAGCCACGGCGCGAACAGCACGTCGTTGCTGCCGGCGGGGGACGTGGCGGCCAGCGCGTCGAGCTTCTGGAACACCCCGGCCGGCCGCTCGGTGCCGAGGAGGTCGTTGGCGAACAGCACGTTGTCGACCAGGAAGTCGAGGCACTCGCCGGCGGTCTCGTGCTCGTTGGCGATGAAGTAGCGCCCGGGCAGCGCGGAGGGGATCGAGGCCTGGCTGTTCAACACGTCGGTGCGCTTCCACGGCACGTGGCAGGTGAGCCACGACGAGGTGCCGATGTAGAGGTGCCCGGCGTAGTCGCCCAGCGCGCCCGAACCGATGACCGCCGAGTGGACGTCGCCCGTGCCGGTGACCACCTTGGTGCCCTTCGCCAGCCCGATCTCGTCGGCCACGGCGTCGGTGAGCGTGCCGATGACCGTGGCCGAGGGGACCAGCTCGGGCAGCCGCTCGCGGTCGAGACCCGAGAGGGAGATCAGCTCGTCGTCGTAGGCGATCTGGTCGCGCTCACGGTTGTCGGTGAGCCAGTGGGCCGTGATGCAGTCGTGGCTCGACACCGCGCGCCCGGTGAGCCGCAGGTTGAGGTAGTCGGCCGGCTCGAGGAACGTCGCCGTGGCCCGGTAGACGTCGGGCCGCTCGTTGCGGATGAAGAGGATGTGCGCGGTGGGGTCCTTGCCCGAGTGGCTGGGCACCCCGCCCGACTTCTGCACGAAGCTCCGCAGCTTGCGGACCTCGTAGCCCTGGACCTTGATGGTGCCGCCCGTGACCTCGCGGATGTACTTGGCGCCACGCGAGTCCATCCACGTGACCGCGTTCATGAGGGCGTGGCCCGAGGCGTCGACGGCGACGGTGCCCGACCACTGCGCGGTGACCGAGACGGCCTCGATGTCGGCCACGTCGACCAGCCCGCGGTCGAGCAGCCGGCGCGACGCCCGGGTGATGGCGGTCCACCACTCCTCGGGGTCCTGCTCGGCGCCACCACCTTCGGACAGCAGCATCGAGGTGGGCTCGAACTCGTGGCCGACGATGTCGCCGTCGGTGGTCACGAGCGCCACCTTCGGGCCACCGGTACCCAAGTCGATCGCGAGCACGTGCGTCGGTCCCATGGGGGCGGGAGCCTACGCCGGTAGGGTCGTGCGCCGTGCCCGTCCTCGTCGAAGCCCTGCCCGACGCCGCCGACGTCGTCGTCGTCACCCTCGACCGCCCCGAGCGCCGCAACGCGCTCGACCACGCCACGCTGCAGTCGCTCGACGACGCCATCACCCACGCGGTCGCCGAGCGCGCACGCGTCCTGGTGCTCACGGGTGCCGGGGGCCACTTCTGTGCGGGTGCCGACCTCACCGGCGTCGAGGACGAGGGGTTCGTCGACCTCCTGCGGTCGGTGCTCGAAGGCCTGCACTCGGCGCCCTTCCCGGTCGTCGCCGCCATCGAGGGCGCGGCGCTGGGCGCGGGCACCCAGCTGGCCATGTCGTGCGACCTCCGCATCGCCACCGCCACCGCCTCGTTCGGCATCCCCGCGGCCAAGTTGGGGCTCACCGTCGACCACTGGACCGTGCAGCAGCTCGCCCGTCACGCCGGCGACTCGCTGGCGCGGGTGATGCTGCTGGGCGCCGAGGTGCTGCGCGGCGACCGCCTCTACGCCTCGGGGTTCGTCCACCGACTCGTCGACGAGGGTGGCGTGGTCGAGCCGGCACTGGCCTGGGCACGCGAGCTGCGCGCGCTGGCCCCGCTCACCATCGCCGCGCACAAGGTGATGCTGGGGGTGGCGGAGCACGTCGAGGAGCCTCCGCCCGTGGCCGTCGAGGCCCGGGCCGCAGCGTGGGCCAGCGCCGACTTCCAGGAAGGCCTGGCGGCGTTCCGCGAGCGCCGCACCCCCGACTTCCGCTGGCGCTAGAAGCCGGCGGGCATGAGCTTGGTGGCGTGCTCGAAGAACACGAACAGCAGCACCAGGAACACCGGCAACCCGGCGAGGTAGGGCACCCAGCGGAAGCGGCGCATGGCCCGCGACACCAGCCAGGCGAGCAGCCACACGCCTGCGCAGGCGAGGCCCCAGAGCAGCGCGGGGATGCGGGCGGCCCTGGCCCACCACCCGGTGGTCTCGGTGAGCGCGTTGCCGGCGATGATCTGCCGGGCGGTCTCGGCGTCCTGCCCCTTCATCCTGGGCACGGGCTTCCCCACCAGCGAGGCGCGCACGATGATGCGCTGGCTGGCGTCGAGCTTGGGGTGGCACGCGGTGAGGGTGAGCGCGTTGGGGTACTTCTTGTCCTTCTTGAGCACCCACACGTCGGACGGCTGCACGATGAAGACCCGCTGCACCTGGTAGCGGAACGTGCCCTGCACCGTGGTGATGAGGACGAGGTCGCCCTTCTTCAGCTTGTCGACGTTGGAGAAGGGGGCGCCGTAGGTGGTGCGGTGGCCGGCGATGGCGGCGTTGCCGGCCTGTCCGGGGAACGGCGTCTGGGGGTAGTGGCCGGGGGCCTCGTCGAGCTGATCGAGGCTGACGCCCTGCACCACGATCTTCTTGACGTGCAGCTTCGGGATCTCGATGCGCCCGACCACGTCGCCGATGTTGGGCGCGAGGTTGCGCTTGGCGCCGACGTGGGGCTTCGTGGTGGAGGGGGGGTCGGGGGAGCCGACGCTGGTGGTGGGCGTGCTGCCGGTGTCGGCCGGGCCGACGAGCTGGGCGTACTGCTGGCGCAGCTTGCCCTGGGCCTGCTCCTCGTGCAGGCCCGTGCCCCACAGCTGGTAGGCCACGAAAAGCAGCAGGAGCACGCCGATGGTGATCAGCACCTTGCCGGCCGCCCCGACGATGCGGCTCAGGCGCATGACGGGGTCACGCGTCGGCGCAGCGACGGGGTCGCGGGCAGGCGGAGCCGGAGGCGCATGGCCGACCATGATGCCTCGTCGTGGCGGAGCCGCCACATCGGGTCGCCCGGTGCCGTGGCCGGGAGGGGCGGGCCGCTGGTCCCGGAAAGGTGTGCGCAACGTTCCCCGGGCATGGGCCGAACGACCTATTTCCCGAGGCTGCGACGCCGCGAGGGATTCGGTATCTGACCTGCTCAGACGTGGTCGGTGACAAAACTGTCAGCCGCTGGAATGGGCCGATGTGACCGCTTGCACACCCCGGGAGGTCGTGTCACCATCGCCAGGTCTGGGCCATTTGCGTGCCCAGGTCAGGGCAACACCGGCGGCGCACGGGCGTGGCCGGCGAACTCTCAAGGGGGAAGTTTGAGACGCGTTCTGTCTATCTTCACGCCGATCCTCATGATCGGCATCAGCCTGCTGAGCGTGGTGGCCGCAGCGCTCGCCACCGCGCCCGCGGCAGGGGCCGACACCACGGCCACCGCCCTCAGCTTCAACTGTGTGGCCGGGCCGCTGCCGATCATCGGCGGCACCACGAACGTCACCCAGAACCTCAGCTTCCACACCGACGCGCCGGCCACCGTCCAGCCGGGCGGGACCTTCAACGCGGTGGTCACCACGGACCCGATCGTCGTCCCCGCCAGCCAGACGGCGTCGGGCGTCACGGCCACCGTGAACCACATCTCGAACATCTCGGTGCGCATCCCCGTGCCGGCGAACGCCACCGTCAACAACGTGTCGCTCTCGGGTGGCACGAACCTCGGCTCGGGCACGCCCACGGTGGGCGTCACCGGCGGCAACATCGTGATGTCCATCCCCGGCCCCCTCGCGGGTGGCACCACCGTGCAGCCCCCCACCGTCACGGCCAATGTCACCGCCACGGGCGCCGCGGGCTCCACCATCACCACCGCCCTGCTCAACAGTGACCAGGCCTACGACCTCACGGTCAACGTGACCGCCCTCGGCTCGACCGCCGACATGGCCACCACGTGCCAGCCGTCGCCCAACACGCCGCTCGCGGTCACCTCCATCGTCGGCCCCGACACCACGGCGCCCACGATCAACCTCACGGCCCCGACCAGCGGCAACAGCTACGCCCTGGGCGCCGCCGTCAACGCCGCCTACACCTGCACCGACCCGACCGTCGCCGGCCAGGCCACCTCGGGCATCGCCACCTGCACCGGCACCGTGGCGAACGGCTCGCCGATCGACACGTCGACGCTCGGGACCCACTCGTTCTCGGTGTCCAGCACCGACAACGCGGGCAACCCCAGCACAACGACCTTCGACTACAACGTCATCGTCCCCTCCGGTGACACCACGCCCCCGACGATCACCATCACGTCGCCCACCAACGGCGCCATCTACTCGCTGAACCAGGCCGTCGCGGCGGGCTACACCTGCACCGACAACATCGCGAGCGGCACCTGCAGCGGCACGGTCGCCAACGGCAGCAACATCAACACCTCGTCGGTGGGCCCGAAGACCTTCACGGTCAACGCCACCGACGGCGCCGGCAACCCGGCGAGCAAGACGGTCAGCTACTACGTCAAGGCCACGGGCTCCGTGTCCACCGGCGTGAAGGACCTGGGCGCCCTGCCCAGCGTCACCGGCAGCGGGAACATCAGCGGCGCCCACGCCTACGTGAAGGTGACCGCCCCGGTGGCCAACGGCGGCACCATCGCTGTCGGCGACCAGATCACCGTCGACTACATGGTCTACAAGGCCGCGCCGGGCGGGTTCGTCAACGGCGGCCCCGACCCCGACAACTGGACGCTCAACGCGCCCAGCAACGCCACCATCAACGGCAACGTGGTGGTGGACGAGAACGGCCTCAACGGTGAGAACCACGCCAGCGCCTACGCCTGCACCGGCAACACCGGGCTGAAGTCGCTCACGGCCGCCAACCCGCAGTCCGGCGCAGCCAGCTACACCATCAGCTACGACGGCCGCTCCGCCGACACCTGCGTGGCCTTCAAGGACGACGGTGTGCTGATCCACACCCAGTTCGTGGCCACGATCACGGCGCCCGGCACGGTCACCGTCAAGGGCTTCGCCGGCCTGTCCGGCACCGACCCCACCGTCCCGGCCGGCCCGTTCTCGACGGGTGCGATCACCGACGCCCAGGTGGGCATCGCCTACACGGCCGTCGACGCCACGCCGCCGACGGTCAACATCACCTCGCCGGTCGACGGCTCGGTCCTCGGCCACAACGCCGCGGTCAACGCCGCCTTCACCTGCGCCGACAACGTCGGCGTCAGCTCCTGCACCGGCCAGATGGTCGGCGGGGCGACGGTGGCCAACGGCTCGCCGATCGACACCTCCACGGGTGGCCCGCACCAGTTCAAGGTGACGGCGGTCGACGCAGCCGGCAACACCGCCATCAGCTACGTCACCTACAACGTGGCACCGCCCACCGTCGACCTCTCGGGCTGCACGGTGAACGAAGGCGCCACCTGCGTCTTCACCGCCACCATGTCCTACGCCAGCACCATCCCCGTGTCGGTGCAGGTCGACACCTCCGACGGCACCGCCGTGGCGCCGGGTCGCTACACGGCCCAGTCGGCGGTGCTCACGATCCCGGCCGGCCAGACCTCCGCGACGCTGTCGGTGGTCACCAAGGCCGACGGGGTCCAGCAGGCCGACCAGACCTTCACCGTCACCATGTCCAACCCCGTGGGGCTCTACCTGGGCACCGCGGCCGCCACCGGCACGATCCACGACACGAGCACGGCGCCGATCCTGGTCCCGCAGTTGGGGACGGTGCACCGGTCGTCGTCGTCGGGGACCGTCGAGCTCGACATCCCGATCGGGTTGGCGAACCAGTTCGGCACGCCGAAGGCGTCGGGGTTGACGATCACGGCGGACTGGACCACGGCGGACTGGTACTCGCACGCTCCCGCGGACTACACCGCGGCGTCGGGGACGGTCACGTTCCTGCCGGGCGAGACGTCCAAGATGGTCGCCATCCAGGTGCCGGCCACCGCGGTGGCGTCCACGTTGAAGGTGATGTTGCTGCTGGTGAGCAACGTGCAGAACGCGACGCTCGGGGGCATCGGCCCGGGTCTCGGGTTCGGCAACATCGTGGATGACAACCCGTTCGTGGTGGCCTCCATCGCGAACCAGGCGGTCAGCATCCCGGCGGGTTCCACGAACCGCACGATGAAGTTCAACGTGACCTTCACGAACACGTCGGACCAGTTGGCCTCGGTGAACTTCGCGACCGCGGACGGCACCGGCATCGCCGGGGTCGACTACAAGGCCTCGTCGGGGACCCTGCTGGTCCCCCCGGGAGCGACCACCAAGCAGATCTGGATCAGCGTGAACGGGGCCGCCGCATCGGGGACCTCGGTCAACTTCACCCTCACGTTGTCCACCCCCTCGGGGCCCATCACCATCAGTCCCACCGCAGGCACCGCCACCGGCACCATCAACGTGACGTAGCGGCGTTCGCCACACCTTCACCCGTCCAGACCACTTGATGCGCTGCGGGGGCCGGCACACGCCGGCCCCCGCGACGCATTTTCGCCCTGACCTGGGCTCCGTCCCTCTTGGTCCGCCCACCCGGGCCCCGGTAACCTGCGGAGGTCCCATGGAGTTCGTCGTCCACCTCCGCGGCGCGGTCTCCCTGCTCGGACGCTTCCCCGCCCTCGCCGGTGTCGACCTCGACGTGGCTCCCGGCGAGATCGTGCTCGTGCAGGGACCCAACGGCGCCGGCAAGTCCACCTTGCTGCGCACCTGCGCGGGCCTGCTCCCCGTCGTCGCCGGCACGGCGGAGGTGCTCGGACACGACCTCGTGGTCGACCGGCGCACGGTCCGTCGCCGCGTGGGGCTGCTCGGCCACGCCACCGGCCTCTACGACGACCTCACCGTGGCCGACAACGTGCACTTCTGGGCCCGTGCCGCCGGTGCCGCACCGGCCGACGCCGAGGCCGCCATCGCCCGGGCCGGCCTGGCCGGTCGCCTCCACGACGTGCAGGTGGCGCGCCTGTCGGCCGGCCAGCGCCGCCGCACCGCACTGGCCGTGCTGCTGGCCCGCCGCCCCGAGCTGTGGCTGCTCGACGAGCCGCATGCAGGCCTCGACGTCGACGGCCGTGAGCTGGTCGACGAGCTGGTCAAGGGCGCCGCAGCCGCCGGAGCCACCGTGCTGCTCGCCTCGCACGACCTCGACCGCGCCACCGCGCTGGCGCACCGCTCGGTCACCATCTCGGGCGGCACCATCGTGTCCGGGGCCCCCGCCGACGGGGCGGCCGCCGCCTCCACCGCCGCTCCTGTCGAGGTGGCCCATGTTTCGTGACGCCGCCCTGGTGGCCGGCAAGGACCTCCGCATCGAGCTGCGCTCCCGGGTGGGCCTGAACCAGGTCGCCCCCTTCGCGCTGCTGGTGCTGGTGCTCTTCGCCTTCGCCCTCGACCCCGACCGCGGCGTGCTCCGGCGGGCCACACCGGGCCTCTTCTGGATCACCGTGATGCTGGCGACGCTGCTGGCGGTGCAGCGCTCGTTCGCCGCCGAGTCGGCCGACGGCACGCGCGACCAGCTGCGCCTCTCCGGCCTCGACCCCGCAGGGATCTTCCTGGGCAAGCTCGTCGGCATCGCCACCGAGCTGCTGGCCCTCGAGGTCCTGCTCCTCGGCGGGGTGGCCATCCTCTACTCCGCGCACCTGCGCGAGCTGCAGCTGCTGCTGCCCACCTGCATCGCCGCCGCCGTGGGGCTGGGCGCCGCGGGCACCCTCTACGGCGCCCTGGTGGCGGGCGTGCGGGGCCGCGAGACCCTGCTGCCGCTGCTGCTCCTGCCCATCGTGGCACCGGTGCTCATCGGGGCCACCTCCGCGTTCGAGGCGGCCCTGGGTGGTGCCGACCTCACCGTTGCGCAAGGCTGGCGCTGGCTCGGCCTGCTCATCGTCTTCGCCCTGGTTTACGTCGGCGCCGGCATCCTCGCCTTCGGCTCCCTTCTGGAGGAATCGTGACGTCCGCTCCTGCCAACCCGCTCGCGTCCGGCTCCCAGCCGGATCAGACGGACGCGGGCCCCACCACGGAGCGGCGCGCCCCCGAGGGCACCGGCTCGCGCGGGAGCCGCATCGTCGGCACGCTGGCGCTGCTCAGCCTCGCCGCCACCGCCCTCTACGGCCTGGTGCTGTCGCCGCCCGACGCCAACCAGGGCAACGCCGCCCGCCTGCTCTACATCCACGTGCCCACCGCCACCGTCGCCTACCTGGCGTTCGGCGTCACCGCCGTCGGCAGTGCCATGTACCTCTGGAAGCGCACCGAGTTCTGGGACCTCCTCGCCGGGGCCTCGGCCGAGGTCGGGGTGGTGTTCACCGGGATCTGCCTGCTCACCGGCATGCTCTGGGGTCGCCCGATCTGGGGCGTCTACTGGGTGTGGGACGCCCGCCTCACCACCACGCTGCTGCTGTTCGTGCTCTTCCTCGGCTACCTCGCCCTGCGTCGGGTGCTGGTGGGCTCGCCCTCGCGCGCCAAGTGGAGCGCCGTGGCCGGCATCGTCGCCGCCATCGACATCCCCATCGTCCACTACTCCACGAGCTGGTGGAACACCCTCCACCAGGGCACCACCATCAGCCCCCAGAAGACCCAGATGGGCGGGCTCATGCTGTTCACGCTGGGGCTCGGGTTCCTGTCGTTCCTGCTCGTGTACTGGTGGCTCATGATCCACCGCTTCCGCCTCCAGTACCTCGAGACGCGCCTCGACGAGGTGGGCCTCGACGCGGCCATCGCCGAGCGGCGGGCCGAGGCCGGCCGCGCCGGCGCTTCGGGCCCGACCGCGGCGGGGCCCGAGCTGGCGGAGGTGCGCTGATGCTCGCCGACACCCTGAACCAGGCCGGCCACTACTGGACCTACGTGGGCGTGGGCTACGGCGCCGCCTTCGTGGTGCTCAGCGCCTACTCGGTGCGCACCGTGCGGCGCGGCCGCAAGCTGTCACGCCGCCTGCCCCCCGACCAACGTCGATGGATGTGACCCCCCGCGACGGCGAGCTCGACCAGGTCGGCTCCGACGGCGAACCACCCGAGTTCGACCTCACGCCACGCACGTCCGAATCCGACTCCGGCCTCCCGGCCGGCCGCAGGCGGCGCAACGTGGGAGCGCTCGCGTTCCTCGGCGTGCTCGTGGTGGCGGCCGGCCTCATCGTGAGCCAGGCCCTCGGCAGCGCCACGCAGTACTTCTACACGGCCGACCAGGCCGTCGCGAACAAGGCCTCGCTGGGCGGCACCCGGTTCCGCATCGAGGGCACCGTCGTCGACGAGCCGGTCCGCGCCGACCTCGGCCAGGAGCAGCGGGCCTCGTTCACCATCGCCGCCAACGACACCCGCGTGCCCATCGCCTACCAGGGCGAGGACCCGCCGGCGCTGTTCAAGAAGTGCGAGCCGGTGGTCCTGGTGGGCCACTGGTCCGGCGCCACGTTCAGCAGCGACCAGATCATCGTGAAGCACACGGCCGACTACACCGCGGCGCACCCGGGTCGGCTCGAGAAGAACTGCGCCGCGAGCCGCTCGTGAACCTCGCCCTCGGCACCATCGGCGTCTACCTCGGCGTGCTCATCACCGCCTCGGCGGTCGCCACCCTGGTCGCCGGCCTCGTGAACCGGCGGGGCGACCTGCTCAAGCTCACGCCGTGGTTCGCCGGCTCGGCGCTGCTGGCCGCGCTGCTGGCCTGCTTCGCCATGGAGCGGGCCCTCATCACCCGTGACTTCACCGTGCTCTACGTGGCGCACAACGGCTCGTCGGCCACGCCCGCCCTCTACAACTTCGCCACCATGTGGGGCGCGCTCGAGGGCTCGATCCTGCTCTGGACGCTGATCCTCGCGGGCTACACCTGCGCCATCACCATCCGCTTCCGGCAGCGGCTCGCCGACCCGCTCGTGGGCTGGGCGATGGTCGTGATGTTCTCGGTGGGGCTGTTCTTCTTCGGGCTCATGGGCTCCGCGGCCAACCCCTTCCGGGCGTTCAGTCCGCCCGTCGGCTACGACGGCCCCGGGCCCAACCCGCTGCTGCAGAACAACCCGCTGATGGCCTTCCACCCGCCGGTGCTCTACCTCGGCTTCGTGGGCTTCACCGTCCCGTTCGCCTTCGCCATCGCCGCCCTCGTCACGGGCCGCCTGGGTGAGGGCTGGCTCATCGAGACGCGGCGCTGGACGCTCTTCGCCTTCGCCTTCCTCTCGCTCGGCATCGTCCTCGGCGCGTGGTGGAGCTACGAGGTGCTCGGCTGGGGTGGGTTCTGGGCGTGGGACCCCGTCGAGAACGCCTCGTTCCTGCCGTGGCTCACCGGCACGGCCTACCTGCACTCGGTCATGGTGCAGGAGCGGCGCGGGATGCTGCGCGTCTGGAACCTGTCGCTGCTGTGCGCCACCTTCGCGCTCACCATCCTGGGCACCTTCCTCACCCGTTCGGGCGTCATCGAGTCGGTGCACGCGTTCAGCGACAGCGACATCGGCCCCGCGCTCATCGGCTTCTTCACCCTCATCGTGGTGGTGAGCATCGGGCTCATCGCCTGGCGCGGCGACCGGTTGCGCTCCCCGGGCCGCATCGACTCGCCGGTGTCGCGCGAGGGCGCCTTCCTGGGCAACAACCTGCTGTTCGCCGCCTTCGCCTTCGTGGTGCTGCTCGGCACCGTGTTCCCGCTCCTGGTCGAGGAGCTCACCAACCGCAAGATCTCCGTGGGCGCGCCCTACTTCAACCGCATGGTCGGGCCCATCGTCATCGCCCTGCTGTTCCTCATGGGCGTCGCCCCGGTGCTGCCGTGGCGCAAGGCCTCCATCGAGACCATGCGGCACCGCCTGGTGTGGTC
>Ga0302299_10000782_pt1 | contig 18277 bp, 19 predicted proteins | sample III_Fen_N3_4_FD_198795 | JGI IMG/M metagenome (GOLD analysis project Ga0302299, IMG submission 198795) | Peat permafrost microbial communities from Stordalen Mire near Abisko, Sweden - III_Fen_N3_4 | ecosystem: Environmental > Terrestrial > Soil > Wetlands > Permafrost | place: Sweden: Abisko... | reverse complement strand
CGGCCCCGGGCGCGCCGCTGCTGTGGGGCGGCTCGCCTGCGATCTTCGACGTGCGCCACGAGACGACGCCGATGGGCGCCATCGAGACGATGATGCTCGACTGCGCGAATGCCGAGGTGGGCCGCCGCCTCGGTCTGCCCACCCAGGGCTATATCGCGCTCTCCGACGCGAAGGCGCTCGACGCCCAGGCCGGGCTCGAGACCGGCATGGGCGCGGTGCTCGCCGGCCTCTCCGGCATCAACAGCGTCTCCGGACCCGGCATGCTGGACTTCGAGAGCTGCCAGAGCCTCGAGAAGCTGGTGCTCGATGACGAGATCTGCGGCATGGTGGCCCGCCTGCGCCGGGGCATCGCGCCCCGCGACGACTTCCCCTCGCTCGCGCTCTTCCGCGAGCTGCTGCGCGACGGCCAGCTGCTGATTGCCGGACACACGCGCCGCCACGCGGGGGAGCAGATCCGCCTCGCCTCGCCGGTGATCGAGCGCGCCCCGCTCGGCCGCTGGCGCGAGGAGGGAGCCAGCACGCTCGGCGCGCGCGCGCGGCTCGAGGTCGAGCGCGTCAGCGCGGCGTGGACGCCGCCGGCCCTCCCCGACGAGACGAAGCGCGCGCTGCGGGAGAGAATGCTGGCCGCTGCGGCGGCCGCGGGTGCGGGCGCGGGCGCGCTGCCGGCGGTCGAGGCATGAGAGAGATCGTCCGCTTCGCGAAGACCGAGGCGCTGCCCCGCGTCGGTGACGTGCTCCAGGCGCAGGCGCTGCCCGCCGAGGACGCGCTCGCGCCGCGGCTGCGGCGCCTGCTCGACGACGCCTTCGCCTCCTACCTCCTGCTGGTCGAGCCGCGCGCCGTCTGCGAGGACGTCACGCTGCAGGGGTTCGCGGCGCTGCTGGCGCCACTCGAGCTGTCCGCGGACGAGCTGGCGGTCGGCCGCGTCTACCCGCGGGCGCAGGCGCTCGCGCTCTACGTCGCGACGCTCGGCGAGGCGCTGCCCGCCCGGATCCGGAAGCTCTTCGACGAGGACGAGCTGGCCGAGGGCTACATGCTCGACGCCGTGGCCTCGGCCGGCGCCGACCTGCTCGGCGATCGGCTGGCCGAGCGCTTCGCGGCCGCAGTCGTGGCGCGCGGCGTCCCTGGCTCGCGCACGCTGCCGTACAGCCCCGGCTACTGCGGCTGGCCCACGACCGGTCAGCGGCAGCTGTTCGCCGCGCTGCGGCCGGAGGAGATCGGCGTCACGCTCAACGACTCCTGCCTGATGTCGCCGATCAAGTCCGTGTCCGGCGTGCTCGTCGCGGGTCCCGCGGAGGCCCACCGTTTCCGCCCCGACCTCGAGTCCTGCCACCACTGCCGCTCGCGCGACTGCGGCCCGCGCCTGGCGGGCCTGCTCGGCCGCGGCAAGGCGAGCTGAGGGGACCATGGAGAGTTGGCCGCTGATCGCCGAGGCGCTGCAGCGCGGGGACGACGCTCAGGTGGCGGCGCTCACCGCCGAGGCCCTGGCCGCCGGCGCCGCGGCAGGCGAGATCCTCCAGCAGGGTCTGCTCGCCGGCATGAACGTCGTCGGCGAGCGCTTTCGCCGGCGCGAGGTCTTCCTGCCCGACGTGCTGCTGGCCGCGCGCGCGATGAACGCGGGGCTCGAGCTGCTGCGGCCGCGGCTCGCGAGGGAGGGCGTGCCGACGCAGGGCAGGCTGGTGATCGGGACGGTGCAGGGCGACCTGCACGACATCGGCAAGAACCTGGTCGGCATCCTGCTGAAAGGCGCGGGCTTCGAGGTGATCGACCTCGGCCACGACGTGCGCCCGGAGGCCTTCGTGAACGCGGCGTTGCGCGAGGGCGCGCCGCTCATCGGCATGTCCGCGCTGCTCACGACCACGATGCCGCGCATGCGCGAGGTGGTCGAGCTGGTCAAGGCGCGCGGCCTGCAAGGGAAGCTGAGGACGATCGTGGGAGGAGCACCGGTGAACGCCGACTTCGCACGCGAGATTGGGGCCGACGGCTACGCGCCCGACGCCGCCAATGCCGTCGAACGCGTCAAGGCGCTGCTGGGGGTCGCGTGAGCGCCGCGGGGCTGCGCGCACGGCTCGCGCGCGGCGAGGTGCTGGTCGGAGACGGCGCCTGGGGCACGCAGCTGATGGCGCGCGGCCTGCCGCCGGGGCAGGCGCCGGAGTGGTTCGCGCTCGAGCGGCCGGAGGTGATCGAGGAGGTGGCGCGGCTCTACGTCGAGGCGGGGGCCGACCTCGTCACCACCGACACGTTCGGCGGCAACCGCTTCCGGCTGAAGCTGCACGGCCTGGACGCCGAGCTGGCGCGCGTGAATCGTCAGGCGGTCGAAGCCGTCAAACGAGCGATCGCGGGGCGCGCGCTCGTCTCCGCCTCGGTCGGCCCGACCGGCCAGTTGCTCGAGCCGTTCGGCGATACCTCGGCCGACGCGGCCGAGCAGGCTTTCGCAGAGCAGATCGCGGTGCTCGCCGAGGCCGGCGCGGACCTCGTCTGCATCGAGACCATGAGCGACCTCACGGAGGCGATGCGTGCGGTGAAGGCCGCGAAGTCGGTTGCGCCAGGGCTGCCGGTGCTGGCGACGATGACCTTCGAGCCGAACCCCCGCGGCTACTTCACGGTGATGGGTACGACCGTCGAGCAGGCGGTGGCGGGCCTGGTCGCGGCCGGCGCCGACGTGGTCGGCTCGAACTGCGGCACCGGCATCGCGGACATGATCGGCATCGCTCGCGCGATGGTACGCGTCGCCAGCGTGCCGATCGCGATCCAGCCGAACGCCGGCCTGCCGGAGACGCAAGCAAGCCGCATCGTCTACCGCGAGACGCCGGAGTCGATGGCCGAGCGCGTCCCCGAGCTGCTCGACCTCGGCGTCGCGATCGTGGGCGGCTGCTGCGGCACGGGCCCCGATCACACGCGCGCGGTCCGCGCGGCCGTCGTGGCCTGGCAGGCCCGCGGTGGCCGGGGCTGAGGCGTGGGACCCGCCCGGGGGGACCGCACGCACGATGGACACGACCGCGCCGCCTGGACTAGGCTGAGCCGACTGAGGTGACTCCATGGCCGTGAAGATCCTCTGGCAGCCCCCGCTCGTTCCCGAAGAGCGCAAGAAGGCGCAGTGGGAGAACATCATCCGCTTCGAGCTGGGTGAGGGCATCGAGGACATGGACGTGCGCCTCCAGTTCGCGGAGGAGCGGCTGCGCTGGCGCCTCGACACGACGGCGTCCTTCGCCGAGCTGTACCGCGGGAGGCTGGTGGACGCGCTGCGCGCGGCCGGCAAACCGGTCGAGTAGCCGGCTCCCCGGCTACGGCGCGCGCAGCAGGCCCCGCCCCGTCGCCTCAGGCAGCGGGATGCCGAGCAGGTCGGCGAGCGTCACCATCCTGCTCTGCTCCTGCCACGGAGCCGGCGTGGCGATGACGCGAGGTTCCCCGAGTGACATCTGCGTGCGGGCGCCTGCGCCCGCCCTTCAGGAGCCGCCGCGCGGCCGCACGACGTCCATCGCCTCGCGCGACAGCAGCCACTCCGCGAGCTCGAGCTGCTCGAGCGTGTCGATGTCGATCGCGTAGCGCGGTTCCACCACGAACGGGGCGATCCGGCGTCCGGTCATCGAGCCCATCTCGACGAGGGTCGCGCGGCGGATCACGTCGAGGTGGCCGGTCTGCCAGTACACGGAGGGCAGGCGCTGGCGCGGGGCGTTGAACAGCTCTTCGCCGAGCGTGCCGAGCAGCGGCTCGAGCAGCCGCCCCGACAGGCGCCACATCTTGAACGGTGTCTGGCTCGGCGAGGTCACCGAACGCAGCGCGTCTGCCTCGGGCTGCGCGCGCAACCGCTCGATCGCCTCGTCGACCATCCCCACCGGCCGGAACGGCGACGTCGGCCGCAGCTGCACCACCAGCTCCGGCCGCCAGCCGCGCTCGCGCTCCAGCCAGCCGAGCGCGTGCTCGAAGACGGGGAGGTCCGGCGTGTCGTCCTGGGCCAGCTCGCGCGGGCGCAGGAAGGGCACCTCGGCCCCGCACGCGCGTGCCACCGACGCGATCTCCTCGTCCTCCGTGCTCACGATCACGGCGCCGACGGCGGTCGCTTCGAGGCCGGCTGCGACACTCCAGGCGACGAGCGGCAGGCCGCCGAGCCCGCGAAGGTTCTTGCGGGGCAGGCCCTTCGATCCCCCGCGCGCCGGCACGATCGCGATCACCGCAGGGGCGATCACCTCGCCGCCCGCAGCGTCACCCGCCGGCCCAGGCGCGCCGCCTCGAGCGCGCCCAGCGCGATCTCGAGCGCGGCCACGCCGTCCTCGAGCGTGCAAGCGGGCCGCTCGCGACCGTCCAGGCAGGCGAGGAAGTGCCGCATCTCGTCCAGGAAGACGCTGTTGCGGGAGAATCCGGATGGCGGCAGGAACGGCGTCACGCGTTCGCTCTCGGCCGAGTGGAGGTAGGCGGCCCCGTCCTCGTCTGCCCACACGATGCGCCCGCGCCGGCCCACCACCTCGAGCCCGTGAGCGCGGGGGCGTTGCAGGTAGTCGAGCGAGACGTTCGCGAGGACGCCCGACGCAAAGCGCAGCCCGACCTGAGCCGCGTCCTCGACGTCGAGGCCCAGGCCACGGCTCGAGGTCTCGGCCCAGACCGACGCGGGCTCGCCGAACAGCCAGCGCAGGTAGTCGAACGGGTGGCACAGTGTCCGCACCGCGCCCCCGCCGAGATCCCGGCGCGCGGCGTAGCTCGCGCGCCACTCCTCGCCCGGGTGCCAGGCCGGCAGGTACTCGCCCCAGTGCACGCGCGCGCTGACGGCCTCGCCGATTGCCCCCTCGTCGAGCCAGCGCTTCACGCGCAGGAGGCCCGGGTGGAAGCGGTACTGGAAGCCGATCACCGCCAGCAGCCCGCGGCGTCGGACCTCGTGCAGCAGCTCGGCCGTGCCTTCGAGCGAGTGCGACAGGGGCTTCTCGACGAAGTGGTGCGCGCCGGCGCGCGCGGCCGCGAGCGCGACCTCGAGGTGCCGTGCGTTCGGGTTGCAGACGAGCACCGCGCGGGGCCGGCGGGCGAGCGCGGTCTCGATTGCGAACTCCTGGGCGGCATCGGGCACCGGCGCGGCGGGGTCGCGGCGGCCCGTCCTGTAGAAGAAGGCGCTGACTCCAAGGGCCCGCAGGTTCGCGAGGTGGCGCCTGCCGATCGAGCCAGAGCCCGCGATCAGGAACTCGCCCGCCGCCGACACCCCGACGCCCGGGCGGGGGCTCAGATCAGGAAGCGTCGACATACGTCCGCGATCCTCCGAGCCGATGTGCCACCGTTCTGGAGCGGCAACAGCCGCCGCAGCGTGAGCTCGTCCAGGTCGGAGTGGACCTGCTTGCCCAGGGCCACCGCTACGAACACGACCGACGAGTACCGGGTCACCAGCACGTCGCAGTTGGCCACCATGTGGTTGGTGTTGCCCGAGTCGAAGACCAGCGCCCGCGGCGCGAGCCGTTCGATCTCGCGGCGCGCCCGAGGGTGGTTCTCGTTCGGGTGCAGCTTGAAGAGAAGCTCGCGCCCGTCCGCAATCTCGAGGCAGCGGCGGATGAACCCGCCGCGGTCCTCGGGCTTCCAGGTCTCCCGCAGGCACGACGTGACGCCGAGCACGTAGCCGCGATGGGGGAAGTCGTTCCTGAGGAACGACGCGCAGGCGTCGAAGTTCGGGATGCCCGTCACCTCGATCCTCGCCCGGTCGATCCCCTTGCGCGCGAAGAGGTCGCGGTAGCCGTCCGAGGCCACGCAGAACGCGTCGTACCCGTGCGAGAGCCCCGTCATCGAAGTGTTCGCCAGCCAGCGGGGCAGCCCCAGAGCCCGCACCGCCCGGTAGCGCCAGTCCTCGGGATCCGTCATCCCCTCCTGGACGAGCACCACGCGAGACCCGAGCAGGTTGCCGGGCAGGACGAGGTCGCAGGCCGTGACGACGAGGTCCCAGGGCCCGCCCTCGCCGCGGTACGCGACCCGGGCCCCCTCGCCGCGCAGGAACGCCTCGCTCATCGCTCTCGGGCGCCCACCCAGGATCGTGAAGTCGAGCAGGCCCCGCTCCGCTGCCCAGCGCAGGCCCCCGTCCGCGTAGTACGGGGCGAACGCGCACTCGTGCTCGGCGAGCTCGCGCGCGACCGCGTGGACCATGGTCGTCTGGTTGAGCGAGCCCCCGATGAGCAGGATGCGCCGCCTGGGGGCCGGCCGCGCGCCAGCTATCTCCGTTTGCGCCATCACGCGACCCCAGCCTAGCGACCGACCGCTCCTCTCACGCGACGCGTCTGCGACTACGCCGTGACTGGCCCCGAGCCCGCTACGGCCTCGCATCACGCGCCCGTCACCGGCGCTTCACGCCAAAGCAACGGGCCGGCGGGAAGCTGCCCGCCAGCGTCCGCGAAGGAGGATCTTGCCCGCGCGCCTGCCGTCGTCCGACCGCTTGACTCGCTGGATCTTCGGCACGGTCCACGGCCGCAACCTCGTCTACAACCAGTGCTGGGAGGATCCCGCAGTCGACCGCGAGGCCCTGCAGCTGTGCGCGGACGATCGCGTGCTGGTGATCACGAGCGCCGGCTGCAATGCGCTCGACTACGCGCTGGTCGGCGCCCGCGTCCTGGCTGTCGACGTGAACCCGCGCCAGAACCACCTGCTCGAGCTGAAGCGGGCCGGCATCCGGACCCTGGACTTCGACGCCTTCTTCGAGCTGTTCGGCCGCGGCGGCTCGCCGCGCGCCCGCGACTCGTATGCGGCGCTGCGGCCGGTCCTGCCCGAGGCCTCGCGCGTCTACTGGGACCGGGAGATCCGGCTGTTCGAGCCGGCGCGCGCGCGGGGACGCAGCTTCTACTATGGCGGCACCTCCGGGCTCGTCGCGCTGGCCGTGAAGGCCTGGCTGCGGCACGGCGCCCGTCTGTGGTCGGCCGTGGAGCGGCTGCTCGCGGCTCGCACGCTGACGGAGCAGCTCGGCCTCTACCACGGCGAGGTGCGCGAGCGCCTGCTGAACGACGGTTTCCTCGGCGTTCTCGGCAGCCGCGCGGTGCTGTCGCTCGTCGGCGTCCCGGAGCCGCAGCGCGTGATGGTGCGCGAGCGGCCCGGTGGCTTCGCGGCCTTCCTGCGTGAGTGCATGGACCACGTGCTCTCGGTCGCGCTGCTGCGCGAGAACTACTTCTGGAGCGTGTACCTGACCGGCGCCTACAGCCAGGAGATTTGCCCGGAGTACCTGAAGCCGGCCAACTTCGCGCGGCTGAAGGCTGGCCTGGTGGACCGCGTCGAGACCTTCACGGGCACCGTGACCGACTGCCTCGCCCGGCAGCGCGAGCCGCTGACCGCGTTCGTGCTGCTGGACCACATGGACTGGCTGGCGCCCCACCCGCGGCTGCTCGAAGAGGAGTGGCACGGGATCTTCCGGACCGCTGCCCCCGGTGCGCGCGTGATCTTCCGCAGCGGCGGCGCGGACGTGCGCTTCATCCCGGTCTCGGTGTTGCAGAGGCTCGTCTTCGATCGCGAGCGCGCCAACGAGCTGCACCGCCGCGATCGCGTCGGAACCTATGCGTCCTTCCACATCGCCCGCCTCGCCGCCTGAAGCCGGCGATCCCTGGGCGCTCGGCGCGCTCGAGCGCTTCTACGGACTCCACGCCGCGATCTACGACTGGACCCGGCCGTGGCTGCTGCGCGGGCGTGCCGAGGCGGTGCGCGAGCTCGCGCTGCGTCCGGGCGACCGCGTGCTCGACGTCGGCTGCGGGACCGGCTGGAGCCTGCCCCGCCTCGCCGCGACGGGGGCGCGTGTCGTCGGCATCGAGCCGGCCCGGCCGATGCGCGAGCGAGCTCTGGTCCGGCTCGAGTCCCCGGGGCTGTCGGGCTGCGTCGAGCTCGACCCCCGGCCCTACGGTAGCCACGCCGACTACGCGGGGGCGATCGATGCGGTGCTGTTCTCGTACTCGCTGTCGATGATCCCGCCGTTCGAGCGGGTGCTCGAGCGCGCACAGGCCGACCTGCGTCCCGGCGGGCGGATCGCGGTCGTCGATTTCGTAGACGCGCGGGGACCCGTGAGTCTCGGCCTGCGGCGCAGCCACGTGCAGCTCGGCCCGGCGCGGCTCGAGGCGCTGTGCCGCCTCTTTCGTCCGCGCCGGGCCGAGGTCCGTTCGCTGGGCCTGTGGAGTTACGTCCTGTTCACGGGCGAGCGGGTCGCCTGACCTCCGCTACTGCCGCTCTTCCCAGCGGGGTCTGTCGCCGTCGTGGCCGCCGCGTCCCGGGCCGAGGACCAGCTTGCCGATCTTGAAGAAGATGTCGGTGTTCGTCTGCACGCCGACGAACCAGCGCCAGGCGTCGGACCGGCTGTAGGCCGAGACCGGGATGTCGGCCGCGGTATGGACGGCCTGGTCGCCCCCGACCTGCCCGCGCAGGAAGAAGCCGAAGTCCTTCTCCTCGCGCTTGACGGCGCTCGTCGGGTAGCCCTTGGTCGCCAGCTCTGCCTTGATGTCGTTCGGCAGCAGGCTGTCGACGACCGGCAGCGGCTTGCCGAGCCAGCCCTCGTAGCGGTCCGCGCTGGCGCCGAAGCCCACGAGCACCTTCTGGTCGACGTCGAACGTGCTCGGGTAGCCGTCCGGCTGGATCGCGTAGCGGGGGAAGCCCGCGAGGTCGTAGGTGCCGACCACGGCCTGGCGCTGCGGGACGGTGCCCGGGTCGAGGACGCCGTTGTCGGGTGCGAGCGCCCCGAGGCTCGCGATCCCGCCGCTCAGCGCCCCGATCAGGCTGAAGCCCGAGCACTCGTGATCGGCCAGCACCAGCACCAGCGTGTCCGGCCGCTTCTCCGCGAAGCGGCGCGCCACGCCGACGGCGTTGTCGAACTCGATCGTCTCGCCGATCACGCGGTCGGCGTCCATCAGGTGCGACTGCTTGTCGATGTGGGCGCCCTCGACCATCAGCACGAAGCCGTCGCGGTCGCTTCCCAGCACGCGCAGCGCGGCCTGCGTCATCTCGTCGAGCAGCGGCTGGTCCGGGGCGTAGTAGTCGTCCACGACCAGCGAGCTGCCGGGGTTGCGCCGCTTGGCGATCTTGTCGAGGGCAACGTTCATGTTGCCGTAGGCGAACAGCCCGAGCAGGCGCGAGGGCGCGTGCGGGCCGAGCGCCACCTGCAGGTGCGTGCGGTCGTCCACGTACTCGAAGCCCTTCGCCTGGAAGTCGGCGATCAGGTCGCGGTTCGGGTCCACGGCGCCGGCGCCGCCGGCCGGGATGCCCCAGGCGATCTGGAGGTCGGACGGCAGCGCCGGGTAGTCGTTGCTGGTGCCGCGGCTGGAGCCGAAGACCTTGGCGCCGCCGGCGCCGGTCGCGGGCAGGAACCAGCGCCGCCCGCCGCCGAGCAGCACGCGCAGGCCGCTGTTGCCGCGCTCGTCGAAGTACTGGTCCACGACGCCCTGGCCCGCGTTGCGGTTGCCCGTGTGCACGGCGTTCGCGGCCGGCGTCGCGTCTTCGAGGTCGGCGGTGCTGACGATCCCCAGCGATGTCCCGCGCAGCCGATGCAGGTACTCCCCGAGGTACTCGACGCGCGGCTGGTAGAACGGGTTCGTCACGTTCGCCGGGTAGACACCCTCCTGGCCGTTCTTCGCATGGTTGCCTGTCACGTAGCAGGCCATGCCGGGGGCCGAGTCGGTGATGATCGAGTTCAGCGAGTGGGTCGTGACGAGTCCCGTGCCGGGGAACGAGTCCATCGCCAGGAAGCCGTTCGGCTGGCCCGCGGTGACCCCGAACTTCACCAGGCGCGCGGCGGTGCGGTGGGCGACGCCCATGCCGTCCCCAAGGAAGATGATCACGTTCTTCACCGGGCCGCCGCCGCCGACGGAGATCACCTCGAACGTGCTCGCGACGCTCGTCGAGCCGGTCGCGTCCTCGAAGGTCGCCTCGATCGTGTGCCGGCCCGCCGCGGCGAGCGAGAAGCCGCGGAGGTTGAAGCCTCCCCAGCCGGCGCTGGTGATGCCGTCCGTCGTCGTCGTGTTCTGCGCGCCCGACGTGAAGCCGAGCGCCGCGCCGTCCACCTTGAGCGTGGCGCGGAACGGCCCGGTTCCCTTGCCCTCGACGCGGACGTCGAACCTCTGGCCCTCGAGGAAGCGGGCGCCCGTGGGAGGTGTGATCGTGACGGACGTCGGCGCGGCGGATGTGGCGGAGGCGGCCGCGAGCGCCGCTGCGAGCGCGGCGACACGAACGGCGGAGACGGAGACTCTCTTCATGCTTGACCTCGACTGATCGGGAGCGGGGCCTTCGGCTACGGCTGGGTCGTCGCGGGCTCCCCGGAACCCGCGACGCCTGCGTTGGACGACGGGGGATCGAGCACGATCCGGATGGGCCAAGGCGCGGCCCCTCCGGCGGTGTCGGCGAGTTGGAGTACGCCGGTCACCTCCAGCGGGCCGGGCCGGTGCGCGAGCGCGCGGCCCGTCGCGGAGCGCACCACGACGAAGACCGTTTGCGGCGGCAGGTCGGCCGTGCCGGCGCCGCCCTCGGTCGTCAGCAGCGGGAACGGGCACAGGTAGAAGCCGCCGAGAGGCGGCTCCTCCGCCTGCGCCATGTAGCCCACGATCCGGACACGCTGGCCCGCGAGCGACAGCAGTCGCGCGGAAGGCCGCAGCTCGCGGGGCGTCGCCTCGAAGAAGTCCCGGAACGACAGGTCCTGCGGGGGCAGCAGGCCGCCCAGCAGCGTCAGCACCAGCGCGAGCGCGGACGTGTTCATCGTGGCCTCCCGCGGCGACGTTCCGCTTCGGTTGAGATGCACCCAAGCTAGAGGCCGCCCGCGGCGGAGCTGCGATGGCGTTGTGACGACGCGATGGCGCTGCGTCAGGCTCCCGACGGCCCGTTGCCGCAGGGCGCTGCTCAGGACTCCGCCGGCAACGGGCGTCCCTCGAGCAGCCGTCGAACCATGGCCGCGACATCGCCCGCCAGACCCTCCTTCGAGACGTAGCGCGGCAGGTCTAGCGCCCGCGCGCGCTCGCGCAGGCTCCACGGATCGAGGGCGGAGAACAGCACGACCGGCGTGCCGGCGAGGCCCGGCACGCCGCGCAGTGCCGCCATCCGCCGGTGTGCGCGGGTCGCCTCGTCGCCCGGGTCGGCCAGCACGAGCGCCGGGCGCCGCTCGCTGAGCGTGTCCGCGCAGTCCCAGGAGAGCGCGATCGCGTCGAAACCCAGCCGGGCGAGCAGGTCCGGCAGGACGTTGCGCAGCGCCTCGTCGTCTTCGAGGAAGACGACCCGTCCAGGCTCGCGCGCGACCGCCGGGCGCGGTGACTCGGCCTCGGGCGCCAGGCCCTCGGCCGCCGCCATGTCCGCGTCGAGCGCGGCCGAGGGGACGAGCAGTGGGCCGGCTGCAACCGTCCGTGGCGATCCGGTCCCCTGCGGTCGTGGCTCCAGGTCGCCGCTTGCGATCGGCGACGCGAGAGCGGCGGCGTCCGTCTCGTCGCCTTCGCGCGCGCCTGAGCGCAGCTGGTCCGCCCGGAACGGCGGCGGCTCCGCCTCGCCGCCCTCGCGTGCCGCGTGCGCGGCCTCTGCCAGGCGCCGGCGCAGGGTCGGCGCGTCGGGCACCCGCTCGGTCCTCTCCCGGGCCAGGGCGGCCACGAACAGCTCGCCCCATGCCGGGGGCGCGTGGCGACGCACCTCGGCGCCGAGGTGCTCTACCGGGCGCAGCAGGAGGTCGTGCGTGTAGGCCTGCGGCGCGTCGATGCGCCAAGGCAGGCGGCCCGTCAGCATCACGTACGCGACCGCGGCGAGCGAGAACACGTCCGACCGTGCGTCGATCGCAGCCCCCTCGCTCAGCAGGCCCATCTGCTCCGGAGACGAGTAGCCCACCTTGCCCATGTTCCAGCGGGCGCCGGTGAAGCCGCCCGCGAACGGATCGAGCGTGTCCTTCGCGATCCCGAAGTCGAGCAGCTTGGCGGCCACCTCGCCCTCGGGCGAGCTGGTCAGCATCACGTTGTCGGGGGAGATGTCACGGTGGATCACGCCACGCCGGTGCGCCAGCGCCAGTCCGTCCGCGATCTGACCGACGAGCCGCGCGACGTCGTCGGAGCAGAAGCGCGTGCCGCGCCGCTGCAGGAGCGCCGCCACGGTCGCTCCCCGCACGAGCTCGCTCACGATGTACCAGCCCCGGCCCGGCATCTGGCCGAAGTCGTAGAGGGCGACGAGGCTCGGATGACGCAGGCCCTCGGCGAGCCGCGCTTCGTCCCGGAACCGGGCGGCCAGCTCGGGGTCCGCGGCCAGCTCGGGTCGCATGACCTTGAGGGCCCGAGGGGCCCCCAGGCTGACGTGCACGGCACTGTACACCGTGCCCATGCCGCCCCTCCCGATGCGCTCGATGACCTGGTACTTCCCGTCGACGATCGTCCCGACCAGCGGATCCAGCAAGCAGCTCACCCCGACGGTCACGAAGAATCCCCGGCGGGCGTGACGGTCGCGTGACCCGGCCGCGTCACCCGGTCGTCACGACGACCGGAGACACTGCGCGGCGAGTCGCCGGCCCGCCGGTGGTCTCGCCGAAAACGCATGTCGACCCCAGCCACGATCGCCGCCCCAGCCGCAGGCCGCATCGCGGACCTGGTCAGCAGCACGCTCCATGTCCACGCCGACGAGCCCGTCTCGGGGGTGGCGAAGCTCTGGGACGTCCACCCCAACGACGACGGCATGGCGGTTCTGGGCGGCGCCCGCGTCCGCTACCTGTCCCGCGCCCGCTTCTTCCTGCAACTCGGCCGCAAGTTCGGCTACGCGCTCTTCGAGAACCGCCCCGTCGGCCTGCTGGCCGAGGATGGCTCGGCCGTCGAGGCCGATGTGGACCCGGTCGAGGTCATCTCCCTCGCCAGCCAGCGCGAACCCGACCGGGTGTTCGACGACATCCTCGTCCTGCGCGACGGCGCCTTCCAGGGGCTCGTCTCGATGCGCTCCCTGATCGTGCACCACCGCAGCCTGCTCGTCAGCGGCATGGCGGAGCGGGCCCTGCTCGAGGAACGCAACCGGCGGCTGAGCGAGCTGAACCGGCTGCAGGCCGGGCTGGCGTCGGGCCTCACCGCCGGGCTGCGGACCCCGCTCAGCACGCTGCTGGGCGTCGCGCGCTCGCTGGCCGCCGATCCCGTGACGGGTCTGCGGCACGGAGCGACGCTCGACGCGCTCGTCGCGCGCGCGGCGTCGGCGCTCGCCTTCGTGGACGACCTGAGCGACCTGGCGCGTCTCGACGCCGGCGAGCTCCAGCCGCGGCCGGAGACGATCGACCTGGTGCAGTTGCTGGGGGCGACGCTCGAGGAGCTGCGCGGGCACGGCGGGGCCGGGGTCTCCGCCGTGTCGGTGAGCGTTCACGGCGCGAGTGAGATCAGGACCGATCCGGTCTTCGTGCGCCGGATCGTGTGCGGGCTCCTCGGCGCGGCCGGAGCCGTCGTTGCCGGTGACGTTTCCCTGCTCGCCTCGACCCTCGATGGCGCCTTGACGCTGGACCTCGTGCTCGCCGGCGGCGCCCGCGAACAGGCCGAGTTCGACCGCCTGCTCGCGGCAGGGGAGGCGGGGAGCTCGCGGCGCGACGGGCCGGCCCTGCGGCTCGCCGTCGCCCGGGGCCTCACGCGTCGTCTGGGCGGAACGCTCGGTGCCGAGGCCGGACGTCTCTGGGTCCGCCTCCCGTTCGCGGACCCGTGACGCGCCGAAGGTCGCTCCCTAGACGACCGGCTTCCCGGTGGCCCGCAGCGCCCGCACGATGCGCTCGCGGCTCGCCGGGACCGGCGTCTCGACCTTCCAGCGCCATTGCGCCTGCTCCAGGCGCAGGCTCACCACGAGGTCGGCCGACTCCTCGCCCATCTCGAAGCGGATGATGTGCTCCCACTGATAGCGCTTGCGCTCTTCCGGGCACACGGCCGGGCTCCACAGGATCTTCACCGCCATCACCCACCCCGCTCACCACTCTGAGCGTGCCGCGTGACGGCGACGTGACACGACCTGGGCCATACCGCGGGCCCCAGCCGCCGTAGCGGGATCGTCACCGCTCGCTGTGAGACTGCGGCCTCTCCGCCCCGGCGGCGGACGACCGGGAGTGCCATGCAGGACCGAGTCAACCGTCTGATCGACGCGCGAGCGAACCTCACGAGCGCGTTCCAGCCCATCGTCTCGCTGAGGGGGGACCGCCCGCTCGGCTACGAGGCCCTGCTGCGCCTGCCGCCCGACGCCCCCTTCGCCGGCCCGGCCGAGGCGTTCGACGCAGCCGCCGGCACGCCGCTGCTCGTCGACCTCGAGCTGGCCGCCCTCGAAGCGCACCTGGGAGCGGTCGTCGGCCGCTTCCCGCGAGGGCTGCTGTTCCTGAACGTCTCCGCACAGGCGCTGCTCGACCCGCGCCTGCGGGCTGACGCGCTGCGCAGTCGCGTCCGCTCCGTGGGAATCCACCCTGAACGCGTGGTCCTCGAGATCACGGAGCTGGTGCGCGTGCCGGACCCGACCGCGTTCGCTCGCGCGCTCACGCCGCTGCGCGCGGCCGGTTTCCGCCTCGCGATCGACGACTTCGGCGCCGGCTTCTCGAACATGCGGATCCTGGTCGAGCTCGGGCCTGATTACCTCAAGGTGGACCGTTCGCTCGTCTCTGGGGCCGCCGAGCATGCGCGCAAGCGGGTGTTCCTCGAGTCGCTGGCCGTGCTCGGACCGCGGATCAACTGCGCCGTGATCGGCGAGGGCGTCGAGACGGCGGAGGACCTCGCCGCCCTGCGCGCGTGCGGGATTCCGTTCGCTCAGGGCTTTGGCCTGGCTCGGCCGGCCGACCTCTCCTCGCCGGACGAGGAGGTCCGGCCGTCCTGGCACACGCCGCCGGTCGAGGTGAGCGACGAGCAGTCCGCGGGTGCGCTCGCGATCCCGCAGGAAGCTGTCGCGCCCGAGCTGCCGGTGGGACAGCTCGTCGCGCTCTTCGACTCTCCACGGGAGCCTCCGGCGATCCCGGTCGTGCGCCTCGGCCGGGCGCTCGGCCTCGTCACGCGGCACCTGCTCTTCTCGCACCTCGGGCACCGCTACGGGTTCGCCCTGTGGAGCGAGCGGTCGGTCGCCACGTTCATCGCCGCGAACGCCGCCGGGTCCGATCGCCTGCCCGCCTCGGCGAGCCTCGAGGAGGCCGCGGAGCTCGTGCGCCGCCGGCCTGCCGGGCGCCGCTTCGATCCCGTCGTGATCGAGACCGAGAACGGCGGCTATCACGGGCTGCTCACCGTGGACCTCCTGCTGAGCGAGATGACGCGACTCAAGGTCGAGTACGCCCTGCAGGCGAACCCGCTGACCGGGCTGCCCGGCAGCCTCGCCCTGGCACGCGCAGCCGAGGGGCGGCTCGCCTCGGGCCAGCCGTTCGCTCTGGCGTGGGTGGACGTCGACCACTTCAAGAGCTACAACGACCGCTACGGCTTCCAACGGGGCGACGACGTGCTCCTGCTCCTCGCCCGGCTGCTGAAGGACCAGCTCGGCGGTCGTCCGGATGCGCTCCTCGCCCACCCGGGCGGCGACGACTTCGCCTTCCTCGCCTCGCCCGACGGGGCAGAGGAGACTGCGCTGCGGATCGCCCACGAATTCGACCAGCGGGTGCCGGGTCTCTACGATCCGGCGGACAGGGCTGCCGGGGGCATCGTCAACGTGGACCGTCGCGGCGACCTGCGCTCGTTCGGCTTCGTCTCCGTGTCGATCGGCCTCGTGACCTGGCGCGCAGAGCCGGGGATCGACTATCGCCGGCTGGTCGAGATCGCCGCCGAGGTGAAGTCCAAGGCCAAGCGGATTGCCGGCGCCGCGGTCGTGGTCAACGCGCGGTCGCTCTCGCTGCCGTCCGACGCGGAGATGGCTGGCCTTTCGGCGCCCTTCCCCGCCGCCGCCTGCGGCCCTCCGGTCAGTCCGTGAGGTGTGCTCGCGCGAGGGCGTCCACCCCTTCCGGCCCGAAGTACCTTGCCACCAGCGCTGCCCAGGACGGGCTGGAGCGAAGGCCGCGCAGGTAGCGATCGAGCTCGGCAAGGAGTCGCGGATCGTCTCGCCGCGTGGCGAAGACGTAGCTCTGGCGCGAGCCGACGAACACTCCGAGCTCGAGCGCGGGGTCGCGCCCGAGCGCCACGAGAGCCTCCGGCAGCTCGAGCAGTAGGGACGCCACCGAGCCGGCTCGAAGTGCGGCGCGCGCACCGTCCAACTCGTCGAGCTCGACGGGCTCCGCGCCGCTGATCTTCGAGTCCCGCATCGCAGCGGGGGCGCGGGATCCGCGCAGCACGCCGACGCGCGACCAGCGAAGTGATTCGATGGCGGCGATCCTGGGCGCAGGCCGCCGCGTCACCGCGACGAGCCGCGTGGGAAGCACCTCGACCGTCAAGGAGAGCCCGCCGACGCGCGAGTCCCCGGCAAGGACTCCGGCCACCACGTCCGGATCCCTCGGTGCCGGCTCCGAGCTGGCCCCGGACGCTGTTGCCACGATCGCGCGCCCGGCCAGCTTTCCAAAGACGGACAGCACCGCCGAGTCGAACGCCGCGGTGGCTCCCCGCGTTGCCACGCGCAGGGGCGCGGCGGGCGACGCCGTGTCGGCGGCGGCGGCCGTGCCGATCGGGAACGTCAGCAGCGCCACCGCCAGGACACCCGCCCGCCCGGTCATCGCCCGGTCGCTGCGGCGGCGACCCGAGGCTTGGCGACGGCACCGCCCGAGACGCCTTCGGAATCCTCTTCCTCTTCCTCGTTGTCCTGCTCGTCGTCGTCGCCGCGGTCGGTCCCCTCGAGCGTCAGCTCGGCGAGCTCGCTCTGGTCGGCCCAACGGATACGCCCGCTCTCGTCCACGTAGCCTTCGGCCATGCGCAGCCTCCACGGACAATCTGGGCGGGACCGGCGACGCCGCTTCGAAACCCGTGCGACCTCCGCGCGACACGTCTCGTCCGCGACGCGGGCGCTGCCACGACTCCGTCACGCGGCGAGCCGGCCATCGTCGCGCCCGGGCCCCAAATTGCGGGCATGTACACCGTCCTCACGCGCATCGACGAGCTGGGAGAGTGGCCCATCTTCGTTGGCGATGAGGACCCGCTCCTGACCGGGCCCGGCGTGCGCTTCCGCTACGTGGCCCGCGTCAAGGACCGGCTGCAGGCGCTGACGATGATCGTCAGGCTCTACGTTCACCCCACACGAGCCCTCCATGACGCGTGCGGACTCTGTCAGGGGCTGAAGCGCGCGAGTGCCGGGGAGGCAATCGGCTCCCCGTCGATGTGCTCGTAGACGGAGGTCATCGTGAAGCGGGACTCGCCGAGCACCCGCACGTGCGAGATCGACTCGACGCGCACGTTCACGCGGTGGCCCTGGATGCGCGCGTAGCGCTTCAGCAGGTCGACGCGCGGGATCCAGAAGCTCGGTCCCTTCGCCATCGTTCCCGCCACCTCGACGAGGTCCGCCGTGTCCGGCGTGACCAGGAAGCGGCCGTTCAGCAGGCCAACCTCCCGGCGGCGGGCCGTGGCGGCGAGCGACACGAGGCCTTCCGCGCTTCGGCCGTCGGGCACGAACGTGTAGTTCTCGGCGGTCAAGGCCGTCCGCGCGTTCGTCCCGGCGGCGTAGACCTCCTGCTCGGTCCGCAGCACCCGGTGCAGGATCCGCTCCTGGAGCATCTCGGAACCTCCGGCCGCGGTGACCGCGTACCGGAAACCCCGCTCGGCGTCGAGCTCGACACGCACGTCCATCCAGGCCTTCTTGCCGAGCGCCCCGCTCGTGATCTCCAGGTGGCGGCGAGCACGGTACGAGCGGACGGGTTCGTCGGGCCGCGCCAGGAAGCGGCGCAGCACCTCCTCGTCCGACAGGCCACGGTCGCCGGCTGCGTCGGCGGCCGTCGGGTCTCCGGTCCGCGGCCGTGCCATAGCGGCATGACTGGCTGGCGCCAGCGCCCCGAGCAAGAGCGAGGTCGCCAGCGTGCGTCCGCAGACGGCCCGGTGGATTCCGAGCACGGCTCAGCCTCCCCGCTGCCCCCGGCCGCATCCGCGGGGCAGCCGCAGCGGCCAGCTTCGCGACGGCAGAGAACGGCGGCGTGACGGTCGCCTGACAGCGCTGTGGCGGAGCGGCTCAGCGCCGTCCGAGGAACATTTGGTACAGCGTCAGGAAGATCTCGAACACGATCAGGACCACGATGTACCACTCGACCCTCAGCGAGCGGCGGCTCTGCAGGAGGTCGAGCAGCGTGCCGACGGTGCGCGAGATCAGGTCGAGCTTGCGCTCGAGGGCGAGGCGGCGCTCGGCCAGCTCGAACTCGTCCTCGAGCCTGGCGAACAGGCGATTGAGCTCCGGGCGCTCCCAGATCACGTCCGGCTTCTCGCCGACTTCGACGCGGCCCACCATCTTGTGCTGGATC
>Ga0302299_10000780_pt1 | contig 18281 bp, 21 predicted proteins | sample III_Fen_N3_4_FD_198795 | JGI IMG/M metagenome (GOLD analysis project Ga0302299, IMG submission 198795) | Peat permafrost microbial communities from Stordalen Mire near Abisko, Sweden - III_Fen_N3_4 | ecosystem: Environmental > Terrestrial > Soil > Wetlands > Permafrost | place: Sweden: Abisko... | reverse complement strand
GGGCTTTCTCCCGATGGAGCCAAGCGGGCTCGAACCGCTGACCTCCTGGGTGCGATCCAGGCGCTCTCCCAACTGAGCTATGGCCCCGTTACGGGCTGATTGTAGCGCCTTCCGACGGACGGGTCAGGCCGCCGGCGGGCTCGCGAGCTTGCCCGCCTCGATGGCCTTCGCCATGTCTGCCGACTGCTCGCGCCACCAGGTGCCGTCCTCCAGCTCGATCGCCGGCAGGTGGGAACCGCCCGTGTGCTCGATCACATCCTTGCGGCGGCTGCGCGGCAGCAGCGGCTCCTTCACGATCTCGTATGCGACCCCTGCCTGGTCGAGCGCATGCTGAACCTTGTAACACGGGTGCATGTCGGTCGGCGGCCACATGATCGGGCAGCGGTGGAGCTTGACAGCCATTGTCGTTCCTCTCTCGTCGTTTCGACCCTCGCCCCTACGATACGCCGGTGCGTGCGGTCGTCCTAGGTTCCACTCGTGAGCCTTCCCTCGAAGACATCCCGGAACCGGCACCGCCCGGCGACCTCGTGGACGTGCTCGCGTGCGGGCTCTGCGGGTCGGACGTGGAGAAGATCGGCCTCGCCGCAGCGGGGACGGTGCTCGGGCACGAGGTCGTGGCGCGGACGGCCGACGGTCGCCGGGTGGCGCTGATCCATCACGTCGGCTGCGGCACCTGCCCGCGGTGCCTCTCCGGCCACGAGTCGACCTGCGAGCGGTTCCCGGAGCCGACGATCGTGCCCGGCGGGTTCGCGGAGCGCGTGCGGTCGCTCGGGTCGGTGGAGCTGCCGGAGTCGGTGGACGATGCGCGCGGGACGTACGTGGAGCCGCTCGCCTGCGTGCTGCGCGGGGCCGAGCGGGTGCCGCGCGGGCGGGTGCTCGTGGTGGGCAACGGGTTCATCGGGCGGCTGTTCGGGGCGGTGCTGGAGCGCCGTGGCGACACGGTGTTCGCGGTCGACCGGAATCCGCTGCGGGCCGGGGCGGCGCCCGACGGGTCGGTGGACGCCGTCGTCCTGTGTGCCCAGGGTGGCGGGGAGGTCGCGTTGGAGGCGGTCGAGCCCGGGGGCACGGTGCTGCTGTTCGCCGACGCGGGGACGTTGCCGGTCGACGGGATGTACCGACGAGAGCTGACGGTTGTCGGGTCGCGGTCGTCGACGCCGGCTCATATGGAGGAGGCGGTTGCGCTCCTGCCGACGCTCGACCTGCCGGAGCCGACGGTGCTACCGCTCGAGCAGTTTGCGGAGGCGTTGGCGTCGTTTCGGGGGGGAGCGGTGCTGAAGGTGGTGCTGGTTCCGTGACCGTGAAGCCGATGAAGGCGCTGATCTTCCACGGGCCTGGCGACCTGCGGCTCGAGGACGTGCCCCGGCCGGAGCCCGCTGCGCCCGGCGACGTGCTCGTGCAGGTCGAGGTCGCGCTGACCGACGGCACCGACCTGAAGGCGTTCCGCCGCGGGCACCCGGTACTGCTCGGGCCGCCGCCGAGCCCCTTCGGGCACGAGTTCTGCGGGGTCGACGTCGCCACCGGCAGGCGCGTAGTCGCAGCCAACTCGGCGCCCTGCGGAGAATGCGCCGCCTGCAAGCGCGGCCAGGAGACGCTCTGCACCCACCTGCTCCCGCTCCTCAACGGCTCCTACGGCGAGTTCATCCTCGTCCCCGAGCGCATCGCCGCGAAGAACCTCCTGCAGGTGCCGCCCGGCATGCCGCCGGAGGTCGCCGCCATGGTCGAGCCGCTCGCCTGCTGCCTGCACGGGGTCGACGCGGCCGGCGTGGCAGCCGGCGACACCGTCGCCGTGATCGGGCTCGGGCCGATCGGCCTCATGCTCTGCGCCTGCGTCGCCGACGCCGGCGGCTGGCCCGTGGGCGTCGGCTCGAGGCCCGAGCGGCAGGCGTTCGCCCCGCTCTTCGGCGCCGAGACGGGCAGCGGCGTCGGCGCCGACATCGTGATCGAGGCCGCCGGCACCGCCGAGGCGTGGCACCACGCCCTCGAGCTCGTGCGGCCCGGCGGCACCGTGCTCGCCTTCGGCGGCCTGCCGCGCGACGTGCACGTCCAGGTCGACCCCTTCCGCATCCACTACGAAGAGGTGACGCTGAAGGGTGCCTTTCACCACACGCCCCACCACGTCCGCGCGGCACTCGCGTTCCTCGGCAGCGGCGCGTATCCGTTCGAGCGGTTGATCACGCATCAGCTCGCGCTCGAAGGCGTGCCGGCGCTCCTTGCCGACCCGCCGCGCGACTACCTCAAGGCCGCGGTCGTCCTCGCGGCAGACGGTTAGCCGAACAGCGTCAGATCGGGCTCGCGCTCGCCCCGCAGCACCTCGAGATCGACCTCGACCCAGCGCAGGCCGCGCGCCTCGGCAAGCGTCCGCGCCTGCTTGATCACCTTCGTCGCCGCCAGCACCCCTCGCACCCCGCCCATCCCGGGCTCGGGCCGGATCCGCTCCAGGTAGCGGGTCAGCTGCTCGACCGCGTCGATCGTCGCGATCCTCTTGATCTCGACGGCGACCCAGCCGTCCTCGGTGTCGCGACACATCAGGTCGACAGGGCCGATGTCGGTCGGCCACTCGCGGCGCACGAGGCGGAGCTCCTCACCGAGCGCGTCGGGCTGCGCTGCCAGCTCTTCCTGCAGGTCGCGCTCGACCCCGTCCTTCGCGAGCGCGGCAGCCTCCCCCATGTCGTGGTCGGCGTCGCTGAGGATCTCGACGATCCGGATGTCGAGCTTGTCCTCGGTCTTGCCAGCGCGCTTGCGCACGACGATGCGCTCGAGCGGCTCGCCCTCGTGCTCGATCACGGTCGGCGGCGTCATCCAGTTCTGGGGCTTGAAGCCGCCGGTGTCGGCGTGGACGAGGAACGAGCCGTCCGACTTCAGCATCAGGAGGCGGACGGCCTCCGGCAGGACGGCGTTGAGGCGGCCGGAGTAGACGACCTCGCAGCGGGCGACGATGAGGCGCACCCTGGCACCGTATCGTCCGCAGAGGACAGGTACGGCCCGGACGAGCGGCCGAAGCCGGTCGCCGGCGCGGCGCCTACCCCCGGTCGACGCGCGAGCCGCCGACGATCGCCTCGCGGCCGTCGGGGAAGCGCACGAAGGCCTTGCCGTTTCCGTCGTAGTCGGGCGACCACACGACGAGCTCCGCCTCGTCGCCGGCCACACGCACCTGCTCGCCGAGCGACGCCACCACGCCGCGCCAGTACACGACGAACGGATTGCTCTCCCACTCGCGGCCGATCGTCGTCTCGTCGGTATGGCCCGGCAGGACGCGCAGCTCCGGCGGCAGCGTCATCAGGCCGTCCATCACCGATCGCTCCACGATATCGGCAGGGCCGCCGCCGACTGCGTCCCTGAAGAGGACATCGCCGCTGAAGCAGAGCTCGTCGTTGACGACGAACGCGACGCCGTCCTCGGAGTGCCCGGGCAGTGCGAGGGCACGCGCGCGGAGCCCGCCCGTAACGAGATCACCGGTGACGACCGGGATCCCGAAGCGCTCGCAGAGCTCGGCCTCGTGCTCGACGTGGTCGGGATGCGAGTGCGTGCGCAGGAGATGCGTCGGCGTCAGGTTCTCGCGCTCGACGACCTCGAGCAGCGGGCCGAGGGGCGCTCCGCTGTCGACGAAGACCGCCGTCCCACCCGCCGCGTCACCGACGACATAGGCATTCGAGAGCCACCGCTCGTGCATCGATCGGCCGACGATCATCCGTACACCCTACGCAAGATCCGCGGGCCTGGTTAGACTCCCATCCGGGATGCGCCGGACACACGTCATAGGCCTGCTTCTGCTCGCGCTCGCCCTGGGGCTCGTCGGCGCCGGCTGCCTCGACGGCACCGAGACGAGCGCGACCGCCGACACGGTGGTCGGCACCCTCCCGGCGACGACGACGGACACGAGCGACCTGCCGGCGCTGAAGCTGAAGGGCGACCCGGCTGCCGGCAAGCAGGTCTTCGCCAGCGCAGGGTGCGAGAGCTGTCACACGCTCGCCGCTGCAGGCTCGAAGGGCACCGTCGGCCCGAACCTCGACCAGGCGAAGCCCGATCTCGTCCGCGTGGTGACGCGCGTCACGAAGGGCATGAACGCGATGCCACCGTTCGCCGGTCAGTTGACCAACCAGCAGATCGCGGACGTCGCCGCGTACGTCGTACAGTCGACCGGCGGCTGATCCTCCCACCTTCCTTTCCGCGGGACGTCCAGGCCTTCGCCTGCGACTTCGACCGCACCCTCGTCGGTCACGATGCCCGGCTGCGACCGCGCACGCGCGCCGCGATCGCCCGCTCGCAGGCCGCGGGGATCCCGGTGATCGTGGCCACCGGCCGGATGTTCCGGTCGGTCAGGCCCTACCTCGAGGAGGCCGCCATCGACGACCTCGTCGTGTGTTACCAAGGCGCCGCCGTCGTCGACCCGAGGAGCGGCACCTTCGTCCTCCACCAGCCGATCCCGCTCGAGACCGCGCGCGAGGCCGTCGCGCTGCTGGACGCGCTCGGGCATTCGCCCAACTGTTACGTCGACGATCGCCTCTACGTCGCGCGCCACACGGAGTACTCACGGATGTACGCCGAGTTCCAGCACATCCCAGTGGAGGAGGTCGGCGACCTCGCCGCCTGGCTCGAGCGGCCGCCGACGAAGCTCGTCGCCGTCGCCGATCCACCCGACGTGCCCGCCCTCAGGGAGGCGCTCGTCGCCTCCTTCGGCGAGCGGCTCTTCCTGACGACGTCCCTGCCCTACCTGCTCGAGCTGGGGAACCCGGCCGTCTCCAAGGGCACCGGCATCGCCTTCGTGGCGGAGCGGCTCGGGGTCTCGCTCGATCGCATCGTCTCGTTCGGTGACGGCGAGAACGACATCGAGCTGATCACCGAGGCCGGCTTCGGCATCGCCGTCGAGGACGCGAACCCGCTCCTGCTCGAGCATGCCGACTGGGTCTGCCCGAGCGCTGACGACGAGGGGGTCGCCACCGTCATCGACGCCTACCTAGAATCAGTCTCGTGATCGACCTCAAGGCAGCCCGCGCCGAGCCCGACACCTGGCGCACCGCCCTCGCCCGCAAGGGAGCGGGCGAGGCGTTCGACGCGCTGCTCGCAGCCGACGAGCGCTGGCGCTCGCTCGTGCCGCGGGTCGACGACCTGCGCAGCCGGACGAAGCTGAAAGGCAAGCCGACGCCGGAGCAGCTCGAGGAGCTGCAGGGGGTGAAGGAGGAGCTGCGCGCTGCCGAGGAGGCGCTCGCAGCCGCCGAGGCCGTCCGTGACGAGGCACTCGCGCTCGTCCCCAACCCGCCGCACGCGTCGGCTCCGGACGGCGACACCGAGGACGACGCCGTCGAGATCCGCCGCTTCGGGGAGCCGACGGCGCTCGCCGAGGCGAAGGAGGCGAGCGAGATCGGCCGCTTCGAGCTGGAGCGCGCCGCCCGCCTGTCCGGCTCGCGCTTCGGCTACATCGTCGGCGACACGGCGCTCCTCGCCCTCTCGCTCTATCGCTTTGCGCTCGACCATGTCGCTGCAGCCGGCTTCACGCCCGTGCTGCCGCCCGTGCTCGTCCGCGAGGAGGCGATGATCGGCACCGGCTTCTTCCCGACCGAGAAGTCGAACATCTACGAGCTCGAGCAAGACGCGCTCTTCCTCACCGGCACCTCGGAGGTCGCGCTCGCGGCGATGCACATGTCCGAGATCCTCGAGACCGACGAGCTGCCGCTGCGCTACGCGGGGTTCTCGACCTGCTTCCGGCGCGAGGCCGGCGCCGCGGGAAAGGACACACGCGGGATGTTCCGCGTGCACCAGTTCAACAAGGTCGAGATGTTCGTCTTCACGACGCCCGCCGACGCGTGGGCCGAGCACGATCGCATGGTGGCGCTGGAGGAAGAGCTGCTCTCCCGGCTCGGCCTCCCCTACCGGGTCGTCAACGTCGCGGCCGGGGACCTCGGCGCGCCGGCGGCGAAGAAGATCGACATCGAGGCGTGGTTCCCGAGTCAGGAGCGCTACCGCGAGGTGACCTCGTGCTCGAACACGACCGACTATCAGGCCCGCCGGCTCGGCATCCGCTTCCGCGGCGACGCCGGGCTCGAGACGCCGCACACGCTGAACGGGACCGTGGTCACGGACCGCGCCCTGCTCGCGATTCTCGAGAACTTCCAGGGCGATGTGCCCGACGTGCTGCGCGCCTATGGCGCGCCCGAGCGCGTCGCCTCCTGACCCGACGGCCAGCCGAGCTACGACTTCACGACCTCGAGAGGCTGTACAGGGTCATCCGGAAGCGAGCCCCGAACGCCCGCGTGCTGGTGCTCGGCTACCCGCAGCTCTTCCCGAAGAGCGACCACGAGCAGCGCTGCGCGAAGCTCTACCCGTGGCGAGGCGACGAGAACATGCTCCGAGACGCGGGCGACCGCCTGAACCGCGTGATCGAGCAGGCGGCGGCAGCGAGCGACGTCGAGTACGTCGACGTCGCCCGGCGGTGGGCCGGTCACGAGATCTGTGGCGATAAGGGCTAATGGACGAACGGCACGAGCTGGACGGCCAAGGGGCTGGCGATCATCGGACTGGGGATCCTGCCGCGGAACAAGGACGAGGCGATCAAGCTCGTCAAGGGGCATTTCGACGACGAGTCGTTCCATCCCAAGCTGGTCGGAAAGGCGGCCTCGCGGCGGCCGTGAACGCCGCGCTCGGCGCTCACTGGGCCGGGCCGGCCGTCAGTCGGCGGACGCGCGCCGCCGCTTGAAGGCGGCGTGCCTGCCGGTGACGCCGACGAGCTCCCAGCCCTTCCTTCCGAGCTCGTTCCAGGCTGCCTCGTCGGCCGAGCGCTTCTTGCGGCGCTTCAGCAGGCGGTACTCGAACTCGGGCCGCTCAGCGTTGACCGCCGGGCGCGCCTCGGCCTCGCGCGCCGACGCGGTTCCGGTCAGCGCCTCGAGCCGGGCGCGGCCGAACGCCGAGCGAAAAGGGGACGCCGCCACCTCGGGCTTGTCGTAGTCGTGGGTGGCGCCGGCCGCGGACATCGTCCCCGAGCCTAGCGAGCACCGGGGAGCGCGCCGCACGGCAACCGCCGCCCCGCGCGCGGTCAATACACTCACGGCTCGGCGGGGTGCGAGAGCGGTCGAATCGGGCGGTCTTGAAAACCGCTGACGGGGCAACTCGTCCGTGGGTTCGAATCCCACCCCCGCCGCCACTTCTCCGCGGTTCGTGCCGACCGACGGCTGCCACCAAGCCTCCGATCCCGCTGTGAGACTATTGCCGGATGGGTCGGGCGCGCGCAACACAGTCGGGCGAGCGCCGAGGCGGGTGGGGACTCGTGCCGGCCGTGCCGGCCAGGTGAGCGCCCCGCCACCCGTGCCGCAGCCCGACCCGATCCCGGAGCCGACGGTGTCGGTCGTCATGCCCGCCTACCAGAGCGAGCGCTTCGTGAGGGCAGCGATCGAGAGCGTGCGCTCCCAGTCTCTCGAGGACTGGGAGCTGATCGTCGTGGACGACGGCTCGACGGACGGGACGCTCCCAATCGCGCGCTCCGGCCCGGACGATCCCCGTGTTCGCGTGCTGCAGCAGGCGCACGGCGGCGCCTCGAGCGCCAGGAACCATGCAATCTCGATCGCGCGCGCACGCCTCGTCGCGTTCCTCGACGCCGACGACCTCTGGCCCGAGCACTACCTCGCGCTGATGACGTCGGCGCTTCGGGCCGCACCGGAAGCCGTGCTCGCGTTCGGGAGCTGGCAGTACGTCGACGAGCGAGCGACGTTGCTCCCACAGAGCGTGGTGCCGTTCGGCGCCGACGCACGCCGGGCGCGCGAGGAGCTACCACGGCGGAACGCGCTCGTCCCTTCGGCCGTCGTCGTGCGAACGGCGGCGCTCCGTCGCGTGGGCGGATTCGATGCGACCTTCGAGGCCTGCGGCGACTGGGACCTGTGGCTGCGACTGCTGCCCGAGGGCCCGTTCGCCCCACAGCCGGGCGCGACGACCCTCTACCGGACGCACCCCGGGAGCATCACGGAAGACGTCGACGGAGTGGAGCGTGGACGGCTCCGTCTGATCGAGAAGCATCACGGCCCGGCGTCCGGCCCTCCGGCCACCTGGCCCCTCCCTCGCCGGCAGGCCGTCGGCCAGGCGCTGTTCGCGGTCGCCCTCGCCCGGCTGCGACAGGGCGACCCGGCTACAGGCAAGAGCGAGCTCGCGGAGGCGATCACGGTCTGGCCGGAGATCGTGGAGGAAGACGAGTTCTTCTTCGAGCTCGCGTGCGCCAACCAGCCGCGGGGCCTGCGCGGATCGGCGTACGGCCTCGACCTGGACGAGGCGGCGCAGCTCGTGCGCTCGCTCGAGCCGTTGCCGGGAGGCGCCGCCACCCGGGCACGCGCCGCATTCGCGTTCGCGTGGGTGGCGCTGAGCGCCGGCGACCGCGAGACGGCACGCCGGTTCGCACTCGAGGCGCGTGGCCTGCCGGGGCTTCGTGGCAAGAGCTCGGCGCTGGCGCTCGCAGCTCGCGCAACCATGCCCACGCGGTTGGCCCGGCGGATCGAGGGCCGGCGGCACGGCCGCCCGGCCGGGCTCAAGGAGGATGGATGCGGGTCGCCGTCGTCATCCTGAACTGGAACGGGTGGCAGGCGACCGCGGCCTGCGTCGACGCCGTCGAGGGCCTCGACCATGCCGACGTCTCGCTCGTCGTCGTCGACAACGGGTCGACCGACGGCTCCGTCTCGTTCCTGCGAGAGCGCTACCCGACGCTCCGCCTCCTCGAGTCCGGGGCGAACCTCGGATTCGCGGGCGGCATGAACGTCGCGCTCCGGCAGCTCCTGGAGGAGAGCGAGCCCGAGTACATCTGGCTCCTGAACAACGACGCAAGGCCCTCCCCGGGCGCATTGACCGCGCTCATCGACGTGGCCGAGCACGACCCGCGAGTCGGTGCCGTGGGCTCCGTGCTGCTCGGCGGTGCCCTGCCGTCGGTCTGGGCCTGGGGCGGCGGCACCGTCAGCTTCCGGACCGGCCTGCCACGTCACCACCGGGAGCCTGTCACCCCGGATCGGATCGACTACCTCGTCGGCGCGAGCCTGCTGCTCCGCGCGCGAGCGCTCCGCGAGCTCGGGCTCCTGGACGACCGCTTCTTCCTCTACTGGGAAGACACGGATATCTCGTACCGCCTCCGCGACGCCGGCTGGAAGCTCGCCGTGGCGCCGGACTCCCTGGTGTTGCACGAGGGCAACGGATCGCTCGCCTTCCAGAGCCCCGGCTGGGACCGCGAGTTCACCGCCTCCTCGGTCATTTTCTTCCGGCAGCATGCGCGCTTCCCATGGGCCCCGATCCTCATCAGCTCCACCGGCCGGATCCTGCTGCGCACGGCCCGTGGCCGCTGGGCGAACAGCGCCGCCACGTGGCAGGGGCTGCGACGGGGGCTCGCGGCGTCGTGAGCACCGAGCTGCTCGTCCGCGGCGCGTCGCCGGCCGCCGAGGTCGCGACCCGCGTGATCGTGATGGTCGATCTCGGCACGTTCACGCCGTTCTACGACCTCGAGCTCGCCGCCGCGCTCAGGGCCGAGGGATGGCGAGTCGAGCTCGTGATGCCCGAGTACGAGTTCGAGAGCGTTGCGCCGGGCGGGACGAGGCCGTGGCGCACATCTCTGCTCCGGCTCCCACACGGCCGTCGGCGGCGCCACCTCGGAGCGCCACGCCAGGCTCTCAGGGCCGTCCTCTACATGGGCGACCTGATCCGCCTCGACCGTCTCCTCGCCCGGCTGTCACCGTCGCTCGTTCACGTCCAGTGGGCCCACCTGCCCTGGCTCGACCGGATTCTGTGGAGGCGCTGGCGAGCCGCCGGCTGGAAGGTCGTCTACACGGCCCACGACGCGACGCCTCTCGACGGCACGACCCCACCCCTCCTGGCAGGGAGCTACGCCTCGCTCGTCGACCGCGCAGACGCCGTCGTCGTTCACAGCGAGGTGGCGCGGGCCTCGCTGGTCGACGCCGGGGCCACACCGGGGAACGTCCACGTGATCCCGCCCGCCTCGCCCTTCACGCCGGGCCCGGGAACGCCGGGCCGCGAGGAGGCCCGCCGCGACCTCGGCCTTGCGAGTGACGCACGGGTGATCCTGTTCTTCGGCTTCCTCAAGCCGTACAAGGGACTGTCCGTGCTCCTGCACAGCCTGCCGGCGATCAAGCGGGCCACCGGCCTGGTGAAACTTGTGATCGCAGGCGAGGCGATGGAGCCAACCGCAGGCTACGACCGCGAGATCGTCGACCTCGGCCTGTCGGACGACGTCGACTGGCGGCCGGGGTTCGTTCCGGCGAGCCAGGTTGCCGCGCTCTTCGCGGCAGCGGACGTCGTCGCCCTGCCGTACCTGGACGCATCCTCGAGCGGGGTGCTGCTCACCGCCTATGCGTGTCGCCGGCCCGTCGTCGCGAGCGCCGTCGGTGGCCTGCCGGACCTCGTCGTCCCGGGAACGACAGGGGCGACCGTCCCGCCCGGCGATCCCGCCGCCCTCGCGGCCTCCCTCGCCGAGCTCCTCGCCGACCCGCAGCTGGCCGCGCGCATGGGCGAGAGCGCCCACCGGCTCTCGCTCGAGCGGTACACGTGGTCGGGGATGGCCCGACAGCTGGACGAACTCTACGGCGAGCTGCTGCGACCACACTCGAAATCGTGACGGCCCCCGGCTGGAGCATCGTCGTGCCCACTCACAACCGGGGCGGTTTCGTCCGCCGGGCGATCGCGAGCGTCCGGGCGCAGACGATCGACGACTGGGAGCTGATCGTCGTCGACGACGGCTCGGAGGACGACACCAGAGAGATCGCGACGTCGTTCCGGGACGAGCCGCGCGTCCGCTACGTGTGCCAGCCCCACGCTGGGCGGTCGGTCGCCCGAAACCACGGGGTCGGGCTGGCCAGGGGCGAGATCGTCTGCTTCCTGGACTCGGACGACACGTACCTCGAAACCGCGCTCGCGAGCCATCGCCGTGCGTTCGCGGGAGCGCACGGGATCGGGATGACGATCGGCGGCTACCGGAACGTGGACGAGGGTGGAAACGGGCTCGGAGAGCGGCTTCCGTGGAAGCGGCATCCCGAGCCGACGCCGGAGTCGTGGCTGTTCGACTGCATGGCACTGCCCGGCTCGGTGGCGATCCGGCGGGAGTGGCTCGAGACGGTCGGCGGCTTCGACAGCTCGACCGAGCCGGCCGAGGACTGGGACCTCTTCCTCGGGCTCGCGTTCTCCGGGTGCCCGACGGGCTGGACGCACGACATCGTGTGCAACCGCCTGGTGCATCCGGGTAACTCCACGAACGACGTCAGGGCGCACCGGCTGGGCACGATGCGCGCGCTCGACAAGGCCTTTCGGCGGCCGGGGCTCGATCCCGGCGTGGCCGCGCTCGAGCGGCGCGCGAGGGCGTGGGCGCACCTTGCGTCGGCGCGCAACGCCGCCTCTCTCGGCCGGGACGATCTCGCAGCTGAGGAGCTCCGCGCCGCCGCCGGTCTCGACGCGCTGCCGGCCTGGGAGCGTCGTGGCCCGGCGCTCTCGCCGCTCGGATTCCCCGCCCTCCTCGAGGCCCTCCTCGCGGACGAGCGCCTCCGCCACGGCTCCACCGGCCCAGCCGAGCTCGCGGCGCGATGGAGCCTCTCGGTGGCCGACGTGCGGCGCGGCCTGGCGCGCGTGGAGCTGAGCCGGTTCTTCGCAGCCCTCGCCGACGACAACGGCGGCGAGGCCGGGAGCCGCCTCCACCGCGGGCTCGCGCTCGACCACCGGTGGCTCGCGCATCACGCCGTGACCTCGTACCTTCTCCGGCACCCGTTCCGGCGATGACCGGCGGCGGCACGTACGAGGAGGGCCTCGTCAGCGTCGTCCTGCCGACGCTCGACGGCTCGCGCTACATCCACTCGTCGATCGAGAGCTGCCTCGCCCAGACCTACGGGGGGTTCGAGCTAATCGTCGTCGACGGCGGCTCGAGCGACGGCACCCTGGAGATCGTCGAGAGCTTCGCCGACCCGCGCGTCAGGCTCGTTCACCAGCCCGGTAACGCCGGCCGGCTGTCCGGCGCGCTCAACCGGGGTTTCGCCGACGCACGTGGCGTGTACTTCACCTGGACGCAGGACGACGACCTCTTCGCTCCCGAGGCACTGGCCGTCATGGTCGAGGGCCTCGAGCGCCGCCCCGACGCGGGCATGGTGTATGCCGGCCAGGTATTCATCGACGACGAGGGCACGCTGATTCGCCCGTCGCTCGACTTCGAGCCGCACGACCTCACGTGGACGAACCCGATCGGCCACTGCTTCCTGTACCGGCGGGAGGTCGCCGAGACAGTCGGGCTCTACGACCCGGCGTTCCTGATGGCCGAGGACACCCACTACTGGATGCGCGTCTACCGACAGTCGACGATCGTCCGCCTGCCCGGGCGCTACTTCGACCACCGGCTCCACGACGGGAACCTGACGGGGCGCAACTACGGCGCGTACGTCGCGCTGCGGGTGTCTGCCCGCGCCCGCCGGGCCGTCCTCGGGATCGCGCCGCATGAAGCCCGGCGCCAGATCGCAGCCGCGTACGTCGAGGAGGGCTATGCCGCCTACGCGCGGGGAGACTTCGGCCACGTCCGCGCCTGCCTCGCGCGCGCGGCCCGCCGGCGGCCCCGCTGCCTGGCCGAGCGCGGCGTCCTCCTCCTCGGGGCGCGGAGCCTCGGCAAGTCGGTGCTCGGCCACGCAGGGTCGCCGCGCGTGCACGCGAGCGCGAAGGGAACGCGTTGACCGGCCCGCTCGTCGTCGCGATCGTCCTGAGCCACGAGCGCCCCGACCGCACGGTCGCGTGCCTCCGGTCGCTCCGGTCGAGCCTCTACCCCAACCTGGAGGTCGTCGTGCTCGACACCGGGCAGGCGCCGGGAAGCGCCGACGACATCGGGCGGGCCTTCCCGGGCACCGAGATCGTCGCGCTCGAGGGCAACCGCGGATACGCCGGAGGGAACAACACCGGCCTTGCGCTGGCGCTCCGCCGGCGGGCCGATTGGGCCCTGCTCGTCAACGACGACGTGACCGTGGCCGCGGACTGCCTCTCGCGGCTCGTCGAGTGCGGTGAGAGCGAGCGCCGGATCGGGATGGTCGGGCCGACCGTCCACCACCGGGACGAGCCGAGGGTGATCCAGAGCGCGGGTGGGTACCTGGAGCCCGACTGGTCGGCCTCGTTCCTCGCAGCCGACGAGCCCGACCGGGGACAGCTTCGCGAGCCGCGCGACGTCGCCTGGCTCTCGGGTTGTGCACTCCTCGTACGGCTGGAGCTCTACGAGCAGATCGGGCCGCTCGACGAGCGATTCTTCTGTTACTGGGAAGACGTGGACTGGTGCCTCCGCGCCCACCGGTACGGGTGGCGGGTCGTGCACGAGCCCGCGGCGCGCGCGTGGCACGAGGGCGGCCGGACGGGCAGCGCTCCCCATCCCGCCGTCGCCTATTACACGACGCGAAACCACCTCCTCGCCCTCGGGAAGCATGGCGCTCCGCTCCGGGTCAGGCTCGTGGCAGCCCGCAGACTGGGTACGACGCTGCTCGTGTGGTCGGTGCGCCCGTCGCTGCGATCGCGGCGGGCAGCTCGGACCGCGATGTGGCAGGGCGTCGCCGACTTCGCCCTCGGGCGCTTCGGCGAGCGTCCCTCCACCGGACGCGGGCGCAGCGAGTGAGCAGGCCCAGGGTCAGCGTCGTCGTCCCGACGCACAACCGCCACGAGCGGCTCGCCGCGACGCTCGCCGCCGTGCTGGGCCAGGAAGGGCGAGAGGAGACCGAGGTGCTGGTGGTCGACGACGGCTCGGACGACGAGACGCCCCGGGTCGTCGCAGCGCTCGCCGGGTCGGGGGTGTCGTACCTCCACCAACCCCACGGCGGCGCATCCGCCGCCCGCAACCGTGGCGCGCGTGCCGCGCACGGCGCGCTCCTGCTCTTCGTCGACGACGACGTCGAACTGCTCCCCGACGCCGTGGCCGCTCTCGTGGAGGCGCACCGGGCGTTTCCCCACGCAGTCGTCGTCGGTCACCTCTTCAGCCCGGAGCCCGCCAACCGCTACGAGTGGCTGGGGGTCCTCCCCGACCGGGAGACCGCGGCGGGCATCAACCCCGTCGACTGCACCGAGTGCTTAACGGGCCTGCTCGCCGTCGGCCGGGAGCAGTTCCTCGCCCTCGACGGATTCGAGGACCCGACCGGCGGCTGGCCGTCGTGGGACGACGTCGACTTCGGCTACCGGGCTCAGCGGGCCGGCCTCCAGCTGCTCCGAACGTCCGAGGCGCAGGGCATCCACCATGACGAGTCGGCCACGAGCCTCGCGGCGACGGCGCGGCGGTGGCAGGCGGCGAGCGAGTCGGCGGTCCGGCTGTTCGCGCGCCATCCCGACCTGCGGGGCGCGTTTCCCTTCTACCGGGACAAGCTGCCGATCGCCTGGGGGAGCGACCCGGCGACGCTCGTCGCTCGGAAGCTGGCGCGTGGTGCCGTCTCCTCCCGGCCGGCATTGCGGGTCACCCGGCCGCTCGCCGACCTCTCGGTGCGAGGATCCTGGCCGGGAGGCATCGCCCGGCCACTGTGCGGCTGCGTCGTCAGCGGCTCGATGTGGCAGGGGCTGCGCCGTGGGATCGAGGCGAGCGGCCGGGAGGGCCGGGACTCCGGTGGGGTGTCGTGAGGATCCTCTTCCTCACGAACGGCTACCCACCGCTGCACACGGCCGGCACCGAGATCTCGACGGAGGCCGTGGCGACGTCGCTCGCCCGCTCCGGGCACGCCGTCTTCGTCGGCTGCGTCGGCCGCTGGGACGAGGGAGACCACCCGCTCAACGGGCTCGACGAAGACGAGCAGGACGGAGTCGCGGTGACGCGATTCGACCTCAACTGGCGGCGCGGCGGCGACCCGAACCGCGCCCTCTTCGACAACCCGGCCACCGCGCGAGCCGTCGGAGCCCTCGTCGACCGGGTCGCGCCCGACGTCGTCCACGTTACGTCCTGCTACACGCTGTCCGCGAGCGTGATGAGGGAGGTGAAGGCGCGCGGGCTTCCGCTCGTCGTCACGCTCACCGACTTCTGGTTCCTCTGTCCACGCGTGATGTTGCTTCGGTCGAACGGCACGCCGTGCACCGGGCGCACGACCGCAGCCGACTGCCTCGATTGCATGCTCTCCGACTCGGCCGCGTACGTGAAGGTCCGCAGGATGGCGCCGGCCGGCCTCCTCGCGGCTGCCACCGGAGTGGTGGCCCGGCAGCCGCGGCTCTCCCGGTCACATGGGTTCCTCGGGCGGGCTCAGAACTTTGCCGTTCGCAAGCCGCTCCTGCTCGACCTCCTCCGCTCGGCCGATGCGATCCTCGCGCCCACCCGCTCGCTCGCCGCCCGCCACACGGAGCTCGGCCTCGAGCGCGAGATCCGGCTGTGGCGCTACGGCCACGAGCTGGGCTGGGCCGCTGCCGTCGAGCGGCGCCCGCCCGACGGGCGGCTCGTCTTCGGGTTCGTCGGGCGCGTCGCTCCGGAGAAGGGCGTTCACGTCCTCCTCGACGCGGCCTCCCGACTCGACCCGGGTGCCGGCGGCGCGGCCGTCGAGGTGTGGGGCGATGCGGCGCAGGAACCGGGCTACCTCGCGCGCTGCCGCGCGCTGCCGACAACGGGGCTCGCCGTCGACTTCCGGGGCCGGTTCACCCGCGACCGCCTCGCCGAGGTGTACGGCCACATCGACGTGCTCGTCGTTCCCTCGACCTGGAACGAGAACGACCCACTCGTCGTGCACGAGGCCTTCGCCGCCGGCGTCCCGGTGATCGCGTCCGACGTGGGCGGCCTGCGGGAGGTGGTCACGGCGGAGAGCGACGGCCTGCTCTTCCGGGCCGGCGACGCGGGCGATCTCGCCGCCGCCATGGCCCGGTTCGTCACCGACCCGACGCTGGTCTCCCGGCTCCGCGCCGGGATCGGGCTCGTGCGCACGAGCTCCGAGGCCGCCGCCGACCTCGCCGCACTCTACGCCGGGCTCGTCGAGGGGCTCGCGGGCTGAGCGCGCCCGGACGGCAGGCTCTCCCGAGCGGGAAACGCCCCCGACCCGGTCGGCCGGGCAGGATGTCGACATGGGAACGAGCGAGCCGAACACCACGGGCCCGCGTTGGTGGACCGTGCGGCCGGCGCAGAACCTGAAGCCCGCGACGTACCGCTGCCCGCTGTGCGACCGGCACCTGCCCGCGCTCAGCGAGCACATGTTGATCGAGCCGGAGGGGAGCCCGGCCGGACGGCGACACGCCCACACGACGTGCGTCGCCCGGGCCCGCAAGGCCGAACGGCTGCCGAGCCGCGACGAGTGGCGCGCCACCCAACCACGTCGTCGCGGCCTCCTCGCGCGCCTGCTCCGCGGCGAGAAGCGCACGGCACCGGATGCGCTCAAGAGCCGCCTCGTGGGCGGCCCTTGGCGGCGACGTGGCGCATGATGGGGGTCGGCGCCACGTGCTGGCTCTGCTTCGGGGAGAGGGGGTGTCGTCCCTGCGTGCCGAGCCTTAACCGGCACTCTCACGCATGGCGCGGACGGCGCCAACAGTGAATCCCCGGACCCTGCCGCGAGGTTCCACGATTGCCGGTGGGTACGTTCCCGCGCCGGCGAGCACCCGTAACCGGGCTCGCGGGCGCGAAAACATCCCGGCCGGTGGTCCATACTGCGGGGCAGACGTCTGGCAGCACCTTGGGGAAGGATCGGGCGGTGGGATCGTGGTGAGCCGTACGACGAGTGCCGAAGCAGCCGCCGGGATCGCCGGTCGTGTTCGCTCGCTGCGACGCGCAGCCGGGATGACCCAGGTCGATCTCGCGGGGGGGCGGTTCACGAAGCAGTACGTGAGCCAGATCGAGCGCGGCGAGACCGTGCCCTCCGGCGACGTGCTCGAATGGCTGGCAGGGCGCCTGGGTGTCGAGCGGATGTTCCTGGAGACCGGGCTCGGCACGGCCGACGTGGAGCGGCTCGAGCGCCGCCTCACCGAGGGGCGGCGGCTTCTCGACACGCATCGCTACGCCGAGGCGATCGAGCTCTTCCGGCCGCTGCGGGAATCGCTCCCGCCCGGAGCGCCGCGCACGGCCTACCGCGATGCGATGCGGGGCGAGACGTGGGCGCTCATCCGCGTGGGCCGCGTGACCGAGGCCGCCGAGCTCCTCGCCGAGGCTCGTGACATGGCCGACGGTGAAGGAGGAGCACGCGACGAGCAGGCAGAGGTCGCCTATCTCACGGCCGTCTGCTGCTACACGCTGTCGACCATGGCGGCGGCGCACGCCGAGTTCGCGCGCGCACTCCAGCTGCTCGACGAGGCGAACGAGCCGAACGACCTCCTGCGATCGGACATTCACCAGTGGCGGTCGCGGTGCTACCGGCGGCAGCGGGACTGGGAGGCGGCCCGCGAGGACATCGACATCGCGCTCGAGCTCGTGGAGGCGCTCGGAGACGATCGACGAAGCGCGGAGGTCAACCTCCAGGCGTCGCTCGTCGCCGAGCGGCAAGGACGCTGGGTGCTCGCCCGCCGCTACGCCGAGATCTCCCACGACCTGTTCGCGGCCGTCGGTGACACCGTCACCAGGGGCCGCGTACTGAACAACCTCGCCGGCCTCAACCACCTGCTCGACAGCGACGAGGTCGCGATCACCCAGCTCCGCGAGGCGTTCACGATCTTCGTCGACGCGAACCTCGAGGCCGAGGCGGGCTACGTGCTGAGCTCGCTCGCCGAGATCCACCGCGAGCGCGGAGAGCTCGAGGAGGCGGAGATCGAGGCCCAGCGCGCCCTCGGGTTGCTCGAGGGCCGCGTCGACCACGTTCAGGAGATCGGCACCGCCCAGCTCGTCCTCGCCCGCGCCCACCTCGAGCAGGGTGAGCTCGAGCGTGCGGAGGACGTTCTCGCGGCGGTCGACGAGAGCTACGCGCTGGCGGAGTCGGTCAGCCACCAGGCACGCTCGTGGATGGTGCGAGGTGAGCTCGAGCTCGTCCGCCGAAACGACGCAGAAGCGGCGCGGCTGTATCGCGAAGCCGCCACGGCGCTGCAGCCGACCGACCCCTAGCCGCCCGGCGACCGCGCCCATCGGCCGCAAGTAGGGTCGCCGAGACCCCCGTTCGGGGGACGACACCGCGGAGCCGATCGCCGAAAAATCAGGGAGCTGAACGCGCCCGCACGTGCAATGCGGGCGGAACTCTCCCGAAAGGACTTGCGGCATGATCAACAAGGGCACCCTCGCTCGCCTCTTCGTCTCCGTCGCCGCGTTCGCCTCGCTCGCGAGCCTCGCCGGCGGCTTCTTCGACGGCCACTAGGCACTCGCACCACGATCACGCTCCATCTCCGGGGCCGTAGCTGTCGTCTCGCTACGGCCTCGAGCGGCGCGCCGGCGACTG
>Ga0302299_10000779_pt1 | contig 18294 bp, 15 predicted proteins | sample III_Fen_N3_4_FD_198795 | JGI IMG/M metagenome (GOLD analysis project Ga0302299, IMG submission 198795) | Peat permafrost microbial communities from Stordalen Mire near Abisko, Sweden - III_Fen_N3_4 | ecosystem: Environmental > Terrestrial > Soil > Wetlands > Permafrost | place: Sweden: Abisko... | reverse complement strand
TGTCCTCGGCCGGCTTGCGGGCAGCCTTGGTGACGCTCGCGGGCGCGTCCAGGATGCGGATCGAGAGCGCCTGCGGGCCGCGCTTGCCGTCGGCCACGCCGAACTCCACCTTGCTGCCCGGCTTGAGCGCCTCGACACCGGCGGGCAGCGAGGAGGCGTGCACGAAGACCTCGTCACCGTCCTCGGTGGCCAGGAAGCCGAAGCCCTTCTCGCTGTCGTACCACTTGACCTTGCCGGTAGGCACCGTTCTCATCCGTCCTTCGTCGTCCGTCGTCGTCCGTCGTCCGTCGTGGGATCGACGGCCTCCCAGGCTATCCCGCGACGCGCCCGGCCCCAACCGAGATCCGCCGAGAGGTGGCGTCAGTGCGCGTGTCACCTCGCGGTCACGCCTTGTCTCGGCTATCTCGCGTGCCACGCCTGGAGCAGCGCGGTCTCGCGATCGCGTGACATGCCGGGGCCGTCGCCCTCGGGGGGCTCGAGGAGGAGGTGCTCGACGAGCTCGGCGACGGTCTGCCGCACCTGCCGCACGGGCAGACCCGCCGCCCGTGCGGCCTCCGGGCTCGCGGCGTTGGCACCGATCCACGGGTCGCCGCCGCCCCACAGCGGGATCGACCCGTCGTCCTCGCCCTGCGCGAGAAGCCAGCCCTGGTCCACCCAGGTCAACGTCGTCCCCGCGGGGGCGACCACGGCGGCGATGTCGCCCAGCATGTCGGCGAAGGAGTACGCCGGTTCCGGGGACACGGCGTGGAACGTGCCCGCGACGTCGTCCTCCACGAGACGCACGCAGAACGCTCCCAGGTCGCGCGCGTCGATGACCTGGATCGGGTCCGCGGGGTCACCGGGCGCGAGGACCTCGCCGCCGGAGGCGAGCCGCTGCACCCACGAGGTGAACCTCCGGGTGTAGTCCCACGGGCCGACGACGTAGGTCGGGCGCACGACCGTCGCGCGGTGGCCGAACAGCTCGCGGGCGAGGTGCTCGATCGACACCTTGAGCGGGCCGTAGGTGTCGTTGGTGACCTCGGTGACGTCGTCGGCCGCCGCTGGCACGGTCGGCGACGACTCGTCGAAGCCGGGCCCCGCCGGGGCGGCGTAGACCGAGGTCGAGGAGATCACGAGGTACCGGCCGCCGCGACCGCCGAGCGCCGTGGCGAGCGAGCGCACCTGGGCGGGGAGGTACGCCGAGACGTCGACCGTCGCGTCGAACTCGCGCCGGTCGAGCACGGCGAGGTCGCCGTCTCGGTCCGCGTGCAGGTGCTCGGCCTCGGGGAACAGGTCGTCGGCACCCGTGCCGCGGTGCAGGAGCGTGACGTCGTGCTCCGCCTCGAGCGCGGCCTCGACGATGTGCCGGCCGACGAACCGCGTGCCGCCGACGACGAGGATCCTCATGCGATCTCCTCCTGCTCCGCGCCCGACCCGGCGGCCTGCCGCGTCCATGTGCGCCACCACGCGACGAACCCGGTGAGGTCGTCGAGGACCACGTCGGCACCGGCCCGCTCGAGGTCTTCGCGGCTGGTCGGCCCGGTCGCGACAGCGACCGCCACCGCGCCGGCGCCGCGTGCACCGACGACGTCGCCGACGTGGTCACCGACGTAGACCGTCGCTCCTGCCTCGCGCAGAGCGTCGGACTTCGTCTCGGCGAAGCGCTCGCCGACCACGTCGCGCACGAGGTGGTCGAGCCCGACCTCGTCGAGCACCGCGCGGACGTGGGTGTCCTTCTTCGCGCTGACGACGAGGATCGCGCAGCCGTCGCCGGTCACGGCCTCGAGCGCCTCGCGGGCGCCGGGCAGCACCACCTGCATCGCGAGCCCGTGCGAGAGGTAGCGCGCGCGGTAGATCTCGAGCGCCTCGGGATAGGGCACGTCGGGGATGTAGTCGGGGAAGACACGGTCGAGCGGGAGGCCGACGCCGGCGCGGACCTCGGCCTCGTCGATCTCGACGCCGTAGACGCGACAGGTGTGCCGGATCGAGTCGACGATCGCGTCGGCGGAGTCGACGATCGTCATGTCGAGGTCGAACCCGATCACGGCTCCCGGCGGCATCACGGTCCGACCCTAGGGCCGCGCGACCGCCGTCAGTTCGCGGGATGCCCTCCCGCTGCCGTAAATTCGTGCGGATGGCCACGAAGCGCTCGGGATCGACGACGTCCTCGCGACGCACGTCGGCCGCGCCGCGCCCCCGGTCGCTGGCCGAGGACCTCCGCGCGCGCAGCGACGGCGCGATCGCCGCGCTCCTCGCCGCGCGTCCTGACCTCGTGCACCCGGTGCCTGCCGACCTCGGCGCCCTGGCCACCCGCGCGACCACCGGGCCTTCCACGGCGCGCGCGCTCGACCGCCTGGACGAGCTCACGCTTGCGGTGATCACCGCGCTCGGCGGCCTCCCCGACCCCGCGACCTACGCCGAGCTGCTCGCCGGGATCCCCGGGATCACCACCACGCACCTGCGCCCGGTCGTCGACCGGCTGCGCACCCTCGCGCTGCTCTGGGGCGACGACGACGAGCTCCACCTCGTACGTCCCGTGCGCGAGGCGCTCGGCGCGCACCCCGCGGGGCTCGGCCCGGCGATGGCCGAGTCGCGGCGCGGGGTGGCGCCCTACGCCGCCGACCCGACCCTCGTCACGACGGTCCTCGCCGACGCGCCGGACGGTGCGCGCGAGGCGCTCGACCGTCTGGTGTGGGGGCCGCCGATCGGCCGCATCGAGGGTGCCGAGCGGCCCGTCGAGGTCGCCACGGCGCGCAACCCGCTCGAGTGGCTGCTCGCCCACCACCTCCTGGAGCCGACGGGCCCGGACACCGTGGTGCTGCCGCGCGAGATCGCGCTCGTCCTGCGCGGTGGCGCCCTGGTGCGCGACGTCATGCTCGAGCCGCCGACCGTCGCGCACACCGACCGCACGCCCGAGCTCGTCGACCGCACCGCGGGGCAGCAGGCGTTCACGTTCAGCCGCCTCGTCGAGGACCTGCTCGACGGGTGGTCGTTCGCCCCGCCGGTCGTCCTGCGCAGCGGCGGCCTCTCGGTCCGCGACCTCGCCCGCACGGCGGCCGCGCTCGACCTCGACGAGGAAGGTGCTGCGCTCGTCGTCGAGATCGCCTACGCCGCAGGGCTTCTCGCCGCGGACGGCGAGGTGGACGAGGTCTGGTGCCCCACCCCGGCGTTCGACTCGTGGCGCGCCCGTCCCGTCGCCGAGCGCTGGGCGCTGCTCGCCCAGACCTGGCTGCTCATGACACGCACACCCGTCCTCGTCTCGGGTCGCGACGACGCGGGCGCGCGCGTCAACGCCCTCGCGCGCGACACCGAGCGCTCGCTCACGCCCGAGGCCCGGCGCGCGCTCCTCGACGAGCTCGTCGCGCTCGAGCCCGGGCAGTCGCCGTCGCACACGTCGCTGCTGGCACGCCTGAGGTGGCGCAGGCCTCGGCGTACCTCGTCGCTGTGGTGGGCCGTGGTCGAGGCGACTCCGGAGGAGGCCGAGCGCATCGGTGTCACCGGGCTCGGGTCGCTGTCGACCCACGGCCGTGCGCTGCTCGCGTCGGTGTCGGCGGAGGAGTCGTCGGCCGAGGCGCGTGCCGCGAACCGGATGCCGGGACGCACGCCGGTGCCGCACGACGTGGTGTCGGCGCTCGAGCCGCGGCTGCCGAAGCTCCTCGACCACGTGCTGCTCCAGGGCGACCTCACGGCGATCGCGCCCGGGCCGCTGGAGAACGACCTCGCCCGTGAGATGGCGCTGCTCGCCGACGTCGAGTCCACCGGCGGCGCGACGGTCTACCGCTTCAGCGACGCGTCGCTGCGCCGCGCCCTCGACGCGGGTCGCTCGGCCACCGACATCCTCGCCACGCTGCACTCCCGGTCCCGTACGCCGGTCCCGCAGCCCCTCGAGTACCTCGTCACCGACGCGGCGCGACGACACGGCGCGCTGCGCGTCGGGGTGGCCTCGGCGTACCTCCGGTGCGACGACACCTCGACCGTCTCGGAGATGCTCGCGGACCGTCGGCTCGCCACCCTGCGACTGACGCGGCTGGCCGACACCGTGATCGCGACGACCACGGCGGTCGACGTCGTGCTCGACCGGCTGCGCGAGGCGGGATACTCCCCGAGCGCGGAGAACTCCGAGGGCGCCGTCGTCGTACGCCGCCGCGACGAGCGCCGCACGCCGCCGCGACCGCGACCGCCGCGGCTGTCGGTCGAGCCGCCCGCACCGACCGAGGCGATGCTGTCGGCGGCCGTGCGCGCCCTGCGTGCCGGCGAGACCGCGGCCGCGAACCGGCCCTCGCCCATGCCCGACGGCAGCGGCAGCGGCCGGCTCCCGCGCTCGAGCACCGCGGAGACGATGGCGGAGCTGCGCACGGCGCTCGACAGGCAGAAGCCGGTCTGGATCGGCTACGCCGACTCCACGGGCACCACGACCGAGCGCGTCGTCGAGCCGCTGCGTCTCGACGGCGGCTTCCTCACGGCCTACGACCTGCGCACCGCCGAGGTCCGCACCTTCACCGTCGCGAGGATCACCGGCGTCGCCGCCGTGGCCGACCCCGCCGGCTGACCCGCCACCCCCGGCGCTGCCGCACCTGCCGCACCTGCCGCTGAGCGTCGTCCTTCCGCAGCAGCTACGTCAGCGGCGCGCGTCGGTGGAGGCGGGAGTCGAGGAGGACGAGGGCCGACAGCACAAGGACGAGGGAGACGGCCACACCGAGGCTGGTGACCAGCACGGTGCCGTAGCCGAGCTTCGTGACGTCGAGGAACGGGTAGGGGTACCAGCTCGTCAGCGCACCCATGACGAGCGTGTAGGCCAGCCACACCGCCGGCCAGACGAATGCCGGCAGCACGGTCGCCCACCCGATCCGGCGCCGTGGGCCGAACATCAGCCACCCGGCGACGGCCAGCAGGGGCACGACGACGTGCAGCAGCTTGTCGGTGGCGTACGCCCAGCCGTGCAGGTCGAGGATCGGGCGCAGGAAGAACCAGTGCACGACACCGGTGACGCCGATGCCGGCGATGGCGTCGGCCCGCGCGATCCGCCACAGCCGTCCGTCGTACGACGGCCGCGAGACCAGCACCCAGGTCGTCGCGAGGACCAGCGCGTTGGACTGCACGGTGAAGTAGCTGACGAAGCGCAGCAGCCGGGTCGCCAGCCCGGGAGGCTCCGCGTCGTCGACGAGGACCGACGCACCCGTGACGACGAGGACCAGCTGCGCCACCAGGGCGAACGCGACGACGGCCACCGTCGCGCCGGCCCAGGCGCGCGCCGCACGCTGCGAACGCAGCGGTGCGACGTCGGGCACGGCGCCTCCCCCACGAGTCGGTCAGGTCGAGGGGACGCTACCCCGGCGGGCGCGCTCCGGCGAGCCCGCCGCGTTCACGACGGGCTCGGGGCACGGCGACGGAGTCAGCCGGTGCGGGCGGCGGCGAGCAGGGTCGCCCCCCACGCGGTCGCCCGCTCGATCTCCGCGGGCAGCAGCTGGTTCTGCTTGTCGACCAGGAAGCTCTCGGGGTCCGCGACGAGGCGGTAGCCGTGCTTGCGCAGCCGGTCCGCGATGCCGCGGCTGGCACGACCGCTGAGCAGGTGGTTGATGTCGGCACGCGTGTCGAACGCGGCACCGCGGGCCGTTCCCGCGGGGAGCGCGTCGAACCAGTCGCGCAGCCCGATGCCGTCCCAGCCGGGCTCGAGGACGAGCGGGACGTCGAACTTGTCGACGTAGTCCGGAGCGCCCTTGCGCGACATCGAGGACGACAGCCCGTGCGCGTGGGTCGGGCCGCCGACGACGATCAGGTCGGCGCTGTGCACGTGAGCGGGCGTCACCTCGCGGACGGGGACGAGGACCACCTCCGCCGCCTCGGTCAGGCCGGCGGCCACCGCTTCCGCGATCGCCCGAGTGTTGCCGAACATCGACTCGTAGACCACGAGAGTGCGCATTGCTGTCCCCTCCAGGTGCACCCCCAACCCTAGGCCCGACGGCGCGGCGTTGCAGGACTGTCGAGGCAGCCGAGCGGGTCACCGGTGGGGTGCCGCGGCGGCTCCTCAGCGCGCGGCGACGGCTGCCGCGATCCGGCGCGACTCCGCGCCCGCCTCGCGCAGCATCCCCGACGGGGAGACGAACTGGCCGCAGAAGAACAGGCCCGGGAGCTCCGTGGGACCGCCGGACACGAGCGGTCGGCCGTCGCCGTCGCAGACGCTCTCCCACTGGGGGAGGAACTCCTCCAGCGCGGGTCGGTAGCCCGTCCCCAGGACGACGGCGTCGACGTCGAGACCGGTCCCGTCCTCGAACACCACGCCGGTCTCGGTGAAGCGCGCGATGGCGCCGTGCACGGTGATGCGCCCGTTCTTGATGTGGTCCATCGTCCCGATGTCGAGCAGCGGGATGTGCCTGTCGTTCTTGATCTGGGCGTTCGGGCCGTACGGAAGCTTGCGCAGCCCGACCTTCCGGATGTCGCCGACCGTCACGCGCACGAGCGGTGCCGCGAGCGCGTCGGCCACTGCGGGCGGGAGGTGCCGCATGATCGCGCCGACCTGCAGGATCGGGACGAGCCCGAAGATGTCTCGCGGCACGACGTTGACCTCACCGCGCACCGACAGGTGCGCCACGACGTCGTGCTCGACGAGGTCGATGGCCTGCTCGCACGCGGAGTTGCCGAAGCCCACGACGAGCACCGGGCGCCCGCGCCACGCCTCGCCGTTGCGGAACTCGCTCGAGTGCAGCACCTGCCCGGTGTACGCCGCCATCCCGGGCCAGGTCGGGCGCACCGGGCGTCGCGTCGCGCCCGTGGCGACGACCACGTTGCGCGCGCTCCAGGTCCGGTCGGCGGTGGTGGCGACCCAGAGCCCGTCGACCCGCTCGAGCCGCGTCACCTCCTGGCCGTAGCGCGGCTCGATGCCGAAGTGCGCGCGGTAGCGCTCGAGGTAGGCCACGACCTGGTCGCGCGCGGGGTAGCGCGGCCAGTCCGCCGGCATCGGCAGGCCGGGGAGGCCCGACGCGGACTTCGGCGTGTGCAGGTGCAGCCGGTCGTAGTGGTGGCGCCACGCGGTGCCGACGACCTCGGTCGCCTCGAGCAGCTCGTAGGGCCGCCGGGCCTCGCCGAGCATCGCGGCGGTCGCGAGGCCGGACGCGGAGGCGCCGATGATCAGGGTCTCGGTGTCCGCAGGCATGGGGGGAGGCTAGACGACACGACCCGGTGCGCGGACCCGGACGCGCGCTCTGGAAGGGTTGCCGAGACGGTCGCGGTCTGACGCAACGGGCGACGGACGGACGACACGGAAGGCGCTCGGCATGGGTCTGTTCGGCAGGAAGAAGGACACGGGCGGCGCCCCGCGTCGGTCGCGGCTCGCGCTCCCCGTGGGCACGACCGTGAGCTCCAGCGACCTCGACCACCTGCTGAGCGCCTGGGCCGGCGTCGGCGCTGGCTCGCAGCTGCCGGGCGGTCTCACGTGGGGCGGTCCCGTCGCGGCCGACGCCGACGCCGGTGAGCCGGGCGCCTGGGTCTACACCCTCACCTGGCCCGAGCCGGAGCGGGCGCCGCGTCCGCCCTCGGCGTACGACCCGCGGCTCATGACCGACATCGACGTCGCGATCGACCTGCTCGCCCTCGTCGCCGACCGGTTCGGGTCCGGCGACGACGGCATCGGCTCGGGACCGGGCGCCTTCGCCGTCGCCGCGACCACCGGGCTTGCTCGCCGGAGCGGCGGCTGGGTCCAGCGTCCGGGCGAGGGCTGGGCGCCGGCACCCGACCCGGAGGCGACCTGGTCGGTCTACCTCGCCCGGCGACCCGAGGCCGACGAGGTCGTGGCCGCGCTCGGCGATCTCCTGCCCGGACTCGCGACGGCCGATCTCGCGCTGGCGACCTGGGTCCTGGAGGCGCCCGACGGCCGCGGGCTGTGGCTCTCCGAGGTCGACCTGGACGCGGGTGACGACGCCGTCTCGGCCGCGCCCTCGACGGTCGCGCTCTGCGCGCTCGCCGCGCTCCGCTCTCCCACGTTGTGGGCCGTGCGGGTCGAGGGTGCCGACGACACGGCCGACGCCGACACGCGCGCCGGTCTCGACCTGGTGGCTCGGCGGTGCGCCGAGGTGCTCGGCGGGGTCGCGGTCGACGCCGAGGGCTTCCCGCTGCAGCAGATCTAGCGGCGCCGTCCGCTGCCGGCGCTAGGCCTGCTCGACGAAGTCGAGGGCGAGGTCGGCGACCTCCTCCCACCCGTCGGCGTTGCACAGCAGGTGCGAGCGGCCGCGGAGCCGGACGAGGTCGAGCCGCCCCGAGGATCCGGCGTAGCGGCGCACGTTCGTCTCGACCATCGCGGCGGGCGTGAGGTGGTCGGCATCGCCGGCGACGAACAGCAGCGGGACGTGGTCGCGGCCGAAGTCGATCGCGCCCTGCGCGGTGAGCGTGCTCCGCGGGACGTTGCGGCTCTCGGGGACGACGTAGCGCTCGAAGATCTCGTCGGCCTCGGCGGCGCTCGAGGTGTTGGCGAAGGCATAGCGGAACCGCTCGCGCGTCATCACGATCGGCTTGTTCCCGGCGAACGGGTTCGTGTGCGGGAAGTTCGCGCGGTAGAAGTGCGGGTCGAACGACAGCACCCCGCGCGGCGGTGCCGGGCTGATCGCGACGGCAGCCGTGGCATAGCCGTCGTTGACGAGCTTCTGCACGAGCAGCCCACCGATCGAGTGACCGATCAGCACCGGCCGCTCGGGCAGCTCGTCGATGAAGCCCTTGAGCCGCGCCGTGACGTCGCCGAACGTCAGCCGACCGAGCTGCGGATCGATGCTCGCCCGCAGCGCCGCCGGATCGCCGTCGTGGAAGGGCCACGACGGTGCGTGGCAGGTCCAGCCGCGCGCCTCGGCCCGCGCCTTCCACGGTACCCACGACATCCCCGTGAGGTACATGCCGTGCACGAAGACCAGGGGTACGCCGCGGGGAGCCATGGCGTCACGCTAACCGCGACGGCGCCTCCGGCACAGGCGCCCGCGGGAGGAAGAGCACGGCCCCGACCAGGAAGCACAGGGCGCCGGCGAACGTACCGGCGTTCGACCACCAGCTGCTGAGCAGCCCGTCGGTGGCCGCGACCGTGCAGGCGCCCGCGAAGAACAGCACCGTCCCGACGGTCGGCGGCAGCGAGGCATCGAGGCTCAGCGGGACGCCGACCGCGAACAGCGCCGAGCCGACGACGAACCCCAGCCCGGTGAGCCGCAGCAGGCGACGGCGTGCCCGCGCCGGCTGTCCGTGCGAGGTCATGGGGGCATTCAACGCGACGCCGCCTGAGGGTCGCGACTGGCGGCTAGGTTCGTGCACACACACTTCGTCGGAAGGGGACGCCGTGAGCCTCAAGCACCCGCAGAAGCCGCCCGCCAACACTCGGGACCTCGCTGTCGACCCGATGCTCACGATGGACGGCAACGGGATCCCGCGGCACCACATGCCGGCGGGCGAGACGCCGCCCGAGGTCGCTTACCAGATCGTGCACGACGAGCTCATGCTCGATGGCAACGCCCGGATGAACCTCGCGACCTTCGTCACGACGTGGATGGACCCGCAGGCCCAACGGCTCATGAGCGAGTCGTTCGACAAGAACATGATCGACAAGGACGAGTACCCGCAGACCGCGGAGCTCGAGTCTCGGTGCGTCGAGATCCTCAGCCGGCTGTGGAACGCGCCCGACGCCGCACGGGCGACCGGCTGCTCCACGACCGGGTCGAGCGAGGCCGCGATGCTCGGCGGTCTCGCCCTCAAGCGCCGGTGGCAGCTCGCGCGGCGAGCCGAGGGCAAGCCGGCGGACCGCCCCAACCTCGTCATGGGCATCAACGTGCAGGTCTGCTGGGAGAAGTTCGCGAACTACTGGGACGTCGAGATGCGGCTCGTTCCGATGGAGGGCGAGCGCTTCCACCTCTCGGCCGACGAGGCCGTGAGGCTCTGCGACGAGAACACCATCGGCGTCGTCGCGATCCTCGGCTCCACGTTCGACGGGTCCTACGAGCCGGTCGCGGAGATCTGCGCCGCGCTCGACGACCTGCAAGCGCGCACGGGGCTCGACATCCCGGTGCACGTCGACGGCGCGTCCGGGGCGTTCGTCGCGCCTTTCATCGACCGGGACCTCGTCTGGGACTTCGCGCTGCCGCGCGTCGCGTCGATCAACGCCTCCGGCCACAAGTACGGGCTCGTCTACCCCGGAGTCGGCTGGATCGTCTGGCGGGACGCGGACGCACTGCCGGCCGAGCTGATCTTCTGGGTGAACTACCTCGGCGACGACATGCCGACCTTCGCCCTCAACTTCTCGCGACCTGGGGCTCAGGTCGTGGCGCAGTACTACAACTTCCTGCGCCTCGGCTTCGACGGCTACGCCAAGGTGCAGGGCTACGCACGTGAGGTCGCGACCCGGCTCTCGTCGCAGATCGAGGAGCTCGGACCCTTCCGTCTCCTGACGCGTGGCGACGAGCTGCCGGTCTTCGCCTTCACCCTCAAGGACGAGGTCACCGGCTACACCGTGTTCGACGTGTCGAACGCCCTGCGCGAGCGCGGCTGGCAGGTTCCGGCGTACACCTTCCCGAAGGACCGGGAGGACCTCGCGGCGCTGCGCGTGGTCGTGCGACGAGGATTCAGCCACGACCTCGCGGACCTCCTGCTCGCGGACCTCAGGCGCCAGCTGCCCAGGCTCGAGTCCAGCACCCGCTCGACCGGCGCCGTGGACGACGGCGCCTTCCACCACTGACCCGGCGCGGCCGTGCCGCGACGACTCGGCGGCTCGCCCAGCTGCCGACCACGACGTCGAACGCGGCCGGCCCGAGCACCCAGCCCTCCGAGGTGGTGCCGGTCCACACCTCGGCGAGGGACGCCGAAACCGTCACGCCGATCGTGCTCTCCGGTCCGTCGACGCCGCCGTTGCCCTGACGGGATGCGCAGCCGGCGACGAACAGCACCGTGAGGAGGCCGGCGGCACCGAGGGGGCTGGGCCGGTGGAGCGTGTGGATCCGCATGCCGACCACCCCGTTCAGCAGGGAACGGAGTCCTGGGTGCCGAGACCGCCGCGGTAGGTCGACATCCAGGTGCCTGGGACGACGGCCGCCTGCGGGCTCATCCACGCGCGGATCGACTGCGCCTTGCGGTCGAAGATCGTGTCGGGGAAGGCGGTCACGTGCAGGGAGAACGTCGCCGTCGCGGCGGTCGTACCCGCCCAGCAACCCGACGCCTGCGGTCGCGTCCTCGCGACCGCGTCGGTCACCGTCGAACCGACGGCGATCCCGCGGTAGCGGATCACCACCACGGGCTCCGCGTTGCTGGAGTTGCACACGTCGCCCGGGCAGCCGACGGCGAAGTGCAGGCCCCTCGTGCGCACGACTGGGATCCGCAGCGTCACGATGCCGTTCCGCACGAGCGCCGATGTCTGCCACGACGTCCGCATCGGGTCCGCCTGCGTGCCGTCCTGCTCGGCGAAGATCCGGCACCCGGTCGGACAGCCCTGCACCGTGATGGTGACCGTGACCGTGGCCGGCGTCGTCGGACTGCTCGACGGGCTGCTCGACGGGCTGCTCGACGCAGTGTTGGTCGACGGCGTGCTCGTCGACGGCGTGCTGGTCGCCGAGAGAGCGGGACTCGAGGTCGAGGCGGAGGGTGTCGGACTCGTCGCTGGGGGGCTCGAGGCGCTCGACGTAGCCGCCCCGCTGCACCCGCCGAGGACGAGGGCAAGGACCGACATCGCCACGCTCCCGCGGACTCGAGCGGTTCTGGATGCGACGGTGGTGGGCACGTCGACCTCCCCGGTCGGGCCGGGCGAGCCGTCGGGCGGGACGCCCGGGGACTCCAATCTACCCGCGCTGCCGCCTGGTCTCGCGGCGGTCAGGACGCCGGGGCGGCCTCGGCCCAGTCGTCCACGACCAGCCCGAGCACGACCTCGTCGACGAACCTGCCGTCAAACCAGGCAGCGTGCCGCAGCACGCCCTCCTCGGTGAAGCCCGCCCGGTTCGCCATCGCGCGCATCGCGACGTTCGGCTCGTTCGTCTCCATCTGCACCCGGTGGAGGCCGAGGACGCGGAACGCATAGCGGCACAGCACCTGCACGGTGTCGAGGCCGTGCCCGCGGCCGCGCTCGAGCGGCAGCAGGGCGATGCCGACGTGCGCGCTGCGGTTGTGCAGGTCGATGCCCCAGAGCAGCGCCTCGCCCACGATCCGCTGGTCGTCGAGCGCCACGATGGTGAACGGCGCCTCCTCCGACCTGTTCTCCCGGACGCGGTAGGGCGAGAGCTCGACGGTCGCCGACACGGGCCGCCATGCCCCGTTGTCGGACTCGGACTGGCCGAGGACGTCGTCGTAGATGCCGGTGTGGAGCACGGCGACGTCGGTCTCGATCCGTGCTCGCAGCGCGACGTTGCGACCTACCAGCATCCGATCCCCGGGGAGTCGTCGACGTTCAGGTGAGGGGCGTGCGCTCGACCGTGAGCTGGGCGAGGACGTCGGGGATCGGCGTACGACCGAGGCCCGGCTCGTTCGGGACGCGCAGGCGGCCGTCCTCCATGACGAACGGCTCGGTGACGTCGAGGGAGTAGAAGCGGGCCGACGCGCTCGTGTCGCCCGGGAGGGTGAAGCCGGGCAGCGAGGCGATCGCGACGTTGGCCGCACGGCCGACACCGGTCTCCTCCATGCCCCCGCACCACACGGGGATGCCGCGGCCGAGCGCCATGTCGTGGATCTTCTTGGCCGACATGTAGCCGCCGACGCGACCGGCCTTGATGTTGACGATCTCGCAGGCGCCGTAGTCGATGAGGCTCTCGGCGTTGTCGGCCGACAGGACCGACTCGTCGAGGCACACCGGCGTGCGCATCCTCTCCGCGAGGAGCTTGTGCCCGAGGTAGTCCTCCTCGTGGATCGGCTGCTCGATGAGGAGCAGGTCGAACTCGTCGAGGGCGCAGAGGTGGTCGATGCTGCCGCGGCTGTATGCCTGGTTGGCGTCGACCTGCAGCGGCATGTCGGGGAGCATCTCGCGGATCACACGGGTGGGCTCGATGTCCCAGCCGGGCTGGATCTTCAGCTTCACCCGGCGGTAGCCGGCGTCGACGTAGCCCTGCACCTCGTCGACGAGGGTGTCGATGTTGTCGTCGACCGGGATCCCCACGCTCACACCGCAGTCGATGACGTCCTTGTTCGACCCGAAGTACGACGCGAACGACTGCCCCACGTGGCGCAGGTGCGCGTCGAGGATCCCCATCTCGACGGCGCCGCGGGCCATCGGATGGCCGCGAACGGGACCGATGAGTCCCGGCACCTCCTCGGGCGCGAGGTCGCGGCCGAGCACGCGCGGCACGATGTGGTCGCGCAGCACGAGCAGCGCCGCGGCGTTGAACTCGTGGCTGTAGAGCGGGTTCTCCGAGGAGACGCACTCGCCCCAGCCCACGCCCTCGTCGGTCGTGACCTCGAGCAGGATCACGTGGCGCGTGGTCTCGACACCGAACGACGTGCGGAACGGCCGCACCAACGGCATCGCGACCTCGTGCGCGACAACGCTCTCGATCCTCACGACGAGACCTCCATGACGTAGTCACCCTCGACGGTCTGCGCGATCACGCGACCGCCCTTGCCCACGACCGGCTCGACGGCCGCGCGCAGCGCGAGCCGCCAGCGCGACGCGAGCCCCGGATCCGCCTTGCGGATCGCGATGATGTCCTCGGGCACGGCGACGAGCCGTACGGGCGAGGTGGCCGGCAGCACGAGCAGCTCGCCGTCCGGGTTCACGTGCAGCGTCTCCTCGGCGCCGAGCGCCACGAGCTCGTCGCGCGTCGGCGCGGTCACGGCGCCCGACAGCGCGTCGGCCACGCGCTCGGACGCGATGTCCCACCGCAGGATGAAGCGGTCGCTCGGGTCGCCGACGTTGAGCCCGTCGGTCATCTCGCCGTAGAAGTCCGCGACGTAGTCGACCGCGACGCCGCCGAGCTTCATCAGGTTGAGGCGCGCGTTGCGCCGGACCAGCGGGTCGAACGTCCACTCGATGCGGTCGAAGCCCCGTTCGAGCGCCCACCCGCGCTGGTGCAGCTTCAGCGCGGTGCCGATGCCACGGTCGCCGTAGCCGGGCAGCGCTCCCGCGACGTGGGAGTGCAGGTGCGTGTGCCAGGTGCCGTCGAGGTCCTGGCTGCGGCCGACGAAGCCGAGGCAGGAGGCGACCATCTCGCCGTCGACGTAGGCACCGCTGACGTAGCCGCCGGCGTGGTGCAGCGCGCGCATGAGGTGCGCGGTGATCTCGGTGCCGCCCGGAGGCATCGGCCACACCGTGTCCCACACGAACCGGGCCCGGTCGAACTCCTCGTGGGTGTCCAGGCTGCGGACGACGACGCCCGAGCGCTGCGCCGCCTGCTCGCCGTCGAGCACCGCCTGCCCGGCGCTGACCACCCTGTCGACTGCCACGAGGGACAACGTAGAGGGTCGCCCGGTCGGCCGAGCGCCAAGGTCGCCTCCCTCTCCTGCGACGCTCCCGCGGCTAGCCTGCGAGCGTGAGCTCCGGAGGGGTGCGGGCCGGGCGAGTCGCGCTGGCGGCCGCCCTGACGCTCGCGGGCGTCGCGGCGCTGCCCCAGGCCAGCGCGGGAGCCGCGACGACCGGACCCGCGCTGAGCATCGACGCCGCGCACCCCGGCGCGGCGATCGACCCGGGCGTCTACGGCGCCTCGTTCCCCACGCCCGCGTTCGCCGCTGCGGCGAACATCTCGCTGTCGCGATGGGGCGGCAACACCACCACGAGCTACGACTACCGCAGCGACTACTGGAACCTCGGCAACGACTGGTACTTCGAGAACTACAAGGCGAAGGACTCCGCGGCAGCGAGCCCGTCGGCGCTCGAGGACCTCGTGACCACGGCCGCGGCGGCGGGCGAGCGCGCCGCCGTCACGGTCCCGGTGCTGGGGTGGGTGGCGAAGGCCGACGACGGCTGCGGCTTCCCGGTCTCCGTCTACGCCGCGCAGCAGTCGACCGACTACTGGCGTCCGGCCTGCGGCAACGGGCGCAACACCGCCGGCGACGATCTCCCGGTGACGCGTGCCGCGAGCGCCACGAGCCTGCCCTTCGGGCCGGCCGAGGTCACCGGCATGGCGACGCACCTCGCCGCGACGAACCCGCCGACCGCGCCGCCGCTCTACTACCAGCTCGACAACGAGCCGTCGCTGTGGAGCTCGACGCACCGCGACGTGCAGCCCACCGCGGTGAGCGGCACGACGCTGTTCGCGAAGAGCACCGCCGCGGCCGACGCGATCCTCGCGGGCGACCCGACCGCCGTCGTGACGGGGCCGGGCGACTGGGGCTGGTGCGCCTACTTCTGGTTCCCGCTCGACGGCTGCGGCGCGGGCACCGACCGCACGGCTCACGGCGGGATCGACCTGGGAGCGGCGTACCTCAAGGCGTTCCACGACCACGACGTGCTCGTCGGGCACCGCACGCTGTCGGTCCTCGACGAGCACTTCTACCCGCAGGGCCAGGGCATCGCGCTGACGAACGGCGCCGGCGACGCGGCCACCCAGGCGCTGCGGCTGCGCTCGACGAGGGCGCTGTGGGACCCGACGTACGAGGACGAGAGCTGGATCGCGACGACCGGCGTCAACACCCACGTCATGCTCGTCCCGCGGATGAAGGCGTGGGTGGATGCGTACTACCCCGGGACCGGCCTGGCGATCGGCGAGTACAACTTCGGGGCGCTCGACACGATGAACGGCGCGCTCGCCCAGGCCGACGTGCTCGGCATCCTCGGCCGTGAGGGCGTGCGGTGGGCGGCGCTGTGGGGCCCGCCGGACACGGCGACGGCGCCCGGCACTTTCGCGTTCCGGATGTTCCGCAACCTCGACGGTCACGGCGCCGGCTTCGGCACCACGTCGCTGCCGGCGACGAGCGCCGACCAGGCAAAGATCGCCGTCTACGCCGCGGCGCGCCCCGACGGCACGCTGACCGCCGTCGTCGTGAACAAGTCCACGACCGACCTCACCAGCCCCGTCACGGTCGTCGGCGCCACGCTCGGGCAGACCGGCACGCGCTACCAGTACTCCGCCGCCGCGCCCACAGCCATCGTCACCACCTCGTTCGACACCTCGACGCTCGGCGCCGTCACCTTCCCCGCGGGCTCGATCACCACGCTCGTGCTGCCCAAGCCCCTCCCTGGCCCGGCCCTGACCCTCCGGACCTCGAGCTCGTCGGTCACCTACCCCGGCACCGTGATGCTGACCGCGCGGCTCACCGACGGCGGTGCCCCCACGGTCGGCGCCCTCCTGGGCTTCTACGCGCGGGTGCGCGGCACCACCCCGTGGTACGCCGTCTCCTCGCGCACCACGGCAGCGGACGGCAGCGCGACGCTCGCGGTGCGACCGAGCCAGCACATGGAGTACTCCGCGCGCGACCTCAGGACCCTCGCCCCGGGCGACCCGCGCGCCGCCGACACGGCAGCGGTCCGGGTGCTGAGCCGCCGCGTCACGACGTTCGTCCTGTCGCTCTCCTCGCTCCGGCTGCACGCCGCGACCGCGGCCCACGGCCGCGCGACACCGGGCGCCGCGCGGCTCGTCGTGACGGTCCAGCGCCTCGTCGGCGGCGTGTGGCGCACCTACGCCACCGGGCGCGTCCTGCCCACGAGCACGTGGTCGCTCACCCTGCGCCCGACCGCTCGCGGCCGCTACGTGCTGCGGGTCGTCGTCGCTGCCGACGCGACGCACCTCGCCGCGGTCTCCGCGTCGCGCACCCTCACTGTGCGCTGAGCAGGCACGACGCCCCTGTGCGCCACGGGCGTCCTGCGCGCATTAGCGGCTCGTGGCCCCGGATGGGAGGATCGTCGGATGACCGACGGCCCCCTGATCGTGCAGAGCGACAAGACCCTCCTCCTCGAGATCGACCATCCGCTGTCGGAGGAGTGCCGACACGCGATCGCGCCGTTCGCCGAGCTGGAGCGGGCACCCGAGCACATCCACACCTACCGGCTGACGCCGCTGGGGCTGTGGAACGCACGTGCCGCCGGCCACGACGCCGAGGGCGTCGTCGACATCCTGCTGCGCTACTCCCGCTACCCCGTGCCGCACGCGCTGCTCGTCGACGTCGCCGACACGATGGGCCGCTACGGCCGCCTGCAGCTGCAGATGCACCCCGCGCACGGCCTCGTCCTGCACGCCAACGACCGCGCGGTCCTCGAGGAGGTGCTGCGCAGCAAGAAGGTCGAGCCGCTCGTCGGCGCGCGCATCGAGCCGGACACCGTCGTCGTGCACCCGTCCGAGCGTGGCCACCTCAAGCAGGTGCTGCTCAAGCTCGGCTGGCCCGCCGAGGACTACGCCGGCTACGTCGACGGCGAGGCCCACGCGATCGCGCTGCGCGAGGAGGGCTGGGAGCTGCGCGGCTATCAGCGCGAGGCCGCGGAGGGCTTCTGGCACGGCGGATCCGGCGTCGTCGTCCTCCCGTGCGGCGCGGGCAAGACGATCGTCGGCGCGGCCGCCATGGCGATGGCCCAGGCGACCACGCTCATCCTCGTCACCAACACCGTCTCGGCGCGCCAGTGGCGTCACGAGCTGCTCAAGCGCACGACGCTCACCGACGCCGAGATCGGGGAGTACTCCGGCACGGTCAAGGACATCCGTCCGGTGACCATCGCGACCTACCAGGTCATGACGACCCGGCGCAAGGGCGTCTACCAGCACCTCGAGCTGTTCGACTCGCGCGACTGGGGCCTGATCCTCTACGACGAGGTGCACCTTCTCCCCGCGCCGATCTTCCGGTTCACCGCCGACATCCAGTCGCGCCGTCGTCTCGGTCTCACCGCGACCCTCGTGCGCGAGGACGGCCGCGAGGGCGACGTGTTCTCCCTCATCGGACCCAAGCGCTACGACGCGCCCTGGAAGGACATCGAGGCGCAGGGCTACATCGCGCCCGCGGACTGCGTCGAGGTGCGCGTCACCCTCGACGACCGCGAGCGGCTCGTCTACGCGACGGCCGAGCCCGAGGAGCGCTACCGCCTCGCAGCGTCGAGCCACCGGAAGTACCGCATCGTCGAGACGCTCATCGCGCGCCACCCCGAGGAGCACATCCTCGTGATCGGGCAGTACCTCGACCAGCTGCACGAGCTCGGCGAGCGGCTCAAGGTGCCGGTCATCACCGGCGAGACGCCGATCCCCGAGCGCGAGCGGCTGTTCGAGGCGTTCCGCACCGGCGAGGAGCGCGTCCTCGTCGTCTCGAAGGTCGCGAACTTCTCCATCGACCTGCCCGACGCCGGCATCGCGATCCAGGTCTCGGGCTCGTTCGGCTCGCGGCAGGAGGAGGCGCAGCGGCTCGGCCGCGTCCTGCGTCCGAAGGCCGACGGCCGCACCGCACGCTTCTACGCCGTCGTCGCGC
>Ga0302299_10000776_pt1 | contig 18336 bp, 10 predicted proteins | sample III_Fen_N3_4_FD_198795 | JGI IMG/M metagenome (GOLD analysis project Ga0302299, IMG submission 198795) | Peat permafrost microbial communities from Stordalen Mire near Abisko, Sweden - III_Fen_N3_4 | ecosystem: Environmental > Terrestrial > Soil > Wetlands > Permafrost | place: Sweden: Abisko... | reverse complement strand
GTCGCTTCTCGACCTTCTCGACGCGCAGCGCACCTTCCGTGAGGCGCAGCGAGAGCGCCTCGAGTCGCACCTGGCCCTGGCCTTCGCGGTTGCCGACGTGCAGCGGCTCGCCGGGCCCGCTTTCGACCCCTGGAGATAGGACACATGACCGCGAAGAGCGTTCGAGCGCTGCTGCTCATCCTGGTGGCCGGCATGAGCGGGGCGGCCTGCCGCAAGGCGCCGGCACCCGGGTCCGAGCGCGCACCCGGGGCCCCGGCCGCCGAGACGATCAACAGCCGCGAGGCCCTCCCGCAGACCGTGCGGCTCACTCCGGCCGCCATCTCCGAAGCGGGGATCACGATCTGGAGGGTCCAGCCAGTGGACCTCGAGCACATGCTCGTGCTCACCGGCAACGTGGACTACGACGAGAATCGCCTGCTCCAGCTCGCCGCGAATGTGAAGGGCCGGGCGGCGGCGATCCGTGTGGACCTGGGCGCTCGCGTGCACAAGGGCGACCCGATCCTCGAGGTCGAGAGCGTGGAGCTGGATGGTGCACGCGAGGAGCTGCTGCGCGACCTGTCTGGCCTGCGCGTTTCGGCGCGCGCCCATGAGCGCGCGAAGGCGCTGGTCGAAGCGAAGGCCATCAGCGCCGGGGAGTTCCAGGCGCGGGAGGGGGACTACCTCGCCAAGAAGGCGGCGGCGGAGGCAGCGGAGCGGGCGCTGCACCTGTACGGCGTAGGCGACGACGAGATCGCCGCCCTGCGGTCCTCGGTCGAGTCGGATGGAAAGGTCCCTTCCGAGCACGACGCACCCCGGCTCGTCCTCCGCGCTCCGTTCGACGGCCGGGTGATCGACCGCAAGGTCACGCCGGGGTCGCTCTTCGAGGCCCTGCAGCCCCTGGTGACGGTGGCGGATCTCTCCTCCGTCTGGGTCTTTCTGCAGGTCTACGAGAAGGACCTGGCGCTCCTGCAGCAGGGCGTGAGGGTCACGATCAGGACCGAGGCGTACCCGCAAGAGGCCTTCGAGGGGCGGCTCGACTTCCTGGGCAGCGTCGTGGACAAGGCGACACGCACCACGCGGGTGAGGGCCACCGTGGGCAACCGCACCGAGAAGCTCCGCCCCGGGATGTTCGTCAAGGCGCAGGTCCACGTGCCCAAGCCGGAGGCCGAGGCGAAGGTGATCGTGGCCGTGCCGCAGGCGGCGCTCCAGACGCTGGAGGGCCGGACGACAGTGTTCGTCCAGACCGAGCCAGGCGTCTTCGTACGCCATTTCGTCGAGACGGGGCACACCTTCGAGGGCTTCACCGAGGTCCTCTCCGGGGTCAGGGCCGGCGACCTGATCGTCAGCGAGGGCAGCTTCGTCCTGAAGTCGGAGTTCGCCAAGGCGTCGCTCGTGGAGGAAGAGTGACATGCTCAGGCGCATCGTCGACTTCAGCCTGGAGAACCGGCCGCTCGTCCTGATCGCGGCCGCCCTGATGGTGGTCGGGGGCGGCTACGCGTTGACGCAGCTCCCGATCGACGCCGTGCCGGACATCACGAACGTGCAGGTCCAGGTCCTGACGAAGGCCCCGGCTCTCGGCCCGGTCGAGATGGAGCAGTCCATCACCTACCCGATCGAGGCGGCCATGAACGGGCTGCCGCGCCTCCACGAGATCCGCTCCATCTCGCGATACGGCCTCTCGGCCGTGACCGTGGTCTTCGAGGACGGCGTCGATGTCTACTTCGCCCGCCAGCTCGTGAACGAGCGGTTGTCGCAGGCGCGGGAGGCCATCCCGCCCGGTCTCGGCAACCCGGAGATGGGGCCGGTGACGACCGGCCTCGGTGACGTCCTGCAGTTCACGGTCGAGGGCGACGGCGTCTCCGCAATGGAGCGCCGCACGATCCTCGACTGGGTGATCGCGCCGCGCTTGCGTGCGGTGCCCGGCGTCACCGAGGTGAACACCTGGGGCGGGCTGCCCAAGCAGTACCAGGTTGTCGTGGATCCCTCCAAGCTCCTCGCGCACAGGATCGCGCTCAAGGACGTCTTCGAGGCCGTGGAGAAGGGGACGCGCAACGCAGGCGGGGGCTACATCGAGCACAACCGCGAGCAGTACATCCTGCGCGGCGAAGGGCTCGTCGAATCGCTCGCCGACATCGAGAAGATCGTTCTCAAGACCGCGGAGGATGGCACCCCCGTGACGGTCGCGAGCGTGGCCCAGGCCCGCGAGGGCGCGATGCTGCGGATCGGCGTCGCCACCGTCGATGGTCGGGGTGAGACGGTGATCGGCCTCGTCCAGATGCTGGCCGGCGAGAACGCCCTGCAGGTGGCGACTCGCGCCCGCGAGGCTGTGGAGGAGCTGCAGCCGTCGCTGCCCAGGGGCGTTCGCATCGTCCCTTACTACGATCGCGCGGTCTTCGTCCGGCGCGTCATCCGCACCGTCGAGCTGAACCTCCTCGAGGGTGGTGTCCTCGTCGTGGCGGTGCTCTTTGCGTTCCTCGGGAACTGGCGGGCCGGGCTCATCGTCGCCTCGATGATTCCCTTCTCGATGCTGCTGGCGTTCGCCGGGATGGTCGAGTCGCGCATCGCCGCCAACCTGATGAGTCTGGGCGCCATCGACTTCGGTCTCGTCGTCGACGGCGCCGTCGTCGTCATCGAGAACGTCGTCCGGCGGCTCGCCGGAGGCGATGGAGCGCGCAAGACGGTGCGGCAGATCACGGCCGAAGCCACTCACGAGGTCGTGCGCCCCATCACTTTCGGGAAGTGGATCATCATCCTGGTCTACCTCCCGATCCTGAGCCTGGGCGGCATCGAAGGGAAGATGTTCCGGCCGATGGCCTGGACCGTCGTCTTCGCCCTCGTCGGCTCGCTCGTGCTGACGCTGACCCTCACCCCCGTGCTCGCGTCCCTCTTCCTGCGAGCTGGAGCCATCGCGCACGAGCCACGGTTCCTGGAGAAGCTCCGGGCGTTCTATCTGCACGGGCTCGAGGTTTGCCTGTCGCACCGCGCCGCCGTGCTCGTCGCAGGGCTCGTGGCCATGCTGGCGGGAGCCTTCCTCGCCACGAGGTTCGGCGGGGAGTTCATTCCGCGTCTCGACGAGGGGGACATCTCCATCAGCGCCATCCGGCCTGCCTCCGTGGGCATCTCCGAGGTCGCCGCGAGCACCGGGAGAATGGAGCGGGTCCTCAAGAGGTTCCCTGAGGTCGTCACCGTCGTGAGTCGGTCGGGAAGCCCCGAGCTGGCCACCGACGTCATGGGGATCGAGGCCGGAGACGTCTTCGTCATCCTGAAGCCGAAGTCCGAGTGGACGACGGCGAGGACCAAGGGCGAGTTGGTCGCCAAGATGAGCGCGGCGCTGACCGAGAACGTGCCCGGCATCGCCTGCTCCTTCCTGCAGCCCATAGAGATGCGGTTCAACGAGCTGATCGCCGGCGTGAAGGCGGACGTGGGGATCAAGCTCTTCGGCGACGACCTCGACACGCTCCAGAAGAAGGGCGAGGAGATCTCGCGTGTCGTCGCCCGCGTGCCCGGCGCCGCCGACGTGAAGCTCGAGCAGACATCGGGCCTTCCGGTCATCCGCGTCCGGGTGGACCGCGACCGCTGCGCCCGCTACGGCATCTCGGTGGGCGACGTGCTCGACACGGTCGAGGCCGCACGCGCCGGGAAGGAGGTCGGCACCGTCTTCGAAGGTGCCCGCCGTTTCTCCCTGGTGGTGCGGCTCGACGACGAGGCCGCGCGCACCCTGGACGCGCTCGGGAACGTCCCGGTCGCGTCTCCTTCGGGAGCGAGCATCCCCCTGGGGCAGCTCGCGGAGATCAAGCTCGACACCGGGCCGGCCCAGATCGGCCGGGAGGCGGTCCGCCGCCGGATCGTGGTCGAGTCGAACGTGCGCGGGCGCGACATGGCGTCGTTCGTCGCCGAGGCGAGGGAGCGGATCCAGAAGGATGTGCAGCTCCCGAGTGGCTACTACATCCGCTGGGGTGGCCAGTTCGAGAACCTGCAGGCAGCCAGCGACCGGCTGCTCGTCGTGGTGCCGCTGGCCCTCGCCCTGATCTTCGCGATGCTCTTCTTCACGTTTGGCTCCCTGAAACCCGCGCTCCTCATCTACCTGAACGTCCCGTTCGCGGCCACGGGCGGGATCTTCGCGCTGGCCCTGCGCGGCCTTCCGTTCTCGATCTCGGCGGGCGTGGGCTTCATCGCTCTCTTCGGCGTGGCCGTCCTGAACGGGGTCGTCCTCATGACCCAGATCCACGACCTCGAGGAGAAGACCGACCTCCCGCCGCTCGAGGTTCTGCGGCGGGCCTGCGGCCTGCGCATGAGGCCGGTCTTGATGACGGCGCTCGTGGCTTCACTCGGGTTCGTCCCGATGGCGCTTGCGACGGGCTCGGGCGCGGAGGTTCAGCGGCCCTTGGCCACGGTCGTCATCGGCGGCCTCGTGACCTCGACGCTCCTGACCCTCTTCGTCCTGCCCACCGTCTACAGCCTCCTTCGCCGCCCGGCGGCCGGCAGTGGAAACCGGGTCGGCTGAGCCGGATGCTCCAGCGTCCGGCGGCCGCGATGGAGTAGTCTGGCGGCGATGAAGCGCGCCGTTCTCCTGCGCCTTGCCGCGGTCGCGCTCGCGGCCGCGAGCCTCGCCTACACCGGCGTCTGGTTCTACTACAGCGCCTTGCAGCCGGCGCCCCGGCTGAGCGAGGACCTCGGGCTCTCAGGCGACGACGGTCTTCCCGAACCGCCTGTCCGCTTGGGCTTCCCGCTGCGCTACGTCGCGGCGCTCGGGGGCGTCCTCGTGCGCAGCGTCGAGCCCGCCAGCCCGGCCGAGCGCGCCGGCCTGCGCCCCGACGACCTGATCGTCGGGATCGACGGCCGCTCGCTGTCGGACTCGGGGGCGCCGCTGCTCGCCGTCTACCGGGGCGCCCGCCCGGGAGATCCCGTCCTGTTCCGTGTCGTGCGCCCGGGCGCGGCGGCGCCGATCGTGGTTCGCGCCGAGTTCGCGGCGCGGCCGCTCGGCGACAGGGCCAGCGGCGGCCTGCGGCTCGCGAACCGCATCCTGCTGCTGTTGCCCATGGTGTTCCTCGCCGTCGCGCTGCCCGTGCTGTTCCTCCGCGTCGAGGATCCCCACGCCTGGACTGTGGCGGCCGTCCTGCTCAGCACCGCGGCGGCCTCGCCCGTTCCTTCGGGGATGGACGCGCTCGACGCGACGCCCTTCGCGCTGGCCGTGGCCTACCGGGGCGTCTGCTGCGGGCTGCTCTCGGCCCTGTTCTACCTGTTCTTCTCTTCCTTTCCCGTGCGCTCGCCGATCGACCGCCGGCTTTCGGGCTTGAAGAGCGTCCTGCTGGTGCTGGGGCTGCTGTTCGCGCTCGGCGGCATCGGCGTGGGCCGCCGTGGCAACCCCTGGCTGCCGGCGCCGCTCGCCGCAGCGCTGGGAAACACGGCGAGCGCGGCGCTCTGGCACGCCTACAACTACGGGGGTATCGGCCTGGCGCTGGTGTCGCTCGCCTCCACTGCGGTCTCGAACCCCGGCCGCCAGGCGCGGCTCAAGATCCGGGTGCTGGTCGCGGGAGCGCTTCTGGGCATCGGCCCGGTCGTGCTGCTCAACCTGCTGGCGGACCTCGGCCTGTGGACGAGATCCGCAGCCATCACGTCCGTCGCGTACCTGCTGGTGTTCCTGTTCCCGCTCTCCTTCGCGTACGCCGTCGTGAAGCACCGCGTGCTCGAGCTGCCGGTGCTCCTCAAGCGCAGCGCGCGCTACCTGCTCGTCAAGCGCGGCTTTGCCGTGCTGCTCGCGCTGCTGGCCCTTTCGGCGAGCCTTCTCCTCGGCACGGCGCTCACGCGTCTCGCGATGGACGTCGCGCATGCCAGCGTCGCCGGGGTGGCCTTCGGGCTGCTGCTCTCGGGCGCGTCCGCTCCGGCGATCCGGCGCGCCACCCGCGTCATCGACCGCTCCTTCTTCCGCGACGCCTACGATGCGCGACTGGTGCTGGAGGAGCTGGCCGAGACGGTCCGGCGCGCGGGCTCGCGCGAGGAGCTCGGCGCGCTGCTGCGCGGCCAGATCGAGCGCGCGCTGCGGCCCCGCTCGACGCACCTCTACCTCGAGGCGGCCGGCCGGCTGCGCGTCGCCCACGACGGCGTCCCCGCCGGCCTCTGCGACGTGGCGCCCGACGCCCCCGGCCTCCCGGCGCTCGCGCGCCGCGCACGGCCTTTGCGGCGCGGTGAGGGCGGCGACGAGACCGCGCTCGCGCTGCTGCGCGGCCTCGAGCCGGAGTGCCTCGTCCCGATCATCGGCCGCGGCGAGACGCTGCTCGGCCTCGCGGTCCTCGGCGAGCGGCTGTCGGAGGAGCCCTACTCGGCGGACGACGAGCGGCTGCTCGCGTCCGTGGCCGCCCAGGCCGGAGTCGCGCTCGAGAACCTGGCCCTGGCGGCCCGCATCGCCGAGCGGCTCCAGGCCGAGCAGCGGGCGGCTCACGAGATCGAGCTCGCGCGCCGGGTGCAGGCCCGGCTGCTGCCGGCGGCGGGTCCGCGCCTCGCGTCGCTCGAGTACGCCGGGCGCTGCGTCCAGGCGCGCGCCGTGGGCGGTGACTACTACGACTTCCTCGACGCCGGGCCCGGGCGCGTCGGGCTCGTGCTCGCCGACGTCTCGGGCAAGGGGCTGGCGGCCGCGCTGCTCGTTGCGAGCCTGCACGCGAGCCTGCGCAGCCACGCGACGCCGGGCGCCGAGATCGCCGCCCAGCTGGGCACCCTCAACCGTCTGCTGTACGCCGCCACCGAGGCGAACCGCTTCGCGACCGTCTTCCTGGGCCGCTTCGACGACACGGAGCGGCGCCTGGAGTACGCGAACTGCGGCCACAACCCGCCGCTGGTGTTGCGCCGCGACGGCGCGGTGACGAGGCTTGCGCCCACGGCGATGGTCGTCGGGCTTCTCGACGAGTGGAGCGTGACGACCGCCGAGGTGACGCTCGGCCCCGGCGACCTCCTGGCCGTCTACAGCGATGGCATCACGGAGGCCGAGAACGACGGCGGCCAGGAGTTCGGGGAGGCGGGGCTGCTGGGCGTGCTCGAGTCCGGCCGCGACGGCGATCTCGCGTCGCTGCTCGACGACGTCTTCCGCCGTGTCGGCGAGTGGAGCCCGGGCGAGCAGTCGGACGACCGCACGCTGGTGCTCGCGCGGGTGCGCTGCGCCTGAGCGAGAGGGCCAGCTCCGGCTGCGTCCTGGAGGCCGGCCTCCGCTACTCGCTGCGCGCGGGCGCGACGTTGAAACCGCCGACCGCGATCCGCGGCTCCTCGCCGCGCGCGTCGCCGGCCTCGACCTCGGTGCGGATCGTCCGTCGCTCGCCGGGCATCAGGGTGACGTCGTTGTCGCTCGAGAGCATGGGCCGGATGCGATCGCCGCTCGTCGCGCGCACGGGCGAGAGCCGCACGAGCAGGGCCGGGGTCGACGAGGCGTTCTCGAGCTCGGTCGTCAGCACGAAGCGCGCGCCCTGCCGTTCGACGCGCGTGCGGGCCCGCAGCGCGACGCTCGGCAGCGTGCGCAGCGCGCGCAGGTTTCCGTCCTGCCGGCCGCGCCAGTAGACGTTCTCGGAGAGGAGCTGCGTGCCGCGCGTGAGGCGCAGCCGCACGAAGTGCACTTCCGAGACGGAGGCCGGGAACTCGAGCGCGAACGGCCGCTCCACGCCGTCCTCGGCACTGTCGACGCCCGCTGTCCTCTGCCACTGGCGTGTGCCGTCGAGGTTCAGCACCTCCGCCTGCACTTGCAGGCCCTGTTGCCGCCCCGCGCTGTAGTTCACCACCTCGACCTCGTCCGTGAGCGGGTTCCACTGCACGTGCAGAGGCTCCGCGCCCTTGCGGCTGCCGAAGTAGCCGGCGGTCGGATCGAGGTAGTAGTCGTAGGTCTGCCAGACGAAGGACGGCCAGGCCGGGTGGCTCATCCACAGCAGGACGCCCATGCGGTTCTTGCCCTGCGCCTCGAACATCGCGCGGTAGCCGTCGTAGTTCACGAGCTGCGCGAGGCGCAGCCACTCGGCGGCGGAGTCGGCGCCCCCGAAGCCCTCGTCGATCAGCTGCCGGAAGCCGGAGAGGGCCTGCGCGCCGCTGAGGTTGAAGTCGTGCAGGCCCCAGTCGAGGCCCTGCGGCCACAGCGACCGCTCGGGCAGCATCTGGCGCAGGCTCTCGTACTCCACGATGTTCGGCATGCCGAGCTCGCTGTGCAGCTTCTGCGTCGCCCGTTCCTGGAAGTAGAAGCGCGCCGGCCGCGCCGCATAGGGGCCGCCGCCGCTCACCCCTCCGGCCGCCGAGTGCGGGATGTAGCGCACGTCGGCGTGCAGCACGGCGATCGCGTCGCGCAGGCCCTTGTCGAGGCCGGCAGGCGGGTCGCCCTCGTTGCGGCCGCAGTAGAGGCCGAGCGAGGGGTGGTTGCGAATCCGCTTGATCGTGTCACGGGCGTTCGCCATGAACAGCGCTTCGTCGTCCGGGTCCGGCCCGTCCCAGGGGTTCGCGAGCCAGAAATCCTGCCAGACCACGATGCCGTGGCGGTCGCAGGCCTCGTAGAACTCGTCGTCTCCCGTCTGGCCGACCCAGTTGCGGATCATCGTGAAGTTCATGTCGCGGTGGTAGCGCACCGCCGCGTCGTACTCGCGGCCGCGGTACTGGAGGTTCGTCTCCGGGAAGCCCCAGTTGCCGCCGCGAGCCACCAGCCGCCGCCCGTTCACGAAGATGCGCAGGGCGCCGTCCTTCTCGTCGTAGGCGAGCTGGCGAACCCCGCTCTTGAACAGCTTGCGGTCGGAGACGGCGCCTTGGGCCACGAACTCGAGCGAGACGTCGTAGAGGTACGGCTCGCCATAGCCGTTCGGCCACCACAGGCGCGGGTTGCGCAGCCGCAGCGCGCCGTGCGTCTTGGGCTCGAAGACGACCGTCTTCGAGGCGCCCGCCGCGACGGTCAGCCGCTGCTCGAAGGCCGCCATGCCGAAGCGCCCGCGCAGCACGCCACTGACCGGCGCCTGGCCGTGGTTCACGAGCGCGGCCTCCACCCGCACGTCGGCGCTCGTCGTCTTCGGCAGCGGCAGCGTCGTGCGCACGAACGGGTCCTCGATCGTCACCTCTCCGCTCGTCGTCAGGTACACGTCGTTCCACAGGCCGACGTTGCGGCCGCGCACGGTGGGGATCCAGTCCCAGCCGATCGAGGCGTGGTAGGTCGGGTTGTCCGCGCCGAGCGCGCCGCCGTTCAGGCCGCCGGTCTCGAGCGTCTTCTGCTTCATGCTGCCCGGCGTCGCGTTCTTCTCGACGCGGACGGCGAGCGCGTTCTTTCCGGGACGCAAGAGCTGGGTCACGTCGAAGCGCCCGCGCGTGAACGCGCCCTCGACGCGGCCGAGTCGCTCGCCGTTGAGGTACGCCTCGGCCTTCCAGTTGACGCCGTCGAAGTTCAGGAACAGGTGACGGCCGGAGGCGAGCGGCGCCAGCTCGAACTCGGTGCGGTACCAGAAGTCGGCGTAGAAGAAGGAGTCGGAGATCATCAACTGGTTGTCGCCGACGTTGGGATCGGGGACGGCGCCGACGTTCCAGTAGCTCGTGAGCACCGTGCCCGGCACCGTCGCGACCACCCAGTCGTCGGTCGCGAAGCCCGGCCGCGACAGGTCCTTGCCGTCGGCGGTGGCCAGCGAGTCACGCTGCAGCCGCCAGCCGCCGCCGGCGAGGTCGAGCCGCCCGTCCGGCCGCGGCGCGGGCGCCGGCTTCGGCCGTGCGACGAGGCCGCCGCGCCCCCAGACCTCGAGCTCGCCGAGCGCGTAGCCCTCCGCCACGGTCGGACGGCTCATTGCGATGCGCACCCAGCGAGCCTGCTGCGGCGTCACAAGACGCAGGTCGTGCTCCGCCGCCGGGGCCGGCAGCGGCTGCACGTCGCGCCAGGCCAGGCCGTCGTCCGACACCTGCAGCTTCCCTTCGGCGGGTGGGTACACCCAGTGCAGCGCCACGCGGTCGAACGTCGCGCGCGCTCCGAGGTCCACCGACACCCACTCCTCGCCCGCACCCCCGGACAGCCAAGCGCTCGTGAAGGCGTACGGCCCGCCGACCTCGACCGGCTTTGCGCCGTCGAAGAGCGACACCTGCGCCAGGCTCCAACGCTCGCCCCCGCTCGCGACGAGCGAGACGCGGTAGAAGCGGCTCTGCCGGGGCGCGTCGAGCACGACCTCCGGCGCCAGCCGCGGGTTCGCGACGCGGAACCACTTCTCGAAGGCGCCCCAGTCGCCGAACGAGGGCGTGGGCGGCGGGGGATCGAGGCGCCCGCTGGCGCGGCCGATCTCCTTCCAGACTCGGGCGTCGTCGGAGGCCGAGACCGCGAACACCCACGCGCCGGCCGTGCCTTCGCCCGGGATCGGGAACGCGCGCGGCGTGGCGCCCGGCTCGCGGCGCGGCCGCAGCTCGAGGCGCAGGCGGTCGACGCGCGGCGCCGCCGAGCCGCCGCCGAGCTCCAGCTGCACCCACGCGCCCGGCCAGTCGAGGTCGAGCGTGCTCGTCGCGTTGTGGTCGACCAGGTACTCGCGCTCCTGCTTCGGCAGGATGCCGCGCTGGCTCGTGGCCGTGGACAGCCAGCGCGGGGCGCCGGCGGCGGGGATGCCGTCGGTCACCAGCTGTGCCGTCAGGTTGTAGTCGCGGCTCGACGAGTGGTACGCCGGCCGGCGCAGCGCGAGGTTGCGGTACGCAGTGTCGGTCACCAGCGTCGGCGCGAAGCTCTCGGCCGGGTCGCCGGGGTAGACGCCGACGCCGCGCGTCAGCTCCTGGGCGAGCGCCGCTGGAGCCGTCGAGAGGGCGAGGAGCACCGTGAGCAGTGCGAGCCCCCAGGCGAAATGGCCCGCGCCGTCGTGCGCCGCCCGCTGCGTGGTCGTCATCCGTCCCTCCGATCGTCCGCCCGTTCTACTCCCTTGGGCGAGGAGGGGCAAACGCGGGATGAGGCGTCCGCCTCACCGGCCGAGGTGTCGCGCGACGTCGAGCGCCACCGCGGCCGCGTTGCGCGCGGCGACGCCGAGGTTGCGCCGGGCCTCGGCCGGCGCGTCGCCCGCCGCGCGATCGCTGAGGCCGCGCACCACGAGGAACGGCACCCCGTGCTGGTGGCAGACCTGCGCGACCGCCGCGCCCTCCATCTCGACCGCGTGCGCGCCGAGCTCGCCGCGCAGCTCGGTCTTCTTCGCGCTCGAGGCGACGAAGCTGTCACCGGTGGCGATCGTCCCGAACAGGACGCGCGGCGGCCGCGATCCCTCCGCCACGCGCTCCAGCTCCAGCCGGCTCGCGGCCTCTCTCGCGAGCGCCAGCAGCGCGGGGCTCGACTCGAGCACGATCGGGTTCTCGGACCGGTTCACGGGATTGCGAACCGTGCGCGGCACCCGGCCCTGCTCGGTGTCTCTCACCAGGTCGTGCTGAACGAGCCGCTCGCCGATCACCACGTCGCCCGGCTGGAGATCCGGGTCGAGCCCGCCCGCGACGCCTGTGAAGATCACGGCCGCCGGCGAGAAGCGCTCGAGCAGCAGCGCCGTGGTCATCGCGGCGTTGACCTTGCCGACGCCCGTCACCGCCACGACGGCCCGCCGGCCGGCGAGCGCTCCGGTGACGCAGGGGATGCCCAGCACCGGCAGCGCCCCGCGATCGGAGAGGGCCGCGAGGAGGGGTTGCGTCTCGGCGTCCATGGCGCCAAGCAGCACGACCGCACCCGGCGCGCCTGCCGTTGCGGCAGCGGCCGCCACGAGCAGCGCGAGAAACGCCAGGGCGTGCGCCACGCGGAACAGCTTGCTTCCCATGAGGACCTCGAGCGTCGACACCTCGACCGGACCGGCGTCCGCTCGGCGGAGTCTATTCCAGACGACACTCCGGGGGGCCGGGAGGAGTACTCTCTCAGGCGGCGGCGTTCGCCCGGGTCACGCGCGGCAATCGCGGCACCCTGACACGCGGGGAGGATCCAATCACCATGAGATCGAACAGGCGGCGGTTCTTCCAGGCCGTGGGTAGCGGTGCGGCCGGGTTGACGATAGCAGCGAAGGGCCTCTCGTCCGCGTCTGCCGAGTCACTCGGCGCGGGCGTGGCCGGCGACGACGGACCGATCCTCCAGATCGGCGACGACATAGCACTCGCGAAGACCCGGCAGGGCAGGGTGCGCGGGTACGTCCTGCGCGGGATCCACCACTTCCTGGGCATCCCCTACGGCGCCGATACGTCCGGCAAGAACCGGTTCCTCCCCCCGCAGAAGCCGAAGCCGTGGACGGAGGTGTTCCCCGCCCTGTGGTGGGGCAACACCGCTCCCCAGAGAATGGAGAACCGCTACGCCGACAAGTACTACTCGTTCCGCGATCACTGGAACTACGACGACGTCAGCGAGGACTGCCTGCGGATCAACGTCTTCAGCCCGGCTCTCGGCGACGGGAAGCAGCGGCCGGTCCTCTTCTGGCTGCACGGCGGCGGCTTTGCGAACGGCAACGGCATCGAGCACGACGGCTACAACGGCGAGAACTTCGCCCGCTTCGGCGACGCCGTCTTCTGTTCGATCAACCACCGCCTGGGCCCGCTCGGCTACTGCGACCTGGCCGGCGTCGGCGGCGAGCCATTCGCGGCCTCGGGCAACGTGGGCATGCTCGACTGCGTCGCGGCGCTCGAGTGGGTGCGCGACAACATCGCGGGCTTCGGCGGCGACCCGGGCAACGTGACGATCATGGGCCAGTCCGGCGGCGGGGCGAAGGTCTGCGCGCTGACGGCGATGCCCGCGGCGAAGGGCCTCTTCCACAAGGCGGTGGTGCTGAGCGGGGCCTCGCTGAAGATGGGCGAGAAGGCCTACGCCGAGAAGCTCGGTGCGGCCGTGCTCGCCGAGGCGGGCCTGCAGCCTGCGCAGATCGGCAAGTTGCAGGAGCTGCCCTGGCAGGACTACTACGCGCTCGCCACGAAGGCGCAGCAGAAGCTGGCCGAGGGCGGCGGCGGGATGCGCCGCGGGTTCAATCCCGTCGTGGACGGCGTCGTGCTGCCGCAGCACCCGTACTCCCCCGACGCGGCGCCCGCGGCGGCCGCCGTTCCGATGCTGATCTGCTCGACGCTCAACGAGCAGTCGCCGAGCTGGCCCGACGCCTCGCTCGAGGGCGTGACACTCGAGCAGGTGGTCGAGAAGGTGAAGCTGCGCGCCGGCTTCGGAGCCGGCTTCGGGGAGAAGGCGAAGGACGTCGTCGAGGCCTACGCGAAGGCGTTCCCGGGCCGCAAACCCGTCGAGATCTGGTCGCTCGTCAGCAGCAACCGACAGAGCGTCGTCGCGCTCGCCGACGCCAAGTCGAAGCAGCCTGCGCCCGTCTACGTGAGCTGGTTCGGCTGGCAGCCGCCGCTCTTCGGCGGGCGGATGCGCGCCTTCCACTGCCTCGACATCTCCTTCTGGTTCTGCAACACCGATCTCATGTGGAGCCACACCGGTGGCGGCGCGCGCCCGCGCAGGCTCTCCGGCGGGATGGCCGGCTCGCTGCTGCAGTTCATGAAGACCGGCGACCCGAACGGCGGTGGCCTGCCCACATGGCCGAGGTACACGTCTGCGAAGGGCGAGACGATGGTCCTCGATGACGCGTGCGAGGTGCGCAACGACCCGGATCGGGAGGCCCGCAAGGCCCTGCCGCCGCCAGTGTGAGCGGCCCGATCGCCGTACAATCGCGCGAGGGACCCGCCCACCGCGGCCCGGCCGAGGAGTGAGCATGAAGCGCAGTCGCACCTCGCTGACGCCGCGTCTGCGTCGAGTCGAAGAGAAGCAGCAGCGCGTGGGCGGGCGCCATTGTCCCGTCTGTCTCGAGCGCCTGCCGAGCCTGAGCGGGCGGGCCGCGGGGAGCTGCGCGGCCTGCGGCGGGCGGCCCGCGCCCGGGATCCGCTGCGCGAGCTGCGACGGCCAGCAGGTCTGGGAAGGCGGAGCCAACGCCGGCTGCGCCGGTTGCGGGCACCATGGCTCCAAGGTGAAGGTGTTCGCCGGCCAGGACTGGCTGAAGGAACGCTGAGGGGCCACCGGGGCGCGTGATGAGCGCCGCCTGAAGGAGTGATCCATGTTCTTCGAAGGACAGGCCGTGCAGGTCCTTCCCCTCGACGGCGGCTTCGTCGAGTTGCGATTCGATCTGAAGTCCGAGTCCGTGAACAAGCTGAGCGCGCTCGCGATGGACGAGCTCGCGCAGGCGCTCGCCCGCGTGCCCCGCGACGCGCACGGGGTCCTCATCACGAGCGGCAAGGACGTGTTCATCGTCGGGGCCGACGTGACGGAGTTCGTGTCGCTGTTCGGCCGGAGCGAGGACGAGATCGCCGCTTTCCTGCGCAACGGCCAGCAGGTCTTCTCGCTGCTCGAGGACCTCGAGGCGCCGAGCGTCGCGGCCATCAACGGCGTCGCGCTCGGCGGCGGCTTCGAGCTGTGCCTGGCGGCCAGCTACCGCGTGATGTCGAGTGCCGCGAAGGTCGGCCTGCCGGAGACGAAGCTCGGGATCTTCCCCGGCTGGGGAGGCACCGTGCGCCTGTCGCGCCTCGCCGGCGCCGACACCGCGATCGAGTGGATCGCGTCCGGCGAGCAGTGGGGCGCGCCCGAGGCCCTCAAGGCCGGCGCCGTGGACGCCGTGACCACGCCCGCCGACCTGCGCGAGGCGGCGCTCGTGATGCTGAAGGAGGCGGCCGACGGCCGGCTCGACTGGCGCGCGCGGCGCGACGAGAAGAAGGGCGCGCTGAAGCTCGACAGGGTCGAGGCGGGCATGGTCTTCCTCGGGAGCAAGGCGTTCGTCGCCGGCAAGGCGGGCCCCCACTACCCCGCGCCGGTCGCGGCGATCGAGGCGATCGAGAAGGGCGCCGCGAAGGCGCGCGACGAGGCGCTGGCGATCGAGGCCGCGCTGTGCGCGAAGCTCGCGAAGGGGGAGACGGCGCGCTCGCTGGTCGGCGTGTTCCTCGGCGACCAGGCGCTCAAGAAGATCGCGCGGAAGCAGGCGACGGGCGCGCGGCCGGTCAGGCGCGCGGCGGTGCTCGGGGCCGGCATCATGGGCGGCGGCATCTCCTACCAGTCGGCCTCGCGCGGCGTCCCGGTACTGATGAAGGACATCGCGCCGAAGGCGCTCGAGGCCGGCATGGCCGAGGCCGCGAAGCTGCTGCAGAAACAGGTCGAGCGCGGCAAGGCGACGACCGCACAGCTCGCGCAGACGCTGGCCTCGATCACGCCCACGCTGTCGTTCGCGGACTTCGGCGCGGTCGACTTCGTGATCGAGGCCGTGGTCGAGAACGAGACCGTCAAGAAGAAGGTGCTGGCCGAGGTCGAGGGCCGTCTCGCCGAGACGGCGATCCTGGCCTCCAACACCTCGACGATCTCGATCACCCGGCTGGCGAGCGCGCTGCAGCGGCCCGAGAGCTTCTGTGGCATGCACTTCTTCAACCCCGTCCCGCGCATGCCGCTGGTCGAGGTGATCCGCGGCCAGCGCACGAGCCCCGAGGCGGTCGCGACCGCGGTCGCCTATGCGCAATCGATCGGCAAGACGCCGATCGTGGTCAACGACTGCGCGGGCTTTCTCGTCAACCGCGTGCTGTTCCCCTACTTTGCGGGCTTCATGCGCTTGCTGCGGGACGGCGTCGACTACGCCCGCATCGACAAGGTGATGGAGGAGTGGGGCTGGCCGATGGGGCCGGCGCTGCTGCTCGACGTGATCGGCATCGACACGGCGGTCCACGCCGATCTCGTGATGGCACAGGCCTTCCCGCAGCGCATGGCCCACGAGGGCCGGAGCGCGATCGAGGCCCTGCTCGAGGCCTCCCGGCTCGGGCAGAAGAACGGCAAGGGCTTCTACGCCTGGAAGCCCGAAAGGAAGGGCCCGCCCTCCAAGCAGCGAGACCCGGAAGCCGAGGCGCTCGTGGCCGACCTCGCCGAGCGGTCGCTCGAGTGCAGCGACCAGGAGATCGTGGAGCGCACGCTGCTGCCGATGCTGCTCGAGTGCTCGCGCTGCCTCGAGGACGCCGTCGTCGCGACGCCGGTGGAGGTGGACGTCGCGCTGCTGTACGGGCTCGGCTTCCCGCCCTTCCGCGGCGGGATCTTCCGCTGGGCCGACGCGACGGGCGCCGGCCCGCTGCTGAAGGCCGCCCAGAAGCACCAGGGTCTCGGGGCGCTCTACGCTCCCACCGGGCAGCTTTCCGCCCTCGCCGCGAGCGGCCAGGGCTTCCACGGGGAGTGACGCGATGAAGGAAGTGGTCGTCGTCGACGCCGTGCGCACCCCGATGGGACGCTCGAAGGGCGGCATGTTCCGTAGCGTGCGGGCGGAGAACCTCTCGGCCGAGGTGATGAACGCGCTGCTGCGCCGCAACCCCGCGCTCGACCCGGCCGAGATCGAGGACGTGATCTGGGGCTGCGTGCAGCAGACGCTCGAGCAGGCCTACAACGTGGCGCGCTTCGCGCAGCTGATGACCCCGATCCCGAAGGAGGTGAGCGCGCAGACGGTGAACCGGCTGTGCGGCTCGTCGATGACGGCGCTGCACACGGCGGCGCTGTCGATCATGGCCGGCTATGGTGACGCGTTCCTGGTGGGCGGCGTCGAGCACATGGGCCACGTGCCGATGACGCACGGCCTCGACCCGAACCCGGCGCTCAGCAAGACCACCGCGAAGGCCGCCGGCGCCATGGGCCTGACCGCCGAGTACCTGGCGCGGCTGCACGGCATCTCGCGCGAGCAGCAGGACGCCTTCGCGCTGCGCTCGCACCAGCGCGCCCACGCGGCCACCACCTCGGGCGCGTTCGCCGACGAGATCCTGCCGCTGCCGGGCCACGACGAGAAGGGCGCCCTGCGCCTGTTCGACCACGACGAGGTGATCCGGCCCGACACCACGCTCGAGGGGCTCGCGGCGCTGAAGCCCGCCTTCGATCCGAAGAGCGGCACGATCACTGCCGGCAACGCCTCGGCGGTCTCGGACGGCGCCGCCGGGCTCTTGGTCACCTCGGCCGAGAAGGCACAGGCGCTCGGCCGCAGGCCGCTGGCGCGGGTCGTCTCGATGGCGGCCGTCGGAGTCGACCCGTCGATCATGGGCTACGGCCCGGTGCCCGCCGTGAAGAAGGCGCTCGCCCGCGCGAAGATGCAGGTTTCCGACGTCGACCTGTTCGAGCTGAACGAGGCCTTCGCCGCGCAGTCGCTGCCGGTGCTGAAGGACCTGGGCCTGCTCGAGCTGATGGACGAGAAGGTCAACCTCAACGGCGGCGCGATCGCGCTCGGCCACCCGCTCGGCTGCTCGGGTGCCCGCATCGTCACGACGCTGCTGCACCAGATGAAGCTGAAGGACAAGGCGACGGGCGTCGCCACCATGTGCATCGGCTTCGGCCAGGGCGTCGCGACGGTGTTCGAGCGGGTCTGAGCCGGGGCCTACTCGTCCGAGACGCGCACCACGAGCTTGCCGGTGTTCGAGCCGTCGAACAGGCGGTTGACGGCGACGGGCGCCTGCTCGAGGCCGTCCACCATGTCGAGCCGGTACGCGAGGCGGCCGGCCTGGTGCCAGGCGATCAGGTCAGCGAGCGCGCGCGGCGCCTGGTCGGCGTGGTCGAGCACGATGAAGCCCTCCATGCGTGCGCGGCGGACGAGCAGGTTGCCGAGGTTCGAGGGCCCGGGCGGCGGGGCCGGGGCGTTGTACTGCGCGATCATCCCGCACAGCACGACGCGCGCGTGGTTGTTGATGAAGGCGAGCGCGGCCTCCTGCATGGCGCCGCCGACGTTGTCGAAGTAGACGTCGATGCCGGCGGGGCAGGCGAGCTTGAGGCCGGGCCGCACCGGCACCTTGCGGTAGTTGACGGCCGCGTCGAAGCCGAGGTCCTCGGTCAGCCAGCGGCACTTCTCCTCGCTGCCGGCGATCCCGACGACGCGCAGGCCCTTGATCTTCCCGATCTGGCCCACCAGCGAGCCGACGGCGCCCGCGGCGGCCGAAACGACGAGCGTCTCGCCCTCGCGCGGCCGGCCGATCTCCAGCAGGCCGACCCACGCCGTGAGCCCGATGTGGCCGAGCAGGCCCAGGTGGGCCGAGAGCGGCAGCGGGATGGGCGGCAGCTTCGTCAGCTCGTCCGCGCGCTTCACCGCGTAGCGTTGCCAGCCGAGCAGGCCCTGCACGACATCGCCCGCAGCGAAGCCCGGCGCGCGCGACTCCTCGACGCGCCCGACGGCGATCCCGCGCATGACGGAATCGAGCGGCACGGCCGGCAGGTAGGTGTCGCCCGCGGCCCAGCCGCGATTCGTCGGATCGAGCGAGAGATACACGACGCGTACCAGCACCTGGCCTTCCGCGAGCGGCGGCGTCGGCTGCTCGAGCCAGCGGAAGTCGGAAGGCTTGAAGATACCCTCCGGGCGCGCGACGAGGCGCCACTGCGGGTTCATCGGCATCGAGTGCCTCCCAGAAGGACGT
>Ga0302299_10000775_pt1 | contig 18345 bp, 18 predicted proteins | sample III_Fen_N3_4_FD_198795 | JGI IMG/M metagenome (GOLD analysis project Ga0302299, IMG submission 198795) | Peat permafrost microbial communities from Stordalen Mire near Abisko, Sweden - III_Fen_N3_4 | ecosystem: Environmental > Terrestrial > Soil > Wetlands > Permafrost | place: Sweden: Abisko... | reverse complement strand
CGATCGGTTGGTCGTCGGACTCGTCGGGCGCCGCTGCCGTCGCCGCCGCCAGCTTGCGGCGCAGGGTTCCGACCGTGACGCGCACGGTGTTGGTGAAGGGGTCGGTGTTCTCGTCCCAGACGTGCTCGAGCAGGTGCTCCTGCGACAGCACCTCACCGGGGTGCGACATGAAGTAGCGCAGCAGCGCGAACTCCTTGGCGGTGAGGTCGACGGGACGACCGGCGCGCGCCGCCTCGAACCGGGCGGTGTCGAGCGTGAGGTCGCCGACGGTGAGGAGCGCACCCGTGCGGCCGCTGTCGCGCCGCAACAGGGTGCGCACGCGGGCGAGCAGCTCCTCGAACGCGAAGGGCTTCACGAGGTAGTCGTCGGCGCCCTCGTCGAGGCCCGCCACGCGGTCGCCGAGCTTGTCGCGGGCGGTGAGGATGAGGACCCGGGGGCTCGGCTCGCCGTTGGCCGGTTGGAGGTACGGATCGGAGCGCAGCCGCCGGCACACCTCGAGCCCGTCGACCACCGGCAGGTTCAGGTCGAGGCACACCAGGTCGTACGCGTTGATGGCGAGGCGGTCGAGCGCTTCCTGCCCGTCGTGCGCCACGTCGACGGCGTAGCCGTCACGTCGCAGGCCACGGGCGACGGCGTCGGCCAGCTCGGGCTCGTCTTCGACAACCAGGAGGCGCATGGGCGACAACGTACCCACGGCGGCGAAGCACGGGGTAAGTCCCGGGCGGACGGTCCGGCGGCGACGCCTTTACGCTGGCCTGCGGCCGGGGCTGGTACCGATACCCACCGACCGCCCATGGCGCGCGCCGCACACCGCCCGCCCACCCTTCGTTCGCGAGGAGCGACATGACCCATCCCCACCCCGCTGACGACGCCGGCGAGCTCGAGACGGTGCTGTTCGAGGTCAAGAAGGTGATCGTCGGCCAGGACCGGGTCGTCGAGCGCCTGCTCGTCAGCCTGCTCGCCCGTGGCCACGTCCTCCTCGAGGGCCTCCCCGGTCTGGCCAAGACGCTGGCGGCCGAGACGCTGGCCCGCGTCGTCGGCGGCACGTTCAACCGCATCCAGTTCACGCCCGACCTGCTCCCCGCCGACGTGGTCGGTACGCGCATCTACCGCTCCTCGTCCGAGCAGTTCGACGTGGAGCTGGGGCCCGTGTTCGCCAACTTCGTGCTCGCCGACGAGATCAACCGCGCACCCGCCAAGGTGCAGTCGGCGCTGCTCGAGGTCATGGCCGAGCACCACGTGTCGATCGGCGGCGAGACCTTCGACGTGCCCGACCCGTTCCTGGTGCTCGCCACCCAGAACCCCATCGAGTCCGAGGGCGTGTACCAGCTCCCCGAAGCGCAGCGCGACCGCTTCCTCATGAAGATCCTCGTGGGCTACCCCACGCCCGCCGAGGAGGCCGAGATCGTCCACCGCATGGGCGTCACGCCACCGCAGCCTGCGCAGGTCATCACCCCGGCGAAGCTGTTCGCGCTCCAGGCCGCGGCCGACCAGGTCTTCGTCGACCGTGCCGTCGTCGACTACGCCGTCAGCCTGGTGCTGGCCACCCGCAACCCGGCCGACTACGGCCTGCACCAGATCGAGCCCTACCTGTCCTACGGTGCCAGCCCCCGCGCGAGCCTCGGCCTGGTGGCCGCCGGTCGGGCCCTGGCCCTGCTGCGCGGCCGCACCTACGTGCTGCCCCAGGACGTCTTCGACGTGGCCCCCGACGTGCTGCGGCACCGGCTGGTGCTGTCCTACGAGGCGCTCGCCGACGGCGTCGCCGCCGACCAGGTGCTGGCGAAGGTGCTGTCCACCATCCCCGCGCCCCGCATCGCCCCCTCGCAGGACCCCACCGCGCCGGCGCCCATCACCGTGGTCGCCCCGGCGCCCCGCCTCGGCCACGACGGCATGCCTGCCCCGGCCGCGGTGCCTGCCGGCGTCGCCACCGCACCCGTCGCGTGGACCGAGTCCCCCGGCTGGGTCCCGCCGGCCACCTCGGTGCCGAACGGCGCGCCGCCCGCGGCCCCGTGGGCTCCGCCCGCCTCGGCACCCGGCTTCCCGCAGGCGCCCGACGGCGCGCCGGGCGGGCCGCCCGCATGACCCGGTCGACCGCGGTCCCCAACCGGGTCCCGCCCAGCGCGCTCGACCCCTTCTCCGGCGCAGCCGGCACGCTCGAGGGCTTCGCCGGACAGCCCGACCAGGTGCTGCGTCGCCTCGAGCTCACCATCACCCGCCGCCTCGACGGGCTGCTGCACGGCAACCACCTCGGCCTCGTGCCGGGCCACGGGTCGGAGCTGGGCGAGACGCGCGCCTACCAGCCCGGCGACGACGTGCGCCGCATCGACTGGAACGTCACCGCACGCATGCAGTCGCCCTTCCTCCGCCAGACCATCGCCGACCGCGAGCTCGAGACGTGGGTCGTCGTCGACCTCTCCCCCAGCCTCGACTTCGGCACCGCCCTGTGCGAGAAGCGCGACCTCGCCGTGGCGGCCGCCGCGGCCGTCGGGTTCCTCACCAACCACACCGGCAACCGCATCGGCGGCATGCTGCTCGAGCCCCGCGGCGACCGGATCTTCCCGGCCCGCGGCGGGCGCGACCACCTCATGGCGTTCCTGCACCTGCTCGCCACCGCCGAGCGCGTCGACAGCGGCACCACCGACCTCGGCGCCGGCCTCAAGCACATCGGGGCCATCACCCGGCGCCGCGGCATGGTCGTCGTCATCTCCGACTTCCTCGACCAGGCGGCCTGGGCCGACGGGCTGAGCCGGCTGGCCGTGCGCCACGACGTCCTGGCCATCGAGATCGTCGACCCGCGCGAGCTGTCCCTCCCCGATGTCGGCACGCTCGTGCTCACCGACCCCGAGACCGGTGCCACCGCCGAGGTCGACACCAGCAACCGCAAGCTCCGCGAGCGCTACGAGGCGGCTGCCACCACCCAGCGCGCCGCCATCGCCGGCGCCATCCGCAAGTCCGGCGCCGACCACCTGGTGCTCCGCACCGACCGCGACTGGCTGCGCGACCTGATCCGATTCGTCGGGATGCGGCGGCAACGCCAGACCCGAGCCCCGAGCCCACGAGCTGTGAAGACGCCATGAGCCCCGCACCCTCCACCCTCCTCGCGGTCACCTACGCCGCGCCCGGCCGACTCTGGATCCTCCTCGTCGTGGCCGTCCTCGTCGCCGGCTACGTGGCCGTCCAGCTGCGCAAGCCGAAGTACACGGTGAAGTTCACCAACCTCGAGCTGCTGCAGTCGGTGGCCCCCAGCCGCCCCGGCTGGAAGCGCCACGCGGCGGCGGTGGCCTTCGTGGCCGGGCTCGGCGTGCTGGTGCTGGCACTCGCCATGCCCCAGCAGCGCACCAAGGTGCCCACCAACCGGGCCACCGTGATCCTCGCCATCGACACCTCGCTGTCGATGCAGGCCACCGACGTGTCGCCCACCCGGCTCGCCGCCGCCAAGGAGGCCGCCAAGCTGTTCCTCGACCAGGTGCCGAAGGACATGAACGTCGGCATCGTGAGCTTCAACGGCAACGCCGCCGTGCGCGTCGAGCCCACCAAGGACCGCGACGCGGCCCGTCAGGCGCTCGACAACCTGCAGCTCGGTGAGCGCACCGCCATCGGCGAGGCCATCTTCGTGTCGCTCGACGCCATCAAGACGGTGCCGCCCGCCAAGGACGGCGCCAAGGTGCCGGCGCGCATCGTGCTCATGTCCGACGGTGCCACCACCTCGGGCCGGTCGAACAGCTCCGCCACCGCAGCCGCAAAGAAGGCCGGCGTCCCCATCGACACCATCGCCTTCGGCACCGACCACGGCACGGTGAACCTGCCCGACAGCCCCCTGCCCGTGCCCGTCCTGGTCGACCGCCCGGCGCTCGCCGCCATCGCCTCGCAGGCCGGCGGCCACGCCTACACGGCGGCCAGCCAGGGCGAGATCAGCACGGTCTACAAGAGCATCGGCCGGTCGATCGGCTACCGCACCGTCAACAAGGACATCAGCGCCGAGTACGAGCTGGTGGCCTTCGGCCTGCTCGTCATCGCCGGTGCCATGTCGGTGGTGTGGGCCAGCCGCATGCCCTGACCCTCACGCGGACGGCGCATTGCGTGTCCGTACCTGGTTGCTCAGCGACCACCTACGGACACGCAATGGCGAGGGTCAGTCGGCGGTGACCTTCTCGCTGATGACGCGGGAGCTGCCGCCGGGCTGCATGGTGACGCCGTAGAGGCAGTCGGCGGCCTCCATGGTGCGCTTCTGGTGGCTCACGATGATGAGCTGCGCGTCGGCGCGGAACTCGTGGACCAGGTCGAGGAAGCGGTGCAGGTTCACGTCGTCGAGGGCGGCCTCGACCTCGTCCATCACGTAGAAGGGCGACGGCCGCGAGCGGAACACCGCGAAGAGGTAGGCCAGCGCGGTCAGCGAGCGCTCGCCGCCCGACAGGAGCGACAGCTTGCGCACGTTCTTGCCCGAGGGCCGGGCCTCGACCTCGATGCCGGTGTCGAGCAGGTTGTCGGGGTCGGTGAGGCGGAGCTCGCCCTTGCCGCCCGGGAAGAGCATGTCGAAGAGCTTGCGGAAGTTGTCCTCGACGTCGGCGTAGGCCGCCGCGAACGTGGCCACGATCTCGCCGTCGACGGCGCGGATCACCTTGGCCAGCTCGCGACGGCTGTTGCGCACGTCCTCGAGCTGGGCCTCGAGGAACTCGTTCCGCTCCCGCATGGCCTCGAACTCCTCGAGGGCGAGCGGGTTGATCGGGCCCATGAGGCGCAGGTCACGGTCGAGCTCGCGCACCCGCGCGGCGGGCGCCACGCCCTCGGGCAGCTCGGGGAGCGGGGCGGCGAGCGCCGCTGCAGGCTCGCAGTCGAGGTCGTGGCGCAGCGTCTCGACGGCCTGCTCGAGGCGCAGCCGCACCTCGGTGTCGTCGAGCTCGCAGCGGCGCAGCCGCTCGCGCACGCTCTCGAGGTCGGCCTCGGCCGCGGTGCGCTCCTTGCGGAGCTCCTCGAGCACCAGCGCCACCTGCCGCGCCGCGTCGGTCTGCAGGCGCCGCTGCTCGCGCAAGGTGGCGACCTCGGCCTCGACCAGCTCGAGGCGGGCCGCCACGAAGCCCGCGAGACGGTCGAGCGCCACCGCCTTGCGGTCGAGCTCGACGCGGCGACCTTCGGCGGCCTGGCGCTCGGCGACGTCGCGGGCGAGCCGCTCCTCGACCTCACCCAGACGGCGCTGCAGGAACTGGCGACGGTCGTCGAGGCCGGCTGACCGGACCTCGAGGTCGGAGCGCTGCGCGCCCACGGCGCCGGCCCGCTCCTCGAGCTGGCTGCGGGCCTCGTTCATGGCCCGCGCCCGGTCGGCCAGCTCGGTCTCCTCGGCTTCGAGCTCCGGGAGCAGCCGCGCCAGGTCGGCGACCCGGGCTTCGTCGGTGACGACGCGCTGGGCCAGCTCCGTGGCGTGCTGGCGGAGGGACTCGGCCTCGGCCTCGCTGTCGGCCCGGTCGGCGTCGACGCGGTTCGCGGCATCGGACACCGCCCGCTGTCGGGACTCGCCCTGCTCGACGGCCCGAGCCGCCTCGCGCTCGGCCTGCTGCGCGGCATCGTGCGCGGCGCGGGCGGCCCGCGCCACCTGGGCGGCGGCCTGCGCGGCGTCGGCAGCCTGCCCCGCCCGCACCCGCGCCTCGTCGAGCGCGGCGCCGGTGGCACCGGAGCCGGCCATGCCGACGCGCCAGCCCGTGGGCCCGAGCCGGTCGCCCGCCCGGGTGACCACGACGCGGCCCGGCTCGGCGAGCGCCACGTCGACGGCCTCGACCCAGGAATCGGCGAGCGCGACGGGACCGACGAGCACGTCGAGCAAGCCGGACACGTCGGGCCGGTCGGACCGGACGTGCTGGCGCACCGACCGCACGGCGGGCATGGGAGTGGTGGCAGGGGCCGCGCCGAGCGCGAGCACCGCGCCGCTCAGGTCGTGGTCGCGCAGGTGCGCGAGCGCGGTGCGGGCCGCGGCGACGTCGGCCACGACCACCGCGGCGATGGCCTCGCCGGCGGCCGCTTCGAACGCCGCCTCCCATCCCTCGTCGACCGACACGACGTCGAGCAGGGTGCCGACGATCCCGTCGATGCCGGCGAGCCGTTCGACGCCTGCCTCGGCGCGGGCGGCATCGAGCGCGGAGGCCAGCGCGTCGGCACGGGCCGACCACGAGTGGTGCTCGCCGTCGGCGACCCGCCGGGCCTCGTCAGCGGCCAGCGCTGCCGCAGCCGCCTCGGCCCGCTCCTGCTCGGCGGTGGCCCGGCGCCCCGCCAGCCCCGGCGCCCGCTGCTCGGCGTCGGCCAACTCGGCGCGCAGCCGGTCGGCCTCGGCCCCGAGCCGCTCGGCCTTCTGCTGCAACGTGTCGAGCCGCTGCCCCACCCGCTCGGCCTCGCCGCGACCGCGCTCGACGGCCGCACGGAGGGCCGCCAACTCGCCGCGGACCTCGGCGGCCCGACCGCTCGGCAGGGCCACGCCGTCGGCCCAGTCGGCCTGGAAGGCCTCACGGGCGGCGGCCAGCCCGGCGGCGGCCTCGGCCAGCTCCTGTGAGGCGGGCTCGAGCTCGGCGGCCTCGCGCTCGGCGGCGGCGAGCTCGTCGGCCAGGCGCGCGGCCTCGGCCTCGAGGGTGGCGATGACGGCGCGGTCGACGGTGGCGTCGCGCTCGCGCTCGACCCCGCGGCGACGCTCGGTGGTGAGGGCCGCCAGCCCGAGCGCCTTCTCGCGGAGCGACTCGAACCGGCCGAGGGTGTCGCCGAGATCGTGGCCACCCATGGCCGTGAGCTCGGACTCGGTGGTGAGCACCCGGGTGTCGAGCTCGGCCAGCGCGGCGCGCACCTCGCGCTCGCGCGCCTGCAGCTCGGTGCGCAGGCGTGCGGCCGACTCGACGCGGCCCTGCAGCCGGGCGATGTCCTGGCCGGCCAGGTGGAGCCGGAGCGCGGTGAGCTCAGCGACCACGGCACCGTGACGGCGGGCGGCCTCGGCCTGCTTCTCGAGCGGCCGGAGCTGGCGCCGCACCTCGCGCAGCAGGTCCTGGACCCGGGTGAGGTTGCCCTCGGTGGAGGCCAGCCGGCGCTCGGCCTTCTCCTTGCGCCGCCGGTACTTGAGCACACCCGCGGCCTCTTCGATGATGAGGCGCCGCTCCTCGGGCCGGGCGTTGAGCACCGCGTCGATCTGGCCCTGGGAGATGATCACGTGCTGCTGGCGCCCCACGCCGGTGTCGGACAGCAGCTCCTGGATGTCGAGCAGGCGGCAGGGCACGCCGTTGATGGCGTACTCGGAGTCGCCGCTGCGGAACAGCGTGCGCGTGATCGTGACCTCGCTGAACTCGATGGGCAGCGCGCCCGACGAGTTGTCGATGGTGAGGCCCACCTCGGCGCGCCCGAGCGCCGGCCGCTTGGTGGTGCCGGCGAAGATGACGTCGTCCATCTTCTGGGAGCGGACCGCGCTGGGCGCCTGGGCGCCGAGCACCCAGCCGATGGCGTCGACCACGTTCGACTTGCCGCTGCCGTTGGGGCCGACGACGACGGTGACCCCCGGCTCCATCTGCAAGCTGGTGGCGTCGGCGAACGACTTGAACCCCTTGATGGAAAGGGTCTTCAGGAACATCCGGCCACCCGACGCATTGGGTCGAATCTACCGGAGCGCCCCACCCCGCTCGGCCACACCCCCGGGCCCGGGATCAGACCTGGCAGTCGTCGCAGCAGTAGGTCACCTTGCCGCCGAACTTCTTCTTGATGATGACGCCGCGGCAGCGCTTGCAGGCCAGGCCGTCGCGCCCGTAGGCGTTGAGCAGCTCCTGGAAGCCGCCCGGCTTGCCCGCGAGGTCGGTCCACGGGTCGTCGCCCACGCTGGTGCCCCGGTGCTTGATGGCATCGTGCATGGTCTCCACCACCGAGCGGTAGAGCCGGCGGATCTCCTGGCTCGACAGCGCGTTGGAGATGCGGTCGGCGCGCAGGCCGGCGTCCCAGAGGATCTCGTCGGAGTAGATGGGGCCGATGCCGAGGATCACCGTGGGATCGGTGAGGAAGGTCTTCAGCTTCAGCTGGTGGCGCCGCAGGATGTCGGCGAACGCCAGCCAGCTCATGGGGTCGTCGACCGGGTCGGGACCGTGGTCGGCGAGCTCCGGGAACTCCTCGACCAGCTGGGGGATCTCGACGACGGCCATCTGCAGCCCGCCCTCGGACGGGTCGACGACCCGCAGCTGCCCACCCTGCGTGAACGTGATGACCGCCTGCGTGTGGGGCGGCACGGCGTCCTTCGCCGCGGCGCGCACCAAGTGGCCGGAGGCGCCGGCGTCGACGATGAGGTACTCGTTGGAGTCGAGCTTGAACAGCAGGAGGAGGCCCCGCCGCTTCACCGCCATGACCTTCACGCCCTCGAGGCGCGCCGCCACCTGCTTGCGGTTCTGGTAGCGGGCGAGCGACTTCATGCCGGTGAACTCCACCGACTTGATGCGCTTTCCGGCCACTTCACGCTCGAGGTCGTGGCGCAACGTCTCGATCTCGGGCAACTCGGCCATGGGTTCTGCTCCAGTGATGGTGGGTGAGGGTCAGTCGGGGGCGACGAGCGAGGGCCCGTCGGTGCCGGGGAGCGCAGCGAGCTCGGGCTCCGCGGCGTGCGGGGACAGCGCCTCGAACGCCTCGCGGGCGGCGACCTGCTCGGCCGCCTTCTTGTTGCGGCCCTCGCCTGCCCCGCGCACCGCGCCGCCCACCCGGACCACCGCACGGAACAGCTTCTCGTGCTCGGGGCCGGACTCGTCGCACACGTACTCGGGCACGAGGCCCTCCTCGCGGGCGACCAGCTCCTGCAGGCGGCTCTTGTAGTCGTGGACGGCCGGGTCGACCGTCGGGTCGGGCCCCTGCGGCAGCCGGTCGATGCGCTCGGCCAGCAGCCGCAGCACGAGCTGACGGGCCGCGGGCAGGCCGCCGTCGAGGTAGACCGCGCCGATCGTGGCCTCGAGGGCGTCGGCCAGGATCGACGGCTTCTCCCGACCCCCCGACAGCTCCTCGCCCTTGCCCAGGCGCAGCACCTGGCCCAGCCCGAGCTCGGCGGCGACCGACGCCAGCGTGCTGGCCCGCACCACCGAGGCGCGGGCCCGCGAGAGCCAGCCCTCGGCCAGGTCGGGGTGCGTCAGGAAGACGTGCTCGGCGACCACCAGCCCCAGCACCGCGTCGCCGAGGAACTCGAGGCGCTCGTTCGACTCCGAGCCCGGGTGCTCCGCGCACCACGAGCGGTGCGTGAGGGCGCGCTCCAGCAGCCGGGGGTCGTCGAACGCGTGCCCGAGCCGGTCGACCAGCGGCGCGTTGGGGTCGGCGGCGATCAGCTCTCCAGCCGGCCGTGCACGTAGTCGACGGCGTCGCGCACGGTCTTCAGGTCTTCGAGGTCCTCGTCGTCGATGCGGAAGCCGACGGTGCGCTCCCCGATCTCCTCTTCGAGGGCCTCGACGAGCTCGATCAGCGCGAGCGAGTCGGCGTCGAGGTCGTCGGCGAACGAGTCGCCCTCGTGGACCGACGAGGGGTCGATCTCGAGGATGTCGGCGAGCCGGTCTCGGATGAGCTCGAAGACCTCGTTGCGGCTCATCGGACTGCCTTCGACATGGGTTTCGGCGGGCACGACGCACTCCTGGACGGGCGATCAGGGACGGGCCCTGTCGGGCCGGAAGCGGGGCATTGTACCGGGGCGCGACTTTGTGCGCTTGTGCACCACCTCTGAGCTGGCCGTACGCCCGAAATCGGGGGTCGGTCAGGTGGCGCCGACGGCCGCCCGCAGCGAGCCCACCAGATCAGCCTCGACCATCTCCGCCGCCACCTTCACCGCGTTGACCACCGCGCGGGCCGACGACGAGCCGTGGCTGATGATGCAGACCCCGTCCACCCCCAGCAGCATGGCGCCGCCGGTGGAGTCGGGGTCGAGCGTGGCGTAGAGCGGGAGCAGGGCCGGCAGGAGCACCTCGGACGCGGCCCGGGTGCCGTCGTCGACGTCGAACGCCGCGAGCACCGCGGCCACCAGCGCCCGCATGCCGCCCTCGAGCGTCTTCAGGGCCACGTTGCCGGTGAAGCCGTCGGTGACCACCACGTCGAGGTCGGGGCTCATCAGGTCGCGCCCCTCGACGTTGCCGACGAACGTGCCGCCGCTGGCCGCGCTCCACTCGCCCGCGGCGAGCAGCTTGTGGGTCTCCTTCACCAGCGGGCTGCCCTTGGTGGGCTCCTCGCCGATGGACAGCAGCCCGACCCGGGGCTCGGCGATGCCGTAGCGCTCGCGGGCGAACACCACGCCCATCTGCGCGAACTGCACCAGCCACTCGGGCTGGCACTCGGCGTTGGCGCCCGCGTCGAGCAGCGTGGTGGGCGTGGGCGCACCGGGGCACGGGATGGGCGTGGCGATGGCCGGCCGGGCCACGCCCTTGATGCGCCCCATGCGCAGCAGCGCGCTGGCCATGGTGGCCCCCGTGTTGCCGGCGCTGACCATGGCGGACGCCTTGCCGTCGCGGACGGCCTCGGCGGCGCGCACCAGCGACGAGTCCTTCATGCGGCGCACGCTCTGGCCGGGGTCGGCATCCATGCCGATCACCTCGGAGGCGGGGATGACCTCGAGCCCGCCGGTGTCGCCCACCTCGTCGGGGCGGCCCACCAGCACGACGGGAACGCCCAGCTCCTCGGCGGCCTGCCGGGCGCCGGCGACGATCTCGGCCGGGGCGTTGTCGCCGCCCATGGCGTCGACGGCGATGGGCAGCAGCTCGGTGGGGCTCATGGGTGGCTCGTCTCTCGCTCGCTCAGGACCGAGAAGGGGAACCGGCTCAGTCGACTTCGATGGCCTGGCGGCCGGCGTACCAGCCGCAGTTGCCGCACACCACGTGCGGGGTCTTGGCCGAACCGCACCGGGGGCACACGCTGCGCGCCGGCGTGGACAGTCGCCAAGCAGAAGCCCGGCGACTGCGGCTCTTGGACTTCGAGGTCTTCTTCTTGGGGACGGCCATGGCGGTTTACCTGCGTGGTCGAGGTGAGGACGGGCGCGATCGGCCCGTGGGGCACGGAGGTTCGAGCGTAGCGGGAACGGGGTCCCGAGGAAAAAGCGGCGCCGGCTACTCGTCGAACTTCAGCGCCTCGAGCGCGGCCCAGCGGGGGTCGAGGGGCGGCTCGGCGGGCTCGTCGCCCTCGTCGCCGGTGGCGACGCCCTCGACGGTGGCCGGGAAGCGCTCGGGGTCGGGGCCCAGGCAGTCGGGACCGCAGAGGGGCGCCAGCGGCAGGGCCAGCAGCACGGCCTCGCGCACCAGGGGCTCGAGGTCGACGTGCTCGCCGGTGAGGGGCCAGGTCTCGCCCTCGGTGGGGTGGCGCTCGAAGACCTCCTCGACCTCGGCCTCGACCCGACCCCCGGTGGGCTCGAGGCAGCGACGGCAGGCGCCGGTCCACACCGCCCAGACCGTGCCCTCGACGATGAGCTGCTCGCCCTGCGCCTCGAGCAGCAGGTCGACACCGACGGGCCGGTCCTCGGGGACCTCCGACGAGGTGAGCACCAGGCCGGCGAGGGGTACCTCGCGCTGCACCTCCCGCCGCGCGCCGGGGCGGCGTAGGAGGTCGGTGACGTGGACGACGAGGGGGTGGGTGGCCACGGCAACCTGACCGACGGTCAGGTGAGGTCCTGGTCGAAGAACGACGGACCGTCGCCGTCGGGCTCCGGTTCGGGCTCGGGCTGCGTGAGCGAGGGACCGGCGAGCTTCTCGCGGCCGGCGGTGACCATCTTCATGGTCCGGTCGAGCACGATCTCGAAGCTGGCGAGCTTCTGGTCGCAGAAGTCCTCGCACTCGTGCTGCATGCGCCGGGCGTCGGCCTCGGCCACGTCGATGATGTGCCGGGCGCGGTGCTCGGCCGACTTCACCACCTCGGTGCGCTGCACCATGCGCTCGGCCTTGGCGCGGGCGGCCTCGAGGATCTCGTCGCCCTCGCGGTGGGTGCGGGCCAGGAAGTCCTCCCGCTCCTTGAGCAGCCAGCGGGCGGCCCGGAGCTCCTCGGGGAGCCGGGCCATGATGTCCTCGACCAGGTCGAGGACCTCGTCGCGGCTGATCATCACCGACGCCGACATCGGCATCGAGCGGGCGGTGGCGACCAGGTCGTGGACGCGCTGCAGCAGCACCTCGACCTCGGCGGGCTGGCGCGGGTCTCGGCGGGCGGCGACCTCGAGGTCCTCCTCGAGGGCCTCGGTGGGGCTCACCCGGCCGCGGCGGTCGGTGGGCGGGTCGGGCAGCAGCTCGAGCTCGTTCTCGTAGCCCTCGTCGTCGTAGCTCACTTGCCGTACCTCTCGGCCAGGCGCTTGGCGACCGGGGGCGGCACCATCGACGACACGTCGCCGCCGAAGCGGGCGATCTCGCGCAGCAGGCGTGACGCCACGAACGAGTGGGTGGTGGCCGACGGCAGGAACGCCGTGTGGACCCCGGAGATGGCGTGGTTCATGTGGGCCTGTTGCAGCTCCGACTCGAAGTCGGACACGGCCCGCAGCCCCTTGACGATGAAGTCGGCGCCGATGTCCTTGGCCAGGTCGACGACCAGGCTGGAGAAGTGGGTGACCCGGACGTTGTCGAGGTGCGCGACCGATTCCTCGATCATGGCCTTGCGCTCGTCGAGGTCGAACAGCGGCGTGCCCTTCTGCGGGTTGCGCATGGTTGCCACGACGACTTCGCCGAACATCCGCGACGCCACCTCGATGAGCTCGAGGTGGCCGTTGTGGATGGGGTCGAAGGACCCGGGGTAGAGCACGAGGGTCAAGGGTGATCTCCGGATTGGTCCCGCAGGACGGGGGGCGGCAAGACGACGCCCACAACGGTACCGCCGTAGCGCTTGTCCCTCGCGACTTCCCATCCGGGAGGGGGTGCGACCGAGCGGTCGGACTCGACGACCACCAGGCCGTCGGGGGCCACGACGCGCCCGATCGCAGCGAACAGGTCGGGCCACGCGGCGTACTCGTAGGGCGGGTCGCAGAACACCAGGTCGTAGGCCACGTCGTGCCGCAGCAGGAACGACTCGGCGGTGGTGGACACCACGGTCGCCCGGTCGGCGAACCCGACGGTGGCGAGGTTCTCGGCCACCACGGCCCGGGCCGCCCGGTCGGGCTCGACGAAGGTCACGTGCCGCGCCCCCCGCGACAGCGCCTCGATGCCGAGGGCCCCGGTGCCCGCGAACAGGTCGACGGCGGTGGCGTCGGCGACCGCTCCCAGGCTGTGCAGGGCGTTGAACGTGGCCTCCCGCACCCGGTCGGTGGTGGGACGCACGTCGAGCCCGGTGGGCGCGGCGAGGCGCCGACCCCGTGCCGTCCCTGCAACCACTCGCATGGCAGCACCCTACGTCGGGGTCGATTTCCCGCCGACGCGGGGGTCGCGGGCCCGGCGGTAGCGTGCTGCCGGTGGAGGCCTGGCGCACCATCGTGTGCATCGACTGCGGGGGCACCGCCCACCTGCTCAGCTACCCGGACGAGCGGGGCGGCTTCGAGCCGGGCGAAACCGTGAGCTACCGCTGCGAGGACTGCCTCGACCGCTGGGACCTGGTGCTCCCCGAGGACGAGGCCGACCTTTAGGCCCACCGCTCGTCTTCTCCGTGCGTAAACCGTCGCTGGGCGACGGTATCCGCACGCAGAACGGCTCCCGGGGTCGACCCCGCTCGACGGCCGGACCAGGGCCGGTAGGGTCCGGGGCGGCTCGGCGGGGCGTCGCCCGGCGCCACCCCCTCGGGTCGTCACCCACCACCTCGGAGGAACGGCGATGCAGCTCGGGATGATCGGCCTCGGTCGCATGGGAGCGAACATGGTGCGGCGGCTGCAGCGGGCCGGCCACCAGTGCGTGGTGTACGACCCCTCACCCGACGCCGTGAGGGCGCTCGCCGACGAGGGCGCCACCGGCACCACCGACCTCGACGACTTCGTCGCGGCGCTCGACGCTCCCCGCAACGTGTGGCTGATGGTGCCCGCGGCGGTGGTCGACTCGGTGCTCGGCCAGGTGGCCCCGAAGCTCGCGTCGGGCGACACCCTGATCGACGGCGGCAACTCGCACTACCCCGACGACATCCGCCGGGGCAACGACCTCGGCGAGCGCGGCATCAACTACCTCGACGTGGGCACCAGCGGCGGCGTCTTCGGCCTCGAGCGGGGCTACTGCATGATGATCGGCGGCCAGCCCGAGGCGGTCGCCGGGCTCCGTCCGGTCTTCGAGGCGTTGGCGCCGGGCCGGGGCACCGTCGAGCGCACCGAGGGCCGTGCCGACGGCGCCGGCGCGCCGGGCAGCACCGCCGAGGAGGGCTGGCTGCACTGCGGTCCCCACGGCGCCGGCCACTTCGTGAAGATGGTCCACAACGGCATCGAGTACGGCCTCATGGCCGCCTACGCCGAGGGGCTCAACATCCTCGCCGGGGCCAACGTGGGCGCCGCGAAGCACGACGTCGACGCCGAGACCAGCCCGCTCGAGCGCCCCGACCTGTACCAGTACGACTTCGACCTGGCCGAGGTCACCGAGGTGTGGCGGCGCGGCTCGGTCGTGTCGTCCTGGCTGCTCGACCTCACCGCGCACGCGCTGCTCGGCGATCCCGCGTTGGGGTCGTTCCAGGGTCGGGTGTCGGACTCCGGCGAGGGGCGCTGGACGCTCACCGCGGCCGTCGACGAGGGCGTCCCGGCCCCCGTGCTGGCCACGGCGCTCTTCAACCGCTTCAGCTCCCGTGGCGACGACGACTACGCCAACCGCATCCTCGCCGCCATGCGCCACGAGTTCGGCGGGCACGTCGAGAAGCCCGCCGCCGGCGAGGGCGGGGGTGCCGCTTCGTGAGCGGCTCCCGCACCGACCCGGCCGACGCCTCCGATGCGCTGGTCTTCTTCGGCGCCACCGGCGACCTGGCCTACAAGCAGATCTTCCCGGCGCTCTACGAGATGGTCCGCCGTGACGGCCTCGACGTCCCCGTCATCGGCGTCGCCAAGGCCGGGTGGACGCTCGAGCAGCTGAAGGGCCGCGCCCTCGCCAGCTTGGACGAGCACGGCAAGCACGACCCTGCCGTCGTCGAGAAGCTCACCTCGCTGCTGCACTACATCGACGGCGACTACGCCGACGAGGCCACCTTCGTCGCGCTGCGCAAGGAGCTCGGCGACGCGAAGCGGCCACTCCACTACCTCGCCATCCCGCCCGCCCTCTTCGGCGCGGTCGTCGGCTCGCTCGGCAGCTCCGGCTGCGCCGACAACGCGCGGGTCGTGCTCGAGAAGCCGTTCGGTCGCGACGCCGCCTCGGCCGCCGAGCTGAACCGCATGCTGCAGGAGGTCTTCCCCGAGTCCTGCATCTTCCGCATCGACCACTACCTCGGCAAGGAGCCGGTGCAGAACCTGCTCTTCTTCCGCTTCGGCAACTCCTTCCTCGAGCCCATCTGGAACCGCTTCCACGTGCGCAGCGTGCAGATCACCATGGCCGAGGACTTCGGTGTCGCCGACCGCGGCGCGTTCTACGACCACGTGGGTGCCGTGCGCGACGTGGTGCAGAACCACATGCTCCAGGTGGTCGCCCTGCTGGCCATGGAGGCACCCTCCGACGTCAACCACGAGGCCCAGCGCGACGCCAAGGCCATGCTGCTGAAGGCGATCCGGCCGCTCGACGCCCGCCACATCGTGCGTGGCCAGTACGCCGGCTACACCGGCGAGCCCGGGGTGAGCCCGCACTCCACGGTCGAGACGTTCGCCGCGGTCCGGCTGCAGGTCGACACGTGGCGCTGGGCGGGCGTGCCGTTCGTGATCCGCGCCGGCAAGCACCTCCCGCTCACCGCCACCGAGGTGGTCGTGCAGTTCAACCAGCCCCCGCAGGTGATCTTCGAGGACAAGGACGTCGGCGGTCGCAACTACGCGCGCTTCCGGCTCAGCCCCAACGAGGTCATCGCGCTGGGTGCCCGCGCCAAGGTCCCCGGCGAGGCCATGGTGGGCGAAGCGGTCGAGCTGCAGGTGCACTCCGAGCACCCCGACGAGATGCCGCCGTACGAGCGGCTCCTCGGCGACGCCATGGAAGGCGACGCGGCCCTGTTCGCCCGGCAGGACGCCGTCGAGGCCGCGTGGCGCATCGTCGACCCGATCCTCGACGACGCCGTCGCCGTGCACCCCTACGACCAGGGCACCTGGGGCCCGGGCGAGGCCTCCGGGCTGGTGGGCGACATCGGCGGCTGGACCGACCCGATCGACGAGGAGGCCACTCCGTGAGCGACCCGACCACTCCCCCGACGCAGACCGCGGCCTGGCACGCCCTCACGCTGCACCACGCCGGGCTCGCCCCCCGCCACCTGCGCGAGCTCTTCGCCCACGACCCCGACCGGGGCACCCGCCTCACGGCCGAGGCCGCCGGGCTCTACCTCGACTACTCGAAGCACCGCGTCACCGACGAGACCCTCGGGCTGCTGCTCGACCTCGCGGTCGAGTCGGGCCTCCGCGAGCGCATCGACGCGATGTTCCGCGGCGACCACATCAACGTGTCCGAGGACCGTGCGGTGCTGCACGTGGCGCTGCGCATGCCGCGCGGCTCGTCGCTCGTCGTCGACGGCGTCGACGTGGTGGCGCAGGTGCACGAGGTCCTCGACCGCATGCGCGCCTTCACCGACAAGGTGCGCCGCGGCGAGTGGCGCGGCCACTCGGGCGAGCCCATCACCAACGTGGTCAACATCGGCATCGGCGGGTCCGACCTCGGCCCGGTGATGGCCTACGAGGCGCTGCGCCACTACAGCCGCCGCGACCTCACGTTCCGCTTCGTGTCCAACATCGACGGCACCGACTTCGCCGAGGCCACGCGCGACCTCGACCCCGCCCGCACGCTGTTCGTCATCTCGTCCAAGACGTTCACCACACTCGAGACGCTCACCAACGCGTCGAGCGCCCGCGACTGGCTCCTGGACGCCTTCGGCGGCGACGCCAGCGCGGTGGCGAAGCACTTCGTGGCGGTGTCGACGAACGCCGAGAAGGTCGCCGAGTTCGGCATCGACACCGCCAACATGTTCGGCTTCTGGGACTGGGTCGGCGGCCGGTACTCCTACGACTCGGCCATCGGCCTGTCGCTGATGCTCGCGATCGGGGCGGACGCGTTCGACGACATGCTCGCCGGGTTCCACGCCATGGACGAGCACTTCCGCACCGCGCCCTTCGAGGCCAACCTGCCCGTGCTCATGGCCGTCCTGGGGGTCTGGTACGCCAACTTCTTCGACGCCCAGACGCTGGCCGTGCTGCCCTACGACCTCTACCTCAAGCGCTTCCCGGCCTACCTCCAGCAGCTCGACATGGAGAGCAACGGCAAGCACGTCGACCGCGACGGCCGGCCCATCGACCACACCACCGGGCCCATCGTGTGGGGCGAGCCGGGCACCAACGGGCAGCACGCCTTCTACCAGCTGATCCACCAGGGCACGCGGCTGGTGCCCTGCGACTTCATCGGCTTCTCCCAGCCGCTCAACGACCTCGGCCGGCACCACGACCTGCTCATGGCGAACCTCTTCGCCCAGACCGAGGCGCTGGCGTTCGGCCGCACCGCCGAGGAGATCCGGGCCGAAGGCGGCGACGAGGCGCAGGTACCGCACCGGGTCTGCGAGGGCAACCGCCCCACGTCGACGATCCTGGCCGACCGGCTCACCCCTGCCACGCTCGGCGCGCTCGTCGCGCTCTACGAGCACAAGGTGTTCACGCAGGGCACCATCTGGCGCATCGACTCGTTCGATCAGTGGGGCGTGGAGCTGGGCAAGAAGCTGGCCCAGAAGATCGTGCCCGAGCTCGAGCCCGACGCCGTGCCCGACCCGGCCGAGCACGACTCGTCGACCAGCGCGCTCATCAGCCGCTACCGGGCCCGCCGCCTCCCGGGTTGAGTCCGGCCTCCCGACGCAGGGCCGCCCACAGCTTCCAACGACGCACGGCGAGCAGCACGTAGAGCGCGCCCAGCGCGCCGATGCCGCCGCCGACGACGGGGCTCCAGTTCACCGACAGCACCACGCCGCCGACGAACACGATCGTGCCCATCACGATGTCGACGAGGAGTGGCGTGCGCCAGTTCTTCGCGTAGATCAGGCGCTCGCGCCCGGTGCGCTGCGCCTCGGCGCGCGCCGTCGACCGGGCCACGGCGTCGGCGGCCCGTCCGGCGTGCCCGGCCCTGACGTCGGCCGCGCGCCTGGCCTCCGCTCGCTGCTCGGGGGTGGGCGCGCCGGGGGCCTGTCGGGCAGGTCGGGAGTCGCCCGGGCGGGAGGGGTCGGCCACGGTTGCAGTGTGGCGCGGTCAGGACTTCAGCAGGAAGTCGGCCTCGACGTCGCCGAGGAAGAGCGACACCTCCTCGGCCAGGCCGGGGTGGGCCTCGAGGTCGGGGTCGGCGCCGATGAGCTCGAAGG
>Ga0302299_10000773_pt1 | contig 18380 bp, 15 predicted proteins | sample III_Fen_N3_4_FD_198795 | JGI IMG/M metagenome (GOLD analysis project Ga0302299, IMG submission 198795) | Peat permafrost microbial communities from Stordalen Mire near Abisko, Sweden - III_Fen_N3_4 | ecosystem: Environmental > Terrestrial > Soil > Wetlands > Permafrost | place: Sweden: Abisko... | reverse complement strand
CTCGGACCGCGTGGAGACGATCCGCCCCTCGGGTGTCAACACCAGGCCGTAGCGCGTGAGCTTGACAAACCCCCAGCGCTGCAACAGGTGCTGGATGACCGGCATTGAGCACAGCTCGTTGCACTGGACAGGCCAGCGTTGTGAGCTACCGTCGCGCTGCAACTAGCCCAGTCACGCGTCACGTCGCGCGCCGGGAGCGACCGGCCGGAGCCTCCGCCCCCAGGTCGCTGGACCCACGCGGCTCATGAACCCCGACGGTGGAGCCGCGCTGGTGCACGTCGATGTAGGCCGGTGGACGCCGCACACCGCACCGCACGGTGCGAGCGCAGTCGCTCGATCGGTTGGACCGGTCGGCGCGCTAGTGCCCCTGGTAGCTCGGCGGGCGCCCCTGCGCGAACGCCGCGAGCCCCTCGTCGCGATCCGCGCTGAACAACGTGACCTCGTAGCACTGGCTCTCGATCTCGAGGCCCTCCTCAAGCGGCTTGCCGTAGCCGCGCTCGATCGCCGACTTCGCCGATCGCACCGACAGCGGCGCACACCCGGCGAGCTCGGCCAGCATGGCGTCGACGGCCGCCGACAGCCCGGCGCGCGGCACGACCTCGTGGACCAGACCGATCTCCTTCGCGCGCACCGCCGAGATCCGGCGGCCGAGCAGGATCAGCTCCTTCGCGCGAGCCTCGCCGACCAGGCGGGGCAGCCGCTGGGTCCCGCCGGCGCCGGGCATGATGCCGAGCCTGACCTCGGTGAGGCCGACCTCGGCACCTTCGACGAGGATGCGGAAGTCGCACGCCATCGCGAGCTCGAGCCCGCCGCCGTACGCCGAGCCGTTCATCGCGCAGATCGTCGGCTTGCGGATGTTGCCCCAGTCGTTGACCGCCCGGACGATCGCGTTGAGGTACGGCGCGGCGTCCTCCGCCGACACCCCGCGGCGCTCCTTCAGGTCCGCACCCGCGCAGAACGCCTTGTCGCCGGCACCGGTGATCACGACGGCGCGGAGGTCGTCGCGGTCCTCGAGCGCGGCAGCGAGCTCCGACAGCGCGACATTCACCGGGCGCGACAGCGCGTTGCGGACCTCGGGCCGGTTCAGCGTGACCCAGGCGGTGGTGCCGCGATACTCGACCAGGAGGTCCGACATGACGGCGACTCTATCATTCGCCGCGCGGACTGGCGCTGCGCGTGCTCAGCGACCGAGCTCGGCGCGACGCCGGGCGCGCGCCTGCTTGCCGATGTGCGCCTTCAAATACTTCGACGGCAGCTCGTGACCAACAAAGCTCGCGGCGGTGCGCGACGCTTCGGTGAGCTTGTCGAGATCGATCCCGGTCTTGACGCCCATCGCGTGCAGCATCGCGACGACATCCTCGGTCGCGAGGTTGCCGGCCGCGCCCGGCGCGTAGGGGCAGCCGCCGAGCCCGCCCGCCGACGCGTCGATCGTGGTGATGCCGAGGTTGAGCGCGACCACGCAGTTGGCGAGCGCCGTGCCCTGGGTGTCGTGGAAGTGCACTGCCATCGAGCTCGCCGGGTGCTTGGCCAGCAGCAGGCCGAGCACGTCCTCCACCTGCTGCGGGTTCGCCACGCCGATCGTGTCGCTGATCGAGACCTGGTAGACCCCGAGGTCGCGGAGCTGACCGGTCAGCGCGACGACGCGCTCGGGATCGACGTCGCCCTCGTAGGGGCAGCCGAAGCAGGTCGACAGGTACGCGCGCACCGCGACGCCGGCCGCCCGCGCGTGCGGCACGACCTCCTCGAACGCCGCGAGCGTGTCCGCGATCGTCTTGTTGACGTTCTTCTTGTTGTGGGTCTCCGACGAGCTCATGAAGACCGCGATCTCCTTCATGCCCGCGGCGAGCGCCGTGTCGAGGCCGCGTCGGTTCGGCACCAGCGCGCTCATCCGCACGCCGGCCACGCGCTGAACGCCGCGCGCGACCTCCGCCGAGTCGGCGAGCTGCGGGATCCACTTCGGCGACACGAAGCTCGTGATCTCGATGTCGCGGATGCCCGAGGCAACGAGCGCGTCGATGAACCGGATCTTGTCGCCGGTCGGCACCTGGCGCGCCTCGTTCTGCAGACCATCGCGCGGCCCGACCTCGTAGATCCTTGCCTCGGCGGGCAGCTTCACGACACACCCATGGCGGAACCATAGTGCGCGTCGAGCTGGCCGACCAGCGCCGGCGTCAGCTCGTCGAGCGTGTCGATCACCCGGTGCGCGCCCGACTGATCCCAGCCCGCGAAGTTGCCGGCGCGACACGCGATCACGACGCACCCGGCCGATCGGCCAGCTGCGATCCCGGCCACCGAGTCCTCGATCACCAGGCATTCCGACGGGCTCAGCCCGAGCGCCGCCATCGCCGCGCGATAGCCGTCCGGCGCGGGCTTGCTCCGGCCGACGTCCTCGGCCGCGACGATCACCGGGAACGCGGCCTCGGGGCCGATCAGCGGCAGGACCTGGGCGACCTCGGCGCGCGAGCTCCCGGTGACCAGCGCGCGCGGCCGGTCCTGGGTCCAGGCGAGCAGCGCGCGCGCCCCGGGCAGGACCGTGATGCCGAGCTCGGCGAACACCTCGTCGCGCAGCGCCGCGGTCCGCGCGATCGTCTCCTCGCGGCTCCAGGCCAGCTGCGGGTAGCGCGCGGCGAGGCTGTCGTAGATCGCGATCCACGACCGGCCGATGATGAAGTCGCGGTCGTACTGCTCGATCGCGATGCCGTGACCGCGCCACAGCGCCCGGGCCATCGCCTCGGCGGTCTCGCGCTCCGAATCGACGAGGGTTCCGTCGAGATCGAACAGGAAGCCGCGGATCGCCATCGCCGCCGCGGGTTGTAGCATGCGCCGCCGCCCGCCGTCGGCCGAACGCCGCCCAGAACGCAGGCCTGCGGATCCAGCTGCTCGGCCGGCCTCGGGCGCGCCACCGCGCTGACTGCCTGGCGCCCGCCGGTCAGCTCCCAGCTCCGCCGCTCCATGCCCCGCGCGCGAGCTGATGCGAGCCGCATCGCCCACGACGCGGTCGGGCCCGCGCCCCGGGGCTGGCTCTGCGGTGGCGCGCGACTGCGATGCCCGATCTTCCCCGCCGCATACCGCTGCGTGACGGCGTGCACGCGCCGCTTACCGTCCATACAGGCGATCCAGATTATCGCCTATTACACAGCTCGCATTCACATTGCCACTCGAGCACACGGTGACTACGGTCATTCTGCCGCCGGGGGCCATCGCATGAATCGTCGAGACGCACGGGCTCCTCGGACAGCAACAGCAGGGCCACGGCCAGCGGCTCGGCTGCGGCCAGCAGCAGCACGGGCTACGACCATCTGGCCCGGCGGGTAAGGCCCCAGAGCAGGCCCAACTCGCGATCGAGCAGCGTGCGCGCCTGCGCGCTCTCGATCTGCCAGCCCCACGCCTCGGCGACATCGAGCGCGCCGCGGATCTCGCCCGCGCTGCCGTGCGCCATATCGAAGAACCGCCGGGGATCGCGGCCATGTCGGCGGCCACCCTCGGCGAGGTTGAGCACGATGCTCGTCGCCGCGCGCTCGACTTGATCGGCAGCGTCGGCGCTGTACGTCCGCAGCTTGGTCACCACCGGGCGCAGCGCGCGAACCAGATCTATGCGCGACAGACTACTAGCCCGCGCAGGTCGAGGCCTACGGCAGCTTCCGCGCGACCCCCGCCCGGGTCACGAAGTACTCGACCTTGCCGTCGTGCCCACGCCAGAACACGCCCACCAGCTTCGACGGGATCAGCCCGCGCTGCCCGCCGAGCAGCCGCATCACCAGCCCGCCGTTCTCCAGCGGCTGGACCTCGAACCGACCGAGCAACCCCGCGGGATCCGCGTAGCGCCCGACGTAGTCCGCCGTCGCCAGCGGGCCATCCACCGGCGCAGGCTCCGGCGCGATGCCGAGCAGCAGCGCGACCGCCGACGCCGTCCACTTCGGTAGCTCGGCGTGCGCGTTCGCCAGCATCACGATGCCGAACCTGCGCTCGGGCACCATCGCGAACATCGCGCTGTAGCCCGGCAGGCCACCAGGGTGCACCACCGTGCGCAGCCCCTGTCGCACGTGCAGGAACACGCCCATCCCGTAGTCGCGCTGCGCGCGTTCCTGCGTCGCGATCGCGCTGGTCTCGATCGCCGCGATGGTCGAGGGTCGCACCACCCCGCGACCACCATCGAGCATGGCCTCGAGCAGCAACCCATAGTCGTGCGCGCTCGCGAACAGACCGCCCGCCGGGTGCATCCACTGGCAATCGTCGCGATCCGACGTCGGCAGCACGCGCCCGGCCTCGTCGTGCCCGGCGGCGACGTCGCCGCCCCGCGCCGCGGCCCCCGGATCGAACGTCGCGCGCGTCATCCCGGCCGGCACGAGCACCGCGTCACGCACGTAGTCGTCGAACCGAGCCCCGGTCGCGTCCTCGATCGCAGCCCCGGCCAGGAGGTAGTTCGTGTTCGAGTAGTCGTACACCTGCCCGCTCGGCACCAGCAGCGGCTCGCCCGCGTGCGCGCCAAAGTAGTCGTGCAGCCGCGTCCCCGCGGGCAGCGCGCACGCTACTGACCCGTCGTCGGGTAGCCCCGCGGTGTGGGTCAGCGCCTGGCGCAGCGTGATCCGCGACCGCTCGTCCCCCGCCTGGCGCGACAGCGCTCTGACCACCTCGGCCGCGGGCCGATCGAGATCCAGCATCCCGCGCTCCACCACCGTCTGCAGCGCGATCGCGGTGACGAGCTTGGTCGTCGACGCGACCCGGAACAACGTGTTCGCCGTCACCGGGTCCACCGCCCCTGCCCGGCGGACCCCGAGCCCGGTCTCGAACGCGAGCTTGCCATCGACGATCACGGCGAGCGCAACGCCGGGCACGTGACCCGCCGCTGCCTGCGCGCGCACGAACGCCGTCAGCGCCGCGAGCTTGTCGGCCAGCGGGGCCTCGGGCGCGACCGCGATCGCCGGTGCCGGCAACCGCGCCGCCGCCGGCGGCTGCGTCAGCGAGAACACGTCGCCCGTCAGGCGAAACAGCGGCGCGCTCGCGTTCGACGCGCAGCCGGCGACCGCGACCACCAGCAAGCTCCTGATAGCTCCCATCGCCGGGTCTGACCGCCGCCTGCCGCGAAGCGTTGCCCGGCGGGCAGCCAACGGCCGTGCCTGCCCGCCCGCCCGTCGCGACGACGTCCACGGGCCCGCACACTGGTCATCTCGATCCAGCGCATGGCTGCGACCAGGCGATCGTTCGCGGCCCCTTACCCATACCTTACGCCGCGCCGCGCGCAGGCTGGGATAGTCGCTGCATGACCACCGCCGTCCTTTCGCGGTCCAGCTACCTCGCAGGGGAGCTCACCGCAGCGCTCGCTGCGCTCATGATCCACCTCGCCGTCGCGGGCACGCCCCGCGAGCCGCCCGCGACGACGCCGGCGGTCCATCCGCCGGTCGCCCTGGGCAGCGGCGCGAGGCTCGCGGTCGTGAAGTTGATCCGCATCGACGGCGACGCCTCGAACGCGGGCGGCTCGTACTTCACGTTCGAGGTCGACGCGCCCGGCCCCACGCGCTTCGTCCACGGAGGAGGGCACGACTTTGCGTTCGCTCGGCCCGGCCGCGATTGCTATTCGTCGACGAGGTACCAGGACGACGACCGCGACCATACGCCGCTGGGCTACTACGTCGCCGAGATCTCGCCGAGCGCGCCGTTTCGGTTCTGGGACCCGGGCTGGGGTCTCCAGGACCTGCCGACCTACGTCGGCGCGGTAGGACGCGCCGTTCCTGTGCGCGATCGCGGCGAAGCGATGCGCCTGCTCCCCTACGGGCTCGCTCGCAGCGCCCCCAGCTCGGTCCTCGACTTCCGGGAGCATCGCGGCTGTGCGGACGACCTCGCCGTACTGCCCTCGCCGCCACGGCCCCCATCCTGACCGGCAGGCGACTTCAGCCCCGGCAAGCGGTCGCTTGGCCCGCGCCGCTACGCTTCGCCGCGCTTCTCGACCAGCTCGATGCCGATGGTGCGGAGCAGCTCGCTCGGCGGCTGGCCGCCGATCTGCACGATCACGTTGTCGTTGACCACCTGCTGCACGCCCTCGGCGGTGGTGAGCGTGACGTGACGCTCGGCGATCGCGACGACCTCGGTCGCGAGCAACGGCGCGATCGTGCCCGCCGCGAAGCAGCGCTCGATGTCGGCGCGCACCGAGCTGCGCAGCCGCGCGAGCTCCGGTCGGCGGTAGCTGATCGATACGCTGGCGCACAGCTTGGCGTTGGCCAGCGCGATCGCGCAGTCGGCCGCCGCGTTGCCGCCGCCCACGATCATGACGTGCTTGCCGGCGAACGGCTCGGGCTCGATCAGGCGATACGACACCTTCGCCAGCTGCTCGCCCGGCACGCCCAGCTCGCGCGGCGCGCCGCGCCGGCCGAGCGCCAGGATCACCGCCGCCGCGCGATCCTGCCAGCCCGGGCCGACCAGCCGCCAGCTCGGGCCGTCGGGGTGGATCGCCTCGACCCGCATGCCTTCCTTGATATCGAGCTGGACGCGCTCGCGGATGTCGGTCCACAGCTCGAGCAGCTGCTCCTTGGACATCGTCTTGCGCCGCACGCTGCCGTAGCCCGGGAGCTCGAACGCGCCGGTCATCACGACCTTGGCGCGCGGGTAATGCGTGATCGTCCCGCCGTAGCGATCTTGATCGACGATCTGGACCTTGAGGCCGTACGCGGTCAGCGCGAGCGCCGCGCCGATCCCGGCCGGGCCGGCGCCGACGACGATCACGTCGAGCTCGCCCGGCCGGCCGCGCCGCCCGGACTTGGCGATGGTCGCCGCGGCCTGGCGGCCCTGCTCCATCGCGTTGCGGATCAGGCCCATCCCGGAGAGCTCGCCGATCACGAAGATGCCGGGCTGGCTGGTCTCGAAGCTCGGCGTGAGCCGCGGCAGCTCGACGCCGCGGGTCGCGGTGCCGAACACCAGCTTGATCGCGCCGACCGGACACGCCGCCATGCACGCCGAGTGGCCGATGCACGACAGCGGGTTGAGCAGCCGGGCGCGGCCGTCGGTGATGGCGAGGATGTCCTTCTCGGGGCACGCGCGCACGCACGCGCCCGAGCCGATGCACTCGTCGAGATCGACCTCGGGGTGGATCGACGCCGGGACCAGGTCGTCGCCGAGCGACAGGGTGTCCTGGTGGATCAACGTCGCGCGCTTCTGCTTGCTCGCCTCCATCCGCGCCCACAGGAGGTAGGGCACTCCGGCGACCGCGACCATGCCGAGCACCACGAGGAACGTGGTCATGAATGGCACTGATGACAGAAGTTCCGGCTCGAGCCGGTACCGCGCGCGGTCTGGTAGTCGGCACCGTGATCTTCGATGCGGTCGGAGACGCTCAGGGTGTGGTGGCACTTCGCGTCGACGCAGGTGACGTTCTTGCCCATCGTGTCCGGTCCCGATGCGCGGTCGTGGCAGTCGGCGCACGGCACCGCGTGGTTGCCGCGCAGCCGGAACTTGTCGTCGGGGTGCTTGTCCGCGACGCCCGAGGGATGGCAGGTCAGACAGAAGTTGACGACGGCGGCCTGGTAGACGTACGGCGTGCTGGCCACCGACGTGACGCCGACGTGGCTGTCGCGCTGCTTGGCGTCGTCCGGGTGACACTGGACGCAGTTGGTGTTGGCGCCGAGCTTGGACGGCCCGCGATCCAGATCGTGGCAGTCGAGGCAGGCGATCTGCGCGTGCGCGCCCTTGGCCATGATGAAGGTCTCGCTGTGCAGGCCCTCGAGGGCGGGCTGCCAGCCGATCGTGCGGTGACAGCTCGCGCACGCGGTCGAGAACACCTGCGGCGTGTCGCGGTGGACCGGCGCGGTCGTCGCCGCGTAGTCCGAGGTGTGGCACATGACGCAGTCCTTCCCCATGAGCTCTTGCCGATCGCTCGGGTGGGACTGGAAGCACCCGGCCAGCGGCAGGACGACGAGCGCGAGGGCGAGTCGAGTCATGGCAACGGCCTCCAGGCGAAGGTAGCAAGCAAAGCGAGGGTCTCGCGATCCGGACCGGTGGTGCCGATCGCCGACAGCGCGATATCGAGCGCGCTGGACAGCGCGAGCCGTGTGTCGACGATCACGGAGTGCATGACCTGCGGCGCCGTGCTGGCAACGTAGTCGAGCAACTCCGGGCGGTAGGTCAGCGTGACCTCGAGCGCGCGGCCCGGCGCATAGCCCGCGGCGAGCTCTCCCGCGGTCCAGCTCGCGAAGCTGGCCTGGCCACCGGCCAGCCCCGCGGCCAGCCGCGCCGCCCCCGCGCGTAGCTCGCCGCGCAGGTAGCCCGAGCGATCGAGCCCGCGGTACTGGCCGTGCGAGTCGCCGAGCGTCGCGCCGCCGTCGAGCGACCAGCGCGCCGTGCGGGTGCCGAGCGACGCGGTCGCCGAGCCCCACCAGTCGCCGCTCGCGCAGCTCGCCGGCACACCGGGGTTGGTGATCACGCTGCACAGCTGCTCGGGTGGCAACAGCGACGCGAGGCGCAGCGAGCGCTCGGGGCGCAGGAAGGTCAGGTCGAGCCCGGCGTGGCTGCCGTGCGAGCGCCACTCGGCGGTCGCGCCGCCGCCGGTCAGCTCGAACGGCCGCGCGCCCCACGGGTTGCCCGCGGCGAACGCCTCGGCCTCTGCCCAGCCGTCGAGCCACCACGCGCCGCGACCCGCGGACGCCGCGAGCGATAGCCGGCGCTCGTCGACCTCGCCGTTCCACGTCGAGCCGTGCGCGGTCAGCGCGACCCGCGGCTGCCAGGCCGCGTCGGCCGCGTCGTAGCCCAGCTCGGCACCGAACCGCGCCGCGCTGGTGTCGGGCTTGCCGCTCAGCGGATCGGGCACGAGGCCGCCGAACGCCGCGAGCTCGAACGACCCGAGCCGCGCGCTCGCGCGCCCGCCGTCGAGCATACCGACCGCCGCCGCCGCGAACGCGAGCCGGCCGAGCGCGAGCGCGGGATCGCGCGCATCGCCGTAGCGCAGCTGCGCGGTGCGCACGAACAGCGGCGTGCGCGTGCGCTTGTCGAACCCGTCGGAGAACCAGCGCGCAGCGACGTCGAGGTCGCCCGCGAGCGGCCGGTCATCGAGCACGTCGAACGAGGCGATCACGCGCGCCTCCGCGTCGCCTGCCGACCGCGCGCGATCCGCCACGCCGTAGCCATGGCCCAGCACCGTGACGCGCGCGCCGGTCGCGCCGGTCGCCGCCCCGAGCGCCACGCTCGCGGGGTGTTGCTGGCTCGCCGGTAACACCGGATCGCGCCACTGGCCGGCGAACGCGTCGGGCGGCCGCGGCTTGTCGAGCCGGCGCACCGCCGCCGCGGCGCCGGGCGTGACGTCGGCGGTGCCGGCATCGCCGAGCGCGACCCGCGCGCTGTCGAGCCGCACCACCGCGGTCTTCTCGGTCGCCTCGACGACCACCAGCTCGACGCCGCGCAGCCGGAGCTTGGTCCCCGGAACGATCCCCGCGGCGCGCCCGGGCGCGACGTACGCCGCACCACCCGCGACGTCGACCACCTTGACCGCCACCGGCTCGGCCGCCGCGGTCGCGGACACCAGCACCACCGCGAGCGCGGCGCGCCTCATCGCCGCGCTCCCCGCGGGTGGCACCCGAGGCAGGCCGCCGCCGAGCGCGCCACCGGCGCGCGGTGCTGCGCGCGCAGCGCCGCGTCCTGGTGGCAACCGTCGCAGCGCGCGAGCTGGGCGCGGCGCGCATCGGGGTGGCACGCCGCGCACGCGACCGCGCGGTGGCTACCCGTGGTCACCACGAACCACTGGTCGTGCGCCGGATCTGCAGCCCCGACCCTCGCCACCGAGCGCGCGAGCGCTCCCGGGTTGGCGATCGCCGGCTCCCAGCCCGACGTCCGGTGACACTGCCCGCAGTCGCGCGAGAACGGCGCCGCCCCCGCTGAGCCGTCGTGCACCGGGTGGAGCCGGACCGCGTGGTACTCCGCGCGGTGACACGCGTAGCAGTCCGCCGGCACGTCGCTGAACGCGCGCTCTCCCGAGCGCTTGTGGCACGCGGTGCAATCGATCAGCGCGTGGCGACCGGTCAGCGGCATCCGCGTGCGGCGATGCTGATCGAGCGCCGCCGTGTCCGACCACGCGGTCGCGCGATGGCACTCGCCGCAGCTCCCATCGTTGCGGCCCTGATGCGGATCGCGGTGACAGCCATCGCAGCTCGTCACCGGCTTGGCCTTGCCCGTATGGCACCCCGCGCACCGCGCCTGCACGTGCGCACCGCGCAGCGCAAAGCCCGTCCGATCATGATCGAATCCGCTCGCCCCGGCCGTCGCCGCCAGCTGCCAGCCGGCCGCCGTGTGGCACGCCGAGCAATCCATGTCATCGACGAAGCCGTCGTGCGCGGCCGGCTTGGGCCGCATCGCGAGCCCACCTGGCCCCACCGGCGGCGGCCGCACGGCGCTCGCCGGTGGCGGCGCGCTCGGCACCGGCCCCGCATGGGCGGCGCCCAGGATCGCGCCGAGCACCAGCAAGCTCGCGACGGGGACGCTCACACCTTTTGAACCTTTCGCGCGCAACTGCGCGAACGCTCGATCGGGGACGCTCACACCTTTTGAACCTTTTGCGCGCAACCTCTCGAAACAGCGATCACCGACGCGATCAGGTCGCGCTGGATCGGGGACGCTCACACCTTTTGAACCCTTCGCGCGCAACCTATCGAAACAACGATTGTCGAGGCTCTCAGGTCGTACGCACGCCGATGCTCGTGCGCTGGTCAATTTTCGCGAAATCGCGACGTTGGGCTCGTAAGGTTCAAAAGGTGTGAGCGTCCCCGGTCCCGATGCTCGTGCGCTCGTCGATACTCGCGAAGTCGGGAGCTTAGGCTCATAAGGTTCAAAAGGTGTGAGCGTCCCCCGTCTTGGGTTCGCGGAGTTAGGCTCGAAAGGTTCAAAAGGTGTGAGCGTCCCCATCACGGGTTCTCCCGGTGGGGGTTGGCGTGGCAGTCCTTGCACTGCACGTAGCCGAGCCGCCAGCGCACCGCGGTCGCGCCGCTGCGCAGCGGCTCGCTCGGGTGGCAGCGCTCGCACGCGAGCGGCCTGTGCTTGCCCTCGAGCGGGTAGCGCGTGGTCGAGTGATCGAACGTCGCGGCGATCTTGAACGACTCGGGGCCATGGCAGGTCTTGCAAGGCTTGACGGGCTGGGTCTGGCGGAACTGTCCGGCGTGGAGGTCGTCGTGGCAGCCCTCGCACTCGCGCGGGATGCCGCGGTACGCCGCGGGTTGTGCGCCTTGCTGCTGCGCGCCGTGGCAGGCGGTGCACGCGGTGCGCGCGTGAGCGCCGGCGAGCGGCCACGTCGAGTGGTCGATCCGGGCCTGGTGCCAGTCGAACGCGGTGTGGCAGCGCGCGCAGCCACCCGCGGCCATCTCCCTGGCGAACTGCTCGCCGTGCGGGTTGGCGTGACAGTCGGCGCACGCTTGCCTGGCGACCGTGAACGCGACGCGCGGCCGCGCGCCCGGGTGGCAGCTCCCGCACGGGGTCGCGACGTGCTTGCCGTCGAGCGCGAACTTCGTCTTGCCGTGCTCGGCGACGCCGAACGTGGTCGGCGCGAAGCCCGCGACGGTGTGGCACTGCGCGCACGCGCCGCCGCCGGTCGCAGCGAACTCGCCCTTGTGGGTGTCGGCGTGGCACGCGGTGCACGCCGCGAACGCGAGCTGGCGGTAGCGCTGCGCGACGGGCTTGTTCGCCGGGTGGCACTGCGCGCACGCGACGGCCTGGTGCTTGCCGGCGAGCGGGTAGCGGGTCTTGCCGTGGTTGTCGCGGCCGACCGACTCGGGCAGCCCGACCCAGCGGATCGACGCGTGGCAGCCCTCGCACCGGGTCGAGAACGCAGCGACGTGGATCGGCCGGTGACAGCCCTCGCAGCGCGAGCCCTTCGACGGCGGCTTGTCGTTGCCGCGATCGTGGCAGCTCTTGCACGCGACCTTGGCGTGGCCGCCCGCGAGCGATAGCACCGGGTGGTTGGCGCGCAGCTTGTCGCTGCCGCTGGCCCAGCCGGACGTGTCGTGGCACGCGGTGCACGGCTTGGGCGCGAACTGCTTCTTGTGCGGATCGGCGTGGCAGGTCTCGCAGGTCGCGAACGCGAGCGGCTTCCAGGTCGGCGGCGTGCCGGTGTGGCACTTCTCGCACGCCACGTCGGTGTGCTTGCCGGTGAGCGCGAACCGCGCGAGCGCGTGATCGAACTTGTCGCGCTCGAACGCCTTCCAGCTCGCGACGCCGTGGCACTTCTGGCAGTCGCCCGGGAACTTCCCGGCGTGCGGATCCTTGTGGCAGCCCGCGCAGGTCGTCTTGGTCCCGAGGAACTGCGGTCGGCCCTGCGGCGAGGCCTTGGTGTGGCACTTCGCGCAGGTGACCTTGGTGTGGCCGCCGGCCAGCGCCCAGCCGGTCAGCGCGTGATCGAGCTTGTCCATCGCGCCGCCCGGCCACCGGATCAGCTTGGTGTTGCGCCCGACGTGCTCGACGTGGCACTCCTCGCACGCTCGGCTCGCGTACTGCTTGCCGTGCAGACCCCGCCGCGCCGTCAGCTCGCTCGCGAGGTCCTTGTGGCAATCGAGGCACAACCGGGCGACCACCTTGGCGCCCGACTCGTGGCACTTGCTGCAGTTGTCGTCGCCCTCTAGGCTCGCGTGGGCCTGGCCGAGCGGCCCGGGTGACAGCACCTGCGCGACGGCAGCGCCAGGAGCGATCGCCCCGCCGATCGCGACGACGACGGCGAGCCACCACTTCATGCGAAGATCCAGCGGTAGCCATAGTACCAGGCGACACCGGCGTGGAGCAGCACCGCTGCGAGCATGAGCAGCGCGAAGAAGCGATGCAGCGCGCGCCACGACCGCAGCAGCGCCGCGATGCCGGAGGCCCGCGCATCGGCCGCAGACGCCGAATACAGCTCGCTCACCGCGCGCTTGAGCTCGCGCGACATCGCGCGCCGCGGCGGCAGGATCATCTCGAGGATCTCGCGGCGATCGCGCGCGGCGACCGTCCACGAAGGGATCGCCCACAGGCTGCGCAGCAACGACGCGTTTGCCGGAACGTCGGGCCCGGGGCGCTGGGCGATGCCCTCGGCGAGCGCGGTCCGGCTCCCGGGGAGCTCGTCCTCGACCCCATCGAGCGCAGCCCCGAGGCGCTCGCGAACGCCACCTGGCCCCAGCGCATACAGGAACCGCCCGAGCAGCCCGGTGAGCACCACCGTCCCCAGGCTCGCCGCGCTCACCGACGCGATCGGCGTGCGGAGCTGGAACGCCGAGTGGAATGACACCAGCGACGCCGCGAGCAGCCCGGTGAACACGTGGACGTCGAGCCAGGTCTTCATCGACCCGAACCGCACGCTGCCGAACCGGCGGCGGATCAGGTACGAGAGGTTCAGCACCACCAGCATCGCCGCGACCCAGCCGTAGCCGTTGCCATACAGCCCGCTCGGCCGGAGCAGCCGGTACTCGGGATGCTCGACGCGATCTTCGAGGGAAAGGCGATAGAAGCTCCACCCGCGGTAGACCAGTCCGATGGTGACCGAGACGACGATCAGGCCGAGCACGAGGGCGAGGAACGACACTCGCCGTCGCCGAGGTACTGCCATCTGAGAGCCTCGATCAGGGTGCACGTTGCATACCCGGGTCGACCGTTGCTGCCGTTTCGGAAACCTCCGCCGATGCTGCAAGATGGCGGTTCATCGCTCGGCGATCGTTACTCGACTGTGCAAGCGTCTGCACGACCCTCACGTCGATTGCACGAAGGTGGTACGCCGACATGTGCGTGTCGACGCCGTCCCAGGACCATGACGACCCGCGTCGTGGCATCATGAGGGTGGCATGCAGTCGAGCAACCCAGCGCCGCGCCTCGGGCGGTACACGCTGCTGCGCTCGCTGGGTGCCGGCGGGATGGCCGAGCTGTTCCTCGCCCGCGCCGATGGCATCGAGGGGTTCGCCAAGCTCGTCGCGCTGAAGCGGATCCTGCCGCACAAGGCGACCAACGAACGATTCGTGCGCATGCTGCTGAACGAGGCCCGCCTGGTCGCCGGGCTCAACCACCCCAACATCGCGCAGGTCTACGACATCGGCCTCGAGCACGGAGAGTACTTCTTCGCGATGGAGTACGTCCACGGCCAGGACCTCGCGCGGGTGCTGCACCGTGCGCCGCTGCGCAAGCTCCACCTCGAGAACGCGCTCCACATCGCGATCGGCGTGTGCGCCGGCCTGCACTGCGCGCACATCGCGCGCGACGACACCGGCCGCCCGCTCGACATCGTGCACCGCGACGTCAGCCCGTCGAACGTCCTGGTGTCGTACCAGGGCGCGGTCAAGCTCGTCGATTTCGGCGTCGCCAAGGCCGCCACGCTGGTCTCGGAGACCCGCGAGGGCGTGATCAAGGGCAAGTACGGCTACATGTCGCCCGAGCAGTGCCTCGGCGACCCCCTCGATCGCCGGAGCGATGTGTTCGCGGTCGGCATCCTCCTGTGGGAGATGACGGTGGGCCGCCGGCTGTACATGTTCAAGGGCGAGCTCGCGTCGCTGCAGCGCATCGTGTACGCCGACGCGCCGCGGCCGTCGAAGTACGATCCGCACTACCCCGAAGAGCTCGAGCACATCGTGATGCGCGCGCTCGCCCGCGATCCCAGGCAGCGCTACCAGAGCGCCGAGCAGCTGCAGATCGATCTCGAGCAGTACGCGCTCGATCACCGGCTCGCGGTCTCGGCGGTCTCGATGGCGATCGAGATGAAGACGCTGTTCCGCGACGACGTCGAGGCGTGGACCGCCGCCGAGCGCGCCGGACAATCGCTCGGCGATCACCTCGCGACCGCGACCCCGCCGCCTCCGATCGAGCTCGACGACGAGGAGCCCCAGGACTCGCCGACCCCACCGCCGGTCGGGCCCCAGCTCGAGCTCGGGCGCGCCGCAGCAGCGCGCGCGTTCGAGGCCGAGACCAGGCCCGATGGCCCGGCCGCGCGCGACGACAGCGACAGCCGCGCGACCACGCCGCGCGGCACCGCCAAGCTCGCGATGGCGCCGGCGGTGGTCGAGCTCCCGGTCGCCGCCGGCCCGCCGGTCATGCCGCAGCAGCTGTCGCGCCAGCTCCGGAAATCACAGGAGACCGTGCGGCTCCGGCCATCGCGTAGTGTGCCGGCGATCTTCGTGCTGCTCATCGTGATCGCGATCGCGGCCGGCTGGCTCGTGCTGTTCCAGCGACCGTAGCCGGCGCCGCGCGAATGAGCGACAATCGTGCCGCGTGATCGAGACCAAGGGCACGACGATCGGGGACGCCGCGCCGCTCGGCGCGCGCGACGACGAGTCCGAGCGCGTCACCCTCGTGGTCTACAACACCGACGGCGAGGGCGACGGCGCCGCGGCGTCGACCCAGGTGCTCTACCTCGCCGACGGTGCGCACCTGCTGTTCGGCCGGTCGCGCGCCGCCAACGTGCAGATCGAGTCCGAGCGGGTGTCGCGGCTGCACGCGCAGTTCCGCCGGCGCGGCGCGGTCGTCACCGTCGAGGACGCCGGCAGCCGCAACGGCACCTGGGTCAACGGCCAGCTCGTCCAGGGCGAGCGCCCGCTGGCGTCGGGCGACGAGGTCGTCGTCGGTCCGTTGACCATCGTGGTCAGCATCACCAGCCGGGTCGTCGCGCGCCCGCGCATCGAGTCGACGCGCTACCTCGACGAGCGGCTCACCGCGGAGGTCGACCGCGGCCAGGCCTACCACCGCCGGTTCGGCCTGGTGATGCTGCGGCTCGACGGCGCCGCCGAGCTGACCGACGACGCCAGCGACCGGATCTGCGCCGCGCTCCGGCCGATGGACGTGGTCGCCGAGTACGCCCCGGGCATCCTCGCGGTCGTGATGCCAGAGCGCGACGCCGGCGATGCGGAGCAGGCCGCGCGGAGCCTGCTCGACCGCGCCCGCCCGCCCGCACCTGCCCGCGAGCCGCGGCGCGGTGATCCCGCGACGTCGTCCGCCGAGCTGCGCAGCTTCCGGGGCGATCAGCTGCGAAGCATCCGGACCGCGCCGCCCGTCGAGCCGCTGGCCGACCCCGGGCTCGCGATCGCGGTCGGCGTCGCCGGGTTCCCCGAGCACGGCACCACGCCCGGTGCGCTGATCGCGCGCGCGCTCGCGGCGCTCGAGTCGGTCCGCGGCCGTGGCGCCGATCAGGTCGGCGTGCCGCCGGCCGAGACCGCGCCGCTGCTCGGCGAGATCGTCGTCGGCGACTCCCAGATGTCGCGGGTCTACGAGCTGGTGCGCAAGGTCGCAGACCACCCGATCACCGTGCTGGTCGCGGGCGAGACCGGCGTCGGCAAGGAGGTCATCGCGAGCGCGATCCACGCCGCGAGCAGCCGGCGCGACGGCCCGCTGGTCCGGCTCAACTGCGCGTCGATGCCCGAGACCCTGCTCGAGAGCGAGCTGTTCGGCCACGAGAAGGGCGCGTTCACCGGCGCCGATCGCAGGAAGCTCGGCTACTTCGAAGCGGCCAACGGCGGCACGCTGTTCCTCGACGAGATCGGCGAGATGACCGCCGCGCTGCAGGCCAAGCTGCTGCGCGTGCTCGAGCAGCGCCGGATCACCAGGGTCGGTGGCACCGACGAGATCGAGGTCGACGTCCGCGTGGTGTGCGCGACCCACCGCGACCTCGAGGCCGAGACCAAGGCCGGCACGTTCCGCTCGGATCTGTTCTTCCGGATCAGCGCGTTCACCATCTTCGTCCCCGCGCTGCGCGATCGCCCGGCGGAGATCGACATGCTGGCGGCGCACTTCATCCGCCAGTGCGCCGCGCAGACCCGGCAGCGCGTCCCGGTGCTGTCGCCCGCGGCCTCGGCGGCGCTGCGCCGCCACGCCTGGCCCGGCAACGTCCGCGAGCTGCGCAACGCGATCGAGCGCGCGATGGTGCTGCACAGCGCCGGGGTGATCGGCGTCGAGGACCTGCCCGACTCGATCCGCGAGGGCCGCGCGGTGGCCCAGCTCTCCGCCGCGCAGCCCCAGCTGACGCTCGACGGCATGCGCGATCAGATCGCCGACATGGAGCGCGCCACCATCGCCGCGGTGCTCGAGTCGTGCCACGGCAGCCAGACCGAGGCCGCCAAGCAGCTCGGCATCTCGCGCCGCACGCTGATCTACCGGATGGAGAAGCACGGCCTCAAGCCACCACCCGGCGCCCGGCGCGACCGCTAGGCGCCAGCGACAACGCCCGGGGAGATCATGACCGACCTGATCCTGCACCACTTCGAAAGCTCGCCGTTCTCCGAGAAGATCCGCCTCGTGCTGGGCTGGAAGCGCCTGGCCTGGCGCTCGGTGATCGTGCCGATCATGCTGCCCAAGCCCGACGTCGTCGCGCTGACCGGTGGCTACCGCCGCACGCCGCTCCTGCAGATCGGCGCCGACATCTACTGCGACACCGCGCTGATCTGCCGCGTGATCGACCAGCGCGCGCCCGAGCCAGCGCTGTACCCCGCCGCCGCGCCGCTCCACCGCGTCGTCGCGCAGTGGGCCGACACCTCGCTGTTCTGGACCGCGATCCCGTACACCACGCAGCCCGCCGGGATCCCACACCTGTTCCCGGGCGCCACGCTCGAGTTCCTGAAGGCGCTCGGCCAGGACCGCGCCGCGATGACCGCCGGGCTCCGCCGGGTGAACCCGGTCGACGGCGCCGCCCAGCTCGCGACCCACTTCGCGACGCTCGAGGCCCAGCTCGCCGCCGGCCAGCCGTTCCTGCTGGGCGCGGCGCCCGGCATCGCCGACTTCGCGGTCGCGCAGTCACTGTGGTTCCTCCGGCTCGCGCCGCCGCTCGCCGAGCTGCTCGCGCCGTTCCCCGCGCTCGTCGCGTGGTACGAGCGGATCGCCGCGTTCGGCCACGGCCGGCCCGAGCCGATGACGAGCGACGCCGCGATCGCGGTCGCGGCCGGCGCGGCAGGCAGCTTCGCGCCGTGCACCGTCGAGCCCGGCCTTGGCTTCTCGCACGGCGCGCCGATCACGGTCGCCGCGATCGACTACGCCACCGACCTGGTCCCCGGCACGCTCGTCGGCCTGTCGCGCGACGAGGTCGTGATCGAGCGCCACGACGACCGCGCCGGCACCGTCCACGTCCACTTTCCTCGCATCGGTTACCAGCTCAAGAAACCAACCTAGGGAGCATCTGGACATGAAGACCTTCACGGGCAAGACCGCGGTCATCACGGGCGCGGCATCGGGGTTCGGCCTCGAGGTATCGCGCAAGGCCGCCGCCCTCGGCATGAACGTCGTGATGGCCGACGTCCAGGCCGACGCGCTCACCGCCGCGGCGGCCGAGATCACTGGCCTGGGCGCCCAGGTGCTCCCGTACCGACTCGACGTCTCCGTGGCCGCCGAGGTCGAGGCGCTCGGTGCCGCGACCGTCGAGCGGTTCGGCGCGCCGCACATCGTGTTCAACAACGCCGGCGTCGCCTGCGGTGGCCTGATCTGGG
>Ga0302299_10000772_pt1 | contig 18381 bp, 20 predicted proteins | sample III_Fen_N3_4_FD_198795 | JGI IMG/M metagenome (GOLD analysis project Ga0302299, IMG submission 198795) | Peat permafrost microbial communities from Stordalen Mire near Abisko, Sweden - III_Fen_N3_4 | ecosystem: Environmental > Terrestrial > Soil > Wetlands > Permafrost | place: Sweden: Abisko... | reverse complement strand
TCGGGCTCAGCCGCCGCCTGGGCGGGCAACCGGCTGGCGCGCACGGGATCGTTCGTGTCGGGAGGGCACAGCTGGCGGGTCACCTGCACTCCCGACGCAACCGTGGGAGCCCGCAGCTGTCGCGCCTACGTCTGGGTCCACGTGACGGGACGCAAGCTGTCATCGAGCGGGGGGTTCGTCTACGCGCAGTGGTGGGAGTGGGTCTTCAACGACGTCGTCGTGCTCACCGCGTGAGGCAGGCCGCGGGCAGGGCGAACCAACGGAGTGCCTCAAAGTCGCGGGTCAGGCCCGCCTCAGTGCCCGCAGGTCCGGTCAGGTCGGTCGGTTCGACGCGTCCCTCGACCAGCAGCCGCGCCTGATCGAGGTACTCGGCGAGCACCGACTCGGGCGCGGTCTCCTGGTGGTGGGTGTAGGTGAGGACCCCGTCCGCGTCGTAGCTCACCTCGGTGAGACGCATGGGCGGCTCGACCGGCCCGCCCCGGTGACGCCACATGCCCGTGGCCGGGTCGAAGATGTAGTCGGCCAGCAGCAGCCAGCCGTGGTCGGCAACGAAAGCGACCGCGTCGAGGATGTACCGGAACACCGGGTCGCTGATGAAGTAGTTGAAGTTCACCCGTACCCAACCCGGCTTGATCCCCTCGCACCCGTGGGTGATCTCTCGCTCGAACTCGTGCGACCGCTCGATGTCGATCCCGAGCAACCGGTGACCGTACGGCCCGGCGCAGGAGCAGCCACCTCGCGACTGGATCCCGAACAGGTCGTTGAGCAGCGCCACGACGAAGTTGTGGTGGAGGTACGGGCCGCCGGGTCGCTGAACGGTGAACGAGACGATCGACAGTCGCTCGGCGTCGCGGTTGCCCAGCACGTGGATGTTGGGGTGATCGTCGAAGGCGGCCAGCGCCCGGTCGAGGAACCCGTGCTCGCGCGCCCGGATCTCGTCGACCCCCACGGCTTGCTTCAGCTGGAAGACCAGCCCGGCCCGGATCGACTCGATGATCGCCGGGGTGCCGGCCTCCTCGCGGTGGACGGGGTCGCTGAGGTAGACGTGCTCAGCCGGGTTCACGTACATCACCGTGCCGCCACCCACGACGTGGGGCACCGAGTTGGTGAGCAGGTCGCGTCGCGCGACGAGAACCCCCGGCGTTCCGGGGCCGCCGATGAACTTGTGCGGGCTGAGGACGATGGCGTCCTTGTAGGCCAACGGGTGCTCGGCGCAGCGGGGGTTCATCTCGATGTCGATGTACGGGCCGGCGGCTGCGAAGTCCCAGCAGGCCAACGCTCCGTGCTGGTGCAGCAGAACGGAGATGGCGTGAGTGTCGCTGATGATGCCCGTGACGTTGCTCGCGGCGCTGAACGAGCCGATCTTCAGCGGGCGCTCGGCGAAGCGATCGAGGGCCGCAGCCAGGGCGACCCCGTCGATGTGCCCGTCGGAGTCCTCGGGGATCACCACGACGTCGGCGATGGACTCGCGCCAGGGCAGCTCGTTGCTGTGGTGCTCGAAGGGGCCTATGAAGACCACGGGCCGCTCGACCTCGGGGATGCGCGCGGACAGGCCGTACCGGCGGTCGAGGTCGGCCGGAATCCGAAGGTTGAGCACCCCGAGCAGCTTGTCGATCGCCCCGGTGGAGCCGGACCCGGCGAAGATCACGCACGTGTCGTCGTCGCCGTTGACCGCGTCGCGGATGATCCGCCTGGCGTCCTCGCGCAGCCGGGTGGTCTGCAGGCCGGTGCCGCTGGACTCGGTGTGGGTGTTCGCGTAGCGGGGCAGCACCTCGGCGGTGATGAACTCCTCGATGAACGAGAGCGACCGCCCGCTCGCCGTGTAGTCGGCGTACGTCACCCGTCGCGGACCGTACGGCCCGGGCATCACCTGGTCGTCCCCGATCACGGACTCGCGAATCCGGCGCAGCAACGGGGGTTCTGGGCGCTGGTTCACGCACCCACCGTACGCCGGACGGGGTCCCGGCAGCGGCCGACGACGTGCCACCATGTCCGCATGGTCACCGCATCCGCGACGGCTCCGGTCGAGCTCGAGCGCCCAGCCGGCGACACCGAGCTGCGACCCGACCTGCCCTGGATCACGCTGGTGTGGAACGACCCGGTCAATCTGATGTCCTACGTGTCTTACGTGTTCCGCTCGTACTTCGGTCACTCGCCCGAGAAGGCCGACGAGCTCATGCTTCAGGTGCACCACGAGGGCCGAGCCGTCGTGTCCAGTGGCACCCGGGAAGAGATGGAGCGCGACGTGACCGCGATGCACGGGTACGGCCTCTGGGCGACCCTGCAACAGGACAACTGAGCGTGTCGCGCACCACGATGTTCGTGCCTCGTCGCGGAGGCGGCGTCCGTCTGACCGTCCCCAAAGCCGAGGCACCGATCCTCGACGGCCTCCTCGAGCAGCTGACCGAGCTGGTCGCGCCCGAGCACCCGGCCGATCCCGACCCGCTCGCAGCACTGCTCGAGATCGGCACCGCCACCCGGGCCCCCGACGATCCGGTGCTGGCCCGGCTCTTTCCTGACGCGTACCCGGACGACCCGGAGGCCGCGGGGGAGTTCCGTCGCTACACCGAGATCGGCCTGCGTGACCAGAAGTACCAGCGCGCCGTCCTCGCCCGGACGACCTTGTCCGGGGCTTCGCGCGGTCGTGACCTGAACGAGGCCGAGACCATGGCCTGGCTGGGTGCCCTGAACGATCTGCGGCTCGCGCTCGGCACCCGGCTCGGGGTGACGGAGGACGACCCGGAGCAGTTCGCGAACCTGACCGAGGACGACCCGGCTTGGACCAGCCACTTGGTCTACAGCTGGTTGGGTGGGCTGCAGGAGCTGTTGGTCCATTGCCTCTCGGGGGCGCTCGACGACGCCGACTAGGCTGGTCCGGTGCTCATCATCAGCCAGGACGTCGTCGATGCGATCGTCGCGCACGCGCGTCGTGACCACCCCGACGAGGCCTGCGGCGTGGTTGCCGGGCCCGAGGGCAGCGACCGCCCGGAGCGCTTCGTACCGATGATCAACGCGGCGATGTCACCGACGTTCTACGAGTTCGACTCTGGCGACCTGCTCCGGCTGTACCGAGACCTGGACGCCCGTGGTGAGGAGCCGGTCGTCGTCTACCACTCGCACACGGCCACCGAGGCCTACCCGTCCCGCACCGACGTCACGTACGCCTCCGAGCCGGGCGCGCACTACCTCTTGGTGTCGACCCGCGATCCCGACGTCGACGAGGTCCGGTCGTACCGAATCGTGGACGGCCAGGTGTCTGAGGAAGAAGTGCGGGTGGTTGCAGCGTTGTCACCATCGTCGTCGCCAGACGACTCCCAATCGCCGAGCCGAGGAGCCACCCAGTCATGACCGTCGAGGTCCGGATCCCGACGATCCTGCGTTCGTACACTGATGGCGCCAAGGCCGTTCCCGGCTCGGGGGACACCCTCGCGGAGCTGTTCAGCGACCTCGACTCGCGGCACCCAGGGCTGGCCGAGCGGCTGGTCGAGGGCGGCGCCCTGCGCCGGTTCGTCAACGTGTACCTGAACGATGAGGACGTCCGGTTCCTCGGAGGGATCGACACTCCGGTGGCGGACGGCGACGACGTGACCATCCTGCCTGCAGTTGCGGGCGGGGCGTACTGACGTCCGGCTGACCTCCGTGCGCTTCGACTCTCTCCTCGCGTCGGTCGGGGGTACCCCCCTCGTCGGGCTGCCTCGCCTGTCGCCGTCCCCAGAAGTGCGGCTATGGGCCAAGCTCGAGGACCGCAACCCCACCGGATCGGTCAAGGACCGGCCCGCCCTCGCGATGATCGAGGCGGCTGAGGCCGATGGCACGCTTCAGCCGGGTGCCACGATCCTCGAGCCGACGTCCGGCAACACCGGGATCTCGTTGGCCATGGCGGCCAAGCTCAAGGGGTACCGGCTGATCTGCGTCATGCCGGAGAACACCTCACCCGAGCGGTCCCAGCTGCTGCGGATGTGGGGTGCCGAAATCATCTCCTCGCCGGCCCCCGGTGGGTCCAACGAAGCCGTCCGGGTGGCCAAGGGGCTCGCGGCGGAGCACCCAGACTGGGTGATGCTCTACCAGTACGGCAACCCCGCGAACGCACAGGCGCACTACGACACCACCGGCCCCGAGCTGCTCGCCGACCTGCCGACGATCACCCACTTCGTCGCAGGGCTCGGCACGACCGGGACGCTGATGGGCGCCGGGCGGTTCCTGCGCGAGCACGTACCCGGGATCGAGATCGTCGCGGCGGAGCCGCGCTACGGCGAGCTCGTCTACGGGCTGCGCAACCTCGACGAAGGCTTCGTCCCCGAGCTGTACGACGCGTCGGTGCTGACCACAAGGTTCTCGGTCGGACCGCGCGACGCGGTGCGCCGCATGCGCGAGCTGCTCGAGCAGGAGGGCATCTTCGCCGGCATCTCGACCGGCGCGATCCTGCACGCCGCTCTGGGCTCGGCCCGCAAGGCTGTCGCTGCCGGCGACCGGGCCGACATCGCGTTCATCGTGTGCGACGGCGGCTGGAAGTACCTCTCGACCGGGGCCTACGAAGGTGATCTGGACGATGCTGAGGAGTCCCTCGACGGTCAGCTCTGGGCCTAACCGCTCGGTGCTCGGGCTAGGCTCGGGCACCGTGGCGGACGCACCGATTGGGATCTTCGACAGTGGGGTGGGCGGCCTCACCGTTGCCCGTGCCGTGCTCGATCAGCTTCCGCACGAGCCCGTCCGCTACGTTGGCGATACCGCGCGCGGCCCCTACGGCCCGCGGCCGCTAGCTGAGGTTCGCTCGTTCGCGCTGGAGATCATGGACCAGCTCGTGGATGACGGCGTCAAGATGCTCGTGATCGCCTGCAACAGCGCGAGCGCGGCGGTGCTGCGGGACGCGCGTGAGCGGTACTCCGTGCCGGTGGTCGAGGTCGTCAATCCCGCGGTCCGCCGGGCGGTGGCGGCGACGCGCAACGGCCGAGTGGGCGTGATCGGGACGCGCGCGACCATCACCTCCGGGGCCTACGAGGATGCGTTCGCCGCGGCGCCGCAGCTCGAACTGTCGCTGGCGGCCTGCCCGCGGTTCGTCGAGTTCGTCGAGGCCGGAGTGACCGGGGGAGCGGAGCTGCTCGCTGTCGCCCACGAGTACCTCGATCCGGTTGCCGCCGCCGGGGTCGACACGCTCGTACTCGGCTGCACTCACTACCCGCTCCTCACCGGGGTGCTCTCCTACGTCATGGGCGACGGCGTGACGCTCGTGTCGAGTGCGGAGGAGACGGCAAAGGACGTGTACCGCGTGCTCGCCTCGGCCGACCAGCTACGTGATCCCGAACTCCCGGCGCCCCGGCACACATTCTTCGCGACCGGGGATCCGGTGGAGTTCGCTCGCTTGGGTCGCCGGTTCCTCGGCCCCGAGATCGGCCAGGTGGAGAGCCTGGCGTCGGTCCGATGACCGGCCTGAGCTTGACCGTCGTGGGCTGCTCGGGCTCGATGCCCGGCCCGGAGTCGCCTGCGTCGTGCTACCTCGTCGAGTACGACGGCTTCCAGCTCGTCCTCGACCTCGGCAGCGGTGCGCTCGGCGCGCTGCAGCGGCACGTCGGCCTCGATGTGGTCGGCGCGGTGCTGCTGAGCCATCTGCACCCGGACCACTGGATCGACCTCTGCCCCTACTTCGTGGCGCGCTCGTACGACCCCCGCGGGCCGTTCCTGCCGTTGGACGTTCATGGCCCCGCAGCGACGGCCGATGCGCTGGTTGCCGCGTACGGGCCGGACCGGAAGGTCGAGGACCTTGCCGCGGCATTCACCTTCCACGCGCTCGGACCCGGCCCTCTGCAGCTCGGGCCGTTGTCCATCACCGCCGTAAGGACGGCGCACCCCGTCGAGTGCTGGGCGGTCCGGATCGAGGCCGGCGGCCGGGTGCTGGCGTACACGGCCGACACCGGCCCCAGCGCGGCCGTGACCAGGCTGGCTCGCGGGGCCGACCTGCTGCTGGCCGAGGCTGCGTTCCTCGACGGAGCCGTGAACCCACCTGGGCTGCACCTGACCGGGCGCCAGGCAGGCGAGATGGCGCGCGAGGCGCAGGTGGATCGGCTGCTCGTGACGCACGTGCCGCCCTGGCACGACCCGGAGGTGGCGTTGGCAGAGGCGGTGAAGGTGTTCGGAGTACGTGCTGAGCTCGCGCGGGCGGGCGCGCGATACGCGGTCTGACCGCTCGGATACCCTCGGCGGATGCCTGCTGACTCGGTCCGCATTGACGGCCGCGCCCATGACCAGCTCCGCCCAGTGACCATCACGCGGGGGTGGCTCGACCACGCTGAGGGGTCGGTCCTGGTGGAGTTCGGTCGCACCCGGGTGCTCTGTGCAGCCTCGTTCACCGAGGGCGTGCCGCGTTGGCGCAAGGGCAGCGGCGAAGGCTGGGTGACCGCGGAGTACGCGATGCTTCCGCGGGCCACCAACACCCGCTCGGATCGCGAGTCGGTGAAGGGCAAGGTCGGCGGCCGCACCCAGGAGATCTCGCGGCTGGTCGGTCGCTCGTTGCGGGCGGTCATCGACTACCGGGCGCTGGGTGAGAACACCATCGTGATCGACTGCGACGTTCTGCAGGCCGACGGTGGCACCCGCACCGCGGCCATCACCGGGGCCTACGTCGCCCTCGCGGACGCAGTGGAGTGGGCGCGTGAGCGTGGCGTGCTCAAGCCGGGGGTCGAGCCGCTGATCGGCTCCGTCGCCGCCATCTCGGTCGGGCTGGTCGATGGTTCGCCGATGCTCGACCTTGCATACACCGAGGACGTGCGGGCCCAGACGGACATGAACGTCGTCGTCACCGGCGACGGCCGATTCGTCGAGGTCCAGGGCACGGCCGAAGGGGACCCGTTCGACCGACGGCTGCTGGACCAGCTGCTCGACCTGGCCGTCGAGGGTTGCGCCGAGCTCACTGAGATCCAGCGGGTGTCGTTGGCATGAGCGGGCGGCTGGTGCTGGCGACACGCAACGCGCACAAGCTGGGCGAGCTTCGGCGGATCCTCGATGAGGCCGGCCTCGAGGTCGAGCTGGTCGGGGTCGATGCGTTCCCGGGTGTCGCCGACGTGGCGGAGACCGGCACGACGTTTGCCGAGAATGCCCTGCTCAAGGCCCACGCGACGGCCCAGGCGACTGGCTTGCCCGCTGTGGCGGACGACTCCGGCTTGTGCGTCGAGGTCCTCGGTGGGATGCCGGGCGTCTTCTCGGCCCGCTGGTCGGGGCAGCATGGTGCCGATCGGGCCAACCTCGAGCTGGTCCTGGCCCAGATCGCCGATCTGCCGGACGAACGCCGTACGGCGCACTTCACGTGTGCCGCCGCCATCGCCTTCCCTGACGGCACCGATCGCGTGGTGGAGGGCTTCCTGCACGGTACGTTGCTCCGTTCGTCACGAGGCACCGGAGGCTTCGGGTACGACCCGATCTTTCTGCCCGATGGCGGCAGCCGGACGACGGCTGAGCTCGAGCCGGCGGAGAAGGACGCAATCAGTCACCGGGGTCAGGCGTTCCGGGCGCTGGCCGTCGAGCTGGCCACGCTCGCGATCTGACCCGGCGGCGGGTCGGGCTCATCTGCCGGGCACGCTAGGAACGGCAGAGGTATCACCGGCGACGATCTGACCCACGTGATCGAGGGACTGCCCCGCCTGGTCGAAGTAGTGCCCGTGGGCGTCGAACAGTCCCTCGCCCGGAGCCGTGACCTCCGCTGGGAACCGGTGGGCTCCGAACGACGAGCCCGCGGGGTCGGGGCCGAACCAGCCGAGCCGGCTCACGAGGTCGTCGTCGGAGGCACCGACCCAGACATGTCCCTGGGGTACCGGCAGGTCACCCGCCCGATCAACCTCGGCCCCCGGGCTGCCCACCAGCACGAGGTCGTCGACGGTCCCTGGGGCGAGGGCCGCGGCCAGCGCTGCCGTCGTGCTCCCGTAGCTGTGCCCGACCAGTGTGACGTGCGGAGGGTCACTGCCACGGCTGGCTAGCAAGCCGTCGACCTCGTCGGCCAGGAGAACGGCCCCACGCTCGGCCTGCGCCGACGAAGCCACGGTGTGGAGCACCGGGGTCTGGTAACCCAGCCAGGCCACTACGGCTGTCGCGTCGACGGCCTCGCCGCTCGCCCGCAGCACCGCGAGGGCGTGGGCATCGTCGGCGGGTAGGGAGGTCGTCACGTGATCGTCGAGACCTGGTACGAGGTACCCGACGTTGCGCGCGGTGTCGGGGTCGCCCACGGCGATCGCCGCCCGCCCCCTTCCCCACTGTCGGGGTAAGTCGAGCAGGAGCCGCACCGGTCGACCTCCCGCCACCCCGGCCAACCGACGCAGCTCGGCGTCGATCGTCAGGTCGACCCGACGGGCGGCGCGAGTGGCTACGTCGGCGCTTCCGTCGTCGTACGCTGCGAGCCGATCGGCCAAGGCCTTGCGGTTGATCCGGTCGCGCACCACGGCGGGGATGCCGGGCCTGCCGCCCAGCTCGCTGGCCAGCCGTCCGGCCTCGAGCGCGGCGCGTTCATCGGCCCGCAGGCTGGCCCACCAGTCCGCCACGTCCTGGGGGTCGGCCGACGGAGGAGGCAGCTTCGGCGGGCGAGTCGCATCGTCGGGACGTCTCGCGCCGGTCAGGTCCGCGCGCATCGGGAGGCTGTCGTGCTCTCGACGCAGCGCACGGGCTGCTCGAGCCGAGGCTTGCAGGTCTCCGCCGAGCCGGCGATCGGTCGCGACCAGGGAGGAGACCGCGTCGTCGAGCGCAGCGATCCGCTCGTGCCGCTGCCAGGCATAGACCAGCGGCGCCGTGGCTGTGATCAGGCGAGGGACGACTCCGCTTGAGTCGAGCTGGGCCCGGGCCGCCCGGACCCGGCTCAACCGTTCTGCGAGCTGAGTAGCGACCTGCTCGATGAGGACTGCGAGCTCGCCGAGCCGGTTCGCGGCCGCCCGCAGCACGGCCTGCCTTTCGTCTAGTGCGGCCCGGCAGCGCATGGCCGCAAGGCCGGACCAGGCGCGCGCCCCGAACAGCGCGGCCCCGACCGAACGGGCCAACTCGAGCAGAACAGCCTCGACCGCGGCCTGGGCTGTTCGCGTGCTTGCTGCGGCGGGTCGCAGGCGCTCGGGTGCCCAACGCGTCAGCACCTCCGGTGAGGTCATCGCTCAGTGGTCCACGGCTGTCGGCGAGCGACGGCGCGGTCGGTGGCGCGGTAGTCGGCTGCTGCTGCGTGCAGTGCTTGGACCAGGGTGCGGATCTGAGCCGCCTCGTCGTCGAGGAGGGCCCCCCACCGGTGGGTGGCGTCACCGGCCGACCCGGCCGCGACCGATCCTGGGAGGGCGCTGAGCAGGGGGCCAGCGAGGGCGTTCACCTCGCCGGCGGTGGCGTGGAGCCGGTCAGCCAGTGCGCCCGCCACGGCGGCGGCTCCGACCAGCTCGTCGACGTGAACCTCGAAGGCACTGCGGGAGTCGGGCTGGACCATGCGGTTCCTTTCGGTACGGCGTTCGGTACCGAAGACACTCGCGGTCGGGCTGAGGCCGGGGAAGGCCGTAGTCGGGTTCGGTGGACTGCGGGGCCTGTGGACGGCGCGGGTCAGGCGTCGGTCGCGGCCTGCAGGTGCGTCCGCATCCGCGAGCCGACCGAGCGGACGCTCTCGAGATCACGGGCGCTCAGCAGGTCGATCATGTTGGTTCGAACCGCGGCCACGTGTCCCGGGGCGGCGTCGGCGAGTTTGGCCTGGCCGGCGTCGGTGAGCTCGGCATTCATGCCCCGCCGGTCGTCCTCACACACGGAGCGCTGTACCCAGCCGGCCGCTTCGAGTCGGGTGACCGCCCGCGTGACGCCGCTACGGGTCGCGAGGGCGGTGTCGGCGAGCTCGCGCATGCGCAGTCGACGGGCCGGGGCCTCGGACAGCCGGACGAGCAGCTCGTAGTCGGTCAACGAGAGCGCTGAGTCTTCGACCAACTCCCGGTCGAGGGCCTGCAGGAGGAGCCGGGTGCTGTCGAGATAGGCCCGCCAGGCTTGCTGCTCGGTGTCGGTGAGCCACCGGGGTTCGGTCATGGCGGTGAATGTACGGGAATGAGGCCGGTGTTCCGGCACGTTCCCTTCCCGTACGACCATTGACTGAGCAACTAGTCCTGACCGGTCGTGACCAGAGAGGTTCCCAGATGCCCGCCGTAACCGTGACCGACGTTCTCGCCCTGCCGCGCGTCGCGCAGCCTGACCCGACCGCCACGACCGACCGGCCGGTGGCGTCGGTGACGACCGCCCCCCGAGGCTTCGAGGGTGAGGGTTTCCCCGTGCGCCGCGCCTTCGCAGGCGTCGACCTCGCGGCGCTCGACCCGTTCATCATGATGGATCAGATGGGCGAGGTGCAGTACGCACCGGGTGAGCCCAAGGGCACCGCCTGGCACCCGCACCGCGGCTTCGAGACGGTCACGTACATCATCGACGGCGAGTTCCAGCACTCCGACTCGAACGGTGGCGGTGGGCTGATCTCCGACGGTGACACCCAATGGATGACCGCGGGTGCGGGCATCCTGCACATCGAGGTCCCGCCCGAGCACCTGGTCGTCTCCGGTGGCCTCTTCCACGGGATCCAGCTGTGGGTCAACCTGCCGAAGGCAAAGAAGATGGCCGCACCGCGCTACCAGGACATCACGTCCGGCAAGGTCGCTTTGCTGAGCTCGCCCGACGGCGGGACGTTGTTGCGGGTCATCGCCGGCGAGCTCGACGGACATGCCGGCCCCGGGTCGACATACACCCCGATCACGTTGGTGCACGCGACGATCGCCCCGGGTGCGTCGTTAACCCTGCCCTGGCGACGCGACTTCAACGCCCTGGTCTACGCGCTCGGCGGGATCGGAACCGTCGGTGCCTCCGGTCCTGGACGACGTTCGCTCAACAGCGGTCAGCTGGCCGTCTTCGGTGCCGGCGACTCGATCACCGTGACTGCTAGTGAGCGGCAGGACTCTCGGACGGACGCCCTGGACGTCTTCATCCTGGGCGGGCAGCCGATCCGCGAACCCGTTGCGGCGTACGGCCCGTTCGTGATGAACACGAGGGCGGAGCTGGTGCAGGCGTTCGAGGACTTCCAGGCCGGCCGACTCGGCACCATCCCCGCGGCCCACGCAGCCGTGAACGCGAGCACCCCCGACGCCTGAACGGATCTCGCCCCAGGCGCCCTCGTGCGGAAGGGGGGACTCGAACCCCCACGCCCTTTCGGGCACCAGGACCTAAACCTGGCGCGGCTGCCAATTACGCCACTCCCGCGTGCGCCGCTCAGCCTAGACGGCGGCCGGTGACCCACAGCGCGAGACCGGCCAGCCCCGCGAGCGACCCCGCTACCACCAGCGGCACGGCGCCGTGCCCCGGCCCGAGATTCCACGCGAGTCCGGCCCACAGCCCGGCGACGAGGACTGCCCCACCGGAAAGCCCCTGGAACACCCCTTGGGCGTGGCCCCGGACCTGTGGCGGGACGAGCGAGGAGATCCAGGCCTTCCCGACCCCGTCGGTGAACGCGTTGAACCCGCCGTACGTGAGCATGAGCGCGACCACGGCACCGGTCCCGTCCACCAGACCCAGCCCGACATACCCGATGGCGAAGCAAGCAAGTCCCACGGCGTAGATGCGAGCTCGTGGCAGATGGTCGGCCAGGACGCCAGCCGGGTACGACAGCGCCGTGTAGACCAGGTTGTAGAGCACGTAGACCGCCAGCACGCCCGTGATCGAGAAGCCCACCTGCGAGACCCGAAGCAGCACGAGCGCGTCCGGGAAGTTGACCAGGGCGACCAGCCCTAGCAGCCAGACCACCCGCCAGTACGCAGTCGGCAACGGGTCCGGCTTCGCCAGGTCGCGCTCGACTGACCCGACCTGCGGCCGCGCCGCCCGGACAGCCGCCGCACGAGGCTTCTCACGAACCCTCAGCGTGAGCGCTGCCGAGAGGACGGCGGGTACGACCGCGATCCACAGCGCGACCTTGAGATTGTCGTGCGTCAGCCACAGGACGGCCAACCCGAGCAACGGCCCCACGACAGCGCCCATGGTGTCCATCGCCCGGTGGAAGCCGAAGACCCGACTGAGGTCGGTCGGAGCGATGCCGTCGGCAAGCAGCGCATCGCGAGGCGCGCCGCGCATGCCCTTACCCAGGCGGTCCGTCACCCGGCCCACAAGGACGACCGGCCAGACTCCCGCCATCGCCACGACGACCTTCCCCACCGCGGCGAGGCCGTAGCCGGCGGTCACCAGGGGTCGCCGTCCGATGCGGTCGGACCATCGCCCGGACGCGTACTTCGTCACGGCGGCGGCGCCCTCGGCCAGCCCCTCGGTCAGCCCGACCACCGCTGCCGGGGCACCGAGCACGGAGGTCAGCAGGATCGGCAGGATCGGGTAGAGCAGCTCGCTTGCCGCGTCCTGCAGGAAGGAGACGGCCGACAGCACGAAGACGTTGCGGGTGAGCCAGGTCGGCCGGTTCATGGGTGGACGTTCAGTCGATCCCGAGATCGCGTCTGAGCTTGGCGACGTGACCCGTGGCCTTCACGGCGTACTGCGCCACCTCGATCCGGCCGTCGCCGCCGATCACGAAGGTCGAACGGATCACCCCGACGACGGTCTTCCCGTAGAGCTTCTTCTCGCCGTACGCGCCGTAACTGGTCATCACAGACTTGTCCTGGTCTGAGAGCAAGGGAAAGGTGAGTCCTTCGGCGGCAACGAATTTCGCCAGCTTCGCAGGAGCATCGGGGGACAGCCCGATCACGTCGAGCCCGGCCGCGTGCAGCGCCGACAGGTTGTCGCGGAAGTCGCAAGCCTGCTTCGTGCAGCCGGGGGTCATCGCCGCGGGGTACACGTACAGCACGACCCGGCGGCCGCGGAAGTCCGCCAGCGAGACCGGCGTCCCGGTGGAGTCCGGCAGGGTGAAGTCGGGGGCAGGGTCGCCGACGGCCAACTTGGTGGGCACGGGGAGCCTCTCGTTTGCGGGGACCAACAGATACCAGATGCCATGCGGCGGTACGGTGATCCCACCAGCATTCCCGAAGTCAAGGGAGACGACGTCGTGACCGACCAGACCGCCGCAGCCAAGGCTTCGGAGGCGAAGCCGGCCCCGCGCACCCCGGCGCAGATCGAAGCCGACATCGCGTCAACGCGGGCCGATCTCGCGGACCGTCTCGACGTGCTCGAGAACAAGGTTCGCCCAGCCAACCTGGTCGCGGCGGCCAAGCAGCGCGCCCTCGGCCTGGTGACGCTTCCGGACGGCTCGCCCGACCCCAAGAAGGCCGCCATAGCGGGTGCGGTCGTCCTGGTCTTCGTCGTCTACCTCGTACGCCGTCGCCGGCTCTGACCCGCCCGCGCTGAGACCTCACCCCGCCGGGTACCGTCCGCCCATGAGCCTTCAGGGTCGGGTCGCGCTGGTCACGGGTGCCGGCAGCCCGCTGGGGATCGGCTTCGCGACGGCCCGAGCCCTCGTCGCGCAGGGTGCCTCGGTGGTGGTGGCTGCCACCACGCACCGGGCGTCAGAGCGCGCCGCCGAGCTGGCACACGAGGGCTTCGACGCCATTGGTTTCGTCGGTGACCTGACCCAGCCAGGGGTCGCCGCTGAACTCGTAGCGACCGCGACCCGCCGATGGGGCCGTCTCGACATCGTGGTGAACAACGCAGGCATGGTGTCGCAGGGGGCGGGCGAGGACACCAACCGCCGCGTCGACGAGCTGACCCGCGCCGAATGGGATGACGCGCTGGCCCGCAACCTGACGACCGCCTTCCTGGTCTGCGCCGCCGCCGTCCCTGTCCTTCGCACTGCGCGGTACGGCCGCATCGTGAACGTGTCCTCGGTGACCGGACCGGTCGTCGCGATGCCTCAACAGGCCCCGTACAGCGCTGCGAAGGCCGGGATGATCGGCTTGACGCGAGCGCTCGCGCTCGAGGTGGCGGAGTACGGCATCACGGTCAACGCCGTCGCGCCGGGCTGGATCGACACGGCCTCAGCGAGCGATGTCGAGCGGCATGCGGGCACGGCGACACCGGTCGGGCGGTCAGGCACAGCTGCGGAAGTCGCTGCCGCCATAGCGTTCCTCGCCGCCGACTCGGCCTCATACGTCACCGGCACCGTCCTGGTCGTCGACGGCGGCAATTCGGTGCTCGAGGACCGAAGCGGCGGCGTGGTCGGCCCGAAGGCCCCCAGCGGGTAGACTTGGCGGCGAAGTCACTGCTTTGCGCTTTCTTGCGCTGAAGCGACCCCCACGGTGCGCACCTTGCGCCCCGGGCCCGTCCTGCCGATTCACTCCGGCCCACCAGCCGCAGCGACTCTCTTGTGACGCGCCATGGTCACGAGAGGTTTGTGCTCAACCATGCCCCAGTCCTACCCCAGCAATACGTCGCGCCCCGGTGCCGAGCGCCGGCGTAACCACCCGCCGCGCCCCATGCGCGTGCCGACCGACACGCCGCCGGCGAAGAAGAAGAGCACCAAGGCCGCGTACGTTCCCGCCGCCGCCGTCACGCCGGAGCTGATCGCGTCCCCGTCCATCCAGCCCTTGCAGGGCAACGGCTTTGACGTCATCGAGGTCGCGGCTGACGGTCCTATTCCCTCCTTCGCGCAGCTCGGCGTCCCGAGCGAGCTCGTCAACGTGCTGAGCCGCCGCGGCATCGAGACCCCGTTCCCGATCCAGGTCGCCACGATGCCCGACGCCATGGCAGGCCGCGACGTGCTGGGCCGTGGCCAGACCGGCTCCGGCAAGACCCTCGCCTTCGGGCTGCCGATGCTGACTCGCATCGCCGGCCGCCGCGCGGAGGTGCAGCGCCCGATCGCTTTGATCCTGGTCCCCACCCGGGAGCTCGCTCTGCAGGTGCACGAGGCACTCGAGCCGCTCGGCCGCAGCATCGGCCTCCGGCTCAAGGTCGTCGTCGGCGGGATGTCGTTCCCGAAGCAGGTCGACGCGCTGCGCCGCGGCGTCGAGGTCGTCATCGCGACGCCGGGCCGCCTCTCGGACCACATCCGCCAGGGCACGTGCTCGCTCGAGAACGTCGAGATCGCCATCCTTGACGAGGCCGACCACATGGCTGACCTCGGCTTCCTCCCGGCGGTGAGCGAGCTGCTCGACCAGGTTCGCCCCGGCGGCCAGAGGCTGCTCTTCTCGGCCACCCTCGACCGCGGGGTCGACGGTCTGGTGCGCAAGTACCTCGACCACCCGGTAACCCACTCGATCGCACCGGCTACCGCTTCGGTCGACACCATGGACCACCACCTGCTGCTGGTCGCGCCCGACGACAAGGCCGCGGTCACGACCGAGATCGCCGGGCGTGACGGGCGCACGATCTTCTTCGTACGCACCAAGCACGGCGCGGATCGGCTCACCACCCAGCTGCGTCGGGTCGGGGTCCCCGCCGGCGCGTTGCACGGCGGTCGTAGCCAGAACGCCCGCACCCGTACCCTGGCGGAGTTCCGCGAGGGCACGGTGCCGGTTCTCGTCGCCACCGACGTCGCGGCTCGCGGCATCCACGTCGACGACGTCGGCCTGGTCGTCCACGTCGACCCGCCGGCCGATGCTAAGGACTACCTGCACCGGGCCGGTCGTACCGCCCGTGCTGGCGAGACCGGCACCGTCGTCACGCTGGTTCTGCCGCACCAGGAGCGTGAGGTCGACAGCATGACCCGCAAGGCCGGCGTCAAGGCCGCTCGCACCCGGGTACGCCCGGGCGACGACGGCCTGAACGGCATCACCGGTGCCCGCCAGCCGAGCGGCATCCCGCTTCCGGCGATTGTCGGTGGCGAGGCGACTCCGTTCGGGTCGCGCCCGCCGCGGACCGGCCGTCCCAGCAGCAGCGGCCGTCCGGGCTCCTCGGGCCGACCCAGCAGCAGCGGCCGTCCGAGCTCCTCGGGCCGCCCCAGCAGCAGTGGCCGTCCGAGCTCCTCGAGCCGACCGAGCTCCTCGGACCGATCGAGCGGATCGCGGCCCCGCTAGCCAGGAGGGCTCAGTCGCTTGGCATAGCAACGGTTCATCGGTGATTCGCGGTAGTACCCGAAGCCGGGGATCGGCTCGTACCCCGCCGCCTCGTACAACGCGATCGCGGCGGGCTGCATCATCCCGGTCTCGAGAATCAGCCGCCGGTACCCCAGGGTGCCGGCGGCTTCTTCGAGCGCGGCCAGCACCGCCTTGGCATAGCCGTTGCCTCGGTGGTCGATCGGGACGAACATCCGCTTCAGCTCGATGTCGCCGTCGCCCGCAGCGCGCAGCCCACCCATGGCCACGGGGACGTCGCCGGCCCACGCGACCAGGAACGTGCCCGTCGGTGGCGCGAACTCGGCCGGGTCCATGGGGGTGTTGTCGATCCCGCCGTAGAGCGTGACGTATTCGGCCTGCACTTGCCGGGTGAGCTCCTGGGCCACGGGATCGTCGAACGCCACCGCGCGGATCTGCAGCTGTGGCCGCCCGTAGTCGCTGAGCAACTTGCGTTCGTGGTCTGGGGCAAGTCCCATGCCGGGACGGGCGACTGTCTCCGGGTCGTTCATCCAGGCCCACGTGTCGCGGATCGTCTCGGCCAGCGGCCGCGGTGCCAGGCCAGCGGCATAGGCTCGCGCGGGGTCCGCAGACATCACGTCGACGTCAGGGTCGCCGCCTGACCACAACGGCAACGCGTTCGGGTCGAGCTCAGCCCCGAGCAGTTGGTCCGCGGAGACCCAGGTGAGCGTCGTCCCGGGCGGGGCCAGCTCCTTGGCGACGGCACCCAGGAGGTCGCCGAACGAGAACGGCGGCTGGGGGCTGACGGTATGGAACGTCCCGCCGCCGCTCGTCTCGAGCAGCCGGACCATGAAGTCGGCCTGGTCGCGGGCGTCGATCACCTGCATCGGTGCGTCTGGGGGGCCAGGGCAGAGCACCTCGCCACCGGCGGCGATCCGGGCCAGCCAGGTGGGGAACCGCCACGTCAGGTCGTACGGCCCGACGACGTAGGTCGGTCGCACGATCAGCAGATCGTCGCCGTGCAGCTCGGCGGCAGCCCGCTCGCAGAGCACCTTCAGACCGCCGTACGTCTGGTCGGTGACCTCCTGCGTCGTCGGGTCAGCCAGCTCGACGAGCTCGGCATCCTCGGTCAGCCCCGGACCAGGGGGTGGGGCGTAGACCGAGACCGTGGAGACGAAGAGGTAGCGCCCGCCTCTCGACCCCAGGCCAGCAGCGAGTGAACGTACCTGCCCGGGGAGGTAGGCGCTGACGTCGACCGTCGCGTCCCACGTCCCGTCCGCCAGCGGGCTCAGGTCGGCGTCGCGGTCGCCGTGCCGGTGCTCGATCTCGGGGAAGGCCTCGGAGCCGGTCCCACGGTGGAAGAGGGTGACTTCATGGCCGCGATCGAGGGCAGCCGCGACGAAGTGCCGCCCCACGAACCGGGTACCGCCGATCACCAGGATGCGCATGGTCCCAGTGTGCTAGATGGCGCCTGTCGTGATCGAGGCACCTAGCGCCGAGCCCGCGACCCAATGCGTCCACGAGGTGTTCCAGTCGGTCATGCCGGGATCCTGCACCGCGATCAGGTCGGCGGCCGTGCGGCTCGTGCCGGTAACGGTGACCAGGTCGCCGTACCGCGCGAGGTTGTAGAACGCGGTGGCTCGCGCCGGGCTGAGGTTGATGCAGCCGTGCGAGACGTTGTCGACGCCCTGGTGGGCGACCGACCACGGCGCCGAGTGGATGAACGTGCCCGACCAGGTGAGCCGGGCGTCCCAGTCGACCTTGAGGTCGTAGAAGTTCTTGTTCTTCGGGTCGCAGGTGATCTTGGCGTGGCAGCTGGTCATCTGCCGGGTCGGCTCCTTGGACAGCACGATGTAGCTGCCGCTGCGGGTGACGAACTCGGGCCGGCCGAGGCTCGTCGGCCAGTTGGCCCAGACCTTGCCGTTGACCAGGACGGTGAACATGTGAGTCTTGCCGTTCACCGTGGTGACGTGGCTGTCGCCCGTCGCGAAGTTGATCGTGGTGTCGTACCGGCCAAGGAGCTTCGCACCGGCGCGGACTCCTTCGAGAGCTGCGACGACGCGCACCCTGAGGTGGGCCGGCCAGGCGGTCTGCGGACGGAAGTGCAGCTCACGCGAGCTGATCCAGTGCCACGAACCGACCACTGGCTTGCTGGTCGTGACCGTGATCGCCCGCTCGACCGTGGCGCGATCGGTGACTGCCGAGTGGAAGCGGATCACGACCGGAGCGTTGACGCCGACGGTCCAGCCGCTGCTCGGGGTGATGTCGTAGCCGACGGTGGAGGCTCCGACGAGGGGCGCGACCTGGACCCGCGTGGTCAGTCGCTTCGTCGCGCCGGTGGCGCTGGTGGCTGTGGCAATCACGGTGTAGGCGGCGCCGGGGGCGGGTAGCTCGGTGCTGGTCCAGGTGTGACCGTCGGCGGCCAGACCCCCGGCCAGCAGGTGGCCGCCGCGAGACGCAACTGTCACGGAGTTGA
>Ga0302299_10000771_pt1 | contig 18390 bp, 22 predicted proteins | sample III_Fen_N3_4_FD_198795 | JGI IMG/M metagenome (GOLD analysis project Ga0302299, IMG submission 198795) | Peat permafrost microbial communities from Stordalen Mire near Abisko, Sweden - III_Fen_N3_4 | ecosystem: Environmental > Terrestrial > Soil > Wetlands > Permafrost | place: Sweden: Abisko... | reverse complement strand
GCTCGCATCCGCCGAGCTCGGCGCGATCCTGCGCCGAGAGCGGCGGCAGCTCCACCCGCTCCTGCGCGACCAGCGGGCGCTCGCCGGGATCGGCCGGGCGCACGCCAACGAGATCCTGTGGCTCGCGAAGCTCTCGCCCTTCAAGCTCTCGACCGACCTCTCGGACGAGGAGGTGGCGCGACTCTCGGCGGCGATCGACGACGACCTCCGGCGGGCGCTCGCCCTGCGCGAGGCGGGGAAGGGCGACGCCGCCGTCTACCGGATCCACGGCCACTTCGGGGAGCCGTGCCCGCTCGGGCACGACACGCTCCGGCGGGTCGCGTTCGAGGAGCACACGATCACCTACTGCCCCACCTGCCAGACGGGCGGCAAGGAGCTGAAGGACCGGCGGCTGTCGCGGCTGTTGCGCTAGTTCACGAGGAAGTAGATCGTGCAGACCAGGCCGAAGCCGACGCTCCAGATCGCGAACGGGATCAGCGTCCGCGTCTCGAAGTACTTCATCAGGAACCGCACCGAGAACCAGGCGGCCACCCCGGCCGCGAGCGAGGCCACGAGCGCCTGGCCGCGGATCCCGTCGCCCTGAGCGCCGGCGAGCTCGGGGAGCTTGAGGATCGCGGCGGCGCCGATGATCGGCGTCGCCAGCAGGAAGGCGAAGCGCGCCGCGTCTTTGTGCGAAAGGCCGACGAACAGACCGCCGGCCATCGTGGCACCGGAACGGGAGAAGCCCGGGATCAGCGCGATCGCCTGCGCCGCACCGACGAGGAAGGACTGCGGGAACGACATCTGCCGGGCGATGCGCGTGTCGTCGTCCTCCTCCGTCTGCGGCGCGCGTCGCCGCAGCGCCTCGGCACCGAAGAGGAGCAGCCCGTTCAGGATCAGGAAGAACGCGGCCGACTGCGGGGAGGCGAAGACGCTGCGGAGCTTGTGCTCCAGCAGCAGGCCGAGCAGCCCGGCAGGGATCGTGCCGACGACGAGCAGCCAGCCGAGCTTCGCGTCGGCGTCGTCCTCGGCGATGCCTCGATCGCGCAGGCTGCGTCCGAGGCCCTTGAGAATGCGCATCCAGTCGCGCCAGAAGAAGATGAACAGCACGATCGCCGTCGCCAGGTGGGTGGCGACGAGGAACGTGATGAAGTAGTCGTCGTTCTGGTGGATGTCCCACCCGAAGAGCTTCGGGAGGATGACGCTGTGCCCGAGGCTCGAGATCGGGAAGAGCTCGGTGACGCCCTGGAGCAGGCCGAGGATGATCGCCTGCAGGTAGCTGATCTGCGAGGCGAGGATCACGACGGAGTCGGCGCGTCCTTCTTGCTCCCGCCGGTCTGGAACCACGCGTAAACGAGCAGCGCGACGCCGACGAAGAAGGCGGCGATCCCGTGCTTGACGTGATGGTGCCCGGAGCCGGCCTCGTGGCCGGGGATGAACGACGGGAGCGAGCTCGCGGGCTCGATCCAGTAGGCGACGGCGAGGACGATGAGCAGGACGCCCACGACGACCGCTCCCCAGGTGAGTGCCGGATGTTTCGTGTTCATCGGTTCGTCCCTTCCGTCGTGAGCTTCGACGTGCGCGCCAACGGTACCTGGCGCCCCGGCGGGCTCGCAGCCCGTACTGCGGCCGTTCAGGCGCCGTTCAGGGCCCGGCGGCGACCGTGGGCGCCAATGCCGTCTGCCCCTCCACACGCCTCCGCGGTCGGGCAGGCAGGCCGGCGCGGCCGCTTCACGACGCGCGAGATGCTCAACAAGGTCCCCGAGGTCACGCTCTACTTCTGGATCATCAAGGTCCTCTGCACGACGGTGGGTGAGACGGCTGCCGACTTCCTCAACGACAACCTCGGCCTCGGGCTCACCCGCACCACGCTCCTGGCGACGGTCTTTCTCGTCGCGGCGCTGGCCTTTCAGTTCCGGGCCCGTCGGTACGTGCCCGGCGTCTACTGGCTCGCCGTGGTGCTGATCAGTGTCGTCGGAACCCTGATCACCGACAACCTGACGGACAACTTCGGCGTCTCGCTCGTGACCACGACGGTGGTGTTCAGCTTCGCCCTCGCCGCGGTCTTCGCGGTCTGGTATGCGAGCGAGCGGACGCTTTCCATCCACACGATCGTGACGACGCGGCGGGAGGGGTTCTACTGGTTGGCCGTCCTCTTCACGTTCGCGCTGGGCACCGCGGCTGGCGATCTCACAGCCGAGCGGCTCGCGGTCGGCTACTGGAAGTCGGCACTGCTGTTCGCCGCGCTGATCGCGATCGTCTACGTGCTCCACCTGAAGCTGGGGTTGAATGCAATCCTCGCCTTCTGGGTGGCCTACATCCTGACGCGACCGCTCGGCGCGTCGATCGGCGACTTTCTCTCACAGCCGCGCTCGGACGGTGGTCTCGGCCTCGGCACGACCGTGACGAGCCTCGTGTTCCTCCTCACGATCCTTGCCGTCGTCGTCTACCTCACCTTCACCAGGGTCGACGTGATCGGAAGTGAGGTGGCCGGGATGGGATCCGGGAGCGCCGGGCCCGCCCGGAGCCGTCGTGCTCGTCGTCGCCAACAAGACGACCGCCACGCGGGCGCTGGTCGACGCGGTGCGGGAACGGGCCGCAGAGGGCCGGGTGGACTTCTTCCTCCTCGTGCCGAACCCGGCTCACGTCGCCTTCGACCGCGCGAGCGACGACCAGCGGGACGGCGGGCGGGCTCTAGCTCAGGCGCTGCCGGAGCTCGAGCGGGCGGCGGGCGGCGCGGTCGCCGGGCGCGTCGCGCGAAGCCCGAATGCCTACGACGACATCGTGGCCGAGCTCGACACCGGCGCCTACGACGAGATCATCCTGGAGACTCCGCCGGGCCACGTGTCGCACTGGCTTCACGTCGACCTCCCCCACCGCATAGCCGAGCTCGGCTATCCGCTCCGAACTGTGCCTGCGGCGCACTAGCCTCAGCGCATGATGCCGGTGTGGCCGAGAGAGTAGCGCCCCGGCTGCGGCCAGACCGAGAGCCCGTGAGGGCCGGCGCCGACGGCGATCCGGTGCAGCAGCCGACCGGTGCGGGTGTCGATCGCGTAGACCTCGCCGTCGTACCGCCCCGAGAGCCAGAGCGTGTTCCCGTCCGCCGAGACGCCGCCCATGTCAGGGCTCCCACCCGGGATCCGCCAGGTCGCGACGACCCGGCCGGTCGCGAAGCTGACGACGGAGACCGTCCCCTCGCCGCGGTTCGACACGTACAGATCCCTCGCATCCCTGCTCGGGTAGAGGCCGTGTGCGCCCCGTCCGGTGGGAAGGAAGCCGATCACCCGCAGCCTCCGGCCGTCGATCTTCCAGACACCATTGGAGGCCATGTCCGCCACGTAGAAGACGCGCCCGTCCGGTGAGAGCTTCACGTCCTGCGGCATCGCCCCGGAGCGGAGCGTGAGCGTCCCCACCACACGCTGCCGCCGCACGTCGACCTTCAGCAGCTGGCCCGAGAACTCGCAGCTCGCGAGCAAGTAGCGGCCGTCGGCCGAATAGTCGATGTGGTCGATGCCGGAGCAGGCGACGTGGACCGAGTGGCGCAGCCGGAACGTGTGAGCGTCGCGGAAGTCGAGCCGGTGGAGCGCCTCGGCGACAACGACCGCGAAGCGGCCGTCGGGCGTGAAATACATGTTGTACGGGTCGTCCACGGGAATCACGCGACCCGGCTTGCCGGTACGTGGGTCGATCGTGGTAAGGCTGTTCCCGGTGTCGTTCGTGACGTAGAGCGTCTTCAGGTCGTACGCCGGGACGACGTGCTGCGGCAGTCCGCCCACGAGGTAGTGGCCCACGATCCGGAACGTGCTCGGGTCGATCACGTCGAGCGTGTCGGACTTCGAGTTGGGAACGTAGATGCGGGGCAGCGCGAGCCGGGCGGCGCCCCGGAGCGCGTTCCGCGAATCCGCGGCGTAGACGTTGGAGGCGTCGACCAGTGCCGGGGCCCGTGTGGTCGCCGGGGCCCGCAACTTCACGACGACTTGCCGAAGCGTGGTCAGAGACGAGACCGTCCCGGCGCGGCCGCGGCCGCCGGCGACGAGGATGCGGTCGCCCAGGCCGACGGCGGCGAGGTCGCTGAGAGGCAGGGGCAGGTGGCCCACGATCGGCAGCTTCCGGTGAGCGAGGTCGACGGCGACGACGGCGGAGGTGGGCGTCCCCGCGGTCGCTCCCCTGCCGCCGATCACGTAGGCGGTGCTCCCGAGCGCCGCGGCCGCAGCATGCGTCGTCGGCGCCGAGAGCCGCCCGAGCACGACGACCCGCCCGCCGGGGGTGTAGACGAGCACTGCGTCGGTCGCCGAGCCGTCCGGCCGCGATCCACCCGCGATCACGAGCCTGTTCCCGACGGCCGTCGCGGCGGCATAGCGGAGAGCCGACGGTAGGTGTGCCACGACACGGGCAGGCGAGCCGGGCTTCCAGGCGACGATCGTGTCCAGCCAGTGCGTGCCGTCGTAGCCGCCGACGACGTATGCGGTGTCTCCGACGGCCGCTGCCGCCTGATCGGAGCTCGGCGCCGGCAGGTGGCCGACGACCGCCGTGCGACCATTAGCCGTGACGCGGAGGATCTCGGCGTGCTGGGCAACGCCGTCGCCCCCGCCGAAGAGAAACGTGCCGCCGGCCAACGTCACGGCAGCGGTGTCGTGGAGCGCCCTGGGAAGCGCTCCGACGCGACGCGCACCGTCGAGGCCGGCCTGCACGATGTCGGCGCTCGAGAGGTCGGACGCGGTCAGACCGCCCATCACCAACGCGGAGCGAGCGCCGACCGCCGCTGCCGCAGCGTCCTGTACCGGGCTCGGCAGCGCTCCCGCCGGTGACGGGACGAGGCGCACGACCGTCGCCTGCCTGCTCACGACGGGATGTGCAGCGGCCGTCTTCGGCGGTGCCGGACCCGGGTCGGCCGGCGCGGGAGCACCGCCCCCGCTCGACGAGAGCCTCCAACCGACGGCGGCGACGACAACGGCGGCGAGTGCTGCGAGGGCGACCGCGGCGCCCCGGCGCCGGCGTGCCCGGCGCTCGAGCAGCCTCCGCCGCCGCTCCGCCAGGCTCGCGGTGTGACCGGGACTCACCGGCTCACTGTTGCCGCCGAACCCTGAACGCTGCCTGAACGGCCTCCCCCGCCGAGCGGCACGAGCGACGGCGTCTGCGACCGCGCGATCGCGGGTGGCAGCGGCTCGTCGAGCCTGATCAGCCCGAACCGGACGAGGACGAGCGGTAGGCGAGCGAGCGGGTGCATCTCCTTGCTGTGCGCCCAGTCACCGACGTACCGGGTCACCGGCGCCTCGGGGTTGATCCTCCTGATCGCGCGGTACAGCGCGCCGGACTCGGCGTTCTGGTTCCGCACGATCCGGTCCCGCCGGCTCCACCAGAGGTGGAGCGGAACGCCCGCCGTCGCGATTCGCCGCGCGTAGTGGCTCGGGCTGCGCGCTGCATACGCGTGCGGCACCTGCGAGGGGGTTCCTCCGATCTCGATCCGGGCGAGCCGCTGCAGACGGCTCCCACCGGGCATGCTCGCGAAGGCCCGATAGCGGGCCGCCATGTTCGTGGCGGAGTCGAGGGCGGCGGCGCCGGCGAGCAGGCGGGGGTGGAACGCTACGAGCAGAAGCGCCTCCTGCCCGCCCATGCTGCTCCCGATCGCGTAGATCCGGCGACGGTCGACGCGGAGCCCGGGAACGGCGTGCTCGACGACCGAGGGCATCCGGGCCAGATCGTCGACCTGTCCACGCCATCCCCACGAGAACCGGCTCAGCACGCGCCCCTGTCCCTGCGGGTCGACGAGCGCGAACGGCCCGAAGGCGGGCAGCGAGCCCCAGTAGTTGAGGTTGACCCGGGCCGAGATGCCCCGTCCGTGCGGAGCGATCACGAGCGGCAGCGCCGCGTTCCGGGCCGGGTCGTACCAGCGGGGCAGCACGACGAATCCGTGCCGGCGACGGCCTCCGCTCGCCGTATACGCGAAGCGGATCATCCTGACGAGGTCGTGACGCTGGCGGACGAGGTCGCGGTAGCGGCTGCGAAAGGGGACGAGCTCCTGCAGCGCGGACGGCCCGGCAACGTGAATCCCCACCGCGCGAGCGCCGACCGCTACCCCGGGACGCAGACGCAGCGGGCCTCCGAGCGAGACGAGGCAGAGCACGGTGATTCCGCCGGCCAGCAGCGGGGCGAGGCTGGAGGCGCGCCGTAGGCTCACCTACCGAAGGTACGGCGCGGTTCCTGACACGAGCCTGAACGAAGAGCTGCGACGTGTCAGCCGGGGGCGGCACGGCGGCGGCGCGCCCGCCAGCGGTGCACGCCAAACGCCGCCACCACCGCGAGCACGACGACGGCGAGGCCGATCAGCCCGAAATCGCGGAAGATCGTGGCCGCAACGTGCCCGAGCAGGTACGCGGCGAGGCCGATCGTGGTCGCCCAGGCGATCCCGCCGAGCGCGTTCCAGAGGAGGAACGTGCGCCAGCGCATGTGGTTCGCGCCGGCAAGCCAGGATCCGACGACCCGCAAACCCGGCGCCCAGCGCGCAAGGAAGACCGCCTTCGAGCCGTGCCGCTCGAAGAACGCCTCACCCTGGACGAGAAAGCGCCGACGGTGCTCCATCCACCGCCCCTCACGCGTCAGCAGATGCCGCCCGGCTCTCCGGCCGAGGACGTAGCCGATGTTGTCGCCGATGATGGCGCCGAGCGCGGCCACGGCGATCACGATCTCGATCGACAGGCCCTGGTGCTGCGACGCGAGGATCGCCGCTGCGATCAGGCTTGTCTCTCCCGGCACCGGCAGCCCCGACGACTCGGCCGCCACGACCGCGAAGAGCGCGACGTAGACCAGCCCGGGCGGCAGCCCCAGGAGCCAGTTCGTGATCATGCGAGCGGAAGCCGGACGCCGAACCTTCCTCCCGCGCCGTCCGTCCGCGCCACCACCTCACCGCCTGCGCTGCGCGCGAGCCTCCGTGCCAGCGCGAGGCCCAGGCCGGCGCCGCGCCGCTCGGCGACGGCTGCGCTCCCTCTCGCGCCCGGCTCGAAGACGAGCTGAGCCTCGCCCGGCTCGAGGCCGACTCCGTCGTCCGAGACGTTCACGAGCGCCGCTCCGCCGCTCACGGCCAGATCGACCGAGACGCAGGTATGGCCGTAGCGCAAGGCGTTCTCTATCAGGGGGTGGACGATCCGCTCGAGCAGCGCCGCGTCGATGGCTACCTCCACGACGTCCGGCGGCAGTGAGATCTCGATCTCGATTCCCGCCGCGCCCGCCTCCTCGCGCAGCGCGTCCACGGCTGCCCGGACACCCTCACGTGCGTCGCTCGTGACGGGCTTTGCGCCGGCCTCGTGCCGTGCCGCCGCCAGCAGCGCTTCCACAGCGCGGGTCATCTCCTCGGCGTTCCGGTGCACCGCCTCGAGGCTCTCGCGGTACTCATCCGGCTCCCGCTCGCGGCGGAGCGCGAGCTCGCTCTCGGCCGCGATCCGCGCCAGCGGCGTGCGAAGCTCGTGGGAGACCTCGGCCGTCAGCCGTTGCTCGTGCCGCAAGCTCGCCGAGAGTCGCTCGAGCAGGGCGTCCAGCGTGGCGGCCAACCGCGTCAGCTCGTCGTACGGCGCACCGCGCTCGAAGCGGCGGTCGAGGTCGTGCTCGCTCCATGCCGCCGCGTCCTCCGTCATCTGCGAGACAGGCGCGAGCGCCTTGCCGAGGATCCAGTGGCTCAGCAGCGCCACGGCGACCAGGATCGCCGCAGCGAGACCGATCGATCCGACGAGCGCCGTCGTCCCGGTCTCGTCGTAGGGCGCCAGGGAGACGCCCGCCACGACGGTGCCGACGCGCACCCCCCGGTCGACCACGGGCACCGCATAGAGCCGCAGCGACTCGTTCACCCTGATCGTGCGGTTGGGGCCGCCGGCGAGTGACCGCGCGGCCGCGGTCAAGGCAGCGGACGACCTGGGAGCCTCGACGACGCGGCTGTCCGCGAAGACCCACACCGGGCTGCCAAGGGAGTCGGGTCGTTCGAGCCCCTCGCGGGAGACGAGCGATCCGTCCACCACCGTGAGGGATGCGAGCTCCGCCTCTGCCTGACCGCGGGCAAGCGAGACGGCGCTGTCCGAGAGGCGCTGGCCGAGCACGAGATTGAAGGCCGCCACGCCGACGACGAGGGCGACCGCGACGGCCCCGACGGCGGCGAGCAGCAGCCGTGTGCGGACGCCGAGACGCGACGAACGCCTCACCGGAGCGAGTAGCCGACGCCGTGAACCGTCTCGATCACGGGCGTCTCCGGCAGGGCAACGAGCTTTCGTCGCAGACGGGCGATGTAGACGTCGAGCGTGTTGTCGTGGACGATCGCTCCGTGGGTCCAGCCCGCCTCGACGAGCTGGCGACGCCGTACAGCGTCGCCAGGTGTAGAGGCGAGGCGCGCGAGCAGCCTGAACTCGGTGGGGGTGAGGTCGATCCGCTCGCCGCCGCACGTCGCCGCGTGGGCGCCAGGTTCGAGGCGCAGGCCGCCGACGCTGAGTGAGCGGTCGCCGCCGCCACGCTTCACGAGCGCGTGCAACCGCGCCACCAACTCCGCGAACGCGAACGGCTTGGTCAGGTAGTCGTCTCCGCCGGCCGCGAAGCCCGACAGCCTGTCGGGCAGTGCATCGCGGGCGGTGAGGAAGATCACCGGAGCGTTCTCGCCCCGCACCCTCAGTGCCTGCACCACGTCGCGGCCGTCGGCGTCCGGCAGCCCTATGTCGACGACGAACGCGTCCGGCCGACGCGCGCCCACGAGCTCGAGCGCCTGGGCGGCGCTCTCCGCGGCCGTGACGCTGAAGCCCTCCTCCCGGAGCCCGCGCGCGACGAGCGATCGAAGCTCGAGATCGTCTTCCAGCACGACGATATGGGCGCTGATCATCTCCTCCAGTATCACGGCTGCGCAAGGCGCCCGCGGCGCGGGATCGGCCACTCGCCACTGCTACGTTCCCCTCATGAGCGAGCGCCCGCACCTGGTGGCCGACATGCAGGCCTCCGCGCCGCCCGTCGAGCTCGCACTCTCGCGCGCGGGCGTCACGAACGTCCAGAAGGCGATCCGCATCCGCCGGGGAGACGCGGAGACCGTGATGGCGGCCGAGATCGAGTGCACGGTCGACCTCGCGCGCGGCCAGAAGGGCGTGCACATGTCTCGCTTCCCGGAGGTGTTCGACGAGGCAATCGGCGACGCCGTGCTCGGCGAGGCGCGTGTCGTGGAGGAGATCGCGGAGGTGATCGCGCGCAGCATCGTCGAGCGCCAGCATGCCGTCAGGGCCGAGGTGCGCGTGACCGCGCGCTGGCCGATGCGCCGCATGACGCCCGTCACCGCGCTGCCCACGCAGGAGATGGTCTCGCTGATCGGGATAGCCGCCGCCACGCCCGAGAGCGCGCGGCGCGTCGTCGGCGTCGAGGCGACCGGCATCAACGCGTGCCCGTGCGCACAGGGCCTCGTCGCCGGCCATGCGGCCGAGCGTCTGGCCGAGGCCGGCTTCGAGGCAGGCGACATCGAGCGGATCCTCGAGCTCGTTCCCATCGCCACGCACAACCAACGAGGCCGCGGCACCCTCCTCGTCGGAACGGCGCACGACGTCGACGCGGAGACCCTCGTCGACCTCGTCGAGCGGTCCATGAGCGCTCCGGTCTTCGAGCTCCTGAAACGGCCCGACGAGCTGTTCGTCGTCGAGCACGCGCACCTGCAGCCACGCTTCGTGGAGGATTCGGTGCGCGTCGCCCTGAAGGGCCTTCTCGACGGGGTGCCGGAGCTCGCGGACGACGACTTCGTCTTCTCGCGCCAGGTCAACCTCGAGACGATCCACGACCACGACGTGCTCGCCGAGCGCTGGGGCACCGTGGGCGAGCTCCGCGGCGAGATCGCGGGCGGCGACGGCGCGCGTCAGACGACGCTCGCCGACTGGCTCACGCAGGCGTAGAGCCGCGGCGGCGCGCGAAGCGCGGCTCGGTTCCGTGCAGCAGCCGCCGGATGTTCTGGCGGTGCAATACGAAGACCGCCACGCAGGCCGCGGTCGTGAAGATGACCGTCGCCGCCGGCTCGTCCAGGACGACGCAGAGCAGCGGCAGCGCCACCGCCGTCACGAGCGACGCGAGCGAGGCGAAGCGGAAGAGGAGCAGCGTCGCGAGGAACACGACGAGGCAGAGCGCCGCGGCGACGGGCGCGAGCGCGAAGGCGACACCGCCGCCGGTCGCGACCATCTTGCCGCCCTTCGAGAACCCGAGCCAGACCGGGCGCGCGTGGCCGAGCATCGCCGCCGCGCCAGCGAGCACGCCCACCCACTCCCCACCGAGCTTCACCCCCACCAACGCCGGCACGAACCCCTTTGCGACGTCGAGGAGAGCGACGGGCACGCCCAGGCCGCGCCCGTAGCTGCGCCAGACGTTCGACGCGCCGATGTTGCCGCTCCCCTGCTTCCGGATGTCCTCGTGCCGGAAGACCCGCACGACGACGACGCCGAACGGGATCGAGCCGATCAGGTAGCCCCCGGCGACGACGAGGGCGTTCTCGAGCACGCGGCCCTAACCCGTGGTCAGGCGGCCGGGATGCCGTAGGCGGCGACCCAGCCGTTCACGACGCTCCAGTCGAGATTGGCGAAGAACGCCTCGATGTAGGAGGCGCGATCGGTCTGGTAGTCGAGGAAGTAGGCGTGCTCGTACGTGTCGAGGGCGACGAGCGGCGTCGCATTCCAGATCGGATAGGTGTTCTGGGCATCCCCGATGAGATTGAGTAGACGCGCCTCGTCCCAGTCGTACGCGGTCCAGGCCCAGCCGCGGCCGGCCATCCCCGTGGCCGCGAGATCCTCACGCCAGGCGGAAACGGAGCCGAAGTCGCGCTCGATTAGGTCCTTGACGGCGCCTGTCGGGTCGCCGCCCTCGCCGCCGAGGTGGCCGAAATACACCTCGTGGTTCTTGACGCCACCGACGGCGAAGCTGAGCTCCACCTTGAGGGCTCGCAGATCCGAGTAGACCTGGTTTGCTCCCGACCGGTCGAGCGTCGCGAGCTTCCCGTGGATCTCGTTGCGCTTGGCGACGTAGCCCTGGTAGAGGCGATAATGGGCCTCGATGGAGGCGCGCGAGATCCCGTCCAGCTCGAGCAGAGCGGGCTTCAGGGGACGCGGCGCGACATCGGCGGGTGTTGACATGGTCGGTTACCTCCGGCTCGACGGAACGGCCCGCAGCATATCCTTGGAGTGGAACCGACCGAAGGAGAGGGAATGGCGTATCAACTGCCCGACCTGCAGTACGCGTTCGACGCGCTCGAGCCGCACATCGACGCGAAGACGATGGAGATCCATCACGACAAGCATCACGCGGCCTATGTGACGAACCTCAACGCGGCGCTCGAGGGCACCGAGTGGATGGATCGCCCGATCGACGCCGTGATCTCGAACCTCGAGATCCTGCCCGCCGACAAGCAAGGCCCCGTCCGCAACAACGGCGGCGGCCACGCCAACCACACGCTGTTCTGGGAGACGCTGTCACCGAACGGCGGTGGCGAGCCGACCGGGGCGCTGGGCGACGCCGTGCAGTCGACGTTCGGCGCGTTCGACGTCCTCAAGTCGCAGATGGTCGACGCGGGGATCAAGCGCTTCGGGTCCGGGTGGTCGTGGCTCGTGTGGGACGGCACCGGCCTCGCCGTGATGTCGACGCCCAACCAGGACTCCCCGGTGATGGAGGGCAAGACGCCGCTCTTCGGGATCGACGTCTGGGAGCACGCGTATTACCTCAAGTACCAGAACCGCCGGCCCGAGTACCTCGAGGCGATCTGGAACGTCGTCTCCTGGGACGCCGTCGCAGCGCGGTTCGACTCGGCCCGCAGCTAGGCACGGTGAGGGTGTCAGGCTTCAGCCTGACACCCTCACCGGTCACCAATCCGCCCAGCGCCGGAATGCGTAGGACCACGATGTGGCATCTGCACTCGCTCTCCCCTTGCTCTCACGCTCTCGAACCGCCACGATCGACCGGGTGAGCGACGAGGAGGCAACCGACGGCGAACTGATCGAGCGCGTCGCCGCCCGCGAGCGCGATGCGTTCGAGCAGCTATACGCCCGCTTTGCCCGGCCCGTGCTCGGTCTGGCGCTGCGCCGGCTCCGCGACCGGGGACGGGCCGAGGACTCGGTGCAGGAGGTGTTCGCGGCCGTCTGGCGGTCGGCGGGCAGCTACGACCGGGCACGGGGGGCCGGCGGCGCCTGGCTCTACACGATCGCACGTAACGCGATCGTCGACGCGCAGCGCCGCCGCCACGCCCCGACGGTGGCCGACCCGCCCGAGGTCGTCTCGACCGCGCTCACGCCGGACGAGGAGGCCGAGGCGTCATGGGACGCCTGGCGCGTGCACCGGGCGCTCGAGACGCTGCCCGAGCACGAGCGCGCCGTGATCGACCTCGCCTACTTCTCGGGGCTCTCGCAATCCGAGGTGGCCGGCTTCCTGCAGATTCCGCTCGGTACGGTGAAGACGCGCACGCGCAGCGGTCTCGCCCGCCTCGCCGACGCACTCGAGGGAGAGCTATGACGGACAGCGCCCCGCACTTGGACGACCTGATCGAATCGGACGACCCCGAGCGGGAGCGGCTGCAGTCCGTGCATGACCTGCTCGTCGCCGCAGGGGCGCCGCCCGAGCTCCCGCCGTCGCTCCAGTCGCCGCCGGAGGAGCCTCGAGCGCGCGTGATCCCGCTCCCGCGTCGGCGCTACACGGCGATCGCAGCCGTCGCGATCGTGGCCTGCGCGCTGTTCGGGCTCGGGTACGCGATCGGCGGCCGGGACAAGCCGCAAAGCCCGGTGAAGACGATTGCGATGAGCGGCCCCACCGGCGCGACGGCCTCGATCCTCCTGCAGCCAATCGACGAGGCGGGCAACTGGCCGATGCTGCTCGACGTGAAGGGCCTGCCGGAGCTCCCGAAGGGCGAGACGTACACGCTCTGGCTGACGCGCAAGGGCAAGCTCGCCGATCCCTGCGGGACATTCCTGACGGGTGCCAGCTCGAGCTCGATCTGGCTCAACGCGCCGTACAAGCTGAAGGAGTACGACGGCTGGGTCGTCGTGCGCACCGGCTCGGCGAAGCCGTTCCTTCTGCGCACCGACACCGTCTGACGCTCGGCAAGGCGCTCTCCGGGCGAGGCGGTATCGTCGGTGCCGTGACCGCCATCGTCCGCACGCAGTACGAGGACTTCGCCCGCCACGTCCTCACAGCCGGGGAGCCCAAGGGCGATCGCACCGGCACGGGGACGGTCAGCGTCTTCGGCTATCAGATGCGCTTCGACCTGAGCGAGGGCTTCCCGCTCGTGACGACGAAGAAGGTGCACTTCCCCTCGATCGCGTACGAGCTGCTCTGGTTCCTCCGCGGCGACGGCAACGCGCGCTGGCTGCAGGAGCACGGCGTCACGATCTGGGACGAGTGGGCCGGCGAGGACGGCGACCTCGGCCCTGTCTACGGGGTTCAGTGGCGCAACTGGCCCACCCCCGACCGCGGCGGCATCGACCAGATCGCAGAGGTCGTACGCCTGCTCCGCGAGGATCCGGACTCGCGGCGGATCGTCGTGAGCGCGTGGAACGTGAGCGACCTACCGCGGATGGCGCTCGCGCCGTGTCATGCGTTCTTCCAGTTCCACGTCTCCGGCCCGCGAGAGGGAGCGGCGCGCGGCCGGCTCAGCTGTCAGCTCTACCAGCGCAGCGCCGACGTCTTCCTCGGGGTGCCCTTCAACATCGCGAGCTACGCGCTGCTCACCCACATGCTCGCGCAGCAGTGCGACCTCGATGCCGGGGACTTCATCTGGACGGGCGGCGACTGCCACATCTACGACAACCACCGTGAGCAGGTCGAGACACAGCTGGCGCGCGACCCGTACCCGTACCCGACGCTCGTCCTGCGGCGCCGGCCCACCTCGATCTTCGACTACGCGTTCGAGGACTTCGAGCTCGTCGACTACGTCCACCACCCGGCGATCCGGGCCCAGGTCGCAGTCTAGTGCCGTTCAGCAGGCGTCGAGCACGGCGTTCCGGAGCGACGATGTCCCTGGTGCGTTGCGGAACACCGTGCTGAGAGTCGCACTCGTCGCCGCCGTCGCCCGTGGCGGCGTGATCGGCCGGGACGGCACGATCCCCTGGCGGATCCCCGAGGACATGGCGTACTTCCGCGAGCTGACGACGGGGCACGCCGTCGTGATGGGGCGACGGACGTGGGACTCGCTCCCCGACCGCTTCCGCCCTCTGCCGGGCCGGCGCAACGTGGTCCTGACGCGGAACCCTGCCTGGCGGGCGAGCGGGGCCGAGGCGGCCCGCTCGCTCGAGGAGGCGCTCGCCCTCCTCGGGCACGAGGAGCGGGTGTTCGTGATCGGCGGTGCCGAGGTGTACGCGGCGGCGCTGCCGCTCGCCGACGAGCTCCTGCTGACCGAGATCGAGGACGACGTGGCCGGGGACGCGTTCTTCCCGCCGTACGATCCGGCCGCGTTCGTGACGGCGGAGCGCACGCCCCGCACCTCGGCCGACGGCACGCCGTTCGCGTTCGTGAGGTACGAGCGCCGCTCCGCGTCGTGAGCCGCGTCCTCGTCGGGACGTCCGGCTGGGGCTACCCGTCGTGGCAGCCGGGCTTCTATCCCGCCGGCCTCGACCGTAGTGCGTTCCTCTCGTACTACGCGGAGCGCCTCGGCACGGTCGAGCTCAACACGACCAAGTACCGGCTGCCCTCGGAGGCGCAGTTCCGCGCCTGGGCCGCCCAGGTGCCCGGTGGATTCCGATTCGCCGTGAAAGCGCCGGACGGCGTCGAGCGCCGCCTGGCCACCTTCGAGGAGCGCGTCCGCTGCCTGGGCGACCGGCTCGGCTGCGTCCGGATCGTGGTCGAGCGTCCCCGCGACGACGGTTTCCTCGAGCTGCTGCTCGCCTCCGCCGACCCGGGCATTCGCTACGCGCTCGACCTGCGGGATCGCAGCTGGGACGGCGTCGAGGAGCGCCTCGGCGACGCGGGGGCGGTCAGGGTAGGCGACTCCTCCGGCCGCGCCGGCTGGGTCTATCTGCGGTACCGGGAGCTGCGCTACGACGACCTCGGGCTGGCAGGCATCACGAAGGAGCTCAGGGAGCTCGGCGAAGTCGGGGTCGAGACGTTCGCCTTCTTCCGCCACGGCGACGAGCCGGACGCGCCGGCCGCGGCGATTCGCGTGGCGCTGCTGTCGGCGCCTGAAACCCCGTGACCGGCCGAAAGGCCGGTCACCTCGCGCCGTAGTAGAGTCCGGCCATGGAGCCGCACCTCGACGCGATCGGCATCGTTACGGCCGACATGGCCGCCTCGTGCCGCTTCTACGGGCTGCTGGGGGTGCCGGTCGAGGCGCCCGCGGACGGCGATGACCACCACGAGGCGACACTCCGCTCCGGTCTCCGGCTGATGTGGGACTCGGTCGAGCTGATGAAGCAACTCGACCCCGACTGGCAGAAGCCGTCCGGGCACCCGCTCGGGCTCGCGTTCCACTGCGGCTCCGCGGCGGGGGTCGACGCGGCCCATGCGGCGATCGTCACGGCCGGCTTCGCGTCGAAGACCGACCCCTGGGACGCGTTCTGGGGCCAGCGCTACGCGCGCGTCCTCGATCCCGACGGGAACGCCGTCGATCTGTTCGCACCGCTCGACGCATAGTGGCGTTCAGCGTCGTCCCACCGGCCGGCCTCGAGTGGATCACGCGGCCGCACGAGCCCGGTGAGCCGGCGCGCCACGTGGCCGAGCTGAGCGAGCCGGCCGGCCTCGAACACGAGCGCGCGAACGTCTGGCGCTACGAGCCCGGCGCGAAGGGCAGGCGTCACCGGCACACCATGCAGGAAGAGACGTTCGTCGTCCTCGCGGGGACGCTCACGATGTACCTCGGCGAACCGCCGCTGCGGCGTGACGTGCCGGCCGGCGGGGTCGTCCACGTCGATCCCGGCACCGCGCTCCAGGCCGCCAACCACGGCGACGTGGACGCCGTCGTCTACGCCCACGGCTATCCGCCCGAGAACGAGAGCGCCGAGATCCTCGAATCCGCCGTGTAGCGGCGGCCTGTCCTCTACGTCGAGGCGCGGATCGCTACGACCTTCGCGTGCCAGGAGCCCCGCGGGGCGGGCACGTCGACGCCGTCGCCGACAGAGGCACCCATGAGAGCGCTGCCGAGCGGCGAGGTCGGCGAGACGCCGCCGACGCTCGAGATCTCGATCTCCATCTTCTCGCCCTGCTCGTCCTCGATCTCCACGATCGAGCCGACACCGACCTGCTCGGTGGACGTGTGCTCCACGATGACGGCGTGCTGGAGCCGGTGCCGGAGCTTGCGGATCCTGGCCTCGAGCAGGCCCTGCTCGTTCTTCGCGGCGTGGTACTCGAAGTTCTCGGAGAGGTCGCCGAACGCGCGCGCGTGCGCTATCGCCTCGACCGCCGCGGCGCGCTGCGGGCCCTCCATGTCGGAGAGCTCGGCCGCGAGCGCCTCGCGCTGGGCCTCGGTGATCTGCTGTCCTTCGAGATCGCTCATCTGGGAAAGCCTAGTCGAGGTTCGGCAGAGGGCAACCCCGGAGGACCGGCTGAAGCCGGTCACCGGGGATCCCCACTCGACCTACGGACTAGAACAGACCGACCGTCTCGCCGTGCTCGTCGATGTCGATCGCGAACGCCGCCGGCTTCGCGCCGAAGCCGGGCATCTGCAGCATGTCGCCGCAGAGCGGCACGAGCATGCCGGCGCCCGAGTAGACGCGGATGTCGCGGATCGGGACGGTGAAGCCGCTCGGGCGGTTGCGCAGGAACGGGTCGTGCGAGAGCGAGAGGTGCGTCTTCGCCATGCAGATCGGTAGGTGCGCGTGGCCCTGCTTCTCGTAGCGGGCGATCGACTCGATCGCTGCGGGAGCGAGGTCGATCCCGTCGGCACCGTAGACCGTCTTCGCGATCTTCTCGATCTTGGTCGCGATCGGCTCGTCGTCCTCGTAGAGCATGGTGAAGCTCGACTCGGCCTCGGCCGCGGCCGCGACGACCTGGGCGAGCTCGACCGTCCCCTCCCCGCCCTGGCCGAAGCCGTTGTGGATCGCGGCGCCGAACGCACCGGCCTCGAGGGAGCGCTGCTTGATCAGCTCGAGGAGCTCCGGCTCGTCGTCGGGGCGCGTGTTGATGGCCACGACGGGCTGGATCCCGAACGCACGCACGTTCTCTATGTGCTTGGCGAGGTTCGCCATGCCGGCCTCGACCTCGGCAGCCATCTGCGGCATCTCGGCCTTCTCGCGCCAGTCGCCGCCGCCGTGGTGGCGGAGCGCCCGCACCGTGGCGACGATCACGACGACGTGCGGCCGTAGGTGCCCCACGCGGCAGACGATGTCCATGAACTTCTCCATCCCGAGGTCGGCGGCGAACCCGGACTCGGTGATCACGAACTCGCCGAGCTTGAGCGCGATGCGGTCGGCGATGATCGAGTTGTTGCCGTGCGCGATGTTCGCGAACGGCCCAGCATGCATGAAGCAGAGCTGCCCCTCGAGCGTCTGGACGATGTTCGGCTTGATCGCTTCCTTCAGCAGCACCGCCATGGCACCGGCCGCCTGGACGTCCTCGGCCGTGACCGGCTCGCCCGCCGGCGTGTAGCCGACGGTGATCGCGCCGAGCTTGCGGCGCAGGTCCTTCAGGTCGGTGGCGAGCGCGAGGATCGCCATCACCTCGCTCGCGGCGGTGATGTCGAAGCCCGACTCGGCCGGAATGCCGTTCTTCGCGCCTCCGAGCCCGCCGACGATGTTCCGCAGCTGGCGGTCGGTGACGTCGATCGCCCGCCGCCAGGTGACGGTCGCGATCTCCGGCTCGTGCCGGTGGAAGCGATGTGCGTCGACGAGGGCGGAGAGGAGGTTGTTGGCCGCCGTGATCGCGTGCATGTCACCGGTGAAGTGGAGGTTGATGTCCTCCATCGGGACGACCTGGGCGTAGCCGCCGCCGGCCGCGCCGCCCTTGACGCCGAACACAGGCCCGAGCGACGGCTCGCGCAGTGCCAGGATCGCACGTCGGCCCACCTTCCCGAAGCCCTGCGCCAGCGAGACCGAGGTCGTCGTCTTGCCCTCGCCCGCCGGGGTGGGCGTGATCGCGGTGACGTTGATCAGCTTCGCGTCGGGCACATCCGCGAGGCGGTCGAGGATGGAGAGGTCGACCTTCGCCTTGTGGTTACCGTAGAGCTCGAGCTCGTCCGGCTCGATCCCCATCTCGGCGGCGATGTCGGCGATCGGGCGCATGGCGGCCGCCTGCGCGATTTCGAGGCTCGAGAGCATGTCTGTCAGACCTTTCGGGAGATATTCAGTGGCTCACAGCGGCGGCCGCGAGCTCGGAGACGAGGTTGTCGATGTAGAAGCGCTCGAGCTTGAACGGCTCGATCAGCTCCGGTGTCTTGCCGGTCGCGATCAGCTCGGCGAGCGTCACGCCCGTGATGGGCGCCGCCTTGAATCCGTACGTGCCCCAGCCGCAGTC
>Ga0302299_10000768_pt1 | contig 18439 bp, 19 predicted proteins | sample III_Fen_N3_4_FD_198795 | JGI IMG/M metagenome (GOLD analysis project Ga0302299, IMG submission 198795) | Peat permafrost microbial communities from Stordalen Mire near Abisko, Sweden - III_Fen_N3_4 | ecosystem: Environmental > Terrestrial > Soil > Wetlands > Permafrost | place: Sweden: Abisko... | reverse complement strand
CTCGTCGCCGTGCGGATCGAGGTCGCCGTGGTCGCGCGCGAGGCGCTGGGGCCAGGCCTCGTCGACCGCGACGACGGCGAGGCGATCGCAGCGGTCGCGCTCGGTCGAGACGACGAGCCGGTCGTTGCCGAGCCAGACCGGGCTGCCCGCCTCGACGAGGCGCCGCGGCGGCCCGCCGGCGACCGGGACGAGGCAGACCCAGCCGTCGTCGCCGTAGGCCACCGTGGCGCCGTCGGGCGCGAAGACCGGCTGCGTGTCCTCCCAGTAGGGCTGGGGGTCGCGGCCGGTCGTCAGGCGGCGCGGAACGCCGCCCTCGAGGTCGAGGAGCCAGAGGTCGGATGTGTCGCGATCCTGGATGAACACGACCGAGCGACCGTCGGGCGAGAGCGCGGGCGACCTGGGGCGCTCGGTGGCGGCGATCGCCTCCAGTCGCCAGTGCGGCGGCGGCAGCACGTCGACCCGTGGCGGGCGCGGGATTCCGCCGTGCTCGTCCAACCCTCTCCACACAGCAAGTGGCTCAGGCATCCAGTCCTTCCAGGGTCGAGAGTACGAGGCCGCCGATCGAGGCGAGATCGTACCCGCCTTCCTGGACGACGACGCACGGAAGCCCGTGGCCGGCGACGATCGCCCCGGCCTCGCGGTAGCCGGCCTCCGTCACCTGCAGCGGGCTCTCGGGATCGGCCCCGGCTGCATCGACTCCGAGCGCCAGCACGAGAGCCTCGACGCCGTGATTCCGGGCCGCCTGCACGATCTCGGCCACGCCGCGCAGCCAGTCGCGATCGCCGGCGCCCGGGGGCAGGGGCACGTTCAGGTTGGCTCCCCGGCCGGCCCCGCCGCCACGCTCGGCGCCCGTGCCGAGGAAGTGCGGGAACCAGCCGGTCGCCGGATCGACGTGGACGGAGCCGGTGAACACGTCGTCGCGCTCCCAGAAGATCTGCTGCGCGCCGTTCCCGTGGTGGGCGTCGATGTCGACGATGCCCACGCGGACGGCTCCGCCGTCGCGCAGTCGCTGCGCGGCGATCGCGGCGTTGTTGAGGTAACACGAGCCGCCGTAGGCGCTACGCGTCACGTGGTGACCGGGCGGCCGGCAGCAGGCGTACGCGATCCCGCCGGCGGCGACGAGATCGGCGGCGGTGAGGGCGGCGTCCGCGGCGGCACGCGCCGCCTCCCAGGTGCCCGGGCCGATCAGCGTCATCGTGTCGAAGCAGAACGCCCCCGGACGGGCCCAGGTCGCCGCGGGCACGAGGGGCTCGATCCCGGCCACGAGCCCCGGGTGCGCGAAGATGTACGGCACGACCCGGTCCTGGCCCGGGTCGACGGGCAGTCCCGCTGCCTCCCAGTCGTCCCAGGCCGAGGCGAGAAACGCGAGCAGCGCGGCGTCGTGCACCGCTTCGAGCGCGGCGTCGCCGTGCCGCGTGGCGGCGACCACCTCGGCCCCGGCGGCGACCAGCGCCTCCCTGATCGCCTCTGCCCGGGCCGGTACCTCTGCCGCGGGCGTTCGGATGCCGACCCAGATCTCTGCACCGGGCTCGTGCAGCCGGTGGTCGTCGGTCCAGACGAGCGGGATCGCCAGTGCCATGGCGGCGACCCTACAACGGAAGTAGGCTCGGCCGTGTGAGCGAGACGACGCTGCGGGCGCACGGCCTCCGGATCGGGCACCTGGAGCCCGGCCCCGCGAACGCGATCACCGACGTCGGCGGCGTGCGGGTCGGCCACATCACCGTGATCCGCGACGAGCCGGATCCGCCCGCCGGGCGAGGTGCCGCGCGCACGGGCGTGACGGCGATCCTGCCCGGCCCCGCGGAGTCGTTCTTCCGGCGCCCGGTGCCTGCCGGCGCTGCCGTCCTGAACGGCGCGGGCGAACTGACCGGCTTCCTCCAGGTCTCCGAGTGGGGGCTCCTCGAGACGCCGGTCTTCCTCACCTCGACGATGGCGGTGGGCCGGGTGTTCGACGGTGCCGTCGCGGCCGCCTGCGAGGCCGACGCCGCAGTCGGCGTCGACGACGTCGTGATCCCGATCGTCGGCGAGTGCGACGACAGCTGGCTCAACGACGCGCGCACCGTGCAGGTCGAGGCGGCAGACGCGGCCCGCGCCGTGCGTGGCGCGACGGCCGGTGCCGTCCCCCAGGGCTGTGTCGGCGCAGGCACCGGCATGGTCGCGTTCGGCTGGAAGGGCGGGATCGGCTCGTCGAGCCGCGTCGTGCCCGAGGTCGCGGCGACGGTCGGCGTCCTCGTGCTGGCGAATTTCGGCTCGGCCCGTGACCTGCGCCTCGACGGCGTGCCCGTGTTCCCTGCGATCGGCGACGGGATCGACCCGCGCCCTCCCGCCGGCAGCTGCATCGCCGTCGTCGCCACCGACGCGCCGCTGCAGCCCGCTCAGCTCGAGCGCCTCGCCCGCCGGGCGGGGCTCGGCCTCGCCCGCACGGGCTCTGTTGCCCATCACGGCAGCGGCGAGATCTTCCTCGCGTTCTCGACGCCGGCGACGGCACGCGACGGCCAGCCGCCGCTGCGGGTCGACCGCACCGTGGTTCCGGACGAGCACCTGAACCCGCTCTTCGCAGCCGCCGTCGAGGCAACCGAGGAGGCCGTCCTCAACGCGCTCTGGGCGGCGGTCGACACGGAAGGGCGCGAGGGCCGGCTCGTTCGCGCCCTCCCCCACGCGCCCGTGCTCGAGCTCCTGCGGCGCCACGGCCGGCTGTGACCCGCGGTGACCGGCATCAGCCGGTCGCCGACTTCTCTACAGGCGCCCGGACCGGGCGATCCCCCAGACCAGCCAGACGGCGAAGATCCCCGACAGCATGAAGCCGATGAACGAGAGCAGGTGCAGGCCCATCACGTGAGGGCCGTTCTTGGCGAGCACGCCCACGATCGACGAGCCGACGAGGCCGCCGAGCACGATCAACGCCACCGCGATCCGGTTCACCGCGTGGTCGATGTGGTAGGTGAGGTCGTCGAAGCCCGGGTTCCGGATCTGGATCTCCAGCTTGCCCTGGCGGGTCTGCTCCATCACGTCCCGCATCTGGTAGGGGAGCTCGCGGGCCACCCCGCCGAGCTCGCGCACCTCGCTCTGCATCCGCAGTGACATGCGTCGCGGCGAGAACCGCTCGGCGAGCAGGCCCCGCGCGTAGGGGCGCGCTACCTCGAACACGTTGAAGTCCGGGTACAGCTCGACGCCCACCGCCCCGAGCGTCGCGATCGCCTTGTCGAGGATCACGAACCGACTCGGCAGGCTGAGATTGAGCGAGTAGATCAGGTCGAGCCCCTCGCGGATGACCTCGATCGGGTCGATGCTCGAGACGCTCGACCCGTAGTAGCGGTAGAACAGCTCCTCGATCGCGTCCTGCAGCTCCTCCTCCCGGTCCTTCGGATAGCGCAGCCCGAGCTCGGAGAGTCGCCGCGGGATCGCCCGGACGTTCTCGGTCGCCGCATCGACGAAGAGCCGGGTCAGGCGCGTCATGTCCTCGTCGGTCAGGCGCCCGGCCAGGCCGAAGTCGACGAGGCCGATGCGCCCGTCGTCGAGCAGGAGGATGTTCGCCGGGTGCGGGTCGCCGTGGAAGAACCCGTGCCGGAAGATCATCGTCATCCAGGCGTCCGTCATCCGGTAGGCGAGCTCACGGCGCTCCTCGGGCGAGCGCGACGCGAGGTCGAGGTCGGCGAACTGAGTGCCGTGGAGGAACTCGAGCGTCAGCACCCGGCCCGAGGAGTAGCGCCAGATCACCTTGGGCACCGCCACCTCGGCGGAGTCCCCGAAGTTGCGCCTGAAGGTCTCGGCGTTGCGGGCCTCGTGCTGGTAGTCGAGCTCCTGGCGGATCGAGCGGCCGAACTCGTCCACGAGCGCCTCGGCGTCGATGAAGTCGAGGGCGCGCACGCGCTCGCGGACGACGCGGGCCGCCGACCGCATCAGCTGGAGGTCGGACTCGATCTGGCGGGGAGCCTCCGGGCGCTGCACCTTGACGACGACCTCGTCGCCGGTCGGCAGCGTGGCGCGGTGCACCTGACCGATCGACGCCGCCGCGATCGGCGTCTCGTCGAACGTGAGAAAGGCCTGCTCGAGCGTGAGCCCCATCTCCTCCTCGATCACGCGGCGCACGTCGGCGAAGGGGACCGGCGACACGTCGTCCTGGAGGCTGCGCAGCTCCGCGATGATGTCCGGTGGCATCACGTCGGGGCGCGTGGAGAGGAGCTGGCCGAACTTCACGAACGTCGGGCCGAGCTCGTCGAGCATCTCCCGCAGGCGGCGGCCGCGGTCGGCGAGCTGGGTGTTCTCGTTGCTCCGGCGGCGATCGATCAGGTAGCCGAAGCCGTGGCGCGTCGCGACCCGTCCGATCTCGGACAGCCGGCTGATCCGGCGCTGGGGCTTCGCGGTCTCCATCGTCACATTGTGGCGGTGCAGGCCCTCGAGAGCCAGAGGCTACCCGGCAGGCTTCTCGACCGGCTTCTCGAGCAGGCGGACGCGGTGCTCGAGCTGCGCGATCCGGAGCGCGAGATCGTCGGACTCTTCGCGCCGGACGAGCCCGAGGCGCCGCATCGCCTTCTCCGAAGCGTCCGACGGGACCGCCCCGAGGCGCTCCGCCTCGGCCCGCCAGCTCGCCACGGCATCGCGAAACGCGCTGCGCATGGCGTCGCGCTCGATCCCGACCCTGCGGGCCAGGTCGTCGGCGACGTCGTCAGCCGCCTCCGCGGTGAGCGAGAGCCAGCCGAACCCGGCGAGCAGGAGCTGCTCGAGCGTGCGTGGTTCGGCGCTGCCGTTGCCGTCCATGCCCGCAGTGTACGCGGTCGGGCGCCGGTCCCGGCAAGCGTGCTTCTAGCGCGCGCGGCCGTGCGGCCGGCTCGAGCGGCGGGCGCGGCGTCGCTCACGTCCGGCCGTGCTCGCCGGGGACGGCGCCACCGTCGGGGCGGCGGGAACCTCGGGAGCGAGCAGGCTGTCGGCCTCGGCCACAAGCGTCGGCGAGGCGACGAGGACAGACCCGCCGACCGACTGGACCTCACCCGCATGCTCGTGCTTGCGGCGGGCGAACTCGGGCTCGCGCTCCTTGATCCAGTCGAGCAGCGGGGCAGCGACGAAGATCGACGAGTACGCGCCGGAGGCGATGCCGATCAGGAGCGCGAAGGCGAAGTCGTTGAGCGTGGCGCCACCGAAGATCAGGAGCGAGAGGATCGGCAGCAGGGTGATGAACGTGGTCGCGAGCGACCGTGGGATGGTCTCCCACAGCGACACGTTCGTGATCTGCTTGAACGAGCCGCGCTTCATCAGCGGGATGTTCTCCCTGATGCGGTCGAAGATGATGATCGTGTCGTAGATCGAGTACCCGAGCACGGTCAGGACCGCGGCGACCGTGGCGGTCGTCACCTCCCGCCCGAGCAGGGCGTAGATCCCCACGGTGATCAGGATGTCGTGGATCAGCGCCACGATTGCCGGCACGGCGAACTGCCACTGGAAGCGCATGGAGATATAGCCGACGATCAGGAGCAGCGACACGATGATCGCGAGGATCGCGCTCTTCGCGATCTGGCGGCCGAAGCTCGCCGACACGTTCTTGACGCCGAACGCGTCGGCGTTGAGCGACTTCTTGAGGTCGGACTGCAGCTTCGCGGCCTCGTCGGTCGTGAGCGACTCGGTGCGGATCTGGAAGCTCTTGTAGTCGCCGTTCGTCGAGGCGCCACGGCCCTGGATGACGGCGCTCGCCTGGCCGACCCGGGCCGCCTGCGCCCTCACCTTCTCGATCGCCGTCGGCGCGGGCGTCGTGAACGCGATCTGGGTGCCACCCTTGAAGTCGATTCCGAGGTTGAGGCCGCGGACGCCGAGCGCCAGGATCGAGACGAGGATCACGGAGGCCGAGATGGCGAACCACAGCTTCCGGCGCCCGATGAAGTCGATCTTGAGCCACGGCCGGATGCCGCCACCGGAGGTGCCGATCACCTTCGGGTTCTCGAGGAACCTCGAGCCGGCGAGCAGCGAGAGGAACGCGCGCGTCGCGAGAACGGCCGTGAGCATCGAGATCGCGGTACCGATCAGGAGCATCAGGGCGAAGCCACGCACCGACGAGGTCGCCACGCCGAAGAGCACGAGCGCCGTGATCGCCGTGACGACGTTCGCGTCGACGATCGTGTGGAAGCCCTTCGTGTAGCCCGTCTGGATCGCGGCCTTGATGCTCCGCCCGGCGCGCGCCTCTTCCTTGATGCGCTCGAAGATGACGACGTTCGCGTCGGCGGCCACCCCCAGCGTGAGGACGAGGCCGGCGAAGCCGGGGAGCGTCAGGGTCACGTTGAAGATCAGGATCGCGGCGTACAGGAAGGCGGCGTAGATGCCGAGCCCGAGCACGGCGATGAGCCCGAGGAAGCGGTAGAAGACGAGGAGGAACAGCGCGACGAGGAAGAGGCCGACGATCGCGGCCTTCTTGGCCTCGTTCAGCGAGTCCTTGCCGAGCGTGGCCGAGATCGCGGTCTGGTCGAGCGTGATGAACTCGACGGGCAGCGCACCGGTCTGGAGCACGAGCGCGATATCCTTCGCTTCCTTGATCGAGCCGATGCCCGTGATCTGGGCGTTACCGGAGATGCCGCCCGAGAGCGACGAATCCGTGTAGTCGATCTGCGGCCACGAGCGGATCTCCCGGTCGAGCACGATCGCGAAGTGCTGCGGCGCGTTCCGGAGCTTGCCGCGAATGTACTCGGCGCGCGTGATGTCCTGGAAGCGATGGCTCCCCTTGCTCGTGAAGTCGAGGAGCACGATCGGCGAGTTGGTCTGCGTGTCGAAGTCCTGCCGCGTGCCGGAGAGCTTCAGATCGGCACCCGTCATCTGGGGCACCGAGGGCGGGTCGTACTTGAACAGGTAGTACGAGTTCCCGGTCGGAGCCCCGACGCCCGGGCAGACGACGGCCTGTACGCCGCACGAGATCACGACGGTTCCGGCGGGCGTGCCGAAGAGCTTGTAGCCGTCCGGCAGCTTGCCGTGGTACCTGGCGAGCGCCTTCTGCTTGCTCGAGGTGGGGCCGACGACCAGCTTCTTCTTCTTGTTGAAGACCCACCACTGATCCGAATTGCCCTTGACGATCGCCTGCTGGCCCGCGAGCAGGTCGAACACGCTCGAGCGCGCCACGGGGTTGCCGTTGATGTCGATCGACGGCGGCACGAGACTCGTCTCCATGTCGTACAGCTCGAGCTGGGCCGTCTTGCCGATGATCTTCGCCGCGGCCTCCGGGTCCTTGACGCCCGGCAGCTGGATCGTGATCTGGTTGCTCCCCTGGGTGCGGATCTCCGGCTCCGAGACCCCGAGCTTGTCGACACGGTCGCGCATGATCGAGACCGAGCGGCTCAGGTCGTCCTTCGTCAGCTTGCGGCCCTTGGGCGGCACGGCCTCCTTCGTGATCTCGAGACCGCCCTGGAGGTCGAGGCCGAGCGTGGGCTTCTGGTGGAACGGCGAAGCGGGGACGACCATCAGCGTGACGCCGATGAGTGCGGCGACGACCAGGGCAACGACGACGATGGCTGAACGACGGGTCATGGATGCGGCGGGAAGGCTAGCTGCGCTCGGAAGGCGCCGCTCGCTCTGCGGCCCCCGGATTTACAGTTTCCCCTTCGTTCGTAACCTCCTCTACGCCGCTCGGAGCCTCGCCGTCGTCGCCGGTGGGCTCCGCGTCGTCCGCGGCGTCCTCGCCGGCGTCGTCGTCCCCGTCGCTCTCGTCCTCGTCCTCCTCGGGCTTGATCACCGTCGCGAGCGCCTTGCGCGCAACGCGCACGTGAATCCCGTCGGCGATCTCGACGATCAGGTCTCCCCCGTCCTCGTCGGGCTCGAGTTCCTGCACGATCCCGTAGATGCCGCCCACCGTGAGGATCTCGTCACCGGGGGCAACGGTTCCGAGCATCCGCTGCTGCGCCTGGGCCTTGGCCCGCTGCGGCCGGATCATGACGAACCACAGCACGCCGAAGAGGGCAATGATGATCAACAGTCCTGGTGACACGAATCCTCCTGTGGGCCGCCGGCGAGCCGCGAGAGCGCCTCCGTCCGGTACTCGTCGAACGCTCCGCGCTGGATCGCGTCGCGCGCGCCTGCGGTGAGTCGGTGAACGAGCCATAGATTATGCAGAGAGAGCAGCCGGAGCCCGAGGATCTCCTCCTGGTTGATCAGGTGCCTGATGAACGCGCGCGAGAACCGCACGCACGCCGGGCAGCCGCAGCCTTCCTCGAGCGGCCTCGGATCGCGCGCGTAGCGGGCGTTGCGCAGGTTCATCTTCCCGGTCGCGGTCAGTGCCGAGCCTGTCCTCGCCGTACGCGTCGGCAGCACGCAGTCGAACATGTCGATGCCGGCGGCGATCACCCCGAGGATGCCCTCGGTGTCGCCGAGGCCCATGAAGTAGCGCGGCCGGTCGGGCGGCAGCAGCGGCGCGGCCCAGCCGACCGTCTCCAGCATCTCGGCGCGGCTCTCGCCGACGGCGAGGCCGCCGAGCGCGTTCCCGTCGAACCCGAGCGCGACGATCTCCTCGATCGAGCGGCCTCGGAGCTCCGGGTCGGTGCCACCCTGCGTGATGCCGAACCGCAGCTGTCCCGGCGCCCGCGGCGCGTCGACCTGGCGCTCCGCCCAGAGCAGCGTCCGCCGCGCGGCGGCCTCGTGCGCGGCGCGCGTGGCGTCGGCCGGCGGGCAGATGTCGAGGCACATGGCGATGTCGGAGCCGAGCCGCCGCTGGATCTCGGCCACGCTCTCGGGCGTGAACCGCTCGGCGGCGCCGTCGTAGACCGAGCGGAAGGTGACGCCGTCGTCGTCGACCCCGAGCAGGGTGTCGCGGAGCGAGAACACCTGGAAGCCCCCGGAGTCGGTCAGGATAGGCCCGTCCCACCCCGAGAAGGCGTGCAGGCCGCCGAGATCCTCGATCACGTCCTCGCCCGGCCGGAAGTGGAGGTGATACGTGTTGCCGAGGATCACGGCGGCACCCATCGCCCGCACCTCGTCCGGGTGCAGCGTCTTCACGGTGGCCTTCGTCCCGACGGGCATGAAGGCCGGCGTCGGGATGTCGCCGTGGGCGGTGTGCACCGTGCCGGCTCGCGCCGCACCGTCGACTGCGTCGATCGTCAGGCAAGTCACAGGATCAGCATCGCATCGCCGAAGGAGTAGAACCGGTATTTCTCCTCGATCGCGAGCCGGTAGAGGTCGCGGACGGCGTCGACACCGGCGAAGGCCATCACGAGCGCGAGCAGCGTCGAGCGCGGCAGGTGGAAGTTCGTCAGCAGCGCGTCGACGCGCTGGAACTCGAAGCCCGGCAGGACGTAGAGCGACGTGCGGCCTTCGAGCAAGCCGTCGCGGGCGATCGTCTCGAGCACGCGCACCGTCGTCGTGCCGACCGCGAGAACCCGGCCGGCCGCCTCGATCCGCGCCCAGGCTTCGGGCGCGACGCGGTAGCGCTCGCCGTGCAGCTCGTGCTGCTCGAGCTCGGGGACGACCAGCGGCCGGAACGTGTCGAGCCCGACGTGGAGTGTGACCCGCTCGACGTCGAGCTGCGCGAGCAGCTCCGGGGTGAAGTGAAGACCCGCGGTCGGAGCAGCGGCCGAGCCGGGATCGGCCGCGTAGACCGTCTGGTAGCGCCCCGGCTCGGCGAGCGGCTCGTGGATGTACGGCGGCAGAGGCGGCTCGCCCTCGGGCTCGCCCTCCAGCAGCACGCGCCATCGTCCGTCTCCGAGTGGCTCGAGCAGCTCGACCGGCCCGAGGCGCTCGCCGGCGCGCAGTCGCCGCGAGGGACGGGCGAGAGCCTCCCAGACCCCGCTCCCGAGCGGCTCGAGCAGCAGCACCTCGGCCGCCCCGCCGCTCGCGCGTTGCAGGTGGAGGCGGGCGGGGACGACCTTCGTGTCGTTCACGACGACGAGCTCTCGCGTGAGCTCGTCCGGCAGCTCGGCGAACGTCCGATGGCGAACGGCACTCGTGGCGCGCTCGTAGACGAGCAGCCGCGACGCGTCCCGCCGGTCGGCGGGATGCTGCGCGATCAGCTCGGGCGGCAAGGTGTAGTCGAGCTCGTCCGATCTCATCCGACGGCCAGAGTAGCCTTGGCACCCATGGACGAACAGGCACTGGAACGGGCGAAGCAGCGCATCGCGGAGGCACGCGCAGGACGAAACGAGGAAGGGCGGTTCGAGGTGGCGCTGCGGCGCTCACGCGAGGAGGTCGAGGCGCTCGGCGCCGCGGCGCTGGCGCTCGAGGCCGCGCTGCCGGAGCGCATCGGCGAGGCCGTGCAGGAGGGCATGCGCCGCGAGGTGCTCCCCGTCGCGCGGAACCTGGCCGAGATCAAGGGGTTGCTCAACAACGCGATCGGTCGGCTCGAGCGCCTCGAGCAGGAGCTCATCGCCGAGCGCAACGCGCGCCTCGACGACCTCACCCTCCTCGTCGATCTCGTCTCGTCGGGCTGGCAGGGCGTCGACCGGCGGCTGCAGCGCATCGAGCTGGGCGAGACGGCCGAGATCGTGTCGCTGCACGACCACGTCGCTGCAGCGTCGTAGCCCTCTACTAGCTGACGACCAGGATCACCGCGCACGTCGCCGCCCACGCGGCCACGGTGGCGAGGATCGGGATATCGCCGAGGAGAACGTTCTCCGGCTCCTCGCCGGCATCGTGCCGGTGGAGGAGCTGGAGGTACCGCGCCAGCCCGAAGACGACGAACGGCACCGTCGCGACGAGCGCATACGAGTCCCGCGCGGTCACCGAGTAGATCGCGTAGGCGACGATCGTGGCTCCTGCCACCGCAGCGAGCAGCTGGTCGACGAGCGCGAGCGAGTAGCCCTCGAGAACCGCCCGGCCCGGCGTGCGCTCGGCGCCGACGAGCACGAGCTCGGCGCGCCGCTTGCCGAGCGCCAGGAAGAGCGCGAGGAGCGCGGTGCAGGCGAGGAGCCACGGAGAGATCTTCACGTCGACGGCAACCGCGCCCGCGGCGGCGCGGACGACGAACAACGCCGCGATCACGAGCACGTCGACGAGGACGACGTGCTTCAACCGCAGCGTGTAGGCGGCCTGGAGCGCCACGAATCCGAGCAGGAAGACGACCGATGCGAGCCCGAGGGCCGACGTGAGGCCCAGTGCGACGGCGGCGAGCGCGACCGAGAGCACGATCGCGGCCCGTGGCTTCAGCTCGCCGCGCGCGATCGGCCGCCGCCGCTTGACGGGATGCAAGCGGTCGGCGCCGATGTCCCGGAGGTCGTTGACGAGATAGGCGGCGCTCGAGGCGGCGCAGTACGCGACGAAGGCGGCGACGGCCTCGCCCCAGCGGGTCGGGTCCCGGAGCTCGGCTGCGAAGATGATGCCCGCGAAGAGGAGCAGGTTCTTCGGCCACTGCCGGGGACGCAGGGCCACGAACGCCGCGCGCAGCGGCGACCGCCGCAGGGGAAGCGGCGTCACCTCCGCCAGCTGCGCCGGGCGGGTGACCGGCTCCGGCCTGTCTTCAGGGCCCCCCGTCACGCCTGCCTCGCCGGCAGCACGAGCGTGAAGCAGCTGCCCTCCCCCACCGTCGACTCGAGCTCGATCCTGCCGCCGAGAGCGATGGCGAGCTCGCGGGCGATCGGCAGCCCGAGCCCGGTGCCGTGGTTGTCGCGCGAGATGAACGGGACGAAGATGCGCTCGCGCTCGTCGGGCTGGATGCCGGGGCCGGTGTCGCGCACGTCGATCTGGACGAGGCCGTTCTCGGTCGCAGAGCCGATCGACACGGTGCCGCCGTCGGGCGTCCAGCGGAACGCGTTGGCAAGCAGGTTCGTGATCACCTGCAGAACCCGATCGCCGTCGGTCACGATCGTCGGCGCCTCGCGATCCTCGTCGAGCCGGAAGTCGATCTCGCGGCGCCGGGCCTCCTCGCCGAAGCTCGCGTGCGCCCGCTCGACGAGCACGCCGATGTCGACCTCCTGCGCGTGGACGGTGAAACGATGGGCGTTGAGCTTCGCGAGGTCGAGGACGTCACCGACGAGCCGCTCGAGCCGGATCGTCTCGCCCGCGACGACGTCGAGCGAGGCGCGCTCGAGCTCGGGGTCGTCGAACAGCCCGTCGCGGATCGCGTCGACGTGCCCCTTGATCGCGGTCAGCGGCGTCCGGAGCTCGTGCGAGACGGACATCAGGAACTGCCGCTCGCGCTCCTCGGTCGCTGCGAGCCGCGCCGCCATCTCGTTGAACCGCGTCGACAGGTGGCTGATCTCGTCCCCGCCCCCACCGGCGGGCACGCGGACGGCGTAGTTCCCCGCCGCGATCTCGTCGGCCGCGGTCGAGAGCGCCGACACCGGCCCGGTGATCTTCCGCGACAGCCACCACGAGAGCAGGCCGGCCAGCAGGACGCCGACGCAGACGGCGATGGCGAGCCGGAAGACGAGCGGCAGCCACTGGTCTCTCAGCTCCGTCTGCGGCTTGGCCACCACGATCGCGCCGAGAGCGTCGCTGTCCGGCTCGAGCCGCACCGGGTGGGCGACCGCGATGTACGAGCGGTTGCTCCCGGGAGGGGTGAACGTGAACGTGACCGGGTTCTTCAGCTCCCGCACCGCCTGAGGCACGGATGCCTCCATGAGCCGCTTCAGACCCGAATCCTGACCCGGGAAGAGGGAGGCGCCGACGTAGAAGATCCTGTCCCCGGTCGCGAGCTCGAGCTTCGACGCAGCGAAGTCGATCGCGCCGGACCCCTCGTCTGCGGCCCGCAGAGCCGCATCGGCATAGAGCTCCGAGAGGCCTGTCGCCTCGCGTCGCAGCTCCTGCACCGACTGGGCCCGTGTGTAGGTCTGGAACAGCCGCAGCGAGATCAGCGCCGCGACGACGCCCGCGAGCACGATCCCGAGAAGGAACAAGGCCGGCAGGCGGAAACGCAGCGACCCGAGCACAACAGAAGTCTAGGTCGAGTTGCTGCTTAGGAGGCCGGCGTCGAGGTGCGATCGTGCGAGACCTTGTAGCCCACGCCCCAGACCGTGACGATTGGTGACGCGTCCTCGAGCTTGCGCCTGATCTGCCGCACGTGCACGTCCACGGTGCGCGTGTCGCCGGCGAAGGTGTATCCCCACACGCGCTCGAGCAGCTGGTCGCGGGTCAGGACGATGCCCCGGTGGTCGAGCAACTCCCACAGCAGGTCGAACTCCTTCGGCGCCAGCTGGATCTCGCGATCGCCGACCATCGCCTCGCGCCGCCCGGCGTTGACCACGAGGTCGCCGTGGCGGATCTCCTCGCCCTCGTCGCGCCGGCGATCGTTGGACGACCGGCGCAGCACGCTCTTCACCCGGGCCACGAGCTCGCGCGGATTGAACGGCTTCGTCAGGTAGTCGTCCGCACCGACCTCGAGGCCGATGATCTTGTCGACGTCCTCGTCCCGCGCGGTCAGCATCAGGATCGGGACGTCCGAGCTCTTGCGCACGCGGCGGCAGATCTCGAGGCCGTCCATGTCTGGCAGGTTGAGATCCAGGATGATCAGCGCGGGCACCTCGGCCGCGATCGCGTTGAGGGCCGCGCCGCCCGTCCCCACCGCCTTCACCAGATAGCCCGCGTTCTTCAGATAGAGGGCGACGAACGACGCGATCGACGTCTCGTCCTCCACGATCAGGATCGTCTGGGGAGCGGTCATAGGTGAATCTTGGACTACGGAGCCGACGGCGGGCTCACTTCACCGGGCCCGAACGACATCTTCGTCGCCCCGACGGGCAACGGAGCCTGGGCTGCGTCCCCGACCGCAAAGGTACCGGTGTCGCCGACCGCGTCGGGATCGCCGTCGAGCACGACCGTGCCCGTTCCCCGCGCCGAGATCGAGATGTCGACGCCGTGCGCGACGATCCGGTAGCGGCCGCCGGGCACGTAGAAGGAGACGTTCTTGCCCCGGAGCGTCACCGTTTTTCCGCGCGGGATGCCGTAGACGCGAGGGCTCCACTGGTCGGTCGCGCTGAGGTCGACGATCTCGAGAGACCCCTTCCCCATCCGTCCTACGAGGACGCCCTTACCCGTAACCTGGACGAGGCCGCGGCCACCCTCGACCGAGAAGGAGCCGCCGGGCGCCTTCGCGGCGCCCGTCGCCACGCCGGCGAACAGTCCGAGGGCGAGCAGGATGAGAGCCGCGAGGCGCATACCTTCATCAGTATCGGACGCCTGAATGTGCCCGCAATGAGACGCCCGTAAGGAAACTGTTAGCGAGACCCGGCGGTGCCCGGTCGTCGCAACAGGGAGAATCCGGACGTGGCCGACATCATCGACTTCGGGCGCATCATCCTCGTCGTCTCCGGGGCCCTGTCGATCGCGATTCTCGTTCGCGTCGTCGCCGGCCGGGTCGGGCTCCCGACCGCTGCGTTGCTCCTCACCGTGGCAGCGGTCGCCTCCGATCTCTCCGACCGGCTCGCGACCCTGCTCTCGTTCGAGGACGTGCAGCGGGTGGCGACGCTGGCGCTGATCGCGATCCTCTTCGACGGCGGCATGACCATCGGCGTGCGTCGGTTCCGGACCGCGGCCGTCCCGATCACGATCCTCGGAGTCATCGGCACGTTCCTCACGGCGCCGCTCGTCGCCGTCGCAGCTCACTACCTCCTCGGCTTCAACTGGACCGTGTCACTCCTGATCGGCGCGGCCCTCGCGCCGACCGACCCGGCGGTGACGTTCTCGGTGCTCGCCGGCAAGGAGGTGGAGGGCCGCTCGGGGACGATCTTGGAGGGCGAGTCGGGCTTCAACGACCCGGTCGGCATCGCCCTGATGATCGGGATGATCCAGCTCGCCACCGTCTCCGACGCATCGATCACCGACGTCGAGGTGGAGTTCCTGCGCGAGATGGGGATCGGCCTCGCGGTGGGCGCCGTCGCCGGGTTCGTCCTGCTGCAGTCGCTTCGGCGCTTCCCGCTCCCGGACCGGTCGCTGTACCCGCTCGCCGTGGTGCTCGCGGCGGGGGTCATCTACGGGGTCACCGCGATCTCCCACGGCTCCGGCTTCCTCGCCGTGTTCGTGGCGGGGATCGTGATCGGCGATGCAGAGTTCCCACGGCGGATCGAGATCCGGCACTTCACCTCGGCGCTCGCCGACCTCGGCGAGCTCGCGGTGTTCGTCGCCCTCGGCCTGACCATCGACCTGGGGTTCATCCTCTCGGGCTCGATCTGGTGGCAGGGGCTCGTCCTCGCCGTCGTCCTCGGCTTCGTCGTCCGGCCCCTCGTGGTGACGCCGCTGCTGCTGCCGTCGAGGCTCGCGCGCGGTGAGCGCCTGTTCGTCACGTGGGCGGGCCTCAAGGGGGCCGTGCCCATCCTGCTCGCCTCGCTCGCCGTCGTCGGCGGCACCGAGCAGGCGCCGCAGATCTACGGGATCGTCTTCGTCGTCGTGCTGTTCTCGGTCGTCGTGCAGGGAACGCTCGTCCCGCATGTCGCGCAGCGACTGGGCGTGCCGATGGTCGAGGCCGACCCGTAGGGCGTCGAACGATCAGTCGTACGCGTAGAAGCCGCGGCCGGTCTTGCGGCCGAGCAGGCCTGCGTTCTTCATCGCGACGAGCCGGGGCGGCGGTGCCATCCGCGGCTCGCGGAGCTTCTCGTAGAGGGCCTCGGAGGCGTGCACGTGCACGTCGATGCCGACGAGGTCGACGAGGGTGCACGGCCCCATCGGCCAGCCCGCACCGTTCTTCATCGCGACGTCGAGCGCCTCCGGCGTCACGCGCGCCTCGTCCAGCACCCGCACGCAGTCGTTCAGGAGCGGGATCAGGACGCGGTTGACGACGAACCCCGGGGTGTCGTGACAGCGCACGACCTCCTTCCCGAGGCGGGCTCCCACCGCGGCGGCGGCGTCGACCGTCGCCGGCGAGGTGAGCTCGGCCCGGACGACCTCGACGAGCGGCATCAACGGCGCCGGATTGAAGAAGTGCATGCCGACGACCCGTTCGGGCCTCGTCGTCGCGGCTGCGATCTCGGTCACCGAGAGAGCCGAGGTGTTCGTGGCGAGAATCGCGTCCGGCCGGCAGATCCGGTCGAGCTCCGCGAACAGCACGCGCTTGGGCTCGAGCTCCTCCACGATCGCCTCGATCACGAGGTCGCACTGCGCGAGTGCCTCGAGCTCGGTCGTGACGTCGAGGCGCGCGACCGCCGCATCGCGGCCGGCCTGCTCGAGCTGGCCCTTCTCGACCTTGCGCGTGAGGAAGTGGCCGATCCTCCCCGCCGCGGCCTCGGCGAGTTCTCCGCTCACCTCGCGGCCGACTGTGTCGTAGCCGGCCTCGATAGCGAGCTGCGCGATCCCGCCTCCCATGGCACCGAGGCCGATCAGGCCGATCGTGCGGATCTCCGTCATGCCGCTGATCCTAGAGATGCGGAGCGCGAGCCCGCCCTGCCTGGTGTTCCTCTAGGCAGCGAGGTCGTGCAGCTGCACCGAGCGGAGCCGCAGCAGGTCGACGAGATCCGCGGTAGCGCGGAACGGGTCGCTGACGACGTCACCGGTCGAGGTCGAGAGGGCGACGACGACCGTGCCGTCGCTCTCGGCGAGCAGCAGGGGCTCGGTCGGGACGGCCCGGTCGACGAGCTGCGCGAGTCGCCGGACCTCCCTCGCGTCGGCCGGACGGGCCGGGCGAATGGCGATCTCGCCCCGCCCTCCGACCTGCCGTGCGAGAGCGGCGGGCAGGTGGCCGGTCATCCGAGGTACCGGCGCCTGCGCGCCGCCTCGTCGATCCGGGAGTCACGGCCCACCGTGACGGCGCCGATGCCGACGAGGAGGATGAAGACGATCAGTGCGATTTCCATGAGGCGCATCATGGCCGAGCAGGTACTATCAGCACAAGTCGAGGTTTTCATGAGTTCCATTACTACAGCTGATACTCATCGGGTCGACCGGCAGCCGGACAGCTGGCTCGGCGTCGAGATCCGGCACCTCGCAGCGCTCGAGGCTGTTGCCAGGGCCGGCTCGTTCGGCCGTGCCGCGGTGGAGCTCGGGTACACCCAGTCCGCGGTCAGCCAGCAGATCGCGGCGCTCGAGCGAATCGTCGGCGAGAAGCTCGTCGAGCGCCCGGGCGGCCCGCGTGCGATCTCGATGACCGAGGCGGGCGACCTGCTGCTCCGCCACGCCGAGGCGATCGTGAACCGGCTCGACGCGGCCCGCGCCGACATGGCGGCGCTCAGCGCCGGCGAGACGGGGACGCTCCGCGTCGCGACCTACCAGTCGATCAGCGCCCGCGTCCTCCCGATCGTGATGCGCCGGTTCATGGGCGCCTGGCCGGGGATCGCCCTCGAGCTGTCCGAGCCGTCGAACGACGACACGCTGTACCGGGGCATCGAGAGCGGCGCGATCGACCTCGGCTTCGGCAGCCTTCCCATGCCCGACGGCCCCTTCGAGGCAACGGAGCTCCTCACCGATCCTCATGTCCTCCTCGTCCCGAGCGACAGCCCACTTGCCGCCCGCGAGTCCCTCTCGCTCGCCGACCTCGGCGACGTGGCGCTGATCGGCTCCAACCAGTGCTCGAGCGCGTCGGTGGTCGAGGGCGCGCTCCGCGAGCGCGGCATCCCGCTCGACTACGCCTTCCGCTCCGACGACAACACGACCCTGCAGGGCCTCGTGGCCGCGCGCTTCGGCGTCGCGCTGATGCCCCTTCTCGCGATCCAGCCGGGCGACGAGCGCGTGAAGGTCGTCGCGCTCGACCCCCCGGTCCCACGGCGCCGCCTCGCCGTCGTCTGGCACCGCGACCGCCACCGCTCGCCGGCCTCCCGCGCCTTCATCGACATCGCGAGGACGGTCAGCGCCGACGTCGAGCGGGAGCTCGTCGGGCCGTAGGCAGAGAGCGCTCGACCGGCAGAGAGCAATGGCGCCCGCAAGATCCCCAGTTCCTGCGAGACTTTGCCGAGTGCGAATCGTCTCCCCCGCGGGGCTCGCTGGAAGTGTCGTCGCGGGTGCGACGACTGTCCTCTATCTCGCGATCATCAGATCGCAGGGGGATCAGAGTGTCGCCGCCGCCACACCGTGGGCCGTGACGTTCTCGATCTGCGCCATCCTTGGCGTGCTGGCCTCCTGCGTCGAATCGTCTCGGTCCCGCTCCCTGCTCTTCGCCGCGACCGCCGGGACAATGCTGGGCGTCGGCTTCCTCGCCGTCTTCTCGATCGGGATGCTGCTGATCCTGGCGGGGGCTCTCTTCGCGCTTGCTGCATCGCGCGCCGCAACATCCGGCCGACCCGGCGACGCCGTGATGCCATGGGTCGTCGGCGCCGCGGCGTGCGTCGTTGTCCCAGCTGCGCTGCTGACAATGACCTAGCGCAGCTCAGCCCTGCGCCCCGGGGGACTGAGCACTGGTACAGGCAAGCCGCGTGACGCTTGCATGCCGTTGAGCGTGGCGCTGGCGACGGAGTCGCTCGCGATCTGTCAGGGTCGGGCTGAGTTGCCGGTCGATGGAAGTGCGTTGTGCTTCACGACCGACGCACGAAGGGAGCCATTTGGTGGCACGGATTGCGACGTACAGTTTTACGGGCGACGCGCAGGAGCTTGGCAAGCGGGCCGAGGCAGGGATCTTGCCGATCCT
>Ga0302299_10000767_pt1 | contig 18439 bp, 20 predicted proteins | sample III_Fen_N3_4_FD_198795 | JGI IMG/M metagenome (GOLD analysis project Ga0302299, IMG submission 198795) | Peat permafrost microbial communities from Stordalen Mire near Abisko, Sweden - III_Fen_N3_4 | ecosystem: Environmental > Terrestrial > Soil > Wetlands > Permafrost | place: Sweden: Abisko... | reverse complement strand
CTCCAACAACGCGCCTCCCGCGGTCACGACCTAGGCGGAAGCCGCCGCGTCGCGCGCCTTGAGGTCCGCTCTGATCTCGTGGGGCAGAGAAAACATCAGGTCCTCCGTAGCTGTGCGGACCTCCTCCACCGTCTCGTAGCCCTTGCGTGCCAGGTAGTCGAGCACATCGCGCACCAAGATCTCGGGGACGGAGGCGCCGGAGGTGACTCCAACGGACGTCACGCCGTCGAACCACGTGTCGTCGATCTCGCGAGCGCGGTCGATGCGATAGGCGGCATCGGCCCCTGACTGGAGCGCCACCTCGACCAGGCGCACCGAATTCGATGAGTTTGCGGACCCGACCACGATCATGAGCTCCACGTCGGGGGCAATCTTCTTGACGGCGACCTGGCGGTTCTGAGTCGCGTAGCAAATGTCATCGCTCGGCGGGTCCTGAAGATTCGGGAAGCGCTCGCGAAGGCGGCTGACCGTCTCCATGGTCTCGTCAACCGACAGGGTTGTCTGAGAGAGCCACACCACGTTGTCGGGGTCGGCCACCACAAGCCCGGCCACGTCATCGGGCGAATTCACGATGATGGTGTGCTCGGGCGCCTCCCCGGCCGTGCCCTCGACCTCCTCGTGGCCGCTGTGGCCGATCAAGAGGATGGTCTGGTCTTCGCGGGCGAAGCGAACGGCCTCCTTGTGCACCTTGGTGACGAGGGGGCAGGTGGCGTCGATGCTGATGAGCGAGCGGGCGTCGGCGGCCTCGCGGACCGCGGGAGACACCCCGTGGGCCGAGAACACGACTCGAGCGCCCTCGGGAACCTCATCGGTTTCCGAGACGAAGACCGCCCCGCGCTCGGTGAGCGTCTCCACGACGTACTTGTTGTGGACAATCTCCTTGCGCACGTAGATCGGGGCGCCGTGCAGTTCGAGGGCCTTCTCGACGGCGATGACGGCTCGATCAACTCCCGCGCAATAGCCGCGAGGCGCGGCGAGGAGAACACGCTTTGAGTGAGACGAGGGCATGAAATCCATCCTACGTGGCAGGCTGAGAGGGTGACCCACCCCCATAACGAGCGCGACGGCTCTGCACTTCCCGAAGCGCGAGCCTCCCTGCCGGCCACGGCTGCGGAGACATCGGCCGAGCGCCCGTGGCCGGTGCGCCACCTCAGCCCCAAGATCGGCGAGTACGTCGCGCGCATGAGCCCCGTGTGGGTCGAGGGTCAGGTGCTCAACGTCAAGAGGTGGAAGCACCTCGTCTTCCTCACCTTGCGCGACACCGACGAGAACATGTCCCTCAAGGCGACGATCCCCGCGGCGCAGGCCGAGGCCATGGGAATACCGCTCGACGACGGCGCGCGGGTGGTCCTTCACGCCCAGCCACAGTGGTGGACAAGGAGCGGAGACCTGCAGATGGTCGCCGACGAGGCACGCGCCGTGGGTCTCGGCGACCTGCTTGCGCGGATTGAGACCCTCAAGAACGCGCTCGGGGCCGAGGGGCTCTTCTCCCCAGACCGCAAGGTCACGCTTCCCGTCATCCCCCGCCTGATCGGCCTGGTTGTCGCCACCCAGGGCGACGCCGAGCACGACGTGGTGACCAACGCCCTCTTGAGGTGGCCGGCGGCGCGATTCGAGATCCGCAGGGTCACCGTCCAGGGACCGCGGGCGGTTCAGGAGGTCGTGAGGGCCATGCGCGAGCTCGACGCGATCGAAGAGGTCGACGTGATCGTGGTCGCGAGAGGAGGCGGTTCCCTCGAGGACCTGCTTGCCTTCAGCGACGAGTCGCTCGTGCGCGCGGCTGCAGAGATTGTCACGCCCCTCGTCAGCGCGATCGGGCATGAACTGGACGCTCCCCTTCTCGACCTCGTCGCGGACTATCGCGCGTCGACGCCGACCGATGCGGGCAAGCACGTCGTGCCCGACGCGGCGCTCGAGCGGGACAGGCTCGAGGGCGCACGCGCCCTGATGCTCGGGGCGCTCAACACCCGGCTCAGCCGCGAGAGGGAGCGGGTCGCCGACCTGCGGTCGAGGCCCGTGCTGGCGCAACCGGTCCGCATGCTCACGCCGCACAGGGAGGCCGTCTCGCTCGCGCGCTCCGGATTGAGAGCCGCCGTCTTGGGTGCCATCGCGCGCGCGCGCTCCGACACCGCGGCTTCGGTAGCGGCGCTCAATGCGATGAGCCCGCAATCGACCCTCGAACGCGGCTACGCCGTCGTGCGCACGTCCAAGGGCGACATCGTCCGCGGCAACGACGAGGTTGCGGTGGGGGAGCACCTGTCGATACGGCTCGCGCGCGGCGGCGTCGACGCGGACGTCACGGCCGTCACCGCGCCCTCATAGGGCGCGCGAGACCGCCCTCCGGGGCGAAGCGAGACCGTGGAGTGGGGAACGTCTCGGAATGCTGGGCCTTTAGGAACGCAGAGCGCCCAGAAGACCCATGCGGCCGCCACCACTCTTGGCAAGGCGGGCCTTCGCGGGTCCGATGGCGTCCTTGTGCTTGCCGCGCATCACACGGGCAATCACGGAGTCGGGGACCGCGTCGTTGGCGATCAGCGCGAAGACAACGTCAGGAGCCTTGTCGTTCGCAAGCTCGCGGAAGACGTCCTCCGGGATGTCTCGCCTGGGATTGCGCGCAACGCCCGCGCGAACCGAGTTTGCCTCATCCCGGGCCAACTTCAGGATCATCGTCAACGGCGTATTTGGGTGAGCGGCAGCGCCCGCACGAACCTTGGCCTCGTCAGATCTTGCCAACTGAGCCAGGTCGTTATCGGACAGACTTGGGTCGAGCGCTCCGGGTACTCCGGGTCGAGAGTCATTCAACATGTTTCACCTCATTGTGAACATCGGCGCCAACTATCACGGGACCTATCGGCCGCCTCGCACACTATGAGAGGAGTCGCGACGCGTTTTATGACGCGATACCGTGTGAACGTGACAATAAAGCCTCCGCCGGTCGACGGCCTGTCGTACGAGAAGTGCCGCGACGAACTCATCGCCATCGTCAGCAAACTCGAAGTGGGGGCCGCGACACTCGACGAGTCCATGGCGCTTTGGGAACGCGGCGAGGCCCTCGCGAAGCGTTGCGAAGAGCTGCTCGATGGCGCGCAGAAGACAATCGAGGCCGCCACGAGCGGTAACGATGGCTGAGCACGCGCTCGTCGTCGGCGAGGCGCTCGTCGACGTGGTGCGCGAGCCCGACGGCACGCAGACGGCCCATGCGGGGGGCTCACCCGCCAACGTTGCCTTCGGCCTGGCGCGGCTTGGCCGAAGCGTCGAACTGCTCACGAGCCTTGGCGACGACGCTTACGGCGCCTTGGTGCGCGACCATGTCGAGTCTTCGGGCGCGTTGGTTGCCGCGGGGACCGCCGCGGAACGCACCTCGGTAGCGACCGCGAATCTCGATGAGCACGGCGTCGCCACCTACGACTTCGACCTGGAGTGGGCTCTCCCTGAGGGCCCTGCCACCATCCCCGACCCCGTCGTCGTCCACACCGGCTCGATCGCTGCGGTGCTGCAGCCGGGCGCGAGCGCCGTCGAACGCCTCGTGGATGCCGCCAAGGAACGCGCGACCATCACGTACGACCCGAACGTCCGGCCGTCGCTCATGGGAGACCGCGGGCATGCCGAGGTCACCATCGAGCGCTTTGTCGCACTTGCCGACGTGGTCAAGGTGTCCGACGAGGACCTCAAGTGGCTCTTCCCTGCCGAGGATCCGTCCGATGCGTCGCGACGATGGCTCGCGCTCGGCCCCGCCCTCGTGGTGGTCACGTTGGGATCCGAAGGCGCTCTCGCCGCGTGCGCGGCCGGCATGGTGTCAGTGGCTCCCGTCGTCGTCGACGTGGCTGACACGGTCGGCGCGGGAGACTCCTTCATGTCTGGCCTGATCGACGGCCTGTGGTCAGCCGACTTGCTAGGCGGCCACCGCAGGGACGCCTTGAGGGCCATCGACCTGCCGACGGTCACACTGATTCTCGAGCGCTGCGCCCGCATCGCGGGAATCACGGTGTCGAGGTCTGGGGCGAACCCGCCCACAAGGACCGAGCTCGGCGAGTCCTGACGCCAGGCGCGCGGTCGAGGGTGACTACGGCCGAGGTTGACTACGGCCGACGTTGACTGCGGCCGAGGTTGACTACAGCGCGAGGAGTCGCGACTCCGCTGCCTTGCGCACGTTCTTCTTGCCATGGTCGAGGAGCGCTCGCAACGTCGTCGCTGGGGTGGCGATGTTCTCGACGAGCGCCAGAGCGACGTCCGCGTCCTTGTCCGTCGAGAGAATCGCAAGCACCGACGTGGCGATGCCGACCGCCGGGTTCGCGGCAAGCGCCTTGCGGACGTTCGACTTCGAGTCCTGTGCGAGAAGGATCAGCACGCTGAGCGGTGCGTCGGGGCGGGCCGCGAGGCTCTCCCTGATCTTGGGGTCCTTGGACGTAGCGAGGTTGAAGAGCTCGCTTCCCGATGCCTCTTCGCCTTCGCGAAGCGCGGCGGCTAGTTGATCGGCTGGAATGGCGGTGAGTGCCATTGTGTCCCCCTGGTCGCGGCTTGATGCTCTTGCGGACGCGCCCCTCATTCGAGTGGTGTTTGCGTCCGGGAGTGACCTCGCACGCGGCTACGCCGCTTGTATGGGGGTCGCCGTTGACGGTGATAGCCCTAAGGCCGCCTTCAGTGTAGCCGGAAGGGGCCGGGACCTCTACCCCAAAGCGTGGATTGCGATAACGTTTTCTTTGCCCGCATCCCGCGCGATGTTGGAGCGGACGCCGCGCATCGGCGAGGCAAGGCGCCGCGCGTCACACCCGTCGGCGATGAGTTGCGCCACCAACTCGAGGGCGGTCACGCTCGCCTCGATCGAGGCGGTGGCAGCGACCACGGCGAGCGCCTTGCTCTCCCGACCATGGGTCATCGCACGTCGCGACACTCGTCACCTCAAGACTTGCTCACGGTCGGGTGCGCGCGGTGCGCACCCGTCTCGTGTCATGAGAGGGAAGTCACACCCAACTATGACGCAGGTCACACTTTCCGGTTCGCATCTGAAGGGAACGCGAGGCCGCAAAACGTGGAATGCCGAGGCCCTCCTGACACAATGGGCGCCATGGAATATCGCATCGAGCACGACACGATGGGCGAGGTCCGCGTTCCCGCAGGCGCCCTCTACGGCGCCCAGACCCAGCGCGCCGTGGAGAACTTCCCCATCTCGGGACTCACCCTCACGCGCAGGCACATCGAGGCGCTTGCTCGCGTCAAGAAGGCCGCAGCGCGCGCGAATGCAGAGCTCGGAGTCATCGACGCGGCGGTCGCACAAGCAATCGTCGTCGCGGCCGACGCCGTTGCCGCCGGCGCCCACGACGGCGAGTTCCCCGTCGACGTCTTCCAGACGGGCTCCGGAACGAGCTCCAACATGAACGCCAATGAGGTCATCGCGAGCCTCGCCGCGCGTGAGTTCGGCTCACCCGTGCACCCCAACGACCATGTGAATGCGTCCCAGTCGAGCAACGACGTCTTCCCCACGTCGGTGCACGTGGCCGCGACCTCGGCACTCGTCAACGACGTCGTCCCCGCTCTCGACCACCTGGCGAGCGCCCTCGAGGCGAAGGCCGCCGAATTTGCCTCCGTCGTGAAGTCGGGACGCACGCACCTCATGGACGCCACCCCCGTCACGCTTGGCCAGGAGTTCGGCGGCTACGCGGCGGCCGTTCGCTACGGAATCGAGCGACTGCACGCGGCGCTGCCTCGCCTCGCAGAGGTCCCCCTCGGAGGGACCGCGGTGGGCACGGGAATCAACACGCCCGCCGGCTTTCCGCAGCGCGTTATCGCCTTGCTCGCGGAGGACACAGGGCTGCCGATCACGGAGGCCCGCAACCACTTCGAGGCGCAGTCGGCGCGCGACGGACTCGTCGAGGCATCGGGCGCCCTGCGGACGGTCGCGGTGAGCCTCACCAAGATCTGCAACGACTTGCGCTGGATGGGCTCGGGTCCTAATACGGGTCTTGGCGAGATCTCACTTCCCGACCTGCAGCCGGGATCGAGCATCATGCCTGGCAAGGTCAACCCCGTGATACCTGAGGCGGTACTCATGGTGTGCGCGCGCGTGATCGGCAACGATGCCACCGTCGCGTGGGCCGGAGCGTCGGGCGCCTTCGAGCTCAATGTCCAGATTCCCGTCATGGCGCTGAGCCTGCTCGAGTCGATGAACCTGCTGGCTCACGCCTCGACGGTCCTCGCGGACCGTACGGTGGTGGGAATCACCGCGAACGTCGACCGCGCCCGCCGCTTCGCCGAGGCCTCGCCGAGCATCGTCACCCCGCTCAACAGGGTCATCGGCTACGAGAGCGCCGCCAAGATCGCCAAGCACGCCGTCAAGGCCGGCCTTACCGTGCGCGAGGCAACGATCGACCTCGGCTTCGTCGAACGCGGCGAGGTGACGTTGGAGCAGCTCGATGCGCTTCTCGACGTCACGACGATGACCGGAGAGCGCTAGGCCCTCTCTCGAGCGCCCGCTCGGCTCGGGAACAGCGCCTCCCTTCACGCGGTTATGCCTGAGGGAGGAAGACTATGACGCGCACACGAGTTCTCATCCTCGGCGGAGGCTACGTCGGCCTGTATGCGGCGCTCACGCTCCGACGGAAGACGCGCGGTCGCGTCGATATGACCGTGCTCGACCGCAGGCCGTATATGACCTACCAGCCCTTCCTCGCCGAGGCGGCGGCAGGATCAATCGAGCCTCGCCACGCGGTGGTACCGCTGCGACGGGAACTCAAGGGCGTCAGGGTCCTGCAGGGCAAGGTCACCCGCATTAGCCACGCCGACCACGTGGTGACGGCGACGACCGACTTCGGGGATGCGCTGTCACTCGAGTACGACGAGCTCGTCATTGCACTCGGTTCGGTGTCGCGCACGCTCCCGATCCCTGGGCTCGCCGTTTTCGGCATGGGCTTCAAATACATCGAAGAGGCCATCAACCTGCGCAACAGGGTGCTTGGCCGCATCGCGAGGGCGGCCACCACGTCCGACCCCAACCTTCGTCGACGCTTGCTGACGTTCGTCTTTGTCGGTGGCGGTTTCGCGGGCGTCGAGGCCTTCGCCGAGACCGAGGACATGGCGCGCGCCTCGTTGCGCTACCACCCGGAACTCAGCGCGAAGGACCTGCACTTCGTGATGATCGAGGCGGCCGACCACATCTTGCCCGAGATGGGACGCGAGATGGGCGACTACACGGTGCGCGAACTGGAGTCCCGTGGGATGCGCGTGCTACGGAACACCCGTCTCGAGAGTTGCGTCGATGGCCACATCAAGCTGTCGAACGGCGAGGCCTTCGAGGCCGACACCGTCGTCTGGACCGCCGGCGTGAAGCCCTCCCCCGTCCTCGCGGCGTCGGACCTCCCCTTGGGCCCCAAGGGACACGTGATCGCGTTGCCGACCCTGCAGGTGGCCACCGAGGACGGGATCGTCGTGTCGCATGCGTGGGCCGCGGGCGACTGTGCGCAGATTCCCGACCTCACCAAGGCGCAACCCGCGTACTGCCCGCCGAGTGCCCAGCATGCGGTGCGCGAGGCACGCCACCTCGGCAAGAACCTCGCCCGTCAGCTCGCGGGCCGACCCCTCAAGGACTACAAACACCGCAACCTTGGCCTGGTGGCTTCGCTCGGCCTCAACAAGGGCGTCGCGAATGTGTTGGGCGTCAAGCTGCGCGGCTGGCCCGCGTGGTTCATGCACAGGACGTATCACCTGCTGCAGATCCCGACCTTCAATCGGAAGGCTCGCATCGCGCTCGACTGGACGGCCGGGGTCCTTTTCAGGCGTGACTTCGTGTCGATGGGCAGGCTCCACGAGCCGCGGAGGGCGTTCGAGGAGGCCGCGTCAGGCGACTAGTGCCGCGCCGCGGACACGGTCTCGCACAGCCCATTCAGACGGCCGACGCGATGGTGGGCTTGGCGCCGCGTCCGAGGCAACAGTCAACGGGGCAGACGTCCTGCCATGGCCCGAGGTCGGAGAGCGCGCGCCGCTCCAGCGGAGCGGAGCCCTCCGCGACGTGACGCTCCTGGACCAGGTCCACCAGCCCGGACACGAAGCGCTGGTCGACGCCCACCGTGGGAACGCGCACTGCCGCGAGGCCACGCCTCTCGCACGTCTCGAGCGCCTCGTTGTCAAGGTCCCACGCGACCTCCATGTGGTCGCTCACGAAGCCAAGCGGCGAGATCACGAGCCCGCTCACATCCGCGTCGAGCGCCTCGATGGCGAGGTTGATATCGGGCTCGAGCCACGGAACACTCGGGTCACCCGACCGCGACTGATAGACGAGCGACCAGTCGACACCAGGGAACTCATCGGCGACGGCATCCATGACGAGCATGGCGATCGCGCGCTGCTGCGCGGCGTACCAGCCGCCGCCCACGTGCCACCCGTCGCCGCCCCCGACCGCCACAGGGGTGCCGTCTGGAAGCGACTCGCGCGGGCCGGAGGCATCGGCCGCCGCGCTCGGGATCGAGTGCGTCGCGAACATGACGTGCGGCCTCTCTCCGCTTCCCCCGGCCGCGAGCGCCCGGAGTCCCCCGCGGACCGCATCGATGTTTGGCTCGACGAAGCCAGGGTGGTCGAAGTACTGGCGCACCTTGTCGAGAACGAGTTCTCCCTCGAGTCCCGTCTCCGCGAGCGCGGCCGCGATGTCCTCGCGGTAGGCGCGGCACCCGGAGTAGCTCGAGAACGCGGTGGTCACGAGCACGAGCACTCGACGGTGACCATCGGCGTGAAGCTCGCGCAGCGCATCGGCAAAGTAGGGCGCCCAGAACCGATTGCCCCAATACACCGGCAGGGCGAGGCCGCGTGCGGCGATCTCCGCCTCGAGCGCGACCTTGAGCTCGCGGTTCTGCTGGTTGATGGGGCTGATGCCGCCGAAGTGCCGGTAGTGGTGGGATACCTCTTCGAGACGCTCGTCTGGCACTCCCCTGCCGCGCGTGACATTCCGTAGGTACGGGATGACGTCGTCCTGACCCTCGGGGCCACCGAATCCCGCCAAGAGGATGCAGTCATACGTCGCGGGCGGCACGATGCGGGACGACGCCGCGAGGGGCGGCAACGCGTCGGTCGTCACGCGAGAAGCTCCGCCGCCTCGGCGCTCGTGATGCGCCTCCCTGTGTAGAACGGCACCTCCTCACGCACGTGAAGACGGGCCTCCGTGTACCGCAGGTCGCGCATCATGTCGACCAGGTCCGTGACCTCGTCCGCCTCCATGGGAAGCAGCCACTCGTAGTCGCCAAGCGCGAACGCCGCGACAGTATTGGCGACGACACCCTTGAACGCGGCGCCCTTGATGCCGTGCTCGCGCAGCATCCGCGAGCGATCCTCCTCGGGCAACACGTACCAGTCGTAGGAGCGGACGAACGGGTACACGGTGAGCCAATTTCTCGCGCACTCGCCGCGCAAGAAGCCTGGAACGTGGGCGCGGTTGAACTCCGCCGCCCTGTGCACGCCTGCGGCCGACCACGTGAGGCATCCGCCGTCGAGCAGATCGGTGGCGCGTAATGCTCTGAGGGCCGCCTGGAGGTCCTCAAGCTTCGGGCCGTGGAGCCAGAGCATCACGTTGCCATCGGCACGCAGGCCCGAGACGTCGTAGAGGCCGCGCAGCACGACCCCACGGGCCTCCCAGTCGGCGACAACGGCGTCGAACGCGGCCACGATCGCATCGCGATCACCGTCGCAATAGCCTTCGCTCAACACACTGAACAGGGTGAAACCTTCGGGACTTTCGGTCATGACCTTAGTCTCGCCCCCGGGGTGCCGTCGGGAGAAATCGGCCAGTGCCGTCAGGAGAAATCGGAGGCCGCGTCGGCCGCCACGATCGCCGCCAGACCGCTCAGTCCCGCCGCTGATCCCACGAGGTGGACCCCCTCCATCGGCTCGAGCGAGTCGACGGAAGCGGGGCTCGCATCCGGCCACTCACTCGCGGCAATGCCGACGACGTCCTCGTCCCTGAGGGTCACGCCAAGCAGCCGCGCGGCGTCCGTCACCGCGTGCCGCGTGACGTCCTCCCCTGGGGTCACCGCGTAGGAAAGCCTGACGACGTGACGACCTGGAGGCAGCGTGGCGGCGAGCCACGGCCACTTGGCGCTCGCGTGGGTAAGTGCCTTGGCGCGGGTCACCCCCGGCCGCACCAGCACGCCGGTGCCACGGGGCGCCGTGTCGAGCGCGGGGGCGTCGACCACCATGACGACGATGGCCACATACCGGGCCTCCTCGGGCGCCTCACCGAGGAGCGATGCCGCCAGGTGACGCGGCACGGCCAACACCACTCCGTCGACGTCGAGCGTCCCCTCGCTCGTGGAGAGCCGCCACCGTGCGCCATCGACGGCGCGCCCAAGGCCCGTCACCTCGACTCCGGAGCGAAGCACCGCACCCTTGCGTTCCGCGTCGGCCGCCACGGCGTGGGCCAGGACGGATACTCCCCCGACGATTCCCCTGACGGCCGAGCCCGGGGCACCGAGCGAGCGGCGACTCCGCGCCGCACGGATCAGCCCACCCCGATCGCGCACGTCGGCCGCGAGCCCTGGAGCGATCGCGTCGAGCCGCAGGTCGTCGAGGGGTCGCGAGTAGACGCCGGACATCACCGGCGCGAGCAACCGTTCCGCGGCACGGCGTCCCAAGCGAGACGCCGCGAGCGATCCCACCGTGGCATCGTCGTCGATGCTCCCCGTGGGAAGGACGAGGTCGGCACACGCGCGGACGGCTCCCCACCAGCCGAGGACGCGCCGCACGTCGGCGGCGAGCGGTCGCAGCGGGATTCCTAGCCAACCGGTCGCGGGTAGCGGGTAGGCGCGGCCAGGAGACATCACCCACGCAGGGGACGTCGTCGGCTCACAGACGAGCTTCCCCATCCCCAGCTCGTCGCACAGCCGCTGGACAACATCACCCCTGGTAGCGAACGACTCGGCCCCCGCGTCGAGCGTGAGCCCCGCGACGTCGACGCGGCTCACCCTGCCACCGAGCGACGCGTCGCGCTCGAGCAGCGTCACCGTGTGCCCCGCCCCCGCGAGCCGGCGCGCCGCCAAGAGACCAGCAACGCCGCCGCCGACGACGGCCCACGTCTGTCCCGACCTAGAGGCCATGAACCAGTTCCACGATCCGGGTCAACACCTCGGGATCGGCATCGGGCGGAACCCCGTGGCCGAGGTTGACGACATGCGCGGGCGCGGCCATGCCGCGACGCGCAACGTCCCTCACGTGCGCCTCGATCGCCTCCCACGGAGCACCCAGGATGGCGGGATCGATGTTTCCCTGTAGGGGTACGCCTGGAAGACGCCTGGCGGCCTCGTCCAAGGGGACGGTCACGTCGATGCCCATAGCCGTGGCGCCCGCCGCGTTCATGTCCTCAAGGAGATGTCCCGTGTGTGTACCGAAGTGAATGCGGGGCACGTCAAGGTCGCTCACATGCGAGAACGCCCTCGCTGACGCTGGCGCGCAGTGGGCGACGTAGCGATCACGCGGGAGCGACCCGACCCACGAGTCGAACAACTGGACGGCGCTCGCCCCCGCGAGAACCTGCGCCCTGAGGAACAGTCCCGCGGCGTCGGCGGCCCAATCCATGAGCCCTTGCCACGTCTGAGGGTCCGCGATCATGAGTCGCCTCGCCTCTAGGTGGTCCCGCGAGGGCCCGCCGTCGACCATGTACGCCGCCAAGGTGAAGGGCGCACCCGCGAACCCGATGAGGGGAGTTTCGCCGAGCAGTCCCAGCGATGCAGACACCGCCTGCCTCACCACGTCGAGCGAGCGGTCAAAACCTCCGCCGTCCCCGGCGGCGCCCAGCGCGGGCAGAGCAGCCACGTCCGAGGGCGTCCGCACCGGCGCGGCAAACACGGGGCCGACGCCAGGCTTGATGGTGACGTCTACTCCGGCGAGAAACAGCGGGACGACGATGTCGCTGAAGAGAATCCCCGCATCGACCCCGTGCCTGCGCACCGGCTGCGCCGTGATCTCGGCGACGAGAGCGGGGTCGAGGCACGCCTCGAGCATCGTGGTGCCCTTGCGAGCTTCGCGGTACTCGGGAAGCGAGCGGCCCGCCTGGCGCATGAACCACACGGGGGTGCGCTCGGGGCGGTCGCCCCGCAAGGCGCGAAGCAGGGGTGACGCCGATGCGGTGCCGGCGACGAGCGGATGACCCTCGGGAAGAACCATGCCTTGATTCTCCCCCACTCCGGCCGTGTCATGATTGCCGCATGGCATTGCTGTCCCTCGTGGCGAGCCACCACAACAAAGACCTGAATACCCTGGAGCAACTGAGCGTCGGCTCAGACCGCCTGGGAAAATCTGTCATTGGCTCCACCGTTACCGGCGCCGTCGTCCTCCCGACGTGCAACCGCTTCGAGCTGTACCTCGACGTCACCGACCCCGCCGCCGCTCGCGTGGAAGTCGTCGCCGCCCTGTCCTCCATGACCTCCCTCGATGCGGGCGCCATCGACGCCGCGCTCTTGGCGTACGAGGGGGACGACGCCGTGGAACACCTCATGTCGGTGTCCTCAGGGCTCGAGTCGATGGTGGTGGGCGAGCGCGAAATCTCCGGCCAGGTGCGCCGCGCCCACATCGACGCCCGCGACGCCGGCCACCTGTCGCCCGCTCTCGATCGTCTCTTCCAGTCCGCCCTGAGGACCGCGCGCGTCGTCGCATCCTCCACCGGACTGGGAACCTCCGGCAGGTCCGTCATGTCCGTCGCCTTCGACCTCGCCGACGCGACCGTCGCTTGGCAAGGGTCGAGCGCGCTCATCGTGGGCACGGGCGCGCTCGCCGACACTGGGATCGGCGTCCTGAGGAGTCGCGGCGCGCGGGTGACCGGCGTGTACTCGCCCTCCGGGCGCGGGGATGAGTTCGCGCACCGCCACGACCTCGAGGTCGTCACCGACGAGCGCCTGGCGGCGGCGCTGGAAGAGGCCGACGTGGTGCTCGCTTGCTCCGGCGGCGAGTCGATCGTGTTGACACCCTCGCTCGTCGCCCAGGCGATGGCCTCACGCGAACACTCCTTGACGCTCATCGACTTGGCGCTTCATCGGGACGTTGCGGACGGCGTGGAGATGCTGCGCGGCGTCAACGTGGTGCGGCTCGAGGACGTGAAATTCCACGCACCTGGCGAATCGGCGGCGGCTCTCGAGACGGCCCGCGCCATCGTCGCCCACGCCGTCGCCCGCTTCGCGACCGGTGAGTCTGGCCGCGCCGTCGACCCAGCCATCGTCGCCTTGCGCGAGCACGTGTTCGGCTTGCTTGAACGCGAGGTGGCGCGCGTGCGCCCCGCCCCAGGCACCGATACGTCGATCTACGCGCAGGCGGCAGCGACCGAGGCCGCCTTGAGGCACTTCGCGAAGGCACTCCTCCACACGCCCACCGTGCGTGCCAAGGAGATGGCGGAGTCGGGCCACGCCGACGAGTACCTGAACGCGCTCCACACCCTCTACGGGCTCGACGTTGACGTCCCTGACGACTGCTGTCCCGCCGGAGAGATCGACTCTCCCAGCCTCTGAAGGCACTGAGCCTCTAAGGGCACAGAGGCCAGGCGCTAAAGATCCAGCCGCTCCAGCATGTCCGTCACGAGCGCGGCCACCGCGGAGCGCTCCGAACGCTCCAGGGTCACGTGCGCGAATAGCGGGTGTCCCTTGAGCGCCTCGATCACGGCGGCCACTCCGTCGTGCCTACCGACGCGCAGGTTGTCGCGCTGTGCCACGTCGTGCGTGAGGATCACGCGCGAACCCTGGCCGATGCGGCTCAGCATGGTGAGCAAGACGTTGCGCTCGAGGCTTTGCGCCTCGTCCACGATGACGAACGCGTCGTGGAGCGAGCGTCCGCGAATGTGCGTCAGGGGCAACACCTCGAGGAGCCCGCGGGCCATGACCTCCTCGACGACCGCGGCCGAGACCACCGAACCCAAGGTGTCAAAGACCGCCTGGGCCCACGGATTCATCTTCTCGGACTCCGAACCTGGCAGGTAGCCGAGGTCCTGACCGCCCACCGCATAGAGCGGACGGAACACCATGATCTTCTTGTGCTGGCGGCGTTCCAAGACGGCCTCGAGGCCAGCGCAGAGCGCGAGCGCCGACTTGCCCGTCCCCGCCCTTCCTCCCATCGAGACGATCCCAATCGACTCGTCGAGCAGCAGGTCGAGGGCGATGCGCTGCTCCGCGGAGCGACCGTGGAGGCCGAACACCTCGAGGTCGCCGCGCACCAACCGCACGCCACCGGCATCCGAAACGCGCCCGAGTGCAGACCCGCGCGGCGAGTGGATGACTAGCCCCGTGTGAATCGGCAGCGACGCGAGGTCCTCCCCGCAATCACCCGCGGCCGACGCCGCGATCAGCTCGTTGTCCCACAGTTGCGACATCTGGTCGTCGCCCAAGTGGATCTCGCGCATCCCCGTCCAGCCGGACTCGACCGCGAGCTCGGCGCGGTACTCCTCCGCGTCGATGCCGAGGGCCGACGCCTTGACGCGCATCGGCAGGTCCTTGGACACCACGGTGACCGCGTGCCCCTCGGCGCGCAGGTTCGCGGCGACGGCGAGGATGCGCGTGTCGTTGTCCCCCAGCCGAAAGCCGCTAGGAAGCACGTCCTGGTCGGTGTGGTTCAGTTCGACGCGAAGCGTTCCGCCCACCTCGTTGGCAGGGATGGGCTGGGAAAGCGTGCCGTGAAGAACCCGCAGGTCATCGAGGGCGCGCAGTGCGGAGCGCGCGAAGTAGCCCAACTCGGGGTGGTGACGCTTGGCCTCGAGTTCGGTCACCACCACCACGGGAAGCACCACCGCATGCTCGGCGAAGCGTTTGAGTGCCCGCGGATCCGAGAGGAGCACAGACGTGTCGAGCACGAAGGTGCGCACGGCGGTGTCGACTACTGAATCGGTGACTGCGAGGGGACGAGTGTCGGTCACGGATGCTCCAGGCGGTGTCGGGCCGTAGGGCATCCACCGCCCTACGGCGATGTATCAGATGGGCCCCTCTTGGGGCCCGCCGGTGTCTACCACGCTTCGGACGCTACGCCGAGGGTGGCGACCGCCCGGCGCAACACGCCGCAGTTCACGATGTCGAAACCCACGCCCCCGCGCCCGGGCGTGCCGCGTCTCGCGAGGCAGTCAGCGACCGTGCCTGCGCTCGCGCTGCGCGTAGCTGCGGAGGGCTCTCAAGAAGTCCACCCTGCGAAAGTCGGGCCAATACGCGTCGCAAAAGTAGAACTCCGTGTGCGCGCTTTGCCACAACAGGAAGCCACCGAGCCGCTGTTCGCCCGACGTACGGATCATGAGGTCGGGGTCCGGTTGGCCCTTCGTGTAGAGGTGCTCCGCGATGTCCTCGACCGTGAAACCCTCGGCCACCTCTTCGAGCGACTGGCCCTGGGCGACGCCCGCCAACAGGTAGGCGCGCACCGCCGCGGCGATCTCGTGCCTGCCGCCGTACCCGACGGCGACGTTGACGTGAAGCGCCGTCGCCTTCGACGTCGATTCCACCGCGGCATTGAGGCGCAGCCCCACCCATTCCGGGAGCAACGAGGCGTCGCCAACGTGCTGAAGTCGCCATCGGCCGTCGCGAGCGAGCTCCTCGACCGAGTCGCAGATGATTTCGAGGAGCGCCCCGAGCTCGATCGGGTCCCTCTCGAGGTTGTCAGTCGACAGCATCCACAGGGTGACCACCTCGACGCCGCTCTCTTGGGACCACTCGAGAACCTCGATGATCTTGTCGGCTCCCCTGCGGTGCCCGTGGGCGGTCGTCGCCCCGCTCAGCTTGGCCCAACGACGATTCCCATCCAGGATGACGCCGATGTGGCATGGCGCCGGTCCCCTGGCCTTGAGATCGCGCGCAAGCACCGTCTCGTATGCGCGGTACAGCGCGCTACGCATCCCCATGTGAAACCTCCGAGGATGATGCTACGTCTCTCGCCGACGATGCAAACCTACGGTATCGTAGGTACATGGATGACACCGCGGTTCCCGAGGCCATGACGACCGCTTCCAACGAGGAGAATTGGCCGACAATTGGCAAGCCGCTCCTGCGCGGCTGGCTCCACCTCGGCGCCGCGCCGCTCGTGCTCATTGCGGGCATGGTGCTCATGGTCTTCGCACCCACGCTCGCGGGCAGGGTCTCGTCGGCCGTCTTCGCCCTCACGTCCGTCATGCTCTTTGGCACCTCCGCCGTGTATCACCGAGGGACATGGTCTCCCAAAGCGCAAGCGGTGCTGCGGCGCATGGACCATGCCAACATCTTTCTCATCATTGCGGGAACGTATACGCCGCTCACAGTGATCCTGCTCGACGGCAAGACGCGCGTCTTTGTTCTCATCCTCGTGTGGGCCGGGGCCATCTTCGGGATGCTCTTCCGGATCCTGTGGCTCAACGCGCCCCGCTGGTTGTACACGCCGCTTTACGTGGCCATGGGCTGGGTCGCCATCGGCTACATCAAGCCGTTCTACTACGCCGGGGGGCCTGCCGTCGTGTGGCTGATCGCCGCTGGCGGCCTCTGCTACACGGTCGGCGCGATCGTCTATGGCTTCAAGTGGCCGGGTCCCTCAGCGCGCTACTTCGGCTTTCACGAGATCTTCCATTCACTCACCGTCGCCGGTTTCGCGTGCCACTACGTCGCCACCGCCATCGCGGTCTTCAACGCTCAACCCTGACTCAGGGCGTGCCGCGGGCGCGGCCGCCTGAACGGAACTCGCGGCCTCGAGGCGCACCTTTCTCAAGTGCTTATTGAGCGAGCGAGCCAAGAAGATGACCGCGAGTGCCAACGCAAACGTCGCCACGAACGCGGCCCAGCCAGGCCCAATAGCGTAATAGTCCGGATTCGTAGTTCCCACGGGACTATCCTGCCTCAAGATGACCATTGACGCTTCCGCCGAGGACGAGGCCGACTCCAGGCCCCGGCTGTCCGCGCGCGCCTGGTGGGGGGTGGGCGCCGGACTAGCGGTCCTGATCGCGCTGTCGTCGTGGTGGGGCTGGAGCGTCGCACATCAAGCGGTGCGCTGGCAGGACGTCGGCTTCAAGATCGTCTCCCCTACGGAGGCCACGGTCACCTACGACGTCTTCCTCTACTCGGAGTCACCAGTGACGTGCCACCTGAGGGCGCTCAACACCAACTATGCCGAGGTGGGGGTCGCCACGCAGCACGTCGATCCCGCCGCGGGCAAGTCGCAACGCTTCACCACAACGCTCGCCACCACCGAGGAAGCGACCACCGCCGTGGTGAACTACTGCGAGGCGGACTCGTAGCGTTTTTTTGGTCGAGTGCCAGGGCGTTCGTTATCCTTGGATATTCGACGGCAAAGGATGTGAAGCATGACGGACCAGACCTGGCTTACTCAGGAGGCCTTCGACCGCCTGCAGCAAGAGTATGACCACCTCGCTGGTGAGGGCCGAACGGCCATCGCCAAGGAGATCGACGAGCGCCGCCAGGAGGGTGACCTCAAGGAAAACGGCGGGTATCACGCGGCACGCGAGGAGCAGGGCAAGCAAGAGGCCCGCATCCAGCAGTTGCGCGCATTGCTTGAGAGCGCGCACGTGGGGCAAGCCTCCTCGAGCGACGGCACCGTCCAGCCCGGCTCGGTCGTGACCGCTACCGTCGCGGGGAAGGAGATGCGCTTCCTCGTCGGTTCACGTGAGGTCGCGGGCGGAACCGACATCGACGTGTTCAGCGCCCAGTCTCCTCTTGGCAACGCCTTGCTCGGCAAGAGGGTGGGCGATTCGACGTCGTACACAGCTCCGAACGGCAACGCGGTCGCCATCGAGGTGCTCGCCGTGGAGGCGTTTACGGGCTAGCGCCCTGACGAGCGCCCTGCGTCACGCCCTTTCGAGAAGGACGACGGCCTCGTAGTGCTCGGTGTGCGGGAACATGTCGAGCAGCCGTCCGCGAACGGGGACGAGTGACGGCATCGCCGCCAGATCCTTGGCGAGGGTCACCGCGTTGCAGCTCGAGTAGACGACTCTCTTGACGCCGCTCGACTCAATCCACGCGGCAAGATCGGGCCCGATGCCCCTGCGCGGCGGGTTGACGATCACGACGTCGGGGGCCGTCCTGCCGCGCACCCACGCCGTCGCGTCTGCGGCGACGAAGGTCGCGTCGAGCGCGCCGGGGCGGCCCGCGTCGGCCATCTCCTCGACGCTCAGCCGCGCAGCGATGACCGCCTGTTCGGCGGTCTCGACCCCCACGACCTTCCTCCCCTCGCGCACGCAATGGAGGGCGAAACCTCCCACTCCGCAATACAGGTCCCACACCGTCGCCGACTCGCCCTCGTCAACCCAATCGGCGACGAGCGCGTAAAGCCTGCGAGCGACGTCGGTATTGGTCTGGAGAAAGCTCTGGGGGCGCGCGTGAAGGACGACGGGGCCCATGTCCATGCGCAGGGTGTCGACTTCGGTCAGCACGATCTCCTGCTCGCCCTCCAGCGCGGCCTTGTGTTCGGGAAGCACGTTGAGGGTCACGACGACGAGGCGGGGCAGCCTCTCGAGCAGCCACGGCAA